>Ga0185342_1000193_pt1 | contig 34227 bp, 38 predicted proteins | sample ConPoolayeEmetaG_FD_128045 | JGI IMG/M metagenome (GOLD analysis project Ga0185342, IMG submission 128045) | Hot spring microbial mat communities from California, USA to study Microbial Dark Matter (Phase II) - Cone Pool mat layer E metaG... ... | reverse complement strand
TGGGAAAACTGTTTAATAGAAACGATGCTTAATTTTGATGCATTGTCAACAACTGTTTCAAACCTTGCATTAAAAAATACAAGTGTTAAACATATAAATAAAACCATGGCTGTCAAAGCAGCAAAAATTTTTTGATTATTTGAAACATTTGTTTCGTCTCCAACTTTTGTCCTCGTAAGCATTAGTGCAAAAATTATCATAACTACAATAGAACCAATATATACAAGTATTTGTACTGCAGCTAAATACTCTGCCCTTAGCAATATAAAATACATAACAATACAAATTAAAGTAGCAACTAAATAAAAAGATGAATGCAATATATGCTTAGCAGTAATAACCATTATTGCTGAAAATATTAATATAAAACTTATTATAAAAAACAATATAAAAGATAAAATTTTATTCCCCTTTCATACTTCCATATTTCTTATTTTTATCTTTATTAGCTCTCAATTTTTACTAATCAATTTTTATTTTTTTCGTTATTATTGCTAATTTCTTGTTTATTGGTGCTTTACTTTTTATCAGTATTTTAATCGGTACTTTCTTTTTCTTCTAAGAAAACTGTATTCATCATTAATTCTTCTTTTGTTTTAATAAATGCATCTCTGGACTCTCCAATGAATTCATGCTCTTGAGTTTGTTCCAGAGCATTAAAAGGACAAACGTCAATACAAATCCTGCAAAACATGCACATCCCATAGTTAACAGTGTAAATCTCTGGCTGTCTTTGGTCTTCTTTTTTCTTAACAGTGATGCAGTGTTGAGGACAATTAGCTGCGCACACACCACACCCTGTACATTTAAAAACAGGAGGATTAAGCTGGGTCATTCTTAATCTAATTAAACCTTGCCCTCTGTCAGCAATTTTTACTTTTTTATAAGGATAAATAATTGTAACAGGCTTTGAAAAAAAAGCCCTAAGTGTTGTTTTTAGTCCTTTTACCAGCCCTAATCCAAGCATTTATAAACCCCTTAGATATTTAAACCCCTTAGATATTTCCTTTAAATTTATCTACTACAAGAACAACAACAGATGTGACAAAAAGATTAACCAATGACAAAGGCAAAAGTACCTTCCAGCCAAAATCCATAAACTGATCAATTCTAAACCTTGGAAATGTAGACCTAATCCACATTGCAAGAAAAATCAATACATAAGTTTTTACAAGAAATATAACTGTTCCATAAATTGGGTCCTTAAATGGCTGCCAACCCCCTAAAAATAATATAGCAGCTAAAGCGCAAACTATAAAAAGATTTACAAACTCTGCAAGATAAAATGCTGCAAACCTAAAACCACTATATTCAATATTAAACCCTGCAACTATTTCTGACTCTGCTTCTGGAATATCAAAAGGTGTGCTGTTTATTTCTGCAAGTGATGCTGTAAAGAATATAAAAAAGCCAACTGCTTGCGGAACTATATACCAGATTCTACTCTGAGCCCTGGCAATTTCAGATAGATTCATACTGCCAGCCATTAAAACAACACCCATGGCTGCAATAATCATTGGAATTTCATAAGACATTAACTGAGCAACACTTCTTAAACCACCTAAAAGAGCATATTTGTTGTTTGACCCCCAACCAGCCATAAGTAAAGCAATTACAGAAAAACCCATAATTGCCAATACAAAAAACAAACTTATTTCAATATCTGTAGCCACTATTTTTTCTGCAAAAGGCAAGAAAGCAAAAATTGTAAGAGATGGTATAAAAACAACAATGGGAGCCCAAATATAAGTCCATCTGTCAACTCCCTTTGGAACAATATCTTCTTTACCTAAAAGTTTAATTGCATCAAAGATTGTTTGGAAAATACCATGCGGACCATGATGTCTTGGGCCCATTCTATACTGCATATGACCCATTACTTTTCTAAGCATATAAATTAATACTAGTGCAGTCAAAAATATAAAAAGTAAAGCTACTATTAATTTCAACAGAGCCCATAATAAGACAACCCACCAAATCATAAAATACTAGCTCCCTAAAAACTATTTAAAAAATTACCTATCACAACTTCCCATTACTGTATCAAAACTTCCAAGTATAACTATTGCATCAGCTATATAAGCACCTTTTAATGCAAAACCAAGCATGTTTAAATGAGAAAAAGAAGGCGTTCTAATTTTTAACCTATACGGGCTTTTCTCGCCCCTACTAACCAAATAAAAGCCAATTTCACCTTTTGTACCTTCATTTCTCATATAAAGCTCTCCTTCTGGGGGTTTTATGATTTTTGGAACTTTAGCTTGAAACTCACCGCCCGGAAGACTGTCAAGTGCTTGCTCAACTATCCTCAAAGACTGCCTCATTTCTTCCATTCTAACCATATACCTGTCATATACATCCCCATTTGACCCTACAGGTATATCAAAATCATATTTTTCATAACCACTGTAAGGCTCAACTTTTCTTATATCAAATTTAACACCAGAACCACGAAGCGTGGGACCACTTGCACCCCAGTTAAAAAGATCCTCTTTTTTTAATATTCCAATGTTTTTTAATCTGTTTATAAAAATTTCATTACCAGAAATTAAATCAGCATATCTTTTTAATTTTATTGGAAATTCTTTTCTAAATTTTTCAAATTTTTCATGAAAACCTGCTGGAATGTCCTGCCTAACTCCACCTATAGTTATATAATTAAAAGTCAGCCTTCCGCCTGCAAGCATCTCTAACAAAGAAAGTATATTTTCCCTATCTAAAAATCCAAATAAAAGTGGAGTAAAAGCACCGGTTTCAAGTCCAATTGAACCAAAAAAGATTAAGTGCGCTGCTATTCTATTTAACTCTGCACAAATGACTCTTATTGCCTGAGCACGCGGTGGAACTTCAATCTCCATCAACTTTTCAATTGTTAGGCAATAACAAAGCTCATTATTTAAAGCACCTGTATAATCCAACCTGTCTACAAGTGGCTTAAACTGAATATATGTTCTGTTTTCAGCAATTTTTTCTATTCCTCTATGAAGATAGCCAATTACTGGTTCTATATCAATAATTTTTTCACCATCGATTTTTGCAACAAATCTAAAAACTCCATGTGTTGAAGGATGGTGAGGTCCAAAGTTAACCTCCATAAAATCCTTCGGCAAATCATCTACTAAAATTTCATTTTCTTCATAAAGCATAATGTTAACAGTATTATTTATTCAAATTTTGAATTTATTCAAATTTTGCAGGAGGTACATATTGCCTTTCCTCCCACTTTATTTCAAAACTTTTACGTAAAGGATTTACTCCCTCATCGCCTGCAAGAAGAAGCGGTTTTAAGTTTGGATGACCAATAATATTTATTCCAAACATTTCCGCCATCTCCCTCTCATGCCAATCAGCCCCTCTATAAATGTCAGTGATTGAATCTATTTGAGGATTTTTAGAATCTAATTTTACTTTAATATTGATAGACCAATTATTTTTAAAAGAATACAGACAGTAAACCATTTCTAAATAATCAACATAATCTACAGCAGTAAGACATTTTAAATACTCAAAGCTAAGTTCGCTATCCTGATTTAAAATTCTACAAAAACTCTTTATATCTTTAGCATCAATATAACAAAAAATCTGACCTCTAAACTCCCAAAAATTGGCTAAGATGTCAGCATTTTTTGCTTTTTCTTCAACTGTTTTTATTACATCTTGATTGTCAATCTTTTTGTAACTATACTCTGTAATTTCCATAAACCCTAATTTTTATATTAATTTTTATATTAATTAGTTCTATATCTACATTGATAAATGTATCACCTAATTAAAATTTTAAAATTAGTGGTTCTCTTTATTAAAATTAGCGCTTCACTTAACAACGATCGTCTGTCTGTTTATAACATCTTTTAACTTTAATAAACCTAAATACAGTGCCTCTGGTCTAGGTGGACAGCCCTGAACGTATACATCTACAGGTATAACCTTATCAACCCCCTGAACAACACTATATGAATCGTAAAAAGGGCCACCAGAAATTGCACAAGAACCCATTGCAACAACGTATTTTGGCTCAGCCATCTGCTCATATATTCTTTTTACAACAGGTGCATATTTTCTAGTTATTGTTCCTGAAATTATAATCATATCAACCTGCCTAGGCGATGCCCTAAAAAACATTCCATATCTTTCAAAATCATAGTGAGAAGCTGCAGCTGCCATAAACTCTATTGCACAACAAGCTACACCAAAAGTAAGATACCATAATGACCTGCTCCTAGCTGCATTCATAAGTTTATCATATGATAATGTAATTATATTTGGCTTTTTAAACTTACCTTCTAAGTAACCCACTTTAAAATTCCTTTTCTTACTGCATAAACTAATCCAAGAATAAGAATAATAATAAAAATAAAAACAGTTACAATTCCAGAAATACCAAGCTGCCTAAAATAAACTGCCCATGGAAATAGAAAAACGGCTTCAACGTCAAAAATAACAAATAAAAATGCAAAAATATAATATCTAACATAAAAATGTGCAAAAAGACCAGGTCTTGGAGGAACACCACATTCATAAATCAATAACTTTTCTTCAGTAGGATTATAAGGAGCTAAAAACTTAGTTATAAAAACTACCAAGGGTACAAACAAAATACTAACTATAAAAAATAAGCCAACTGTAAAATAATTTATCACAAACTGTTCTTGCATTTACCCTCAGTTCATGAAATTTTTTATTTTATATTAGGACATTAGGACATTAATACATTAAAAATTAATACATTAAAACATTATTAAATTAATACATTAAAAAGCTAAGATACCAACAAATTAAATCGTATTAAACATTATAATTATATTGTATTAATTTAAAAAAACTTTAAAAAATTATAGCACTATTAAAATTAATTTAAATAAAAAATTTTCAAAATTTTTAAAATTTTTATAAACTATTTAGCAAAAACTTATTAGTTAAAATTAATAAATTAAAAAGAAAGAGGAAAAATTAATGAATAGTAATAAAGCTGAAAGTAATAAAGCTAATAATACAGAAAAAATACTTACGAATTTTACAGAAACTTTTAAAGTTCCAAATGTCCACATAGATAAACATTCAAAATTTGACATTAACACTTATATTCCAGGTAAAATAATTTGTGTTGGTATGAACTATAAATCACATATAAAAGAACAAGATGGGAGATTTCCCGATAAACCTGTTTTATTCTGCAAAGCAAACACTGCAGTAATTAAAAATGGGCAAGATATAATATATCCACCACAAACAAAAGAGCTAGACTATGAAGTGGAGCTTGCCGTAGTCATTGAAAAAGAAATTAAAAACGTTCCGCCTGAAAAAATAATAGACTATATTTATGGTTATACTATTTTAAATGATATTACAGCTCGGGATATACAAAAATCTGATGGGCAATGGTTTAGGGCAAAAAGCTTTGACACCTTTGCGCCCATTGGTCCAGTAATTGTGCCTAAGGATAAAATTGAAAACCCCCAAAATTTATTTTTAAAATCCTACGTAAATGGTGAGCTAAGGCAAGATTCAAACACAAGTGAAATGATTTTTAAAGTTTTTGAATTAATTTCCTTTATTTCCCAATCAATTACATTAAAAGAGGGAGATCTTATTGCTACAGGAACACCAGCAGGAGTTGGGGCTTTTTCAAAAGAAAAAAAATTCCTAAAACCACAAGATACCATAATTTGTGAAATAGAAAAAATAGGAAAGCTTGTGAATAAAGTTATTTAATAAACTTTATTTAATAAAAAGGCTTTTTAATAAAAATTGTTAAAAAATTTGTTAAAAATCATTTAAAATGCACTAATTTTTTAAAATGTAGTCAATTATTTCAGCTATAAGCCAAAAAATACTGCCAGCATAAAAACACCTGTTTAAATTTTCGAAAAATGTAACTTCATTTAAAAAACCTAATAAAAATGTAATAAAAATTGCTAAAACAATTAAGAGCCAATGCAGCTTGAATTTTTGAATACTCAAGTTGATATTATCCTTTTCTATATCCTTGTATATCTCATATAGCTTTGAGTAATTTTCTTGTTTTGCCAGCTTTTTACTATCGCTATCATCTTTATAATTTTCTATGTTTTCCATAGCTAAATTCCCTATCGCTTATTTTGTCAATTTTATAATTCCCACCGGTTCAATTTTAACATCCTCAGTTATTTCTTCGTAGGATAAAACAACAATATTTGATTTAACCCTATCAGCCATTTGTTTTAAGTGTGGTCTTACTGGTGATAAACATAGTATTATTGGTGTTAATCCTTTTGAAGATACCTGTTCAACAACTCTTTTTATTTCTTCTATTATATTATTTAACATTTCAGGGTTTAAAATTAAACGAATATTAAATTCATCTTGTTTTAGTGAATTTAATATACTCTGTTCAATATCTGGATCAACTACTATTGCTGAAATAACACCTGGCGGGTTTTGATACAAGTAAGTAATTGATCTTGCAAGACTTTGTCTTACATATTCTGTTAATATATCCGTGTTTTTAGTAACTTTAGCTTTTACTAATAAAGTTTCAAGAATAGTTGTCAAATCTTTTATAGGTATTCTTTCCTTTAATAAGTTTTTAAGTATTATATGAAGTTCGCTTAATTCCAACTTATTAGGAATCACTTCTTTTACAACAATTGGGTTATGTTTTGAAAGTTTGTCAAGAAGATTTTGAACATCTGCAACACCTAAAATCTCATGAGCGTTTTCTTTAATTACCTCCGATATATGTGTAACAAGAACTGTTACAGGGTCTATTACAGTATACCCTTTTTCTTCTGCTAAATACCTATCTTTAATTTCTATCCAGCGAGATTTAAGGTTAAAAACTGGTTCTACAGCATCATATCCATCAATATCAAAGCCTGTATTCTCAGGGTTAAGAATCATTACTCTGTCTGCATAAATTTTTCCTTCAGCCACTTTAATACCTTTAATTTTTATGCAATAAGAATTATCTTCTAGCTGAATATTATCTCTAATTCTAATTTGTGGAACAATAAAGCCAGTTTCACTTGTTATTTGTTTTTTTATTAAATCAATTCTTGTTTCAAGGTCTCCGAATTCTTTTGAATCTGCAAGGCCAATCAGTGAAAAACCCAACTCTAATTCTATTATATCTAAGTAAAGAGCCTGTTCAATTTCATCATAACTTGATTCAAGAGCCTTTTTCTCAAGCTCTTCTTCCTGAAGTCTTTCTAATTCTTTCTGTTTTTTTAATTTTTTTGATTGAAAATAAGCTAAAAATCCAATAATCGCTCCTAAAGCAAAAAATGCTAATTTTGGCATTCCTGGCAGTAGTCCAACTAAAAAAACCACTGCAGCAGCAATCCCAATTGCCTTAGGTTGAGCTAAAAATTGAATAGAAATTTGTTTACTTAAATTGCTGTCTGAAGATGCCCTTGTAACTATCAATCCTGTAGCAACCGATATTAAAAGAGCTGGTATTTGAGAAACTAGTCCATCGCCAACAGTAAGCAAGCTATAAGTTTTCAAAGCCTCGCTAAATGTAAGGCCTCTTTGTATAACACCAATAGCCAAACCACCGAATAAATTCACTATAACAATGATTAAACCTGCAATTGCATCACCTTTAACAAACTTACTTGCGCCATCCATAGCTCCATAAAAATCAGCTTGCAATGCTATTACCTCCCTTTGTTTTCTTGCCTCTTCTTCACTAATAATACCGGCATTTAAATCTGCATCTATTGACATTTGTTTGCCAGGCAATGCATCAAGCGTAAAACGAGCTGCAACTTCAGCAATTCTGTTGGCGCCCTGAATAATTACAACAAAATTTATTATTACAAGTATTAAAAAAATTATAAATCCAACTATAAAATTACCCCTAACTACAAAATTACCAAACGAGCTTATTACATTTCCTGCATAACCATTAAGTAAAATTAATCTAGTTGATGAAATATTTAAAGACAACCTGAACATAGTTGCAATAAGTAAAATTGAAGGAAAAATTGAAAAGTCAAGCGGTTTTAATGTATAAATACAAATGAGAAAAATCACAAAACTTAAAGCAATATTAAATCCAAGTAAAACATCCATCACAACCGGCGGTATTGGTATAATCATCATTAAAATTATAAATATTATTAAAAATGTTACCAAAACATCTACATTTTTTGTTAATAATCCAATAGTTGTTCTCATATAAGACCTAACTCCCTGTAATTTCCTTTAATTTTATAAACATATGCCAAAATTTCAGCAACAGCTTTATACAATTCTGGTGTTATTTCCTGACCGATTTCACAGGTTTTATAAATTGTTTGAGCTATAAAAACATTCTCAATTATTGGTATATCATTTTCTATTGCAACTTTCTTTATTTTTTCTGCGATTAGCCGCATGCCTTTAGCTATAACTTTTGGAGCATTAAAATCAGGTCTGTATTTTAGTGCAACTGCATAAGTTGTGGGATTTGTGACTACTACATCTGCAGTTGGAAGTTCTTTCATCATTCTTGCTCTAGCAAGTTGCAGATGCTTAGACTTTCTTCTTACTTTTAGCAATGGATCTCCTTCCTGCTGCTTTAACTCCATTTTAATTTCCTGTCGCGTCATCATTATTCTTTTTTCATACCTGTTTTTCTGGAAAAAATAATCAAAAACTGCTATTGCAAGCATTGCAAGAGCTGCTCTAAGTCCTATTTGGTAAACAAGAGAAACAACTTTATCAGAAATAAAAGAAGGCTCCCTTCCCATAAGCAACATTATTTCAAAAATCCTTGCTTTTATTAAAGCATAAACAATAAATGAAATTAGCACTGCTTTAATAATGTTTTTTAAAAAACCAACCACATAGTCTAGAGAAAAGTACTTTTTAAAACCATTAATAGGGTTTATTCTGTCAAAAAAATTGCGTAAGTGCCCAAATGTAAAAACTAGTTTTACCTGAAAAATTTCAGCTATTAGACCCAATGCTGCAGAACATAGTAAAAATATGCCAGCAGTTTTTAAAAATATTGCAAATCCCTCATAATAAATGTTCTTTAAATATTCAAAATTAAATGTTAAATCGCTATTAAAATTAAAAGTTTTTGCCATAAAAACAGTTAAAATACTTATCAGCCTGTTTGTAATAAAATTAATAATTATAAAAGAAACTAGTATTATTAGGGCAGAACCGAGTTCAGTAGTCTTTGCAACATTACCTCTTTTCCTTTCTTCGCTCCTCTTTTTTTCTGTCGCTTTTTCAGTTTTGCTTTCTTGTTCCATTACTCTTACCTTTAATTCTAAAATATATACAACTATTAAATACAATTACTAAAAAGCTGTAATAAACCAACATATTTATATAAAATAAACTACTAAACAATTAGTAAATTCATACAAATCTAAATAAATTAACACCTTTTATTGAATCATATTATCAACCAAAATTAACCATAAACAAATAATAATTAATTTGTTTTCAAAGCATGTATAACTGTTCTAACATTTAAAAAACTTTCTTCAAATAAGCCTTGTAGATACGGTACAGTATTTATAAGCATAATTGCAAGTATTATAAATAAAACAGATATCTTTAACGAAAAACCAACTAAAAATACATTAAGCTGAGGAATTGCCCTTGCAAGAACAGCAAGCGCTACCTCAGTTATAAATAAAGTTATAACGATTGGTGCAGCTATTTTAAATCCTATCATAAAAATATTAGCAAAAGATCTTATTAAATAATTGATAGAGTTAAGATTAATTTTTGTTAACCCTATAGGCAAAACTCTGTAGCTTTCTACCACAGCATTGATTACTGAATTATGCCCATTTATTACAAAAAATAAGGCAGTCCCAAGTAAAAAATAAAACTTAGAGGTTAATGTAGTATTTTGCTGAGTAATAGGGTCAATAACTGCTGAAAAACCAAAGCCACTGTTAAAGTCTATTAAATGTCCAGCAAACTCAATTGCTGCAAAGATAATTGTAATGACAAAACTAATAACTAGCCCAATTAAAAATTCTATTGCTATGTAATAAAATATTTCAAAAAAGTTAAACTGCTTAATATCTAATTTTATTGCATTTATTACAACAATTGGAAAAACAATTATAGCCATTGCCAAAGTTATTAATACTTTAACAGTGCGCGGAATTCCATTACCCTGAAAAGGCGGAAGCATAAAAAAAATAACTCCTAGTCGTGTTACAACCATTAAAAATGGTAAAATATTTAGTGAAACTAAATTTAAAAAATTAAAACTATCAGGCATAATTTAATCTTACCTTGTATTTACTTTTATCTAGTATTTATACATAGTATTTACTTTATATTTAACTAAAAACAAATGTTTAACTATTATATATTTGTTTATCATTTATTTTGCATTCACCATTTAAAGGCCTTAAATTTAATTTACACTTTAAGTTTATTTATTCAGCAACTACCTTACTACTGCTGGAATACTATTAATAAGTTCAACTGTAAAACCAATAATTTGTGTTCCCATCCATGCACCTAGAACAAGCAGTATTAATGCAACTGCAATAATTTTTGGAATAAAAGTCAATGTCATTTCCTGAATTTGCGTTGCTGACTGAAAAATAGCTACAATTAATCCTACAACAAGTGTTGCTAAAAGTACTGGTCCTGCTACTTTTGTAATTGTCCATAACATTCTTGAACCAATATAAATTATAAATTCTTGATTCACTTTTTACCTTTCAATTAAATGTATTTTGGATTTTCATTTAAATGTATTAACTATCGAATTTGTAATAAGGTACCATCCATCAACCATAACAAATAGTAAAACTTTAAAAGGCAAAGAAATCATAATTGGCGGAACCATCATCATTCCCATCGACATTAATACTGAAGCAACGATAAAATCAATTAATAAAAACGGCAAATATATTAAAAAGCCTATTTGGAATGCAACTCTTAATTCACTAATTATAAAAGCAGGTATTAAGACTGTTAATGGAACATCAGAGGCTTTTTTTGGTTTTTCAAGTTTAGATAAATTTATAAAAAGACTTAAGTCTTTCTCTCTTGTTTGTTTTAACATGAAATTTTTCATTGGAATTTCTGCATTCTTAAATGCCTGTTCCTGCGTAATTTGTCCTTTTAAATAGGGCTGCACAGCTTCATTGTTTATCTGTGTAAAAGTCGGTGCCATAATAAATATAGTTAAAAAAAGCGCAATTCCAATAATAATTTGGTTTGGGGGCATATTATGTGTACCCAGAGCATTTCTTGCAAAAGATAATATTACAACAATTCTTGTAAAAGAAGTTGTCATAATTAAAATGGTCGGTATTAGTGCAAGAACAGTTAAAAGTATTAGAATTTGCAGCCAATTTTGCCCAGTTCCAGTAGCCTGCTGTTTTAATATATCCAACATACCATATTCTCCATTTAATTAAATAAAAAATTTAAAAAATTATAATAATCAATATTTTTATTATTAAGTTACTTAATAAATTAAGAAAAAAATATTTTTATATATTACGTACTTCATATATATTTATACATAATTTATATATATTTTTTATAACTTAAGTCATATAACAAAATTTTTTAATTATTTATTAGTTTTGAAAAAAAAGATTTAAAATTAGGCTTATTTAAAGTATCATTAATACTGTCAGCTTTTAAAATAATTTTTTGTGCTTCTTCTTCTTTTAATTCATACAGCAAATTAACCTGATTATCAGTTGTAGAAAGCAATAATATCTTGCCTGAAATTTGTATTAAAAATAATTTTTTATTTATATCTAAATTTTTACTTTCTAAAACCTCAATTAAATTACAGTTTAGGTTAGAAGCATTTGCGTTAACTAAATTATTTTTTTTGTTATAAAAGTATCTAAGCAGATAAACAGTAATATAGATCAAACATGAAACCAATACCAGTCCAATAATTAACTTTATTATTAAGTCAGCACCCCCAGAAAGTGCAGTATTGTTTATTTTGCCAGCATTATCAAAGGATAAATCTGCCATCAACTGGTTTGAATTTTTAAAATCTTGAGACTGAGCTTTTAAACTAAAAGAATATATCATAAAAATACCAAGCAAAATGATAATAGAAAAAATTATTATTGATTTTAATCTTTTCCTTTTAGGATTTAATTGCTTTGTGTGATTATCATTCCCATTAATAAATTTAAAAAAATTTACTTTTCCTAAAAACCCTAAATTATCTTTAAATGAATTTTTCTCTTCGTTAAAGTTAAAAAAACTTTTCATCTTCTTAATGCCTTCTTTATATAATTATTTATTTATAATTTTAATACTTATTTATTAGCTTCTGGATTGGTTAGTATTTCGGTTATTCTAACTGCAAAATCTTCATCAATAACTACAACCTCGCCTTTTCCTATCAACTTATTATTTACATATATATCCACTGGATCACCATATAGTTTATTTAACTCAATAATTGAACCAACTCCAAGTTCCATTAATTCCCCTATTTTTAAAACAGTTCTTCCAAGTTCAACCACTACTTTTAATGGAACATCTTTTAAGAGTTCTAAAGAAGAATTGCCAGTTTTTATTTTCTTTTCCTCTAAAAAATCATCCAATTCTATATTTTTTGAATTTTCATTATTTACAGAATTATTTTCATTTTTATAGCTATTTAATGTGTCTTGGTTAATATTTTCAATATTTTCCTCATTAAAACTTTGACTTTTCTCTATATTATTTTCCTCTATATTGTCGTTTGTAGCATCTTCATCACTTAAATTTTTAGATTTTTTATTTTTTAAATTCATTTACGCCTCCATTTTTTAAAAACTGGATTTATTTTTTTCAATTATTTTTATTGCTAATTTTTTTGCTATCTTTCCAGGTTTAACTTTATATAAGCAATTTTCGCCAATAATAAAATCTAAAGTATCAGAAGTTCTTGTATTTAGCTTAATAATATCACCAGGCTCAAGGTCATTAATTTCATTTAACTTTAGCTCAACTTCACCTAAAATAACTTGCGCTTCAAGAGGAATTTCACTTATACATTTACTTAAATTATTGCCATTATTTGGATATAAGTTTAATTCCTTTCCATATAAACTTCTTTTGTTTAAGTCATCTAAAAGAGGTTTAACTGCTATAAATGGAATACAAATAGAGAAAAAACCTCTCTTTTTTGCAATTTCTAATGTAAAACTAAAAGCTAAACACATTTCATTTGGAGGAATTGTCCTAATATACTGACTACTCGGCTCTATTTTACTAATAACAAAATCCATTTTTTCTATATTTGACCAGGCTTCTTTGAGTGAATTAATTGATACATTGACAATTTCAGTTGCAAGACTCATTTCAATTTCAGTAAGTTCTCTTTTTATTTCTTGTTGGCCGTCTCCACCTAATACTTTATCTATCAAAGTAAATAAAATTGAGTTATTAAATTGTAATAATATATCTGATCCAAACGAAGGAGAATTAACAGTAATAATAATAGACTTTTCTTTAATTGATGAAATATATTCAGAGAAGGATTTCTGCTCAGTTATTATTAAGCTAATCTCTGGAATATCACGGGTAATCATAGATAATCCAGTTTCAAAAATGCCATTAAAGTTACTAAAAATTAATTCAAATACCCTAATTTGTTCTTTACTAAACTTAGAGGGCTTTTTAAAATCAAATTCATTAATATTTAAATGTTCACCGTAATCATCTAGTACTAAAGAATGTTTTTTAACAGTATAAACTTTAGCGTTTAAAAATTCTTCTTTCATATCCTTCTTATTTAAACTTTTAATAATATTAATAAAAAATTTTTATTTGTTAATTAATGTTTTATAATGTTAAAAATTATTATCTGACTTTATTAAACATAATTATTTAAATTATTGAACAACTATTGTAGTAAAATAAGCATTTTTAACAGAACCTTCGCCTATAATTGAATTTATCTTATTAATTATTTCCTTTTTTATCTGGTCCCTTATTTCTAAATCTAAAATTTCTTCAGCCTTTTTAGAACTGAAAATATTTATAACTATATCTTTAACCTGAGGACTTCTTGTGTTAACTATTCCAAGGGTCGGTTCATCTTTTAACTCAAGTACAATTTGAAACTTTGCATATCTAGCCTGTCCTAAATCTGCTAAATTTACAATTAGCTCACCGACATCATATATTGGCCCGAAGGCTGTCTCAAGACTTTTATCTTTTTTTTCTGCATCCTCTTTACCTTTTTTACATGAAGATAAAACAAAAATAGAAAACAAAATAAGCGATATTAAAAAAATTACTAAAAAATAATTAAGTAAGGATTTACTTAAATTCAAAAAATACTTCTTTTTATTTTTCTTTGATTTACTACCTTGAAATATTCTAAAAAACCTTCTAAAGGATATATTTAAAAAAATAAAGCTTAAGCTCTTATTTTTGAACATTATAATTATCCTCCACTCGTAAAATTCATAAATTAATATATAAATAATCTTTAAAACTAATTTTAAAGTCTTTAAACAAATAGCCTAAATTAGCTTTAAAATAGATTTATAGTAAAAACAAAATCTTATCTGCCAAATACTTTTGCTTTATCTCTACCAAGCACTAATATCTCAACCCTCCTGTTTTTTGCCCTACCCTCTGGAGTTTCGTTAGTGTCTACTGGTCTAGTATCAGCATAACCAGCAGCAACAATATCGGTTGGCAATATAACATTTTTTTCTACCCAGTATTTAAGAACTGAAACTGCTCTAGCAGTTGATAACTCCCAATTTGATGGATATTTTAATGTATTTATTGGAACATTATCGGTATGTCCTTCAACCATAATAAGCCCCCTGTAAAATCTCAAAGAATCTCCAATGATATCAAGTATCGGAACGACATTTTCCTTTAAATCAGCACTTCCTGAATCAAAAAGAACTCCTTCAGTTTTAATTCTTATAATAAGTATTCCGCCTTCCATAGATATTGTAACTTTATCCTCAAGTTTTGCCTCTGCAATCTTTTGTTTTAAATTTCTTGCAATCCCAAGAAGTTCTGTTTCTTCATCAGATACAAATTTTTTATTATCTTCAAGCTCATAATCTTTTATTTGGTCCGGTTTTTCTCTATAGAAACTCTCTCCAATTTTTTCAATATCCTTAATAACAGGAGGAACAAATCTATCAAAAACTATAACAGGGTCACTTACTCCATTTACTTTGCCTCCAAATGCTTCAGCATCTTCATCTATAAATTCAGTAAATCCTGTTCCAAAAACTAAACTTAATCCATAACTAATTTTTCTAAACTTTTCCAAATCAACAAGCGACATAGAATAAAGTAAAACAAAAAAAACTAACAAAAGTGTAATCATATCAGAATATGTTGTTAGCCATCTATCAGTATTCTCACCCTTTTTAGTATCTTTCTTAATTAATCTAAATAAAGACATTTTTAAATATAGCCGTCTTGTAACTTTTTTATTGTTAATTTATAATTAAACTATTATTGAGCAGTTTATGTGGATTTTAATTTTTCCTCTCTTTTTTGTTCAATCTTTTGATTTTTATTATTAGAGTCTTTTAATTTCACAAAAACTAAAAGTTCTTCTTTTATTATTCTTGGGTTTGCGCCACTTTGAATTCCTAATATGCCCTTTAACATTAATTGTTTTTCTTTTATTTCATCCTCACTCTTAATACCTAACTTTCTTGAAACAGGTATGAAAAACAAGTTAGCTATTAATATACCGTATAATGTAGTAAGAAAAGCTGCTGCAATTGCAGGTCCTAATGCTTCAGGCGTAGACATATTTGCTAAAGCTATAATTAATCCTAAAACAGTGCCAATCATACCAAATGTTGGGGAATAACCTCCTGCTGTTGTTAGCCAATTGATAGCCTTGCTGTGTCTTGATTCAAGTTCAATTATTTCAGATTCTAATATCTCTATGATTTTATTTGAATCCAGTCCATCTACAGCTAATTGAAGCCCTTTCTGTAAAAAAGGATCTTTTAGTTCAGGAATTTTCTTTTCTAGTGAAAGCAATCCTTCTTTTCTAGCCAGCATTGCAAGCTCAATAATTTTATCAATAGTTTTTAGGTAATCAATTTTGACATTCTTAAACGCTTTCATTGAAGCTTTACTTAGAACAGTCATGGTAACATTTAATGGATAACTCATTATTGTAGCACCTAAGGTACCGCCAAAAACGATTACTGCAGAGGCAAGTTGAAAATATGATGATAAAACACCGCCAGACAATATAGTACCTACAATAACACAAGCAAATGAGATTACTAATCCTGCTATAGTCGCTATATCAATCATATATTCTCCAAAAATAATAAGGCCGCTTTTAATAAAATAAAATTAAAAATATAAAAAAATGAAAAAAACTAAATACTATTAAGTAATATTAAGTACTACTCTTTATTTTTTTCTTCTTTTATTGCTTTTACGTAGCTTATTCCCTTAGCATTTATCTTTTTTCTAAATTCAACAATTTTTTTTAAAATTTGATCAAACTTTTCTTCAACAATATATTTATTACCAGTGACTAAAGTTAATACAGTATCTGGTATCTCCTCTATACATTCAATCAGGTCAGAATTTAATAGTATTTTTGTGCCATCTATACGATGCAGCTCTATCATTTTTTTCCTCTTGTTTTTAATTGCAAAAAGCTTTGGAGCAAAGCAAACTTTGCCCCAAAAGCTTATTAAAACTTGTTTCTATTAAATATTATCGACAATTTTTTTATTTTTATTAACTTTTTATTTATTAAATTCTTAAACTAAATGTTGTTTAAAGTATTAACACTTAAATATTTACTATAGATCTGAGACTTAAATTATTTGCTTGCAGCTTTTTCTTTAAAGGCTCAAGTTTATAATTTATTATTTTTTTTATTACCTGCTTTGCATCATCCTTTACAACAATCTTTTTGCCATTTGATAGCGTTATTACTGTATCGGGTGTTTGTTCTATGCTTTCAATTTGTTCAGAATTTATAATTATTTTTGTATCATCCAATCTATTTAATTCAATCATATTAACTCCTCTCCTTAAATTTAATTATAAAATACATAATAAATTTAAATTTAATAATCAAAAAATGTTTATCCACTAACTAAAGAGCAATCTTATTTTTTCATATTTACTAATACCTGCAGCATTTCATCAGATGCAGAAATTATTTTTGAATTTGCCTGAAAGCCTCTTTGTGCAACAATCATGTCAGCAAACTCTTTTGCTAAATCTACATTAGACATCTCAACAGTTCCAACTATAATTTGTCCTCTTCCGCCTGAATCTGGAACACCTATTAAAGGAACCCCAGAGTTATTCGACTCAGCAAATAAGCTGTTTCCAACACTTATAAGCCCGCTTGCATTGGTAAATAATGCTAAAGCAATTTGCCCTAAAACCTTATTTTGACCATTTGAAAACACACCTGTAATTTCTCCATTTCCACCAATGGAAATAGATTGTAGCGTTCCAGAAACATTACCATTCTGACTTATAGCAGCAGCTGTGGCAGTTGTAGCAAATTGTGTTAAGCCATCTATCTGACCAATTGTACCAAAATTTGGAGTAATACTCATTGGATCTGCTCCTGGAGGGCTATATGTAATTGGCCCACCAGTAACTGATGCAAGACTACCATTTGAATTAAATGTTATCACGCCACTGCCAACTGCACCTGTTGGTGAAGTAACTTGCCAGCTCCATTCATTATCATCAGTTTTAGTAAATTTAACTGTCAAATCATGAGAATTCCCTTGAGAATCAATAATCTGTATAGGCGCTATATAATTAGACCCAACACTAGCATCAGATGGTAAATTGCCACTATAGCTAACCCTTGTTGTAGCATTTGGCCTTATTGTCTGATTAATAGGTATATTTAGATTAGAAAGTCCAGTATTAGTATTTACTACACCATTACTATCAGCAAGCCAGCCTTGAACTATTGAACCATCAGACGGATTAACAAGATTACCACTTGAGTCAAATGCAAAATTACCTGCTCTTGTATAATATACGCCAATGCCTGATTTCAATACAAAAAAACCTTCCCCTTGTATAGCCATATCAGTAATTTTGCCTGTTGACTGAAGGTTTCCTTGCACAAAATTAAAATCAATACTTGACATTTTTGCACCTAAGCCAACCTGTATGGGGTTCGTCCCGCCACTGGTCTCATTTGGTGTTGATGCACCTTTTAATGTTTGGCTAAGCATACTTTGAAAATTTACAGAACTGCTTTTATAGCCAATTGTGTTAATATTGGCTATGTTGTTACCAATTACATCCATCATTGTCTGATGAATTTTTAGACCAGATACACCTGAAAACATTGACCTCATCATTTTTAATCAATCCTCCTTAAGACTTTAAAATGTTCAATCTTTGTCTTATAGAGCCTTCCTAAAGAGGTCCAGGCTCTACAAAATTATTACTCCATCGACATTTGTTATTACTTTTTCTTTAAAGCTTTCTTTATCTATAGCAGTTATTACAGTTTTATTTCTTATACTTACTATAAATGCAGTATCATTTAACATAACAACAGAATCTTTAATACCTTTATTTTCAGCTTTACAAACTGCATTATTTAAACTGCTAATCTCTACTTCAGATAAATTTATGCCTCTTGACGAAATCCTTTCTAAGGCATGCTTTGTAAACTTTAAAGAATTGTTCAACTCATTTACAAACCTCTTATCAGGCTCACTTTTAGTAAAAGTCTCTATAAGTTCGCTTTTGAAATCTGTATTTATACCATTAATACTTTCCGGTTTAGTGTTGCTATGATAAGATTTGGGTTTGTATACTAAGCCACCTGTATTTATATTTTTTATATTATTTAATGATTCGATTCCCTTCATAATTTACCTCTAATACTTTCTCATAATTACTCTGAGTTATTATTTTCTGTAATAGTTTCTGACTGTTTTATACTTGTTACCCAGCTTGGTGCCACCATATTTCCATCAACATACAACCATACTAGCCCATCAGCTCTTACAAGTTTTTCAACCAAACCGCTTTTTAATTCACCTGAGCTGTCAAGCCACTCTATATTTTTTCCCAAAAAACTATTTGTATAAGTTAAGTCATAAAGCTGAGTTAAAGTCTGGAAGCTTTGGTTTAACTCCATAATCTGCTCAAGAATATTAAACTGTGCTGCTTGTCCCATGAAATCAAAATTAGTTACAGGAGAAAGCGGGTCCTGGTATTTTAACTGTGCTGTTATTAACTTTAGGAAATCATATTTTGAGACACCGCCGTAAGAACTGCTAGGTATTGCTTTTATTGTATTGCTTGACCTCAATTCTGAATTTTGATTTAATGAGCTTATCGAATTAATCATTTCTCACCTCCTTAAAATTTTTTCTTTCAAAGTTTTTCACTTTTCAAACTAATTTGTTTATGTAATAGGAATTTTCTTTACCAATATTTAAAATATCCAGACTTATATCAGAGCTAATATTGTCCAACTTCAGCTGCGTGGAGTCATGATTCCTGAGATATTGATCCTTTTTTCTTTCACCAAAATACATCAAATACAAATTATTTTCATTGTTTTGGTTATTTTGCTGAACTTCTACTATCAACTTATTAATAATTAAGCCACTTTCAGTTAGCCCGTCTTTTAAAATCTGAATATTTTCTTGAAGAACCCTATTTACATAACTCTCTGATGTCTTAATTAAAATGTTGATTTTTAAACCTTCGTTAATTACTTCAATTTTTAATTTTCCAAGATATTCAGGCTCAAGACTTAACTCAATCTTATTTATTGCATGGTTTTTTAAAATTTTTAATGAATCAGGCAAAAAAGTTCTTATTTGTTCAATAAATTTATTTTCACTTATAAAAGACATACTGCCATTAATTATATTTTCACCAAGTTCGGTAGTTTCAATAGCTGAAGTTATATCATTAAAATTACTTTTAAAGTTAAATGGCCTGGTGTCTTTTAAGCGAATTTTAGCCTGTCCATTTTCAACAGCATTTATGTCTTGGTATTTATTGTCTTTTTGCCTAAATGTGATACTTGTTTTATTTTGCAGATTTTCACTTTCCAGATTAAAAGTTTTATCAGTCTTGAAGCCTTCAGTCTCTTTTAAAGTTGTATTTAACGAATATTCCTGCAGACCCGCTTTTTTTGCAATATTTGTAGTAACGCTTGAAACTATAGGACCAATACCATTATCTGTTTTAACTTTATTAACCAGACTAGATTCACTTTCATGTAGTCCATATTCTTTTAGCAAATAGGAATTAGACGATTGTGATAATGCTACAAAATTGCTATAAATATTTCTGCTTTTATTATTATTTTCTAATTTGTTTGCACTTATTTGCCCTGTATTTTTAACACTAAAAGCATAATTTTTATTTAGCACATCATTTTCTGCAGAAAAATCTTTATCATTTAAGAGACTATTGTCTGTATAAAATATAGCAGATGCTTTTCCATAGTTTTTACCTATATTTAAACCAACTGTTGCTTTGGCAGTATTTTCTTCTTCTAAAACTGAGATAAAAGATTTTCTGCTTTCAGATAATCCAATAATTTTACCTTTATTTTTGTTTATTCTACCTAAATTATTTATAACATCTAATTCCTTTAAAATACCAGAATTATTATTAGTCTTTTTATTTTTTTTCTCCAAACTTAAAACTTCACTTTCAGCACTGAAATCAGCATTATTTTCCTTTGGTTTTTTACTCATTAACGTCAAGTTAAAATTATTTAACCCTGTCTGTAAATCTAGTAATAAATTTGGAGAAATAAATTTGGATATAAATGCAAAAAACAGGTCTGTTTTATTTCTTTTATTACCTTCTGGCCTTTTAGATATAGTATTATCCTGACTGTAAAAATTATTCACCGTTTCTAATCTCATTTTACACCTCCTTTCTTTTAATGTTATTAATATTTATTGTTTATTTTTTTATTGCTTTAACTATAGCCACCTCCCTTCTTTTTCATTTAAACCTGTGTATTTTTGTTTTTTTCTTCTTCATAAATTGATAAAACATTGGCAACAAAATTTTGTGTCTCTTCAATTGGTGGAACATCATTATACTCTTTGACTTTCCCCAAACCAGCATTATAGGCTGCTAGTGCCAATCTTAAATCTCCATTAAAACTTTCAATAAGCTGCTTAATCAGTTTAATCCCTCCACAAAGATTCTGGTAAATATCATAAGGGTCTAACACGCCTAATCCCTTTGCTGTTGCAGGCATCAATTGCATTAGCCCAATTGCACCTGCTTTCGAAACAGCATTTGGGTTAAAATTAGACTCTATTTTTATTATTGCATTTATAAGATTATGGTCTACTCCAAACTCTTCACCTAGTCTTTTAGTTAAATTAATAACACCATTAAAAAGATTTAAGTCTTTTATTCCAGAAATAAGCTTGCTGCTAAAACTTTCTAAACCACGAATATTATTACTATTACTATTCTCATCATCATTATTGCTGTTAATATTATCAGTACTTATATTAGAATAGATACCTGCGTCTAAATTATTTATATTTTGGTCGTTTGACACTTTTTCAGTTAAGATTTGTTCATTTAAAATTTCTTTTCCCTGCAGTACTTTATTATTATTTAATAAGCTTTTTATGGCATTAATGCTGCTTACTTCATTTAGACCTGATATTAAATACTCTGAAATAAAATCAGAGTCTTTGTTAGTATCATAATTTAAATATCTAGAATCTTTTAAAATATTATATTCATATTGAGGCTGAATATTATTTATTATAGAACTGTTTAAGTTGCTTAAAAAATTACTTTTAATATGTCCAGCAAGAAGGCTTTTAAATTCAATATTATTGTTTGAAGCCAAATTTTTTATTTTATTTAATCTGCTTTCAATATAGTTTATTCTGGCATCAAGCCTATCCATGACACTATTAATATTTAAATCAGATTTAATATAGCTAACCATTTATTCCCTGCCTGTTTGTTTCAAAAAAAAACTTTTGAATAACCAAATCATCAATAATTTTTTGATTTTTTTCATTTAATGACTTTAAAAATATTGAATACTGCTTTTCTTTTAACTTATTTATAATTTTCTTTTCAATGTTATTTTTTAATATTTCATCTTTTTTCTTCATTATTGAATTATTAATCAGTTCAAGAATTTTAACCTGCTTGTTTATTAATTCATTTAAGTAATCGATATATTTATTACAATCCAAAACTTTCTTTGTCTTAACTTCTTTACTAAGAGCGTCATTTAATTCTTTTTTTGTAAAATTTAACTCCTCAACAAGAAAATTATATTTTTCTATTTCCTCGTTTAGCTTTGCAATAAGCTTAGATAAATCCTGCTTGAGAAGTTCTTCTTTAAACTCTTTTAGATCAATTACGCTTTGAAGATTAAATTTAAATTTTTTTACCATTTAATATATACCTCTTTTATTGTCATAGCTCTAGTCACAACATCTTAATTTCAATAGCTTCAACAATTTACATTTAACAATTCCGCTTAAATCAATCTTTTACTTTCTCTAAAATTATTTAGTATTAATTAAACTTTTTCTTAAATCTTCTGGAAGTATTTCAATAAGTTTTTTTATACTAGAATCAAACGTCTCCTTTTCACTAATTTCTTGTCTTAAAAAAGAATTAATTTTATCCATTAGTCCAACAGCTATATCAAGTTTAGGGTTGCTTCCAGGTGAATAAGCGCCAACATCAATTAAATCCTTAGATTTTCTATAGACAGCAAGAAAATCTTTAATGGTATCTGCTGTTTTTTTATGAAGGGCAGTTACAACATCAGTCATTAACCTTGACACACTGCTTAAAACATCAATTGGAGGATAATGGTTAAGATTAGCCAATTCCCTTGAGAGCACAATGTGGCCGTCTAAAATAGCTCTAACCGCGTCAGAAATTGGCTCATCCATATCATCACCCTCAACTAAAACTGTATAAATGCCTGTAATAGAACCCTTCTCATCAGTACCTGCTCTTTCTAGAAGCTTTGGCAATTCTGAAAACACTGATGGCGTATAACCTTTACTTGTTGGTGGCTCACCTATTGAAAGACCAATTTCTCTTTTAGCCATACAAAATCTCGTAATTGAATCTAACATCAGATTAACGTCATATCCTTTACTTCTATAATATTCTGCAATGGTAGTTGCCACATAAGCACCCTTAACACGAAGTAAAGCTGCTTCATCAGATGTAACAGCTACAACCACACTTTTTTTTATGCCTTCTTCACCAAGATCTTTTTCAATAAACTCTCTTACCTCTCTTCCTCTTTCACCAATTAATGCAATTACATTTATATCTGCATTAGTATTTCTAGCTATAGAACCTAAAAGCGTAGATTTTCCAACTCCACTTCCTGCAAAAATCCCAATCCTTTGCCCTTTTCCAACAGTTAATAACCCATCTATTGCTCTAATTCCCAGACAAATTGGCTCTGTAATTCTTTTTCTTTTTAAAACTGAAGGCGGCTTATTATACACAGGAAGTTCAACTTCGCTTACTATCTCACCTTTATTGTCTATTGGCTCTCCAAACCCATTTAATATTCTTCCTAACAAATTTTTCCCAACCTTTATACTTAAAACTTTACCTGTAGAAATTACACTGCATCCAGGATGTATATTTCCAATATCTCCAATTGGCATAAGCAGTACTCTATTATTTCTAAAACCTACTACTTCTGCCAAAACTTTTTTTGAAGTCCTCCCTGTTATAACTTCACATATTTCACCAATACCAACATCAGGACCGGTTGATTCTATAACCAAACCAATAACCTGAGTAACTCTACCGTTTAATGGAATTAAATTGGTATTTTTTATAATATTAAAATATTTGTCTAAATTTATTCCCTCTTCAGTATTATCTTTTAATTCTTCTGTGCTTAACATTTTGGTATTTCCTTATTGAACTTACTGGATAAATTTATTTTCAACATTATCAAATAATACTCTATTAACTATTTTAAATTGACTAGAGGGCTGGGTATCAATATTGCCATTTTCAGTTTCAATAATACAGCCACCTTTCTCAACTCTTTTATCTTCTAAAAACTTTACGTCATCAAAACTTTCAATAATATCTTTGATTTCTTCTTTATTTGATTTCAAATATTCATAATCCTCAGGATTTAAATAAATTATCAGCTTTCCTAAACTGCTAATTTGTTTTACTGCAAAATTAATTGTACTTATTATTAAATTTGGTTCTAATTTTATCTTTTGTCTAACTATTTTTTCAGCAATATATTGCGAAAGCTTTAAGATTTCTGGTTCAGCTTTTTTTATTATTTCTTTTTTATGATCTTCCATTGCAAGCCTAAATTGATTTAGCAAATCAAATTCCCTTCTAAACTTTTCTAATGCTTCATTATAACCTTGCTGCCAGCCCTCTTTATATCCCTCCTCCTTTAATTTTAAAAAAATGCTATTTTTATCCTTTTCAAAGTTACTTCCCATAACCTCTTCAGATAATGACTGAGTAATATCTTTATTATCATTTTCAATTCTTTCAATTTCTAAACTTTTTTCATCAATTTTTTCTTTGCTAACAGCATCTTCATTAAATAAAAACTGGTTTACATCTTTTACAGCAGTTTTATTAAAAAATGACTGCTGGATTTTAAACTCTTCAAACTCAAAAGCTTTGAAAGATGAGCCATTTAATTTACTTTTAGAGCCTTTACTGTCTTTCTTTATAATTCGCATTGTATTTTAAAAAATAAATCTTTTTTATTTAAAAATTAATGACCAATTCTCAATTATCTATTTTATTTAATCTATTCTATTTACATTACTTTTATATTACTATTTGTTCATTTCCCCTTGCTATTATTATCTCACCAGAGTCCTCTAAGCTCCTTATGGTATTTACAATCGACTGCTGTGCAGCCTCAACATCTACAAGTCTTAAAGGCCCAATTGCTTCCATGTCTTCCTGTATTATTAAAGCTGCTCTTTCACTCATATTTTTAAAAATTTTATTTTTTACCTCTTTAGATGAACCTTTTAAAGCTCTGACAAGAATCTGAGTATCAATATCTTTTAAAAGTCTTTGAATTGCCCTATCGTCTAACTTAAGGATATCTTCAAATACAAATAATAATTTTCTCACTTCTTCAGCAAGTTCTTTATCTTTTTCTTCAAGAGAGCTTAGTATTGCTTTTTCTGAACTTCTATCAACCTGGTTTAAAATATTTACTATAGTTTCTACACCGCTTACTGTACTTATATTTTGGCTGCCTAAATTTTTAATCTTGTTAGCTAAGAGTTCTTCAACTTTTTTTATAAACTCAGGCGACGTCTTTTCAGTTTTAGCAATTCTAACACCAACATCTGCTTGCAGCTCTGGGCTCAAAGAGCATAAGACTTTAGCAGCAACGTCAGGCGGCAAATAAGAATGTATAAGAGCAATAATTTGGGGATGTTCATTTTTAATTAAATTAACTAAAATTTCTGGCTCAATGTCTTTTAAAAACTTAAATGGGCCAGTGCTTAAATTTCTTATTAACCTTTCAGACATTTTTTGCGCCTTGTCTTTACCAAAAGCCTTTTCTATCACTTCTTGAGCATAATTTAATCCACCAGAGTCAAAACTCTCTATTGTAACAAAGTCTTCATAAAAGTCCCTTAACACAGATTCTTTTTGATCTATAGGTATATCTTTATAATTTGCTATTTCAATTGCTATTTCTTCTACTTCCTCTTCAGTTAAATAACTCATTATTTTTGAAGCAATTTCAGGCCCAACTGTAATTAGAAAAATAGCTGCTTTTTTAATCCCTGCTACACTTTTTGAAATAACACCTTGCATAAAATACCCCTATATTGTCCCTAAATAACTTTTAATGTAATAATTCTTAATATTTTTTTAATTAACACTTATTTCATTATTTAATTATAAAATTAAACATTTCCAGCAAGCCAATTTCTAATAGCCTTTGCAGCTGCCTGCGGATTCTCTGCTGCTTCGATAGTTACTACCTCTTTTAACTCTGGATACATTGTTTCATCCATTTTTGCTAAAACTTTTTTCCTAATCTCCATTATTTTTTTCTTTTTTTCTTCTTTGCTTAGCGCTTCTACACGAGGTGCAAAAAAGTTTGGTATTTTTTCATCACCAGAAGAAACGCTAGCAGTATCTTTTGCCTCTGAAAGTCCGCTATAAATTGAAGATGAACTTTCACCAGAAAGCATACCCAATTCAGTATCTATTTTTTCTAATAATCTCTTTCTGTCCTGTTCTGTTAAAATAGTCTTTTTTTTCAGTTTACCCATTGACCTTAGAGTTAAAAGTAAAAGCAAAATAACAATAAGTCCACCTGGAAGTGCAGTTTTAGCAATATCAGCCAATTTCACAGTAAATGGTATTTTATCAACTGTTTCATCAGATAATAAATTTGAATCAGTATCCGCAAAATTTATTTTTTCTATAGATACAACATCACCCCTAGCTTTATCTATACCTGCAGCAGCTATTATAACTTTTTCAATTGCATCCATTTTTTGTGCAGAAATATCAGAATTTAAAAAGACACCCACACTTAATCTTTTTATATTTCCTGTTCCATATTTTACTTTTTCTATTATTCTTGATACCCCATATTCAGCTTGTTCCTCATTTCTGTTATATACATTTGACTCTGCATCTTTATTTGCCATAGATTCTTTATAACTTGGTATATTTTCATTTGCATCCTGTTCAACAACTGGGACGTTTGTATCAGTACCAGCCTTATCTCCAGATGCAGCATCGGAAATATCTCTATTATAGGTTTCGCTTAAAACACTTTTCTTTAGAGCCACTCCTTGTCCTGTTTCACCTGGAAGAAATGTTTCACTTTCAGATTCTTTTAAATCATTATTTATTTCCGCTTTAACACTAACAATTGCATTTCCAAGTCCAAAAACTTTAGAAAGCATTGAAGCAATTTTGTTTTCTAAATCATTTTCTATTTCTTGGGCTAATTTCTGCTGTTCAGAGGCTAGTTGACTGGAGGAATCTCCAACTGTGAGAAGATTACCAGCAGTATCAACTATAGTTATGCCATCTTCACTTAGATTTTTTACTGCATGCGCTACCAAATTTTTTATAGCAATAACACTTGTGTTGCCTATGCTTTTTCCTGGTTTTAATTTTAAAATAACAGAAGCACTTGCCCCTTTAGTCTCTTCTGTAAATAATTCATCTTGAGATAAAACCAAGTGTACCCTTGCTGATTCTACTTCTTCAATTTCTGAAATAGTCCTTGAAAGCTCTCCTTCAAGCGCACGCTGATAATTTACTTGTTGAGTAAAATCTGTCAAACCAAAAAATTGCTGATCAAATAATTCAAAACCGACTACAGAATTATTTGGTATTCCAGCAGCAGCAAGAGCAATTCTTGCATTTGCCAAATCCGATTTTTTTACTTTTATAACATCACCGTTCTCTGATATTTGATATTCTATTTTTGATTCGTTAAGCTTTTCAATTATACTTGCTGAATCTGAGTAACTTAAATTATTAAATAAAACTACGTAATCAGGCTTATTTGCCCATTTACTTAGTGAGATAAGCCCAACAATTACAGCAAGCAATATTACTCCTAAACTTATTTTTTGAAATAAACTCAATGAAGAAAATAATTTTTTAAAACTTGAATCCTTAATTTGATTTTTAAATACTTGCAAATCAGCGCACATTAAATTATTTCCCTCTCTCTTTTAATAAATTAAAAAATTGAAAAATTATTTTTTATTACTTTGGCAATATTGACAAATATAAAATTATTTTATGAATTCAATTAATTATTTAAAACTACCCGTCTTATTGCCTAGAATTAATTTATATTTCCAAGATTATGTTCCTATATAGACATTCTTGTTATTTCATTATATGCCTCAATAAGCTTATTTCTAATTTGTAGCGTTAACTGCATAGATATTTCAGCTTTAACCATTGAAATAATTGCCTCTGTCGGGTCTGAACCACCTTCAGTTATAGCACTTTTTATTTTTTCATCAGCTTCATTTTGAATTTTTTGGACTGACTCAAGACCTTTTTTAATACTATTTACAAAATCATTTTTTTCTTCTGTAATGCTATTAATACTTTCAGGTTTAAACTGACTTTTAATGTTTTCAACCTGTTTTAAGCTTCCAACACCTGCTATATTTCCAATACTTGATACCTCCATAAAATCACCTCCAGCTTAACTAAATTGTTAAGCTATAATATTTTTAAGATTATTTAAGCTATTTATACCTTTTATATGACCTTTTTATACATTAGCTAAATTGATAGTTTTTTTAATCATGGATTTAGTAGCATCAATTGCAGTTACATTTGCTTCATATGCTCTTGATGCAGATATCATATCAACCATTTCATTTAAAACATTAACATTAGACATTTTAACAAAGCCATTCTCATCAGCCATTGGGTTTGAAGGATCGTATTTTACTGTCGGTTGTGAATTATCCTCTACTATACCAACAACCTTAACACCTTGAATTTTTAAATTTTCTTGTAGTGTTAAGCTAAACTTATTATCAGAAATAGGCTCTAATATTACAGCTTTACGTTTAAAAGGCTCGCTATTTGCCGGACTTACAGTGTTTGCATTTGCTATGTTATTTGCGATAACATTCATTCTTAATCTTTCTGCGCTAAGCCCTGTTGCACTTATTTCTAAACTTTTAAAAAGTGATGACATATTTATTTTCTCCCTTCATTTACAACTGACTTAATAATGCTGAATTTTTTTGCAAGAAGTGTAACATAATACTCATACTCTAAAGAATTTTTTGCTAGTATTGACATTTCTTTATCAATATCAACGTTATTGCCATCATTTCTAATTGATGTTGATTGTTCAGTTATTATACTTGGATTAAAATTTTTAAGCTGATTTTCAAATTTTACTTTATCTTGGTTAAAAGAGTTGCTAAATATGTTTGATAGTTCATTTTTAAAACTTACATCAACCCTTTTATAGCCAGGAGTATTTACATTAGAAATATTATTTAAAATTGCTTGATGTCTAATTGAACTAGAATGGATTGCTTTTTCTAAACCTAAAGTAATTGGATTATCAATTATATTATCAGTCATAATTTTTAACTCCTTTTATAATGTCTTTTATGAAAAAATTTTTTTCCAATCCTTTGCCTGCTTTTACTAAATTTAATTTAAGCTATAATTAAAATAAAAAAGGACGAATGCATAATGCAAACGTCCTTCCTTGGACAACTATTTTAGTCCAATTACTTATTTAATTTTCAACTAATTATTTAAAGAAATAAAAATTTGTATTATTTAATTTTAATAAATATAGTATAAACTTTTTTATATATATGTATTTATAGATATCTCTATTTATTAATTCGACAAATTTTATTAATTTCTTTAATTTTTATATTATTTATTTAATTAATTATTTTGATAATATAAAAAATAATATAAGTTTTTATTTGTTTAATTTGATTAACCCAGACATATAAAGATATACAAATAATGTATTATTTAATTAAAACAATTAAAAAAATTAATTTTGATTGAATTATTTTTTTATAGCCTCAATAAGATATTGATAAACCTGCATTTGGTCAAAAATATCATTATTTATACCATAAATATTTTTCAAATTTAGTAATAAATTTTCTTCTTCAGCAGATATTGGTAACACTGATTTTGAAATCCTTCTAACTTTGTATCCAGCATTATTAAATAATTCTAATATTTCCTTTAATGTAAAAAACCTTAAATGTGTTTTATCTAAAATACCTGCTTGAGTATAAGTCCAACTGCCATTAAAAAGCTGATTAATTACAGATATATGCATTACATTTGGAACACTGCATAATACAAAGCCATCATCTCTTAAAAAGCTCTTTAACTTATACATAAGGCTCCATGGGTCTTTTAAATGTTCTAAGATATCACCAAGAATAATATAGTTAAAAAAATTATTTGGATATTCAAGATCAGTATTCTCAATATCTTTAGATATTATATTTGCAAATTTGGCAGCAATTTTAGCAGCAGAATCGTTAAGTTCAATACCATAAAGGTTTGCATTTTTGCACATATTTTTTATTTTTAATAAAGTAGCGCCACAAGCACAACCAACATCTAAAAAGTTTAACCCACCATTTATATTATTTAAATCTAAAGGCAAAAAACTTAATAAATCATATCTAATAAATAAAGAGTAATCCCTGTTAAACCCCCATTTTTTTTCAAATTTTAAACTATTTCTTTTTAAAATTTCTAAAAATTTTTTTTGACTTTCTAAATCATTGCTAAAAGTTTTGCTACCATGATGATGAATAAATGTGTCTCTACATAAAATTAATTTATAACCAGCACAAAAAATTCTTAGGGAAAGGTCATCATCTTCATAATTACCAGGAGAGAAATCTTCATCAAAATAGCCAATTTGTTCTAAAACATCCCTTCTTACTAACATGCAAAAACCAAATAAGTTTATTCTTTCTTCCCATAAATTTTTATCTGAAATATTAAACTGACGTGCAAATATCTGCATTTCTTCAATATTGCTATACGTTGTTTTTATAGCTTGGTAGTTTGAACAATAATTAGTCACTGGGCCAACTGCACCTATATTTTCAGAACTGTTTAGACAGATTAATAAGTTGGTTAACCAATTAGTAGTTACAATTGTATCATTATTTAAAAAAAGTATATTATCAAATGAAGAGGCAACAATCCCTTGGTTACAGCCTTTAGGAAAGCCAAGATTTTCTTTATTTTCTATTAGTTTTATTTGAATTGATTTATGATTTTCAATAAAATTTTTAACATAATAAACAGTTTCATCAGTTGAACCATTATCTACAATAATTATTTCATATAAATCCTTTGGGGTATAAAGAATTATAGAATCAAGACATTGCTTTGTATATTCTAAATTATTGTAGGTAACAATAACTATACTGACTTTACTTATTTTTGGGCTACTCATTTTTTTATAAATTGTTCTTTTATAAATTTAATAGATTTAAAGTTTTTTGTCATACATTGGCGGGTTAATTGTTTTATCAAAGTTAAAACTCAAATTAGTATTATATATATTATGTAGCTTCCTATTTAAATTTATTTTTTGTTTGTCAAAAATTAAATTATTTAAATTTGTTTTAAGTATCTCATTATTTTCTTTTTCTATTGAATATATTTCTATAAATAACTTTTTCAGATTATCTTTTAACTGATCATCAAAATATTTACTTTCCATTAATTTTCTAATTTCAGTGTCTAAAACATTTACAACTCTTTTCTTTTCAATATCTAAGCTGTTATATCTTTCTATATCATCTCTATATAACTCTTTTTTCTGTTCCAAAGTTATTTTTTTTAAATTAAATAATTCTCTCAAAACTGTTTTCATACTTTCTTACTTTTATAATTTTATGCTTTTATAATTTTAATTTTTATAATTAATTTTTATATTTAAAAAACTTAATGTGCCTTAATAATAAAAAAATTAAACAAACTTGCTTTTTTTACAGCCTTTTATCCCTGATTTCAACCCATGCAGATTTTAAATTTAATAACATTTCTTTAACTTCTAAAAAAGGCTGTTTATCTTTTTTAGCATTACCAATAACTAATCTGAATATTAAAAAATTATATATATCAAATAAATTTTTAGCAATTTCACCACCTTTTTCCATATCTAAAGCAAAAATTAGTTCTCTAAGCAGAGCTTGTGCTTTAATGCTATTTGTATGCACACCTTCAAAATTATTGATATCGATATTCATTAAACACCTTTCAATAAAACTAATAATACCGTCATAAGCTAAAATTATTAATTCTAGTTTGCTACAACTTTTAATTTTTACTTCATTATATTGTTGATATGGTGTTTTTACTGTCATCTTATTTCCTTATATTTTATTTCTTTACACCTTAAAAAAATTTAACAAATCTTTCTTAAAAAATATTAATAAATCTAAATATTAACGCCATGAACTAATTATCAACTGAAGCCAATTAAGTTGATTACCTGAAGAGAAAAAAGCAGACTCCATATTTACATATTTATTTTGCAATGCTTTTTCTCTAAGTTCCAGTCTTTTACTTATGCTATCAATTCTATCTTGGAGCATTTTTATTTCTGTTTCAATCGATTTGGATTTCTCACTAAAAATTCCGTCTGAACTTTTTGTAAGATTGTATAAATAGTCATTTAGCCTTACAGCAATACCATAATCATTTGGGTTTAAATTTTCAACGCCATAGTTTTTTGTAAATACGTCAATCACCCCTTGAAAATTTGTATTTAGAGCTTCATTTAATTTAGCATCGTCTACTTTAAGCTTTCCCATAAGCATAGATGTATTGTCACCAGTAGTTGAATATTGATACTTTGTAATACCTATTTCACTTAGCTCATTTAAATCTTCACTTAGACCATTTACATTTTCAATAATAATCGAATTTAAGCTGCTTTTAATGTTGTTCAGCATGGAATCACCATTTAGCAATCCTTGGTACTTTTCACTTTGGGTTTTAATAGGATAAATTCTTTTTTCAGTAATTTTAGTATGTATTAAATCTATAGTACTGTTATACTGGTCAACAAAACTTTTTATTTTACTGCTAATAGATGCTAAGTTCTTACTAATTTTAATTTCAGTTGAACCTGTTTTTATTATTTCCAAAGAACCACTGTCAAAAACATTAGAAATTAAATTAGATGATGATGTAATTACCTGACCATCAACAGTTACAGAAGCATCCGATGCTTCTAAAAAGACATTTTTAATTGTTAAGTCGTTATTTAATATTCCTAGGTCAATTAATATGTTATTATCATCAACTAAACTTATTTGATTTGCTGAACCTGTGTTAATACTTTGCAAACGCAAAACGTTATCAACTATATTTGCTCTAACATTTATATTTTGAGCATTGTTAATTTTATCACGGATTGTTGTTAAAGAATCTTCACTGCTAATTTCAATATCTATGCCATTTATTTTAATTGTTCCACTATTAAGATTTAATGCCTCGGTTGACGAACTTTGTTTATCAGATCCAATGGTATGAGCTTTTGCAACATTATTTACTGTAATATTATATTTGCCCTCAATAGTATTAGAATTTGTATTAAAAATTACAATATCACTTTGTGAATAGCTAACATTAAAAACATTAAAGCTAGAACTTTTTGAAAGATCGGACGCTAAATTTTTGAGATTTTTAAGCCTATTTAATACATCGTTGTAAATTTCTTTTTTCTTATTTAATAGATCTTTTTTTTCTTCAATATTTTTAATAGGTTTTCTTTCAACTGCTAATAAAGAATTTATTAATTCAGCCGTATCAATATTGCTAAATAACCCTGAAACCTGCATATAAACCCCCTTTCTTAATTTTTTATATCATAGCTATTTAAATTGCTTGAATTATTTAATGAATGTTTCAGCATAATAGATGCCAAGCCAGCTTTTGCTCTAAAATTATTTTTATCTAATTCAAGCGCCAGCTTGTAAAAATTAAGTGCTTCATCATCAATTTCTAATCTTTTTAAGCTATTTGCTAAATTAATATAATAATCTACTTTTTTATTATCCAAATTAATTGCTTTTGTAAAATAAAGAGCTGAATTTAAAAAATCACTTAAAGCAAAATAACAAAGTCCAGTAATATTGTATATTTCTGGATCATCAATTCCAGATGAAATAAATTTTAAAGATTTTTTTATAGCATCTTCAAAGTTATTAGTTAGATATAGTGTGTGTAATAAATAGTATTTATTTTCAATATTGCTATTTTCTTTATCTAACAGCTCTGCATATGAAAAAGTTTCAAATGCGTTTAAATATTCCTTTTTAAATAAATAAATTTTTCCTAAATTAACATATGTCTCGACACAATCTGGATAAATTTCCTTTGCTCTTTTAAATAAAGCTATTGCTTCATCAATTTTAGCTAGCCCCATTTTTGCAGTTGCTAAATTATGTAAAACCTGCCAATTGTCTTGACAAATATTAGATAATTTTTCAAAAATATTTTCCGCTTTAATATAATCTTTTAAGCATAAATTTGAATAACCCCATTTATTTAATGAATCCCTATCTGATTTATTATCTTTACTAAAATAATTTGAATAAAATTTATCAGCCTGTGTGTAATCTTTTTGTTCAAAATAAAAATTAGCTTTAAAGAGATTTTCCTTTTCTTTAAGACTTTTTTCATAATTTTCGAATATTTCCTTATCTTCAAAATTATCTTTTTGAGTTTCTAGAAATCTTTTAGCAATTC
>Ga0185342_1000190_pt1 | contig 34582 bp, 30 predicted proteins | sample ConPoolayeEmetaG_FD_128045 | JGI IMG/M metagenome (GOLD analysis project Ga0185342, IMG submission 128045) | Hot spring microbial mat communities from California, USA to study Microbial Dark Matter (Phase II) - Cone Pool mat layer E metaG... ... | reverse complement strand
GTAATAGTATGGAAAAACATATTATTGTTAAGTCAATTTTTATAAAAACTTTTAATGTGTCTTTTATCCATGGTAAAAAGTAAGTTATAGACATTGCTCCAAAAGATGCACCAACCATAAAAGAACTTACAAGTAATCCAATCCAGGAAAATACATATCCATAGATTGACTGAAATGCAAAGATAACCAAAAGACTAAAAGTCATCCCTGCAAAGCCAGTTGTCATAATACATACTGGAATGCCTATTTGAGTAAATTTTATATTTTTGGCTTGAAATATCATAAATATAAAGATAGATAAACCAAAAAATATCCAGATATTTATATTTTCAAAATATTTAAAAAGTTTTGATAAATTGGGGGCAAAAATAGAGTTCCAATAAGAGATACTATAAAATACTCCAATAGGTCTAAAGTCATAATTTATTTTTCTGCTACTTCCTTCAATAAATTTTATAAACCATTCTTGCCATCCATCATGGAGTGATTTCTCAATATGCCTTGGAAGAGGAATATTAACTTTTATATCTCTCTTTTTCAATCTATTTACAAGTTCAGACCTATTGAAAAGGATAATACTTTCAGAATTTGATGCGAGGAAAAGATTTGTTCTTTCTTCAGGAAATACTCTTACATAAGGAAATACACTTTTAAGAGTATGAAAAATACAACTATTAAGATTTTTTAGGTCATCATTTATATATGTAAATGAACTAGGCACTCCAATAACCAGTATTCCTCCTTCATTTAATTTCCTAAATGCCAGAGAAAAAAACTCTTTTGTAAATAATCTGTTTGTTTGTAAATCAGACGGATTTGATATACCCACAAAAATTAAATCATATCTATATTCTGTTATTTTAAGAAAGAGTCTGCCATCTATATATTTAATTCTCACTTTTTTATGATTTAATTCATATTCTGTTAGTGGAGTTGAAAATTTTTTTATAAGTGTAAGAAAAAGAGGGTCTAATTCTGCATAATCAATTTGTTTAACTGTTGGATGTTTTAAAATCTCATTTATTACACCACCTGCTCCATTAGTCAAAATAAACACTTTTTCAGGAGACGGATGTGCAAAAATTGGTAGATGGGCAAATTTTTCAGCAAATTCTATATCTGGTATAGGAATAATTAATTCTGGAACACTATTTGAAAAAAAGATATATTGCTCCTCATTTTTTACAATACAGATATTTCCATAAAAAGAATTTTGATAGTGGACTATATTTTGACCTTTCCATTGAGATTTTATTGAAAATTTGTGGATATTATTAACTCTATTTGAAAAAACAAGATAAGAAAACAAAATCAAAAGGAAACTACAAATAGTTAGAACTATCTTTTGTAATAAACTGATTTTCCAATGATGAGTTAGCAAAATAATAAGGATGATGAAATTTAATATACCAACAAGTATTGCTGTCTGAAATGAGTGTAAATATTTGATAAAAATATATGTCCAGAAAATACTGCCTAAAATTGTTCCAAGCATTTCATAAACATAAACTTTTCCAATAGAAGATGCATCTTTATAAAAAATAGAAGAATATATTTTGCAAGAAAGGGGAAATAAAGCACCATGTGACATACTTGTAGGTAAAAGGATAAGAAAAGAAGAACATAAAATTGGTAAAAATCCTAAACTTTCACCTATAGAAAGACCTAAAATATTTTTTAATATACGAGTTAAATAAACTGCTACAGGTAAAGAAAGAGAAAATATAATAGTAATTAAAGAAAATGTTATAAACTCATTTTTGTTACTTTCAGTTTTTTGGCCTGAAATAAAACACCCAAATGCTTCAAGGATAACCCAGTTTGAAAGAATAACACCAATAGATAGTTCATTACCTGAAAAAATAATTAAAAGTTCTCTTAAAAGAAGCACCTGGGCAACCAAACCACTAAAACCCATAATTACTATGGATATTTTAATCCAGTTTCTCATAATTGCCAGGTCAGACCTTATATTTTTTCTAACCGGTTATAAATGAGTTAATGCTATTTTGAATAATAATCCACATTCTTTTAATCTATTCTATAACTTTTGAATAAATATCTGGAACCTGTAAATTTTTCTCACTTAATATAAAAGAACATATATCAACACAAATCTCAACTGCAACTTGAAAATTTCTACATGCACTATCTTGGGCTTTCCAGTCCTTTAAAAAAATTTCAAGTGAAAGATTTCTCAATTCATTAAGTTTATTTATGGCAATTCCAAGTTTTTCAAGACGATTTTTTACTGGAAGTGGGATAACCATATCTTCCATTTTTTATTCTCTGAATTAAACTTTTTTCAGATAATTTCCTCAATTTTTCAGTTTCAAAAAATTCTCTTAATTTTTTTATTTCAAATTCAAATCTTTTATTTTTATCTTTATCTATAAAAACAATTTTTTTATTAAAAATTTCTTTAAAAAATGAAGGAGAAATATCGTTTAAAACAACTATATCAACTTCATCTGTTTTTAAAGTTTCCTCAATAACCTCCAAAATTTCCAATTTTTTTTCAAAAAAATCAATATTTTCTTTAAGATAAAAAGCGAAGTCAATGTCTGAAAGTGGCTTTATTTTCCCTGTTGCATATGAACCAAATATGTAACAAAAAATAATATCATTATCTTTTTCCAGTTTTCCTTTCAATTCTTCAAGTAATGGGAAAAGATTATGAGTAATTTTTTTCTTTTTAATCATTTTTATTATCTTACCATGCTTTTTTAAAATTAGCAATGTAACGAATTGCCTTGTTAAAAATCTAATTAAAAAAGGAGAAATTACACTTTAGGATTTTAAATGATGCAATAGGTAATGAACTTTTCAAAGCAAATTTATTCCCATTCTATTGTGGCTGGTGGTTTTGAAGTTATATCATATACAACTCTATTTACTCCATTTACTTCATTTACTATTCTATTTGATATTTTTTCAAGAATTTTATAAGGAACTTTTACCCAATCAGCAGTCATCCCATCTAAACTTCTAACTATCCTTAAGGCAATCACATTTTCATATGTTCTTTTATCTCCCATTATCCCTACACTTTTAATAGGAAGTAAAACTGCAAATGCCTGCCATATTTTATCATATAATTCTGCTTTTTTAATTTCTTCCTCAACTATAATATCTGCTTCTTTTAAAATTTCAAGTCGTTCTTTATTTACACTTCCAATAATTCTCACTGCAAGACCAGGTCCTGGAAATGGATGCCTTTTAATTATAAAATCTGGTAAATCTAATTTTTTTGCAATTTTTCTTATTTCATCCTTAAATAAAAATTTAAATGGTTCAACAAGTTTAAATTTCATTTTTTCAGGCAGTCCTCCTACATTATGATGTGTTTTAATTCTAACTGATGGACCTTTAAAAGGAGAAGTACTTTCAATAACATCTGGATATAAAGTTCCCTGTGCAAGATATTCTGCTTCAAATTTTTCACCTTCCTTTTCAAAAATTTCAATAAATGTGTTCCCTATAATTTTTCTTTTCTCTTCAGGGTCTTCTATATTTTTTAACCTTTTAAGAAACAATTCTGATGCATCAACATATTTGAAGTTAACTTTTTCTTTAAAAAAATTGATTATTTCTTCTGGCTCATTTTTTCTTAAAAGTCCATTATTTACAAATATACTTAATGAATTCTTTCCGCATACTTTATTTAAAATTATTGACAGAAGAGATGAATCAACTCCACCACTTAAAGCACATATTACTTTCCCATTTCCTACCTTTTCTTTTATCTCATTTTCAATTCTTTCTATCATTATTTCAGAATTCCAGTCGGGTTTAAGACCACATATTTTGGATAGAAAATTTTTAAATATTTTCTTACCTTCTTTTGTATGTATAACTTCTGGATGAAATTGAACTCCATAGATTTTCCCATTTTTGTCTCTTATTGCAGATATTTCATTATTTTCGCTTTTCCCTATTATTTTAAATCCAGATGGTATTTTACTTACATAATCCCAGTGGCTCATCCATACGATTGTTCCCTTTTTTAATCCACTAAATATCTTTTCCTTTAAGTCAGGATAAAATAATGTCTTTCCATACTCTCTTATTTTTCCATGTAAAACTTCTCCACCTTTCAATTTTGCTATTATTTGCATTCCATAACATATGCCAAGAACATAAAATTCTCCATTTAAAATTCTTTCATCAAATCTCAAATCCTCATCATATACATGAGAAGGGCCACCTGATAAAACGACCACTTTAATATTTTTCTCTTTTAATTCCTCATATTTTGTTGTACAAGGTAAAATCTCACAATATATTTTTAATTCTCTTATTCTTCTTGCTATAAGTTGGGTATATTGGGAGCCAAAATCAATTATTCCAACCATTTATTCTTCTCTCATCTTATAATATTCCTTTATTTCCTTTACTTCAATTTCTTTCTCTTTTAATTTTTTTATTGCATATAATGTTGCTTTTACTCCAGGGATTGTTGTGATTAATGGAATATTTCTTTGAACAGCAAGAGTTCTAATTGAAATAATATCTTTTTTTGGTTTTTTCCCTGAGGGAGTATTAATTATTAAATGGATCTGATTATTTTTAATATAATCAACTATATTTGGCCTATCTCCCTCATATACTTTTGGAATTATTTTTACATCAAGGCCTCTTTCTTTAAGATAATTACCTGTCCCCCTTGTTGCATAAATTTTAAATCCAATATTAAAAAATTCTTTTGCAATATTATAAATTGCTGGTTTATCCTTATCTTTAACACTTAAAAACAAATTCCCTCCTAATGGCAAAATTTGACCTGCTGCAAGTTGACTTTTTGCATATGCAATTTCAAATGTTTCGTCAATTCCTATAACTTCTCCTGTTGATTTCATTTCAGGACCTAAAACAGCATCTACATTTCCAAATCTATTAAACGGGAAGACAGATTCTTTTACAGCAAAATAATTTAACTTAATTTCTTTTGTAAAGCCGATATCTTTAAGTTTTTTTCCAATCATTAATTTTGTTGCAAGTTTTGCAAGTGGAACTCCAATTGTTTTACTCACAAAAGGAATTGTTCTTGAAGCACGCGGATTTACTTCAAGGACATAAATAGTTTCATTTTTAATAGCATATTGAATATTAATTAAACCAATAATATTTAATGAAAAAGCAAGTTTTCTTGTTACTTCTTTAATTTCTTCAACTATCTCTTCTTTTAAACTATATGGCGGCAAAACCATTGCACTATCTCCTGAATGAATACCTGCTTCTTCTATATGTTCCATAACTCCACCAATAACACATACTTCCCCATCACATATTGCATCAACATCAACTTCTATCGCATCTTCAAGAAATTTATCTATCAAAATTGGATGTTCTGGAGAAACTTCAACTGCTTTCTCTATATATTCTTTTAGTGAATTATCATCATAAACAATCTCCATTGCTCTTCCACCTAAAACATAAGATGGTCTTACTAAAACTGGATAACCAATTTCATTTGCGATTTTTTTTGCTTCCTCATAATTAAAAGCCGTGCCATTTGGTGGTTGATTTAAATTTAGATTTTTTAATAATTCTTTAAATTTTTCTCTATCTTCAGCAATATCAATAGCAATAGGGTCAGTTCCAAGAATTTTTACATTTGCATTTTTTAAAGGAATAGCAAGTTTTAATGGGGTTTGACCCCCAAATTGAAGAATAACTCCAATTGGGTTTTCTTTTTCAATAACATTCATAACATCTTCAAAAGTCAATGGTTCAAAGTATAATCTTGTTGAAGTATCATAATCAGTACTTACTGTTTCGGGATTGCAATTTATCATTATACTTTCATATCCTTCTTCTTTTAATGCAAGTGAAGCATGAACACAACAATAATCAAATTCTATACCTTGACCTATTCTATTTGGTCCACCTCCAAGAATAATAACTGATTTTTCCATTTTTATTCTATTTTTATTACTTCGGGATTTTCATATGTTGAGTAATAATAAGGTGTATATGCAATAAATTCTCCTGCACAAGTATCAACACATTTATAATCAACTTCAATTCCATATTTTTTTCTCAATTTTCTTATTTCAATTTCATCTTTACCTAAAATTTTACCAATATGTTTATCTGAAAAACCCATCTCTTTTGCTTTTTTCAATATATAAAAATCAATTTCTCTATTTTTAAATTTCTCAATCTCTTTCTCAAAATCAACAATCTCTCTAATATTTGAAAGAAACCATCTGTCTATTTTACAAAAATTATAAACTTCTTCAATTGTTTTTCCTTCTTTAAATGCTTTTTTAATATAGAATAATCTGTATGGGTTAGGATATTTTAAACCAACCTCTAAATCCATTTTTAAATTTATATCTTCAAGACCTAAAAAACTCTCTTCTAAACTTCTCAATGCTTTCTGTAATGCTTCCTTAAAAGTCCTTCCAATAGCCATCACTTCTCCTACTGATTTCATTGATGTTGTCAAAAATGGGTTTGCACCAGGAAATTTCTCAAAATTAAATTTAGGAATTTTAACTACACAATAGTCAATAGTGGGTTCAAAACAGGCTGGTGTTTTTTTAGTTATATCATTTGGAATTTCATCAAGGGTATAACCAACTGCAAGTTTTGTTGCTATTTTTGCGATTGGAAATCCTGTTGCTTTTGATGCAAGAGCAGAGCTTCTTGAAACCCTTGGATTCATTTCAATTACAACCATTTCTCCATTTTCTGGATTTATTGCAAATTGGATATTACTACCACCCGTTTCAACTCCTATTTCTCTTATAATTTTTATTGCTGCATCTCTCATATTTTGATATTCTTTATCTGTCAATGTTTGAACTGGAGCAACTGTAATACTATCTCCTGTATGAACTCCCATAGGATCAAAATTTTCTATTGAACATATTATTACAACATTATCTTTTAGATCTCTCATTACTTCCAGTTCATATTCTTTCCATCCAACAACAGATTCCTCAATTAGAATTTCACTTATCAAACTTGCTTTTAATCCTATTTCTGCAAATTCTTCAAATTCTTCAATATTATATGCAATTGAACTTCCTGTTCCACCAAGAGTATAAGCAGGTCTTATTATAACTGGAAAACCAATCTTTTTTACAATTTCAATTGCTTCGTCAAGATTATGAGCAATACCACTTTCAGGGACTCTTAATCCTATTTTTTTCATTGATTCTTTAAATAACTGCCTATCTTCTGCTTTTTTTATGGCATAATAATTTGCTCCAATAAGTTTAATATTATATTTCTCAATTATTCCCATTTCATAAAGTTCTGTTGCTATATTTAAAGCAGTTTGGCCTCCAAGTGTTGGTAAAATCGCATCAGGTCTTTCTTTTTCAATTATTTTTGCAACTATTTCAGGTATTAATGGTTCAAGATAAATTTTATTTGCCATTTCAGGATCTGTCATAATTGTTGCAGGATTACTGTTTACAAGAATAACTTCATAACCCTCTTCCTTTAATGCCTTACATGCTTGTGACCCTGAATAATCAAATTCACATGCCTGACCTATTATAATTGGACCAGAACCAATTAAAAGTATCTTTTTAATATCAGTCCTTTTTGGCATTTTTTTCAATATATTTATAAAATTTTTCAAATAAATATTCTGCATCCCTTGGTCCAGGTGCATTCTCTGGATGAAATTGTACGCTAAAAACTGGCAATTTTTTATGTTCTATTCCTTCAAGTGTATTATCATTGAGATTAATATGGGTGATTTCAATATTAGGGTCTTTTATTGTATTTATATCAACACAGAATCCATGATTTTGGACAGTTATATAGATTTTTCCTGTTTTTAAGTCCTTTACTGGATGATTTGCTCCATGATGACCAAATTTTAACTTATATGTTTTCCCACCAAAAACCTGACCCAGAATTTGATGTCCAAGACATATACCAAATATTGGATATTTTTCAACAATATTTGATACATTTTTAATTATATAAGTAAGAGGTTCTGGGTCTCCTGGTCCATTTGAGATTAAAATACCATCTGGTTTTTCTTTTTCAATTTCTTCATAAGGAGTAGTTGCTGGATAGACAATTACTTTTAAATCATATTTTGAAAGTAATCTTAAAATATTATATTTAACTCCACAATCAATAACAACAACTTTATATCTACCTTCATTTTTCCAAATATACGGTTTTTCTTTTATAACATCTTTAACAATATCTCTTCCTACAATTGAAGGTGAATTTTTAACTTTTTCAAGCATTTCTCTTGGGTCATTTTCACCTGTAAAAATACCGCCCTTTTGTGCTCCTTTATCTCTTAAAATTTCTGTAATCTTCCTTGTATCAACATCTTCTATACCTATAATGCCATTTTCTTTAAATAATTCATCAATTGATTTTTCAGCCCTCCAGTTTGAATATATTTTGCTCTTTTCTTTAACAACAAATCCTTCAAGATGAATTTTATATGACTCTATATCTTGACTATTTACTCCATAATTGCCTATTAAAGGATATGTCATAACAACTATCTGACCTTTATATGAAGGGTCATAAATTATTTCTTGATAACCTGTCATACTTGTATTAAAAATCAACTCACCATATCTTTCCCCTTCTGCTCCAAATGTATTACCTTTATATATGGTGCCGTCTTCAATAACAAGGTAACCTTTCATATTTCAAATTGTTCCTTTCCTTTAAAATCAATCGTTTCAACTGAATAATTACCCGTAAAACAAGCAGTACAAAATTCATCAGAAGGTAAAGAAATTGCAGAAAGCATACCTTCAAGTGATAAATAATAAAGTCCATCAAGTCCTATTATTTCTCTTATCTCTTTAATATCTTTATCAGAAGCAATCAATTCTTTTTTTGATGGAAAATCAATACCATAAAAACATGGATATTTTATTGGAGGACAACTTATAGCCATATATACTTTTCTTACACCTGCCTTTCTTAACTCCTTTATTCTCAATGTACTTGTTGTTCCCCTCACTATTGAATCTTCAACAACTATTATATCTTTATTTTTGATAACTTCCGGAACTACATTCAATTTGATTTTTACCCCAAGTTCTCTTGATGTCTGAAATGGTTTAATAAATGTCCTTCCAATATAATGATTTCTTATAAAACCCATTTCAAATGGAATTTTTAATTTTTCTGCCAACCCAATTGCTGCTATATTTCCTGAATCAGGAACTGGAATAACTATCTCTCCCTTAAAAGGTAATTCTTCCGCTAATCTTTCTCCAAGTTTTTTTCTTGCAATATATACACTTTTACCAAATACTTTACTATCAGGTCTTGCAAAATATATGAATTCAAATATACATCTTGAAATTTTATTTTTCTTCAAATAATAACTTTTTAAACCATTTTTCCCAATAAAAAGAATTTCTCCTTCTTCAATTTCTCTTAAATATTCTCCTCCTATAAGATCAAATGCACAACTTTCAGAAGAAACAATGTATCCATCTTCTAATTTTCCAAGGCATAAAGGTCTAAAACCATTTGGGTCTTTAACTGCATAAATTCCTTCCTCTGTAAAAATTACAAGTGAATAAGCACCTTTAAGTTTTTCAAGACCATCAATTAATTTTTCTACAAATTCATTTTTCTTTGACTTAAATATAAGATGCATTATTATTTCTGTATCAAGTGTTGTTTGAAAAAGTGTTCCCTCTTCTTCAAGTTTTTTTCTTAATGAATAACTATTAACAAGATTTCCATTATGAGCAATTGCATATATCTTTCCTTTATATTCAACAACAAATGGCTGAATATTTTTTTCTGAAGAACTGCCTGTTGTTGAATATCTTACATGGCCTATTCCAAAATTTCCTTTTATGTTCTCAAAATTGACTTTTGAAAAAACATCTTCAACAAGACCCATTCCTCTGTGAATATAAACATTCTTAAAATCTGAAAGAACAAACCCACAACTTTCCTGGCCTCTATGTTGGAGAGAGAAAAGTGAAAGATATAAAATCTTCCCTGCTTCTTTTACATTAAATACCCCAACTACTCCACAATTTTCTTTCATTTATTTTTGTCAATAGTTTAAAAAACTCACTTTTCCATATATTTTATCATGGAAATTTTAAAAATCAATTTTAATTAACCAAGTATTTTCTCTACCTCTTTTTTATCAGAATCCATGACAAAATCAATACCTGAAATTTCTGCTGCTTCTTTTGTCAATGCAAATATATCATCTCTTCTGATATTCTTTAATGTAAACTTTCTTGCACCAGCCATAAGTTGTTTTAAACCAGTTGCAAGACGGTCATAATATGTATAAATCCCTATTGCACCAATCGGGATTTCTTTAAATCTTTTCCCATATTTTTTCTTCAATTCCTCACCTTTTATAAAAATTTGCTCAATTTGTTCACCATGTTCTTTATATTCTTTTGGAACATTGCCTTTTTTAATCATTTCCCCTATTGTTTTTGCCACCATTCCAGCAGTCATAGTTGCTCTTCCCATGCAAACTGCTTTTGTATATGGACTTGCAAGAGCAAATACTTTAAATATCTGGTCTTCAAATGCAATACCACCAGCAAATGCAATTGGAGGTATATATTTTCTCTTTTCTTCAAGTTTTTTTACAAATTTATATGTTAAAGAAATTAATTCAACAAGAGGTATCCCCCATTCATTCATCATTCTCCAAGGACTCATTCCTGTTCCTCCTCCAGATGCATCTATAGTCAAAAGATCTATCTTTGCTTCTGAAGACAGTTTTATAGCCAGAGCAAGGTCTTTTGGTCTATAAGCTCCTGTTTTTAAAGAGACATATTTTGCTCCAATCTTTCTTAATCTCTCAACTTCTTTTAAAAATCCATCTTCTGTTACCATTCCAAGTCGTGAATGTCTTTCAAATTCTGTAATTGCTTTTATTTTATATGCTTCAACAACTATTGGGTCTTCTGGGTCTGGCTGAACAAGATAACCTCTTTGCTTTAATTGAAGAGCTCTTTCAATTGAAAACAACTTAACTTCTCCTCCTATATCTTTTGCTCCCTGTCCCCATTTAAGTTCTATTGCTTCAACCCCAAGTGTATCAATTACATATTCTGCAACTCCAAGTCGTGTATCTTCAACATTAAGTTGGACCAGTATATTTCCATACCCTTCATACCAATCTTTATAAATTTTTACTCTATGTTCCATATCAGGAGACCTTTTAACTTTACCATTTTTTAATTCAAGATTTGGATCCATTCCACAAACGTTTTCTCCAATAACAACAATGGTTCCACATATTGCAGCACCAACAGCAAAGTGGTCCCAATTATTTCTCGCTATATCTGTTGAACCAAGGGCTCCCGTAAAAAATGGAACTTTCAATTTCAAACTATCATCTCTACCAACAGAAGTTTCAATATTAACATTTGGAAAGATTGCTTTATCAGAATCTGGTTCAATCCCTTTAGCACCCACACAACTTCCGTGAATGTTAAAATGAGAAAGGTCAACTGGATAATTTTTATCACAACCTGCTGTAATTTTACCAAATGGTTGAGGATATATTAATTCTCTTCCTCTTATTGCTGATTTACCTATTTCACAAGGACCTGGACAACCATCAAAACATGTTACGCATATTCCTGATATTGGTGATGGTTCAATTCTATTTCTTGTAAAATTTACTCCCGATGAATTATATCTACTAAAAGACATTTTTCTCCTCCTTTTTTTAAAAATAATTTTTAAAAAAATTTAATTTTAAAAGACATGCTTCGTCTGGTGGGCTTCTTTGCCTTTTAAGATAGCAACATTGCTACTTTTATTATTTTATATTTTAAAAAATTTAAAGTCAAATTTTTAAAATTTTTGAATATAAAATACAACAATTATTACTTTTTAAAAAACTCTTTCATAAAACTTTTAATTTGTATTAAACCCAGCCACGAATTTTCATTGCATCTACTACTCTACTAACAGCAATAACATAAGCAGCCATTCTTGGATTTATTTTCTTTTTTTCATAAACATCTATAACTTCATAAAATGCTTTTGTCATTTTTTCATCAAGTTTTTTGTGGATTTCTTCAAGTTTCCAGTAATAACCTGTGATATTCTGAACCCATTCAAAATAAGATACAGTTACTCCTCCAGCATTACATAAAAAATCAGGAATAACAAATATACCTTTACTATGCAAAATTTCATCTGCTTCTAGTGTAGTTGGACCATTTGCAAGTTCTCCTATAATCTTTGCTTTAATATTTTTAGCATTTTTCTCATTTATAACATTCTCTAAGGAAGAAGGCAAAAGAATATCAACATCAAGTTCTAACAATTCTTCATTTGTGATACTGCTGGAACCCGGAAAACCAATGACAGAGCCATTTTTTTTCTTAAATTCTACAAGTTGGTAAGGGTCAAATCCTTTTTCAGAATAAATTCCTCCTTTTGAATCAGAAACAGCAACAATTTTTTCTCCAAAAAACTCCTTATATAAAATAGCAGCATAAGAACCAGCATTTCCAAATCCCTGTATTGTAACTTTAGCATTTTTTAGGTCAATTTTTAAGTATTTTGCTGCTTCTCTCACACAATAAAGTCCACCTCTCGCAGTAGCATCATTTCTTCCAAGAGAACCACAAAGTTCAATTGGTTTTCCAGTAATTACTCCAAAAGAATTATGACCTTTAATTTTTGAAAACTCATCCATCATCCATGCTATAATTTTAGAGTCAGTATAAACATCAGGAGCAGGAATATCTTTTTCAGGTCCTATAAATTCAACAAGTTCTCTAATATATCCTCTTGATAATCTTTCTTTTTCTGAATCAGACATTTCTTTTGGATTACATATTACTCCGCCTTTGCCTCCACCATAAGGAAGGTCAAGTAATGCAGTTTTCCATGTCATCCATGCAGCAAGTGCTCTAACAGTATCTATTGTTTCTTCAGGATGAAATCTTATTCCTCCTTTAAATGGACCCCTTGCATTATTATATTGGACTCTAAAGCCCTTAAAAACTTTTGTTTGCCCATTATCCATTTTAACTGGAATTGTTATATGTATTTCTCTCATTGGTTCTCTTAAAAATTGGCAAGTTGAAGAATCAAGTTTTAAAATGTCAGCAACCAAATCAATCTGTTTTTGTACCATTTCAAAAGAATTAAAATTTTTTTCCATCTTCACTCCTGTTTAAACTTAAATTTTTTGGACAACTCTGATAAATTTTTTATTAGAATTTCATTTTCTTCTGGAGTTCCTATTGTTATTCTTACATATCTATTATCAAGCCCAAAACTTTTCATTCCCCTTATTATTATTCCTCTTTTCTCAAGTTCTTTTATTATATTAGTTGCATCATTTTTAAATTTACAGAGGATAAAATTTGCTTCTGTTGGAATATATTCAATACCAAGTTTTTTAAACTCTTCATATAAATATTTTTTACCCTCAATATTATTTTCAATTGATTTTTTAACAAACTCTATCTCATTTAATGCAGCAATTGCAGCAACTTGAGCAAAAGAAGTTGTATTAAAAGGTGGTCTTATTCTTTCCATATAATTTAAAATTTCGCTTCTTCCAATACCATATCCAATTCTTAATGAAGCAAGTCCATAAATTTTTGAAAAACTTCTTGTAACAACTATATTTTTCTCCTTATAATATGGAAGACATGTTCCAAAATTTTTATCCTCAACATATTCAAAATATGCTTCATCTGAAATAATTATTATATCCTCTGGAATTTTATTTAAAAATTTTTCTAACTGGTCTTTATAAATAATTGTTCCTGTTGGATTGTTTGGATTGCATAGAATTATAACTTTTGTTTTTTGTGTAATTTTTTCAATAAATTTATCAAGATTATAAGAAAAATCATTTTCAAGGGGAATTTCAACTGGAATCCCTCCAACTTTTAAAACAAGAATTTTATAAATGATAAAAGATGGAAAAGGATAGATAACTTCCTCACCCGGTTTAACAAATGCTTCAATTGTAAGAGATATCACTTCGCTTGAACCACTGCCAAGAATTATCTCTTCTTCAGGTATTTTCAAGAAATTAGAAAGTTCTTTTTTTAAATAATATCCAGAACCATCAGGATATCTATTTATATCATTCAAATTTTCTTTTATTGCTTCCTTAACTTTTGGAGAACAACCAAGTGGATTTTCATTTGATGCAAGTTTAATAATTTTTTCAATATTATATGCTCTTTTCAATTCATCTATTGGTTTTCCAGGAACATAAGGAGCGATTTTTTTTATTTCTTCCCTTACAAGTTTTTCTATATTATTTCCCATAAATGAGCCCTATTTTTTCTTTAACTTCTATAATTGTTTTTTCTGCAATTCTTCTTGCTTTTTCACTTCCGACTTTCAATATTTCCCACAATTCTTTTTTATTTCTTTCGATCTGTTCTCTTTTTTTCTTAATATCTGAAAGATATAAAACAACTTTCTCTCCAAGTTCTTTTTTACAATCAGTGCAACCAATTATAGCATTTTTACAATCTTTTTCAATTTCCCCTACCCTACCTTCATTGAAAATTTTATGATATGCAAAAACAGGACATGTTTCAGGATGTCCAGGGTCTTTTTTGTATATTCTTTTTGGGTCTGTAAACATTATACTGACTTTCTTTTTTATCTCATCCGGCGAATCTTTCAGGTATATTGCATTGTTATATGATTTACTCATTTTCCTTCCATCTATACCCGGAATTTTTGGTGTTTCTGTTAGTAGAGCCTCTGGTTCTGGAAAAGTATTTCCATAAAGATAATTGAATCTTCTTGCTATTTCTCTTGTGAGTTCAAGATGTGGAAGTTGATCCTGACCTATTGGAACAAAATTGGCTTTATAAATTAAAATATCTGCTGCCTGTAAGACTGGATAACCTAAAAATCCATAAGTATGTAAATCTCTATCTTTTAATTCTTCCACCTGTTCTTTATATACAGGATTTCTCTCAAGCCATGGTATCGGAACAAACATTGAAAAAATTAAATGTAATTCAGTATGTTCAGGAACAAGAGATTGAATAAATATCGTTGATTTTTCAGGGTCAAGTCCTGATGAAATAAAATCAATTGCAATCTCCTCTACATAATTTTTAATATTTTCTGTTTCAGAATAATCTGTGCTTAAAGCATGGTAATCAGCGATCATGTAAAAACAATTATATCCTTCGTTCTGTAATTTTTTCCAGTTTTTTAAGGCACCAAATAAATGTCCTATATGCAATGGTCCTGTAGGTCTCATCCCGCTTAAAACTATTTTTTTCATATTCCTAACTCCTTAAGTTATGAACTTCTTAACTTATTAATTCTAAATTTAAAATATTCTTCAATTATATTTCTATGGTCAAAAGCAATATTATCTGGTAAGTTGTTTTTATTAAATATGCCTGCATTTTTTGCATCATCTCCACTTTTTAAATTTCCTTTCCCTTTTGCAATAAAAACTGTTGAAATTGTATGAAATCTTGGGTCTCTTCCAGGGGCTGAATATGTTTTAAATTGTTTCAAATTTTCTATATCAAGCCCTGTTTCTTCTTTTGCTTCTCTTATTGCTGTTTCTTCACAACTTTCTCCATATTCAACAAATCCACCAGGTATTGCCCATCCAAAAGGATAATTTTTTCTTTCAATTAAAACAATTCCTTCTTTATATTCAATTATTATATCAACTGTTGGAATTGGATTTTTATATGTTTTTTTTGTTAAATTTTTTAAATATTTTTCAAATACGCTTACAAAATTTTCATAATCTCTTTTTTTATAAATAACGAAATTTATTTTTTCAAGTTCAAATTTTCCTGATAAATATTTTAATGTTTCTTCTATCATAATTTCAGCGACCTTTTCACTTTTCAATTTTCCTGTTCCACAACCAAGTGCTGGAAAAGATATAGATTTTATATTTAATTTTTCTGCAAGTTTATAGGTATTTTTCATGCAATTCCTTATGATTTCATAATTTGTTTTAAAATTTTCATCAACTGTTGCTGTATGGATAATATATTTATTTGTTAAATCTCCAGCATTTGTAAAAATTGCATCTCCAGGATTTATTTTACCATATTTTATTGCTTCTTTTTCAATTATTTCTCCCCCTTTTTCCTTCATTTTTCTTGCCAGACCTCCTCCCATTTTCAAAAGAACATTCGCTGGATTAACAATTGCATCAGTTTTTTCATCAAGAATATTGCTTTTTTTAACACATATTTCTATTCCCAAAATATAAAAAATATTTCTTTCCATTTTGTTAAGTATTATATCACAAAAACTGGAAAATTAAATAGAAGGCAGTATTTTTACCCAGACCTGTCTTGTTCTTGGCCCATCAAATTCACATAAATATATTCCTTGCCATGTGCCAAGTTGCAAAGAGCCATTTTCTACAAAAACTGTTAATGAATGCCCTACTATTGTTGATTTTATATGAGAATCTGCATTTCCTTCAGTATGGGAATAATTGTCATTTTCAGGAATTATTTCTTCAAGTTTATTCATTATATCCATTCTGACAGATGGGTCTGCATTTTCATTTATTGTCAAACCACATGTTGTATGAGGAACAAATAAAAAACATATTCCATCTTTTACATTTTTAATTTTTATAATTTCTTCAATCTTTCCAGTAATTTCTATAAAATCTGTTCTTTTTCTTGTTGATACACTTATTTTTTCCATTTCTCATTCTTCTTTATAAAATATCTTATATCCTTCAAATGTTGAATATACATCTGCTTTACTTACAAGTTCAAATGGAGCATGCATTGATAAAACACCTGTACCACAATCTATAGTATCAATATTGTATCTTGCAAAATATGTCGCAACAGTTCCTCCACCTCCAAGTTCAAGTTTTCCAATTTCGCCTGATTGCCATAAAACATTATTTTTATCAAATATTTTTCTTATATAAGCAATATATTCTCCAGATGGTTCAGTGCTTCCACCCTTCCCTCTTCCTCCTGTAATTTTTGTTAAAACTACTCCACATCCAATTTTTGCAGCATTTTTTGGTTCATATGCATCCTTGAAATTAGGGTCCAAAAGTGTATTAACATCAGCAGAAATGGCTTTTGAATTTTCAAATAATTTTTTAACTTCAGATATTGAATAACCTGCCTTTTCAATAACTTCTTCAATAAAATATTCAAAAAATGAAGATGAAGCAGAAGTTGACCCACGACTTCCGATTTCTTCCTGGTCCACAAGTATACAGAAAATATTATTTTCTGATTCAATATTTTCTAAAAATGAGGTAAAGGAAGCATAGGAACAAACTCTATCATCCTGTCCATAACCAAGTATTAAACTTTTATCAATTCCTGCATCTTTTGCTTTTCCTGCTGGAACAAATTCAAGTTCACTGCTAATAAAATCTTCTTCCTCTATTCCATAAAATTCCTTCAAAATTTTAAGAATATTTGCTTTAACTTTTTCCTTTTCTTTATTTCTATCAGGGATTGTGCCAACAAAAACATTTAAACTTTCTCCAGGAAAACCATCTTCAATTGTTTTTTTCATCTGTTCTTTTGCAAGATGGGGAAGAAGGTCTGTTATTGTAAAAGCAGGTTCATCTTCTTTCTCTCCTATAACAATTTCTTTAATTGTTCCATCCTTTAAAAATACTGTTCCATGAAGTGCAAGAGGAATTGTCAGCCATTGATATTTTTTTATTCCTCCATAATAATATGTTTTAAATAAAGCGATATTTTCATCCTCATATAAAGGAGATGTTTTTAAATCAATTCTTGGACAATCTATATGAGATACTATAAATCTGCAACCATCCAAAAGTTTTTTTTCTCCAATAATTCCAAATATAACTTCCTTGCCTTTATTAATTTTAAAAAATCTATCCCCTTTTTTTAAATTCTTAAATTCTTTTAAATCCTTAAATCCGTATTTCTTAACTTCTTCAATGCTACTTTTTACAAATTCTCTTACTGTCTTATTTTCTGATATAAAACTTTTATATTTTTCACAATATTCAAAAACTACTTTAATTTTGTCTTCATCCCATATTTCCCATCCAGTTTTTCTTTCCATTTTATCTCCTCCATAATAATGAAAGAATTAAAGTTAAAATGATACTTATAATAATACTTGAAACAATCGGAAAATAAAAAACGAAATTTTCTTTTTTTATAAAAATATCACCTGGTAATCTTATCCCTTTATAAAAAATATATCCAAAACAAATAAACCAAACTCCAAATGTCAATAGAATTTTACCTATATATCTTTCCATATTTAATTATTTTACTTTACGAAAAGAGCAAAAGTCAATTTTCAATTGCAATGGCTGACTTTACAAAATTTAAAAGGGATATATCAACATTTCACTTATTTTTTCTATATCTTCTCTTATGGCTTCTTTTAATCTTTCAATATTTTCAAATTTCTTCTGGTCCCTTATTCTTACCACTGGAAAAACTTCAAGAATTTCTCCATAAATAACTTCATCAAACCCAATAATATGAACTTCTATTTTCTGTTCTTGGTTATTAAATGTTGGACATGAACCTATTGATAAACCCGATTTATAAAAATTGTCTTTATATTTTACCCAGCATCCATAAACTCCTTCTTTAATTTTTATATTTCCCAAAAGAGAAAGATTTGCTGTGGGAAATCCTAATGTTCTACCTTTTGAATTTCCTGTAATTACTTTTCCCTTAAATGAAAAATCTCTTCCAAGAAGTTTATTAACCCGTTCTATATCTCCATTTTTTAAATACTCTCTAATTTTTGTTGAATTTATTTCCTCTCCATCAATAGTTACTGGTTTAACAACAAAAACTTCAAACTCTTTTTTTAAATCTTCAATTTTCCCTTTTCTATGACACCCAAACTGAAAATTTTCTCCAACAATTATTGATTGAACATTTATACATTTTAGATACTCAATAAATTCAAATGGTTGCCAGAAAGATATTTCTTCATAATCACACCATATACATATTTCTATCCCCAAATTTTCAAAAAAAAGGATTCTTTCTTCCCATAGGGTAATATAAAACTCAACAGGGAAATGCTTAAAAGTAAAAACAGATGGAATTAATCTTTTTTCTTTTGCTTTTCTCACAACTTCTTCTATTATTTTTTTATGTCCAGGATGAACTCCATCAAATTTACCAATGGCTATTGAAAGACCTTTCCCTACAACATCAATATCCGAAAAATGTCTTATTTCCAACAAACTTCCTCCTTTTTATTTAAAAATTTAAACTTAATAAGGAAACTTATCATCTATTTCTGAATTAGAGAGTTCCACAAGAAACTCTGCAATTTTATCTGTAGATGCCTCAACCATTGCTTTTCCTTTTTCCGCAGTTGCCTTTTTTGGATTTCCATAACCAGAATTTGTAGTGAGTAAATGCCATGGTCTGACTATTTTTACCCATCCTTCTTTTATCCCTTTTAATCTCGGTTCATTTACTTTTCCTTCATCTGCCCATTCAAGATGAACAAATTCAGGGTATAAATATAAAGCCCAACTTGTTTCTGCTTCATGACCATGTTCTCCTGTTTTATCTTCAAAAATTTCATCCATTAAATCGCCTCTTGCACTCCACCAATGCATAAGAAATATATGAACCTTTGTTGTTCCATATAGTTCTCTAAGTAATGCTCCAAATTCATTTCCTCCATGTGCATTTAATATCACCAATTTATAAATTTTGTAATTTTCAAGAGCCCGTATAATATCTTTCAAAATAGTAAGTTGAGTTGTGGGAGCAAAATGTAATGCTAATGGAAAGCCAAAATGATTTGAATTTACACCAATTTGCATTGTTGGAAGAAGAATTACTTTTCCTCCTTTTTCATTTGCCTTTTTGCAACTTATTTCTGCAACTTTTTCAGCAGTAAAAGTATCCGTTCCATAAGGAAGGTGTAAATTATGTGGTTCACATGAACCCCATGGTAAAACACATACTTCAACTTTACCAAAATCTCTTACTTCTTTTAAAGTCATCTCAAGCACCTTAAATTTCATATTAACCTCCTTTTTATTTTATTTCTATTATAACAGGTTCTGAAACATGCGGAATTCTAATTTTTTTGCCGTTTATTTTAAAATAAACAAAATCCTTATTTTCTTTAAAATCAGTTCTTACAACAAGTATTTTATTCCCAAGTTTCTTTGCAGAAATAACAGTTTCCGGTTCTTCTGGAACATCCCATATAATTGATTTTCCTTTTAAAATAAAGTCATTATATTTGAAACTTTCGCTATAAACTTCATGTAAAACTTTTATTTCTTCTGCCATTTCATTTAAAGGAGACCACAAACAGAATGAATTATGACCTCTCAAAAGAAGATGCCATAGAAGTTGTTTATATTTTTCCCTACTTAAAGGAACAAAATCAGGCGGTATTTCTTTTGGTTTAAGAACTGTCTGCCAGTGGACAAAACTTATTATAGGAATATCTGGTGGAGTATTTTTTCCCACAGATGTTCCTTCTTTTAAAAGTGGATAAAACCATCTATATTCTTTTTCTTCAAAATTATAATCATTAAAAAATCTGAACCATGTATAAATAACAGGCATTGCCATTGTATATCCACTATATTTAAATTCATCAAACCATTTTCTGTGAAGGGCATTATGTTTTTTTTGGTATGAAGCACCTTCTACTTCTTTTTCAAAATAATCCCACCAGTATCTATATCCATCATGGGGATTTACTCCATAATTTCCAATTAAACAATCAGGATAGTACTTTTTAATTGTATCTACAAATACTATTTTTTGCAAATCTGCCCTTTTTTTTCTTATAATTTTTTGAAATTCATCAAAATTATCAATATTTTTAATTTCTTTTTTACATATAACACATTTTTTTGAATTTTCCCAGGCATCATTCCACTCTATTGGACCATCAATTTCCCAGTCAACTGCCCAGTAATTTATATCTATTCCTGACTCTTTATATGCTTTAAGAAATTTTTCTAATCTATCTTTTATCACCTGAAATCTTGATTCAATTCTGAAAGGACATCCTATTTTTACTTTAGGATCAAAAGACATATCAAAAAATATATTTCCATTTTCATCTATATGGGCTGTCTCTTCACTTCCATCAAAAAATCTATATACTATACTAGTAGCATCAACAACAACCGGCAAATTTAATTCTTTTCTTATTTTATCAATTTTTAAAGCATCCTTTATTCCTTTTTCTATACCTTCTTTGGGAATATTCCATCTTGTAAATAAAAGGATATTTCTATCTTTAAGTTTTAAAAGATAATTTTTTATCTCTTCCTCTGATATACCAAAAGGTATACCTGTCCAGACAAAAAGTGGAAATCTTTTTTCTTCTTTTATAGAAATTGGTTTTGTATTTTCTATTATAATATCAACAATATTCCCTGCTCCAAATATTTTTGTAGTGAATAAAATTATCAAGAATAAAATTAATCTTTTCATCTCTTCCATTTTTCACTCCTAGTTAAATTTGGAATTATTTTATAAAATTTAGCCACTTTTATCAAATTGCATTAAAAAAAATGAAATAAATATCAAAAACATTCCCAAAATTACTGCCGGCGATACTACTTCTTTTAAGATAAAAAATGATAAAATTAAAGTTGTTACAGGTCCAAGATACTGAAATTGAGCCAATGAAGATGGTTTCATATAATTAAGTGCTTTAAACCATAGAGTAAATGCAATCCCTGTTGGAATAATCCCAAGGTAAATACCTGTTAAAAATCCTTTAATATTTTCCCCAAAAATATCTAATTTTAATGCTATCACTGTTAAAAATAAAAAAATAGAACCAATGAATGAGGCGATAAAAGTTGTTTCAGTTGCTCCATATTTTTTTGTTGGTTTTTCTCCTAATACCGTATAAATAGCCCAGCAAATTGCTGCAAAAATTGGGTATATACTTATTTTTTCTCCTCTCCATGAAAAAATAAAAATGTTTCCCTTGCTTACTATAAGACATCCTAAAAATCCAATTATGATTCCTATTAATTTAGGTAAAGATACCTTTTCTTTCAAAAACATAATAGAAATTAGCAATACAAATATAGGATTTGAATGTAACAAAATGCTTGAAACCGAAGCAGATGTTGTTTTGAGTGATATAAAAACAAATATGACCATAAAATAAACACCAGATAAAGCAAGATATAAAAAAGTGTAAGGGTCCTTTTTAAAAATTTCAAAAATTCTTTTAAGATTAAATTTAATTATGAATAGAAGAAAAATCCATCCCCAGAAAAATCTCCAAAAAGCAAGAACGAATGGATCCATAAATTTGTTAGCAATTACAAATTTGGCAATTGTAAATACACTCCCCCATGCACATACAGCAATTATAGCATATATATAACCTATCATTTTTTCATTCAAAACAAAACCAGTTTGGACTATAAGTGTTAAATTTCCCAGATATTAACTCTCTTTTTTCTTTCGTAAAAATATCTATAATCATTAAAGGTTGATTTTTACCTGTTTTTGAATAAACAATATGTCTTGAATTTGGAGCCCATGAAATTTCCTCACAATTTAACCCGCTAATTGTCATAGTTTTTTTTGTATTTATGTCATATATTGCAAGTCCATATCCAGTTTTTTCACTGAAAATATAGGCAATAAAATTTCCATCAGGAGAAAAAACAGGAGATGTACAGTAACCCGAAACGTAACTTAATCTCTTTATTCCAAAACCCTCCCTGTCCATTATATATATCTGTGGTTTTCCATCTCTATCAGAAACAAAGGCAATATTTTTTCCATCGGGAGAAAAAGAGGGAGAACTATCAATCCCATTATAATCTGTTAATTTTCTTTTAATTTCTCCATTAAAATCAGCAATATATATTTCTGGATTTCCTGATTGACTTAAAACAACTGCAATTTCTTTTGTTTTTCTACATGGGGACATACATGCATTAAGACCTGGTTTTGCAATGAATGTTTCTATTTTTCCAGTATGAATATTCATTTTTGCAATTTTAGGCCAGCCATCTTCATATGAGACAAAAAGGATATTTTTACCTTCAAGATATTTTGGAAAATTTATAAGATATTTTACATCTGTTATCTGGATTAAATTATCTCCATCATAATCAATCTGATATATCTGTTTTTCTCCTGTTTTATCAGAGGTGAAAAGAATTTTACTTTTCGCAATTCCCGGTTTCCCTGTTAACTTTTCAACAATATCATCACATATCCAATGTGCTAAATCTTTTGGATTTTGTGTTAATTTATAATAGTTGTCTAAAATTACATTCTTTTCTATGCCACTTTTAACTTTTACATTTAACAATTCCTGTTTTTTTTCTCCAGTTATTACTATCTGTGTTATTATCTCTTTTTCTACCCTTTCAATGTTTTCTGTAATTTTTAGTCCTTCAATTTTAAAATATCCAGAATATACAAGATCTTGAGAAAAGGTATTAATAAATTTATCAAAATATTCATTTTTTTCAATTTTGAAAATTAAGAAAACATCTGCCTTTTCCAGTAAATTTTTTGTAATTTGAAGAAAAATCTGGGACTGAGGATATAAAAAAGATTTTGAGATTAAAATTAAAAAGAATATTTTTTTCATTTTAACCCTCCGTTTTAAATTCAACTGTAATGTCAAGATACCTGTCTTTTATTTCTTCAGGGAATTCAGGCCATTTTTTTACTGATTTTATTGCTTCTAATATTGAATCATCAAATTTTTTGTATCCAGAACTTTTTTCTATTACAATATTTTCAACTTTTCCTTCTCTGTAAATTCTAAAAGAAATAATTGCAGAAAGACCAACTAAGAAACTTTTCAAACTCCAATTTTCTTCAATTTTTTTCTTTATTAAACTTATATACCATTCAGGAATAAAAGAAGTGGATTTTATTTGAGATGGACTTACTTCTTCTAAAATTGATTTCACATCAGGAATTTTGATATCTATATTTCTTTGAGATATTAAATTTTCTGCTTTTTCTTCTTTTGTAATTTTTGAATAAACTTTTTTTCTATAATCTTCAGGAGAGAAACTTTCTGAAATTTTTGAAGATTGCTTAACACTTTCTATTTTTTCATTTTTTGTTTTTTCAGGTTTGATATCTTTAACATTTTTAAAAGAGATAAAATTTTCAATGCGAACTTCTTCTTTAATTTGAGGCAAACTGATAAGTTTTACTGTAAAAATTTCTCTTTCAAATTTCTTTTTTTCTTTTACAGGTGAGAAAAAAATTAAAGTAAAAAAAGAAAGATGCAAAAACAGAGAAATAAAAAAACTTTTTCTTTTTACTCTGGCTGTGTAGCAAGTCCAATTAAATCTATTTTGCATTTTTTTATTATATCAAGAACTTTTATTATATTTTCGTAAGGAACTTTTTCATCACCTTTTACAATTACAGAGAAATCCTTATTCTGACTCTTTTCTTTTAAAAATTTATACATCTCTTCTAAATCTACCTGTTTACTTCCTATAAAATATTTATTGTCTGAAGATACTGTTATTATTATACTTTTTTCAATTTTCATTTCATATGGGCTGGATTTTGGAAGAGAAACTTCTATCCCCTGCTCTATCATCGGTGCTATCATTAAAAGAATTATAACCAATGTCAATGCTATATCAACAAGATTTGTAATATTTATTTGAGTAATTGAATCCTTATTTTCTCTTATTCTTCCCATTTTCCCTCATCTATCACTTCCGATGTTCACAAAAAATTTACAAACTTAAATTTTGTTAAAAGTTAAAGTTTCACCGTTAAAGTCAATCAATACAACATCATTTTCTTTAAACTCACCTGAAAGAATTTTCATTGCAAGAGGATTCTCTATTTCCTTCTGTATAACTCTTTTTAATGGACGGGCTCCATAATTTTCATCATATCCCTTTTCTACAATATAATTTTTTGCTTTTTCTGTCAACTGAATTTTGATTTTTTTATCCATAAGACGATTCTCCAGATGAGAAATTTGAATATCCACAATTTTTAAAATATCTTCTTTTTTCAATCTATTAAATATAATTATCTCATCTATTCTGTTTAAAAACTCTGGTCTGAATTTATATTTTAAAGTCTCCATTATTTTTTCTCTAATAAGTTGTTCATCTTTAAAAGAAGTAATAAACTGGCTTCCTATATTTGAGGTCATGATTATAACTGTATTTTTAAAATCCACTGTCCTTCCCTGACCATCAGTCAATCGCCCATCATCAAGTAATTGAAGAAGTATATTAAATACATCTGGATGCGCTTTTTCTATCTCATCAAGCAAAATTACACTATAAGGTCTCCTTCTTATTTTTTCTGTTAGTTGCCCTCCTTCTTCATAACCCACATATCCAGGAGGAGCACCTATAAGACGGGAAACAGTATGTTTTTCCATATACTCACTCATATCAATACGAACAAGGGCATTTTCATCATTAAATAAGAATTCAGCAAGTGCTTTTGCAAGTTCTGTTTTACCCACACCTGTTGGACCAAGGAATATAAATGAACCTATTGGTCTATTTGGGTCTGAAAGTCCTGCTCTATTTCTTCTTATAGCATTTGAAACTGCCTTTATTGCCTCTTCCTGTCCAACTACTCTTTTTGAAAGTCTTTCTTCCATATGAATTAATTTTTCAACCTCACCTTCTAACATTTTAGAAACAGGAATTCCTGTCCATTTTGATACAATTTCTGCAATATCTTCATCTGTAACTTCATCCTTCAATAATCCTTTTCCCTTTTGTATTTCTTTTAATTTTTTTGTTTCTTCTTCAAGTTGTTTATTCAATTCAATCAGTTTCCCATATTTATATTCTGCTGCTTTATCAAGGTCTCCTTCTCTTTGTGCCTTTTCAATTATATTTCTTGCGATTTCTATCTGTTCTTTTATTTTTCTTATTTTTTCTACTATTTCTTTTTCTGCTATCCACTGTTGATAAAGTTTTTCCTTTTCTTTTTTTAATTCTGAAATTTCTTTTTCCAATTTTTCAAGTCTTTCCTGAACTTCCGCTGAATTTTCTTTTTTTAATGCCTGTTTTTCAATTTCAAGTTGTGTCAATTTTCTTTCAATTTCATCAAGTTCAACAGGCATACTTTCAATTTCCATTTTTAATTTACTTGCTGCTTCATCAATTAAATCAATCGCTTTATCTGGTAAAAATCTTCCACTTATATATCTATTAGATAAAACTGCTGCTGCAACTATAGCACTATCTGTAATTTTAACACCATGATGAACCTCATATTTTTCCTTTAATCCTCTTAAAATAGAGATTGTTTCTTCAACACTTGGTTCTTTTACATATATGGGTTGAAATCTTCTTTCAAGTGCTCTATCCTTTTCTATATATTTTCTATATTCATCAAGTGTAGTGGCTCCTATACATCTTAACATACCTCTCGCAAGGGCTGGTTTTAACATGTTTGAAGCATCTATTGCTCCTTCTGCTGCACCTGCTCCTACAAGAGTATGCAGTTCATCTATGAAAAGTATTATCTCCCCTTCCCTTTTTTCTATTTCTTTCAGGACAGCTTTTAATCTATCTTCAAATTCGCCTCTGTATTTTGTTCCTGCTACAAGTGCACCAAGGTCAAGAGCAAGGATTCTTTTATTTTTCAAACTTTCTGGGACATCTCCAGCTACAATCCTTCTTGCCAATCCTTCAACTATTGCAGTTTTTCCAACACCTGCATCTCCTATTAAAACTGGATTATTTTTTGTTCTTCTTGATAATACCTGAATAACCCTTCTTATTTCTTCATCCCTTCCAATGACAGGGTCAAGTTTACCTTTTCTTGCAAGGTCTGTAAGGTCTCTTGTATATTTTTCAAGGACTTTATATTTTGTTTCAGCATCTCTATCAGTAATTTTTTCTCCATTTCTTAATTGTTGAATAATTTTTGTTAATCTCTCTTTAAAAATATTATATTTCTCAAAAATTTCTTTTATTTCTGATTCAACATCACTTAAAGCAATAAAAAGATGTTCAACTCCTATATATTCATCCCCAAAAAATTTAGCATAATTTTGTGCTTTATAAAAAACCTGATTTAAAATTGGACTTATATATAATGCAGATTTTGAACCTGAAACTTTAGGAAGTTTTTCTATTTCTTTTTTTATGTCATTTTTTAATCCTTCAATATTAACTCCCATTGTATTTAAAATGTCATTGACTGTTTCATCATTATCCACAAGAGCATATGCAAGATGGGATGCATCTACTTCGTTATTTTTATTCTCCTGGGCAATTGCCTGAGCAGTCATCAATACTTCCTGAGCCTTAATTGTAAATTTTTCTAAATTCATATTTTTTCTCCTCCATCCTTTTTGATAATTTAGATGAGATTAAGATGGAGAAGTTTCAATTTATTTTTCAAAAAACTTACATTTAATTGGTCCAAACTGTATTTCGTCATTATCTTGCAACTTATATGGTTTTTTAACTTCAAGACGAGCCATATTAACATAGGTTCCATACTGACTTCCAAGACCACTTGTTCCTACATCTTCAATATACCATCCATCTTCTTTTTTTGTTATTCTTGCATGAATCCTTGATATTTTTGTTAATGTATTTAAATATAATCTCTGTGTGGTTTCCGGTAAATTTTTGAAATAGGTATAATCGGGAATAGTAATATCATTTGTATTTTGTCTCCCTATCAATATTTTTTCTTTTTTTAACTCATATTCTTTTGCCATAAAAGGATAATCAAATACAAGTTTCGCCATTTTATTCATCTCCTTTCTTAAAAAGTTTAAAAGTAATATAAATTCCAGTAAACAAAAATATAAAAATTGCTATTATTTGAGTAGGATAAAGGTTGTAAGATGTTTTTTTAAGGTCTCCTCTTAAAAAATCAACAAAGTATCTTATAATAGAAAAACCTATCAAATAGGAAGAAAAGATTATACCTTGGCCTTTTTTAGATTTTAAAGACATTTTTTTCAGAAGGATAAAAAGCAATATATAAAAAAAGGAATAATAAAGTTGAGTTGGATGGACTTTATATTCAAGAAAGGGAAATTTAACTCCAAATAAAAAATCTGTTTTTTTACCATAACAACATCCATTTAAAAAACATCCAATTCTGCCGATTGCTTGCCCAATAGGAACAAAAATTGCTATAGTATCAAGAACTTTAACAGTTGAAATTCTTTTTATTTTTGTATAAAGAATGATAAATACAAGAGAGAAAATTATTGCTCCTTCAACAGCAAGTCCTCCATTCCTTATTTTTATAATTTCTACAGGATGCAGGACATAATAATGAATATTAACCAGAATATGTAGAAATCTTGCTCCAAAAATTCCTGTTAAAATTGTTCCAAAAACTATCTCTGATATTAATTTTTCTTCATGTCCTTCTTTAATACACTCTTTCTGGAATAAAAAAACAGAGATGAATATTCCAATGGCTACAAATATTCCATACCAGTAAATTACAAAATTACCAATTTTTAAAAAAATAGGATGCATTTTATTGTCCTTTCAATTGTTTAATAAAAAATAAAAATATTCCCACAACTATAAAACTATCTGCAAAGTTAAAAACAGGCCAGAAATGAAAATTTATAAAGTCAACTACATAACCATTTCTTATTCTATCAATTAAATTACCCAAAATTCCACCTTCAATCAAAGCAAGAGATATTTGAGAATATCTATCAATTTTTTCTATTTTGAAGAGATATAGAGGAATAAAAAAAATCACTATAAGTGAAAAAATAATCAAAAAAATGTTTATTTTTTGTTCATTAAAAAGACCAAATACAATTCCATAATTTTTAACAAGTGTTAAAGATAGAAAGTTCAAAACTGTGATATTTCCATTATTTCTTTCTAAAATTTTAACAAAAAAATTTTTTGTTATCTGGTCTAAAACGCAAGCGATAAAAGAGATTGTAAAAAATAAAATTAAACTAAATCTATTTTTCACTTTTTTCTCTTTCAGTTTGACATTTTATACAAAATCTTGCATAGGGAATTGCTTTCAATCTTTCTTTGGATATCGGTTTTTTACAATCTTCACATATTCCATAAGTTCCCTCTTTTATTTTTTTTATTGCAATATCAACTGCTTTAAGAATTTTACTTTCTGAATTTGAAAGTCCAACTTCAAGGTCTTTTTCAAATTCATCTGTTCCATAATCTGCAATATGGGTAGGAACTCCTTTGTCTCTCTTTTCAATTACTTCTCTTGCATAAGAAAGGTTTTTAGAAATTCTTTCTTTTTCTTTTTCAAGCAACTTTAGAAAAAATTCTTTTTCTTTTTTATTCATAATCGCTCCCTTTATAGATCAAAAATTATTGTAGTTTTAAAACCATCCTTTACATTCTCTATCTTTAAATTATGGTATGTTGCGGCTTTTATTTCTTTTTCCGTACTTTTTATTTTTCTTATTTTTAGGGTCGCATTAAGGACATGTCTATCTTTATTTTTTTCTATATCAATTTTTTCAAAATTTCCTCCAATTTTTTTAATCTCTGTTAAATAAATCAACTCATTTAAAAATTTTATAAGAAGTTCTTCAAGAGAAGTTGCTTCAAGTTTTATTTCCAGAAAGTTTTCTCCTTCATCATATTCTACTCCCATTATTTTATAAAGTCCCATTGCTGAATTTAAAAATAATTCCTCTATGTTTTTTCCATAAACTTCTATTCCAGTATCAGCGGTATGATTAATGATTTTAATTTTCTCCATTCTCATTTTCTCTTCTCACAACAATTAAATCTGTTATTTCATCATCTTCTGGTAAATTTATAAGTTTTACACCTATAGTATTTCTTCCAATTATGCCGATATCCGAAACTTTAATTCTTATAACAATTCCCTTTTTAGTTGTTAAAATTGCTTCATCTTCATCTGAGACCAGTTTCGCTCCAACAACATCTCCATTTTTTTCTTTTACTTTTACATCAATTATTCCTTTTCCACCTCTATGTTGAACTCTATATTCTTTTATTAAAGTTCTTTTTCCAAAACCTTTTGAACATACAGTAAATAAGGATAATTTTTCTTCTTTGGGATTTACAATTTCACATCCAACTACTTCATCCTCTTTCTTTTTAAATCTTATACCAATTACTCCTACCGCATTTCTTCCAACAGACCTTACTTCTTTTTCAGGAAATCTTATGCTTAAACCTTTTTTTGTACTTAAAATTATATCGCTGTTGCCATCTGTTAACTTCACATCTATCAATTCATCGTTTTCTCTTAAATCAATTCCTATTATTCCACCTTTTCTCGGTCTACTATATTTTTCAAGAGAGGTTTTTTTCACAAGACCATTTTTGGTAATCATAATTAAAAATTTATCCTTTGAAAAATCTTTTACAGGAATCACTGCAGATATTTTTTCTCCTTGTTCAATTTTTAAAAGATTAATTATGGGTTTTCCTTTGGCAATTCTGCTTCCCTCAGGAATTAGGTATCCTTTAAGCCAGTGAACTATACCTCTATTTGTAAAAAATAAAAGTGTGTCAGTTGTGGATGTTAATAAAATATGTTTTATAAAATCTTCTTCTTTTGTTGCTGCTCCTATAAATCCTTTTCCTCCCCTTCTTTGTCTTTTAAAAGAATCCAAAGAAGTTCTTTTTATATATCCTTCATATGAAATGGTAACAACAATATCTTCCGGTCTTATCAAATCTATATCTTCAAATTCTTCAATGCTTTCAACAATCTCTGTTTTTCTCTTATCTCCAAATTTCTTTTTTATCTCAAGAAGTTCTTCTTTTATTATATTTTTCACTTCCTCAGGAAATTCAAGAATTTTTTTATATTTTTTTATTTTTCCTTCTATCTCATCTCTTTCTTTTAATATTTTTTCTCTTTCAAGTCCTGTTAATCTTGAAAGAGGCATACTTAAAATAGCATTTGCCTGAATTTCAGTAATTTTAAATTTCTTTACCAATTCATTTTTTGCATCTTCAACACTTTTTGAATTTCTTATTAAGTTTATAACTTTATCAATATTATCAAGTGCTATAATCAATCCAAGAATAATATGATGTCTTTCTTCTGCTTTTCTCAATTCAAATTTTGTTCTTTTTATTACAATTTCCTCTCTGAAGGATATAAAGAGTTGAAGTAATTCCTTTAAATTCAGTAAAAGTGGTTCTCTGTTAACAAGGGCAAGATTGATTATCCCATAAGATGTTTGAAGTTGTGTATGTTTATAAAGTTGATTGATTATTATGTCTACATTTTCACCCTTTTTAGTTTCAAGAACAATTCTTATTCCCTTTTTATCCGATTCATCTCTTATTTCATTCACTCCTCTTATTTTTTCATTTTCTATCAGTTTTGCTATTTCTTCTACAAGATTTGCTTTATTGACTTCAAATGGGATTTCTTTTATTATTATATTCACTTTATTTTTCTCTTCCTCAACTTCTACCTTCCCTCTTAATGTAATTATTCCTTTTCCTGTTTTATATGCATTTATTATTCCTTCCTTCCCACAAATTATTCCTCCTGTGGGAAAATCAGGACCTGGAAGTATTTCAATTAGTTCATCTATGGATATATCAGGATTATCAATTACTTTTATTAAAGCGTCAACAACTTCTGATAAATTATGAGGTGGCATATTTGTAGCCATGCCAACAGCAATACCAGATGAACCATTTATAAGAAGATTTGGGATTTTGCTTGGTAAAACAACAGGTTCCATTAAGGACTCATCAAAATTCGGAGTAAAATAAACTGTTTCTTTGTCAATATCCTGTAACATTTCCATCGCAATAGGTGCCAGTCTTGCTTCAGTATACCTCATAGCAGCAGGAGGGTCTCCATCAATAGAACCAAAATTTCCTTGTCCTTCTATAAGTGGATATCTTAAAGAAAAGTCCTGTGCCATTCTTGCTATTGCTTCATAAATTGGTGCATCTCCATGTGGATGGTATTTTCCCATAACTTCTCCAACAATTCTTGCAGATTTTTTAAATGGTTTTCCAGGTTCAAGTCCAAGTTCAAGCATTCCGTATAAAATTCTTCTATGGACAGGTTTTAATCCATCTCTTACATCAGGTAATGCTCTACCAACAATAACACTCATAGCATAATCTAAATAAGAATCCTTCATTTCTTCTTCAATTCCAACAGTTAAAATTTTTTCTCCTTCCATATTTTTCCTTTTTTAAATATCAAGATTTTTTACCTCTTTTGCATATTTTTCTATAAATTCTCTTCTTGGTTCAACTGTTTCTCCCATCAAAATAGTAAAAATTTGTTCTGCTTTTACAGCATCTTCAATTGTAACTTTTTTTAATACCCGGGTTTGAGGATTCATAGTGGTTTCCCATAACTGTTCAGGATTCATTTCTCCAAGTCCTTTATATCTTTGAATAACAAGGTTTTCTTTCTCTCTCTCTCTTATTTTTTCATATATCTGGAAAATAGAAATTTTTTCTTCTCTCCCTTTTTCATCTTTTAATACAAAAATATTGTTAAAGATTTTGTCTATCTTAACCTTCATTTCTTCCAATTTTTTGAAAATTTTTAGTAGTTCTTTCGCTTCATATATTTCAATTAATCTATAGTTTCTATTTTTTTCGTTTGAGAAAAGGTCAAATTCTTCTCCCTTTTGGTTTAAATATTTCCCCACTTCTTCCTCATCTTTCAAAAAGATATTTTCTTCTCCATGCTTGAGTAAATATTCAGGAATACTTTTATTTTTTTTATAAAAATCAACTATTTTATGAATTTCTATTCCTTTCATATTTAATGACTTGTTGATTTCTGTAAGTTTTCTACTTATTTCAAAAAGATTTAAAAGTTCGCCTCCATATTCCACAGATTTAGAGTCCTGACTTATAAAAATTTTAAACTGTTCTTCTGCAAATTTAGCAAGAATTCTGTCCATTTCGTATTCTGTATTAACATAAAATTCTTTTTTCCCCTTTTTTACTTTATAAAGAGGTGGTTGGGCTATATACACATAACCGTATTTTATAAGGTCTGTCATCTGCCTGTAAAAAAAAGTTAGAAGAAGAGTTTTTATATGTGCACCATCAACATCCGCATCTGTCATTATAATAATTTTGTGATACCTTACTTTACTTATATCAAAATCTTCTCCAAATCCTCCTCCTATAGCACTGATTATTGTTTTGATTTCATCATTATTTAAAACTTTTTCAAGGGATGCTTTTTCTGTATTAATTATTTTCCCTTTTAATGGAAGAATTGCCTGAAAAGTTCTTTCTCTACCCTGTTTTGCACTTCCTCCTGCAGAATCACCTTCCACTATAAACAACTCTCTTTTTTCAGGTTCTTTTATAGAACAATCAGCAAGTTTTCCAGGAAGTGCACCTGTCTCCAGTAATTTCTTTCTTGTTAATTCTCTTGCTTTTCTTGCCGCTTCTCTCGCTTTTGCAGTTGCAATACATTTATTTAAGATTTCTCTTCCTGCCTCTGGATTCTCCTCAAGAAAAGTAAGAACGCTTTCACTGATAATGCCCTCAACAATAAATCTTACCCTTGAATTTCCCAATTTTGCTTTTGTTTGACCTTCAAATTGGGGTTCTGGTAATTTTACAGCAATAATAGCGGTCAATCCTTCTTTTATATCCTCCCCTGTTAAAGTTAAATTGTCAAGAAATCCATTATTCTTACCATATTCATTTATTGCCCTTGTTAATCCGCTTCTAAAACCAGTTAGATGCGTTCCCCCTTCTTTTGTATTTACATTATTTGCAAATGAAATAACAGTTTCACTGTATCCATCATTATACTGAAAAGCAGCCTCAATTTCTATATCTTCCTGTGTCTTTTTAACATAAAATGGGGTGGAATGGAGAACCTTTTTGTTTTTATTAAGATATTCAACAAAAGAGATAATACCTCCACTATATTCAAACTCTTCTTTTATGTTTTTTCTCTCATCCTCAAAAACAATCTTCACACCAGCATTTAAAAAAGCAAGTTCTTTAAGGCGTGCTATTATTATATTTTCATCAAAATTAACTGTTTCAAAAATTTCTTCATCAGGTTTAAAGGTGACTTTTGTTCCTGTTTTTTCTGTTTTTCCAATTATTTTTAGTGGACTAACAGGTTTTCCCCTTTCATATTTTTGATAATATACTTTTCCATCCCTTCTCACTTCAACTTCAAGATATTCTGAAAGGGCATTAACTACAGAGACACCAACTCCGTGTAATCCACCAGAAACCTTATATGCTTTTTTATCAAACTTTCCACCTGCATGGAGAGTTGTCATTACAACCTCAACAGCAGGTCTTTTTTCTGTTTTGTGTATATCAACAGGAATTCCTCTTCCATTATCTTCAATAGTGACAGTATTATCAGAATGAATAATTACATGAATTTTGTCGCAAAATCCAGCCATTGCTTCATCAATACTATTATCAACAACTTCAAAAACAAGGTGATGCAATCCTCCTGTGGAAGTATCTCCAATATACATTGCAGGTCTTTTTCTGACCGCTTCTATTCCACTTAAAACTTGAATAGATGTAGCATCATATGCCTTTGTAGTTTCTTTTTTTTCCATAAAAACTCCCTTTAATTTTAAACATTTTATTTTATCATTATTTTTGTTTGGTGTCAAAGAAAAAACTCTTTCGGGTTAAGACATAGTATCCAGGTAGAGAAAGCATGGGGAAGTAATATAT
>Ga0185342_1000188_pt1 | contig 34729 bp, 55 predicted proteins | sample ConPoolayeEmetaG_FD_128045 | JGI IMG/M metagenome (GOLD analysis project Ga0185342, IMG submission 128045) | Hot spring microbial mat communities from California, USA to study Microbial Dark Matter (Phase II) - Cone Pool mat layer E metaG... ... | reverse complement strand
AATGTAAATAGTTTCAATAATGAAACTATATGTTTCATATGTTTCAAATTGAAACATTTCTTTTTAATCCAATCCAGCATCCCTTTTAATTCCATAACAATGGAACTTCTCAAAACTACTTAATTTTTTATCATTTATCCCCCTTTTTACTCCCTGGCATTCATTTTGCTAATCTTGATAATAGAATGAAGGTTGCTATTTCTATTTTTGGAGATCGTATTTCACCCCGGTTTGATTTCTCCCCAGAGGTGTGGGTCATCGAGGTAAAGAATGGCGAGGTCATAGGTAAGGAGAAGATACCAACGGCTAATCTAAATCTTACCCAGCGTTTGGATCAGATCACTTCAAATGGGGTGGATAAGGTCATCTGTGGGGGAATCGATGAATTCTCTTTGCGTCAACTTGGGAATAAAGGAGTTGACGTCGTTCATGATGTGATGGGAGAAGCTGAGGTGGCTTTTGATCTCTTCATGAGAGGAAGACTCCGTTCGGGCTTTTGCTGTGAGAAGAGGGGAGGGAGAGGTCTTTGTGGTTGGAGAAGGGGATTTCGTGGAAGGAGGAGAATATAGATGACTAAAGAAAAATGTGACAAAGATACAATCTGTGAAACTTGTAATCAGTCCAGTTCTTGCAGTCAGCAAGAAAAAGAAGCCCATACTCAGGAAAGACTGAAGTCAAAACTTTCTTACATTAAATATCGGATGATGGTGATGAGTGGGAAAGGAGGAGTGGGGAAAAGCACGGTGGCTACGAATATAGCCGTTAGTCTTGCATTAGATGGTTTTGAAGTTGGACTTCTTGATGCTGATATTCATGGCCCCAATATCCCTAAAATGTTGGGAATCGAATCCAGAATGGTCGAAGGGTCGAATAAAGGGATGACCCCGGTAGATGTTTTCCCAAATTTAAAAGTTATCTCTATGGCCTTTTTTATTGGGGATAGGGATCATCCAGTGATCTGGAGAGGTCCGCTTAAACATAGTGCTATCAGTCAATTTCTGGGAGAAGTGGAGTGGGGATATCTTGATTTCCTTATCATCGATCTTCCTCCAGGGACAGGGGATGAACCGCTCAGCGTAGCCCATCTCATTAAGAATGTGGATGGCTCCATCATTGTAACTACTCCTCAGGATGTGGCGCTACTTGATTCGAGAAAGGCTGTCACATTTAGTGGGATACTTGGTATTCCTGTAATTGGTATTGTGGAGAATATGAGCGGATTGATTTGCCCTTACTGTCATAAAGAGATTTCTCTTTTTAAGAAAGGTGGCGGTGAAAAAGCAGCACACGATATGAGGGTTCCGTTCTTGGGAAGAATTCCCATTGACCCTGAAATGGTCAACGATTGTGACAGAGGAATGCCCTTTGTGATGGCCCATCCTGAATCTGAGGTGACCAAAGCATTTAGGGAGATAGCACAACGTTGTAAACAATATGTAGGTCTTAAGGAAATAGAGAAACAAATGGAAAGAGAGAAATTTCCATATCATTTCAAAGGGGAGGTAAAGAGATGAAGAGAATTGCATTGGCTTCTGAAGATGGTTCAGGCCTTGAGGGATACCTCAGTGCCCATTTTGGTAGGTGTCCCTTCTATACCTTTGTAAATGTAGAGGGAGACCGAATTCTTAGTTTTGAGGTGGTAAAGAACCCTTACTATCCAAACCATCAACCTGGAGTCATTCCCCAGTTTATCCATTCAAAAAAGGCGAATGTGATGATTGCGGGTGGAATGGGACCAAGGGCTATAGACTTTTTCACGCAATTTGGGATTGATGTGGCGACAGGAGTCCAAGGAAAAGTGAAGGACGTTGTCGAGGCTTATCTTAAAGGAGAAATTCAAGGAGTGGTTGCTTGTGAGCACCATGGACATGAGCACGGATGCGGAGAGGAGGGACGATGAAGATTGCTGTCAGTTCTACAGGGAAAGATCTTAATTCCCCGATCGACCCACGATTTGGAAGATGCCAGTATTTTATTTTTGTTGACCCAGAGACAATGGAATTTGAAGCCCTCGAGAATGAAGGCTTGATGGCCATGGGAGGGGCTGGGGTTCAGGCCGCCCAACTTATTGTGCAGAAAGGGGCAAAGGCTTTGATTACTGGCAATCTTGGACCAAATGCTGCTTCTGCTCTTTCGGCATCCGGAATCAAAGTCTACCTCGTTCCTGGTGGGACAATAAAAGAGGTGGTCGAAGCCTTCAAATCAGGAACTCTGAAGGAAGCCAGTGGTGCTACGGTTCCTCCCCACTTTGGCATGGGAGGTGGCCGGGGCATGGGTGGTCGTAGAGGATCTTGAAAGTCGGACACGAAACACGTGACACGAATCACGGCATTGAAAGGAGGGATGATTATGCCATATGGTATGGGACCTATGGGATGGAGACGTTACCCTTATGGGTTTGGTAGAGGGTGGCGGTGTAATCCATGGGGCTATGGAGCACCTGTTCCTCCTTGGGGACCTCCTACAAAGGAAGATGAGATTCGGTTTCTTGAAGAAGAAGCCAATTTCCTTCGAGAAGAGTTGAATCAGATTGAAAAGAGGCTCGAAGAGTTGAAAAAATAATTGTGACTTTGGTTGTGAATCGTCACTCAGAATGCATTTAACGAATCACGAGTCACGAATCACGTATCCCCCAATGGAAAGGAGGTGTTTTTTATGCCAGGATTTGATGGAACAGGACCAATGGGTCTGGGTCCAATGACGGGTGGAGGTAGAGGTTTCTGTGCGATTCCATACAGACCTTATGGTTATGGCTTCCGGGCACCTTATTATCCACCTACTGGCATGTACCCATTCTATGGTCGGCCGTTTTATGGTCCTGTCTTTGGGGCAGGCCGTGGAGGGCTTCCGTGGGGTGGAGGTCGTGGAAGGGTATTTGGTGGCGGGCGCGGGTTCCGTCGTTGGTGGTAATAAAGTGCAAGTGGTTGCATGGGGACGATGATGGAGCCCATGGGGATTGGACATCCAATCCCCATAAGCCCTTACATGAAAAAAGGAGGTCATTAATATGCCAAGAGGTGATAGAACAGGTCCTCCCTGGGGGAGTGGTCCAGGGACAGGTAGAGGTGCAGGAATGGGTGGCTCCCGTAGGGGAAGGATGGGAGGCTCAAGAGCTGGCGCAGGTCCTGGTGGAGAATGCATTTGTCCTAAATGCGGAACGACTGCTGATCATGAAGCTGGAATACCCTGCTACTCTATGAAGTGCCCCAAATGTGGTGCAACAATGACGAGAAAATAGCTTATGTGATAGGAAAGCGGATCTGGTTTAGAAAATTAGGGATTCCATGAATGAAATGTTGATCGTTGAAAAAGAGGAAGTAGAAACCAATCTCCATAGGAATTGTTTTGCCTGTGGCTCAAATGATGGAATGGGTTTAGGTCTCAAGTTTTACAAACATGAAGATGGGGCTGTCTTCGGAAGTTTCTTTGCAGACCCGAAGTATGAAGGCTATTCAGGCATCATTCACGGAGGAATCATCGCAACCCTGTTGGATTCTGCGATGACCCACTGTCTCTTAATGAAGGATATCCCTGCCCTCACGGGAAGGTTGTCGATCAAGTATTCCACTCCCATTCGAACAGGAACAGTTGTGAAGTTAGAAGCGAGGATTGTTGACCAAATCCATGAAATGTTCCTCTTAGAAGGGAAGGCTTTGGTGGATGGGAAGAGGGTGGCAAGTGCAGAAGGAAAATATAGGATCATGAAAAGAATGGTTAATCAAGGGGCGGAGAAATGACATCGTTTTCGTTTAAGGGTTCCTCTTTAGAAAATAAATTGATTGGGGGTATTCTAAGGCAATATCCCCAGATGTCTAAGGTCATGGAAAGATATTTTGGGGGGCATTGCCTGAAAAGAGCAGGCTTTAAAATCCAGACACTCGGGATGGCTTGTATTCTGTTTGGTGTCGATCAGAAGAGATTGCTTCAAGAATTTGAGAAAACCGAGCATTGATAGGCATGGGTAAAAAACTGACTGATCAAAAATATATCTTTGGCCCTGTCCCCTCAAGAAGGCTGGGAAGGTCTTTGGGAGTTGATCTTGTCCCATATAAGACCTGCACCTTTGATTGTATCTATTGTGATCTGGAAAGGACCACTTTTAAAACAACCCTTCGAAAATCTTATGTATCAACTGAAGAAGTCCAGAGGGAACTGGATCTCACTTTATCCTCCTCAGAAAAGAAGCCAGATTATATTACGCTTTCCGGGTCAGGGGAGCCCACGCTCAATCAAAATATTGGAGAGATCATCCACACCATCAAGCATTTGACTTCCATTCCTTTGGCGGTTCTAACGAATGGATCTTTACTCTCTTTTGAAGAAGTCAGAAAAGATTTGGTTGAGGCGGATGTTGTTCTTCCTTCTCTGGATGCGATTACTCCAACCGTTTTTGAACATATCAATAGGCCACATCCATCGTTAAAAATAAGCGAAATCATATCGGGTCTAATTCAATTTCGAAAAGAGTATCGAGGTCAGATATGGCTTGAGGTGGTTTTTTGCAGGGGAATCAATGATGAAGGAGAAGAGATTGATAGACTCAAGAAGGTCATCGAGAGGATCCAGCCCGATAGGGTTCAATTGAACACACCCATCAGGCCTCCTGCTGAGGAATTTGCTTATCCCTTAACGACCACTCAACTTGAAGAGATAGGGGAAAAACTTGGAGATAAAGCAGAGATTATTACTGAATTTGCCGCCCCTCTGGGAGAGGAATTTAATTCCGTAAAGGACACAGAGATCCTTAATTTGATTAGAAGGAGACCCTGCACAACGGAAGATATTTCTAAGGCTCTTGGACTCCATATGGATGAGGTTGTGAAACACTTAGGTCATCTTATAAAAACAGGGGCAATCCGGTACCGAATATATGAGCATCGTTGCTATTACGAGAATGTCAAAATCAATTAAGAAATTTCTACTTGAGAGAAACCTATAAAGACCATGATCATTTCCATAGCAAGCGGAAAAGGGGGGACTGGAAAGACCACTATCGCTGTTAATTTAGCCCTTTCGCTCCCCAAAGGGACTGTCCAATTGATTGACTGCGATGTGGAGGAACCGAATTCCCACCTGTTTCTATCCCCCACCATCCACCAGGTTACCTCCATGGGAATTCCAGTTCCCCGAATTGATGAAACAAGGTGCTCTTCCTGTAGCAGATGTGCTCAGGTCTGTGAATATCATGCAATTGCTGTCATTCTAAAAACTGTATTGGTCTTTGATGAGCTCTGTCACGGTTGTGGGGCCTGTTCTTATCTATGCCCTGAAAAGGCTATTTTTGAAGTGGAGAAGGAAATTGGGATTGTCCAGGAAGGAAGTTCAGATGGGATTCCTTTTGTTAATGGAGTTCTTAATGTGGGAGAACCTATGGCATCTCCACTGATTCGAAAGGTTAAAGAAAAGATTCAGCGGGACAAAATCGTTATTCTTGATGCCCCTCCAGGAACAGCTTGTCCGGTCATTGAAACGGTAAAGGGAAGTGACTTTTGCATTCTTGTTACCGAACCAACAATTTTTGGGCTGAATGACCTGGAGTTGGCAGTGGGGATGCTGGAGAAGTTAGGAATTCCAAAGGGAGTGGTTATTAATAAGGCGAATGTTGGAGATCGGGAGGTCTGGGATTATTGCCAATCGAAACATATTCCCATCCTCATGGAGATTCCAATGGATCGGCAAATAGCGGAGTCTTATTCAAAGGGGATTCCCATTGTTGTTGAAAATTCTTCCTATATTCCTCAATTTTTAAGTCTCTTTAAAAAGGTGGAGGAATTCTATGAGTCAAGTCAAAGAAAATGAACCCTATCTGCCCACCGAAGAGAGTTTGGACGAAGATGTGGGTTATCTCGTTTATAACGATACATTGATTGATCATTTCCTGCACCCGAGGAATGTGGGAGAAATTGAGAACCCTGACGCTGTAGCAGTAGTTGGAGATCCTTCCTGTGGAGATTTCATCAGGGTTTATCTCAAAGTGGAAGACGGGAGGATATCTGCTTTTAAATTTTTAACCCAGGGATGTCCTGGTGCCATTTCCACCTCCAGTATTGCCACGGAGCTGGCCATCGGGAAGACACTGGATGAGGCGTTACAACTTACAGATAATGATGTGATCAAAGCGGCTGGTGGAATCCCCGCAAGGAAGGCTCATTGTTCTTTGCTGGCGATAAGAGGGCTTCACCAGGCTATCGCAAATTATAAAGAGAAAAAGAATTTATAATCTTAAACTCAAATGTTTAGACTTGGTTATGAGCAAAGAGATTAAACAATTGGCCATCGTGAGTGGGAAGGGTGGAACAGGGAAAACCACCATTGCCGCTGCCTTTGCAGCTTTAGCAAAAAATAAAGTCATGGTGGATTGCGATGTGGATGCCGCTGACCTCCACCTTTTGCTCCGCCCCAGGGTACTGAAACAGGAAAAATATTTTGGCAAAAGATCTCCTCACGTAGATTTAGATAAATGTACCCAATGCGGCATCTGTACAGAGGTTTGCCGCTTTAATGCGATCGATAACGGAGTGGTAAATTATATCTCATGTGAGGGCTGCGGGTTTTGTTTACATGTTTGTCCCGAAAATGCCATTATGATGGAGGAGGCATTTTCAGGAGATTGGTTTGTCTCTGAAACACCTTATGGCCCCTTTGTCCATGCACGGTTGGGGATTGGGGAAGAGAACTCAGGAAAACTCGTGACCGTTGTGAGAAAGCAGGCTACAGAGATTGCAAAAGAGAAGAATCTAAATTTAATCCTGATTGATGGCCCCCCAGGCATCGGATGCCCTGTCACTGCATCCATAACGGGGGTCAACGTGGTTTTAGCCGTCACCGAACCCACCCTTTCAGGAATCCACGATCTGGAGAGAATCTTGAAACTCTCCGATCATTTCAAAATTCCCTCGATGGTCTGCATCAATAAATTCGATTTGAACCTTGAAAACTCTGATAAGATATCTTTCTATTGTGAGAAGAACGGCTCTCAACTCCTCGGAAAAATCCCCTACGAACCTAAAGTGGTCGAGGCTCTGGTAAATAGGAAGACTGTTATGGATTATCCCTGTAATGAGGTTCAAAGGATCATTCAGCGAATGTGGGAACAAATGGAAACTGTCTTAACTCAATAGATTATAAGTTTGACGGACACGTAGAACGGGCACGGACACGATGGAGGGATGATGGCTTACCAAAAATTTTGCTATTGGGTGAATTCTGGAGAGCTGGAAAGGGTCAAAAAAAGTTGTGAAAAGGAAGGGATTGAACTGAAGGATGAAGCTCGGATTCCATGCCGAGTTTTGAGAACTTCATGGAAAGTTACGTATTTACCTCCTCCAGCCTGGTATGGGTTTTGTAAAAGGAGAACATCCTGGTACTGGGAATCCGAAAAGGCAGGGAAGTCCCTAATTGTCAGCAATACATCTCTGGAATATTTAGATGTTGGAAACCCGATCATTATTACGGAGTCAAATTTTAAACCAGATCGGCTTCCATCTCCTGAAGAAATCACTCAATTAATTAAATCAGAGAAATATCAACAAAAGAAACCAAGTGTTTGGGAAAATGTTGAGGCAATAGAAAAGGATTTTTATCAGACTTGGTTTGAGCGCCGTCGGTCAGATGAACCTTTTGATTTCAATAAACTCTTTACCAGCCATTCAGCAAATCATGCCAATTTCCTTGAACCAAAATTTTTTGTAAACCTCAATGGGGTAGTAGCACCATACTCTATTGCGGATAGTTTGCGTGTATGCTCTTCTTGTCTGGAATTTTTTAATATCATTGGGGCGGAGTGGCCAATCAAATATGTCGTCCCGTGTATTGGTGCTTCGGTGTTTGCCCACCTCCCGAATGATAAGTATTTTGAGGTCAAAACTGGGAGACATGAACTCAGGAGATAAAGTATCTCACCTGTAAGTAGGATAAAGGTTCCACCCCTGCCCAGCCCAATGGTTTGAAAAATTTAGATACTGGATAAAAATGGTCCTTATTGAACTAAAACCCAATTTATCCCATTGTATTGAAACATTGTCAAAAAAAGAATACGAGCGAGCCCTTAACCTCCTTCTTAAAAAAGGGAGTTTGGACGAAGAGCTTGGGGAAAGGCTTGAAGTGTTAAGGCTGTTTCTGGAATCAACTGATTTTGGTTATCTTCGAAGCCAATACGAAAGATATCTTATAAAGGGAAAAGAGGTTAAATTCCTTATCTATCCAGAAGAAGGTAAGGTGAGTTATAAGATGGTAGTGGAGGGATAAGAGGGGTACAAGATATTGTTTGATAGAATATTCTTTGATATAAGGAGGATTAAGAATGCCCATTTATGAATATCGTTGTAACAATTGTGGCACCATTTCTGAGTTTTTAGTGGGGATCAGTTCGAAAGGTGATACCTTAACCTGTAAACAGTGTGGAAGCTCGCATTTAGAAAAAATGCTTTCCGTCACTCATTCCCTGAAGGGTGAGAAGAGAGACCCTGGACGTACCTGTTGCGGAAGAGAAGAACGTTGTTCCACCCCACCCTGTTCCACAGGGGGCAGTTGTAGAAGAGATTGAGATGAGGATTTGTTTTAAGGGAGAAAGAGGATATGAATTTCAGACCCATTGGAATCATCCATTCGCCCTATAAAAATAAAAAGGAATGTCCACCTCAAGGGGAAGAGGAAATTTGCTGGATTGAAGTATCAGAACAATATGCAGAGGGTTTAAAGGATATCGATGGGTTTTCCCATTTAATTATCCTATATTGGTTGCACCAGTCTAAAGACTTTGATCTATTGGTTAAGACCCCCTGGGATTCTGAGCAACATGGTGTGTTTGCCACCCGGTCCCCAAATAGACCAAACGCTTTGGGCTTTTCTGTCGTTGAATTGATTGATAGAGATGGAAATAAATTGAAGGTAAAAGGGTTAGATGCATTGGAAGGGACACCTCTCATTGATATCAAACCCTATCTGCCAGAAATTGATTCAAAAACGAACGTCAGGATTGGATGGATAAAAGGGACGGATTTTTCAAAAGTCTATGGTAAAAGGGAGAAAAAGTTAAAGGGTGTTCAGTGATTTTGAAAAGATGAAAAAACTATCTGGATAAGCAGGGAATTAAACAATAATGGAAGACTACAAAATTCGATACAAAAATTCCAAATTTTTTAACGAGAAGGTTGAACTGGATGGAAAGTCTTTTATTCACTGCGATTTTGAAAATTGCATCATCATCCTTGAAAAGGGAGAAACAGAAGTTTCTGGATGCAGTTTCAAAAACTGCAAGCTGATGCTTAGAGGAAATGCTTACACCATCGGGAAAATCATCAAACTCTTTACCGGCAAAAGTCCCTTGAAGGTTTTAGATATAGAAGAACCATTATTTGAAAAAGGAGATCTTGAAGAAATAAAGGGGGGATAGTCCTAATGCCAATCTATGAGTATGAATGTCAAAAATGTGGGGAAAGATTCGAAATATTGCAAAAGATGAACGAAGAAAGCAGTCATCTTCGGTGTCCCAGGTGTCAAGCCGAAAGGCCCCAGAGGGTTTTATCCCTTTTTAGCTCAGGCTCTGCCAAATTCTCTGAAGGATGTTCAACCGGATCCACCTGAGGGATCAATTAGGGGGTCGTGGACCTCTTGAGGGAGTTTAAGAGTGCTTCAGAAAGATTATTACCAGATTTTGGGTCTCAATCGAAATGCATCTGAGGATGAGATTAAAAGGGCTTACAGAAAATTGGCGTTGAAGTACCATCCCGATCATAACCCTGGTGATCCAAAAAGTGAAGAGAGATTTAAGGAAATAGGCGAAGCCCATGCTGTTTTGAGCGATCCGGAAAAAAGGAAAGAGTATGATCAGTTTGGTCAGCGCGTTCAAGCGTAGATATACCACAGAGGATATCTTCAGCGACCTCAATCTCGAAGAACTCTTCAGAGAATTCGGGTTTGGATTCGAAAACCGTTCTTTTCGTGGGTTCTTCTGTGGAAGGAGAGGGAGGGGTTGTGGCCGGAGGAGAGCCAATTTTTTTAGAGGAGCATTCTTTCAAGAATCTCTGAAGGATTTTTCGGAAAGAGAAGAAGTAGATGAGATTCATGAGCTTCCACTTACACCAACGGAAGCCTATTGGGGAGCCGAAAAACAAATTATTATTGACTCGATAGGAGAACAGAAGAAATTTCTTGTCCAAATACCCCGTGGCGTAAAACCAGGAACCCTACTAAGAGTTGTCTTAAATGAATCAAGGGATGAAGAAATCCTATTGCGGGTGAGGATCATTTAAAGTGGTTAAGTTTTTATTGTTAAATTTGATCAAACTCTCTTTTCTATCCCTGCTGGTCGGTTTGCTTTTATACGACCAGGGTCTGGGAAACCCTGTTTACCCTGAATCTGAAAGGTCTCAGGGTAAATTTACTATCCTTTACGATAACAATCCCTATGATTACCGGTTGAAATCATCGTGGGGCTTCTCGTGCTTGATAGAGCTTTGGGAGAAGACGATCCTTTTCGATACAGGAGGAGACGGAGAGATTCTCCTTTACAACATGAGGGTTTTAAACAAAGACCCCAAAATTATTGACATGGCCGTATTGTCCCATATTCATGGAGACCATACAGGGGGGCTCTGGAGTCTATTACGAGAAAGGTCACCCTTGAAGGTATATATTCTGGCATCATTTCCGGAGGAATTTGAACAGAGGGTAAAAAAGTATGGAGGCGAAGTGGTAAGAGTCGATGCTTCTTTAGAAATTGATCGAGGGATTTATTCGACCGGCGAGATGGATTACGGAATAAAAGAGCAGTCCCTTATCATCAAAACTTCGAAAGGGATGATCCTGATAACAGGTTGCGCCCATCCGGGAATCATCGAGATTATTATAAAAGCAAAGACGATCACAAGGGAGAATATTTATATGGCGATAGGTGGATGGCATCTCTCTTCAGCAGGGGAAAGGGAGATCAAAGGAATTATTGATACGTTTCTAAGGATGGGAATCCAAAAGGTAGCACCCTGCCACTGCACGGGTGACAGGGCTATGGCGATGTTTAAGAGGGAATATAGAGAAAATTTTATTAAGGCTGGTGTAGGGAAAATCATTCTGATAGAGGGATCAATGTAAATTAAAAGGAGGTAGATCATGGTAACCAAGAGAAAACCGAAGTTAATGAAAACAGAGTTCAGTTTATTTGCGCCCCAGGCAAAGAGCGTATTTATAGCCGGGAATTTCAATCAGTGGAATTTGTCTTCGCATCCTTTGAAACAAGACAAGGAGGGGGTCTGGAAGATTTCACTTCCATTAGGTCCTGGTCGATACGAGTACCGATTCCTTGTGGATGGGCATTGGCAAAATGATCCCGATTGCTCCTCCTTTATCGAAAACCCATTCGGCACATTAAACTGTTTGAGAATCATTGAATAAATATGGGGAATGAAAGAATTCATTTGGGTCAATTTGTCGATGATCTCGCATCAGATAAAGACTCAGAGGACAAAAAAGAATGGATAAGATTCGGATTTATCCAGATCCAATTTTAAGGAAGAAAGCCAAAACCATTGAGAATATTGATGGTAAAATTAAAGATATAGCTGATCGCATGGCAGAAGTTATGTATGCGAATAAAGGAATAGGGTTAGCGGCACCTCAGATTGGAATTTAGATCATCCATCACCTCTCGCGATTGAAAGGGGGGAGGCCCTTATTAAAAAGAGGTGAAGACATCTAAGAAAACATTTAAAATTTACTCATCTCGGTGGTGAATCAAAGTACGTTTGAAAGTGATGAGATATATTTTGATCAAGATAATGATAAAAAAATATGCCCGAGGGAAAAGTAAAAGTAGCAATAGATTATAAAAGGTGTGATCCCCGGAAATGTGCAAAGGGGATTTGTGCTGCTCTTGAGGCCTGCCCCACTAAACTCATCAAACAAATAGAACCCTATGATTACCCATACCCCGTTGCCGGTTTTTGTCAGGAATGTGGTAAGTGTTTGGATGCCTGTTTATTGAAGGCGATAAGTATGCTTTAAAGGCCTTTATAAGAGATGAGAAAAAAACATTAGCAAAATTTATTGGTGACAGTTTAAATGGGACAAGAATTGAATGAGAAGATAAGAAACATATTGCCCATGATAAAGCCGAGTCTCGGAGGAGCCGATGTTCTGTTAAAGGATATCGATGAGGGAGTAGTGACATTTACGTATTACCCACCGCTTTCAAACCCCTCTGCATGCCATGTTGATAGAACCCGTATAACCAAAGAGATAGTCATTGAACTATTGGAATATCATCCAAAAAAAGTAATCCCGGGGTTAAAGAAAGTTGTCCTCCTTGGTGAGGGATAGAAGAAAAATAGTCTATGCCATGTCATTAGGGTCGAAGCGGATGAATGATATCATCCAATTTTACTTGGATTTATGAATTCAACTGGGTTCGTTTTTTACTCTATACCCTCTCATCATTCATTTTTAAGAAAAGAATCCGTCAGGGTGTATGAAAGGAGGAGATGAATCATCTGAAATGGTATTCAAGTGAAGGTTATGAAGCAAGTATGGCCATGGGTTATAATAGGCAGGCTTAGGGGTGAGTCTTTTGCCTTAAACCTTAACCCTCAAACCTAATTCACGAAGGAGGTGGGAGTTATGTTAAAAGAAATGAATCGAAGAGAGTTTTTGAAAGGGTTAGCTATTGGAGGGACCTCTTTATATGCATCCACTTTAATAGACAATTCTATCACGAGAGGATGGGCTTCAGAAAGAACAGATATTGGAGAATGTAAAAGTCTTAAAATCCGCTGTATTACTGAGACGAGTTGGTTCGATAATGCTCAACTAATGAAAGATATCATGGGCGCTGGAGGTGTATCTGCTAACCAATATAGTATTCCATGGCACCCTAAAAATTCCGGTGGATATAGTGCCCTCATCGAGGTGGAGGCATTAAATGGGACTTGGAGAAGATTTCTATTGGATACAGGTTGGAACCTTGCTTGGATGGAATATTCCTTTCAGCGAGAAGGGATTGACGATATGCTCCGAAAAGGGGATATAGAATTCCTTTATGTTTCGCATGAGCATTTTGATCACTTCTGGGGATTGCCTGTTACGGTTAAATATCGTCCCAATATTAAGATGATGATATCTAACCGATATTATCCCGAAGGGAAGGTACTGATCCAACAATGTGGATACAAAGGAGAACTTGTAGAACTTGAACCCGGTAAAATCCATAAACTCTTTCCAGGTTGTGCCTCAGTGACCTTCGATATACCCATCCTGGTTCGTGTTCAAGGAGAACATTGTCTCTTTTTCAATGTTAAGGATAAAGGACTGGTTACGGTTACTGGTTGTTGTCACATGGGTGTTTTGAATTTGATGAAATTTGGGATGGAAAATATTAAGGGGGGAGAAAAGCCTTATGGACTTTATGGAGGCCTTCATATCGCCCCCGTTGAACAGTGGGATCCAAAAATGGACGGTGTGATTACAGGGCTCGAGGCGATAAAATTGAAGAAGGTAGCAGCCAACCATTGTACCGGGTTAATTACTGTTCAAAAGATGATCGCGGCGAATATCCCTGTAGTGAAGGGGACAGCAAAATACGGGAGTCGTAGCGATCTTTATGTTGGCAATGGCGATGAGGTTGTTTTTTAGTTAAAAATTGATTGAAAGTTAAAATTACTGTAGTTTAAAATTTTTATGCCTGGGAAAGCAGGCATCCAGAATTTTTTAATTTCAAAGAACTTTTACTGGATTCCTGCATTCACAGGAAAATAGAAATTGTTGATTTTAGAAGTCTATTTATAAACCATGCCAGAAAACCCTAGGCTTTTAAGCCTGGGGATGAATGGCATCCTTTCGGAGCGAAGCGGAAGCCTTTTCCGGCATGTCTGGAATGGTCGAAGTTTATGTCAGACATGCCACAGGTCTGAAACCCTGAGCTTTAGCCCAGGGAGTGGGTTCATTTTCGTTAAGTTATAAGTGTTTGTTAAACTACAGCGGTAATTTTTCGTTTGGGAGTTTATTGAGATTGAGATTCAAATTCTAAAATTCTAATAAGGAAGGAAGGGAGTCATTATGGTCGAAGCAGTGGATGGGTGTGTGAAACCGGCAAAGGGACCAATTTTACCAACAACCCCAGAAGCCATTAAAACAAGTCCAATAGGAGAGGAGGGATTTAAAATGATAGCCCAAGTTGGAAAACCAGCGCCCGATTTTGAGGCAAGTGCTTATGTGGATGGAGGTTTTAAGAACATCAAACTTTCAGATTACAGAGGAAAGTGGGTAATCCTCTGTTTTTATCCTGGTGATTTCACATTCGTTTGACCCACAGAACTGTCGGCAGTTGCCGCCAAATACGAAGAGCTAAAATCGCTTGAGGTAGAAGTTCTCTCGTGCAGCATAGACAGTCGCTTTACCCACAAGATCTGGCAGGAGGAAGAACTCTCGAAGATGGTGAAAGGTGGAGTCCCCTTTCCCATGCTCTCAGATGCGGGAGGCCGTATCGGAAGTGCTTACGGTGTCTACGATGAAGAAGCAGGGGTAAATATTCGGGGCCGTTTTTTGATCGACCCGGACGGGGTCATCCAGGCGATGGAGACCGTCGCTCCGCCGGTCGGGAGGAACGTTCCCGAACTGATCCGGCAGGTTAAGGCTTTTCAGCATGTGCGTGCAACGGGCGAGGTCATGCCTTCCGGATGGCAGCCAGGCAAGCCCACGTTAAAACCTGGTCCAGACCTGGTAGGAAAGGTGTGGAAGGTCTGGAAACCGGAGATGGCTTTTTAACACTATCCCCTTACTCCCTCCCTCTCTCCACCGGGGAGAGGGGAAGGGTGAGGGGGATTGAGGTAACATGGACAGACAAGCTATACAGCTCAAAGATGTTTTAGGATCAAGAGGACTAAAAAGTACCAAGGAAAGGGAAACGATTCTTAGAGAACTTGAGGGTCTCCAGGATCATTTCAACGCCGAAAAACTGTTCTTGCGTCTTAATCGCAAAGGGGCGAAAGTCTCCCGGCCCACGATTTATCGGACTTTGAAACTCTTTCAAAAATATCATCTCATCGAGAAATTGGACATAAAGAAAAATTCTTTTTACTATGAACCCACCTCTCGTAAAAAAGATCATGGTCATCTGGTGTGCCAACGTTGTGGAAAAATCATGGATTTTACATTTGGGAGTATTAAAAATTTGAAGTCGGAATTGGTCAAGGGAAAAGTTTTTAAAGCGGATAATATCTCCATTCACGTATTTGGAATTTGCGAGGCCTGTCAGAAAGCCTCTAAAGTTAAAAGTTGACTTTTAGGAGAAAAGAAGATGGGAAAGAAAGAGAAACTCCTTATCATCGGTGGTTCCGCAGCAGGTCCGAGCGCAGCAGCAAGGGCAAAACGAGTTAATCCTGAGCTCGAAGTTACTATGTTTGAGCAGGGAAGATTCATCTCCTATGGTTCCTGAGAGACCCCCTACTACATCGGAGATGTAGTAAAAGATCAAAAAAGATTGGTGGTTCGAACTCCTCAACAATTTAAAGAGATGCAGAATATCGATGTCCTGACGGAACACCGTGTCACGAAGATTGATCCAGAGGTAAAAAAGATCGAAGTTGTGAATTTATCAAAATCAGAAACCCAATGGGTTTCTTACGACAGACTCATCATTGCCACTGGTGCCCGATCCAGACGTCTCAACCTTCCTGGAAGCAATGCCATGAACATTTTCACCCTGAAGGATCTTCAGGATGGGATACGTATCAAAACCTATGTAGATGAGAAAAGACCCAAACGGGTTTCCGTCCTTGGAGGAGGGTTTATTGGCCTTGAGATGTGTGAAGCCTTTAGATACAGAGAAATAGAAACATTTTTATTCTGTCGCAGGGATTTGCCGGCAGGAAATCTTGAAAGGGAGATCTCAGAAAGGATATTGAAGGAACTTCAAGAAAATGGAGTCCACTTTCTCCCCAACCAAGAACCCATAGCCTTTCATCTAAATGGCCAGGGAGAGGTGACTTCTATTGAGACCACAAAAGGAGAATATCCTACAGATATGGTCCTGATGGCTATCGGCGTAGTGCCTAATGTTGAAATTGCCCGAGAGGCAGGGGTTGAGCTTGGAAAGACCGGAGCGATAAGAACAGATTTTTCCCAAGAGACAAATCTGAAAGATATCTATACAGCAGGAGATTGTTGTGAAGTCTTTAATCTAATAAGTCAAGATTGGGTCCACACCCCCTTGGGAGATATTGCCAATAAACAAGGAAGGGTTGCGGGCGAAAATGCTGCGGGGGGTAAGGTTACATTTAATGGAGTGGTGGGGTCGGCTGCTTTCAAAGTATTTGAATTGGAAGTCGCCTTTACAGGTTTAGGCTTTCAAGTTGCCAAACGATATGGCTTCGATGTTGATTCACAGACAATTGAGGCTGAATCAAAAGTGGGATATATGCCTGGATCAAAAAGAATGCTCATTAAGTTAGTCTTTGATCGGAGAAATGGAAGACTATTAGGAGCTCAGATGGCAGGCCAGGAGGGGGTGGCGAGGAGGATCAATGCATTGGCAGTAGCCTTACATCAAAAGATGACGATCGATGAGATTTCGAAACTCGATTTTGCCTATGCGCCTCCTTTCTCAGCACCTTTAGACCCAATTTTAATTGCAGCCGAGCAAGCTGTTAAAAAAATAAAAGGATAGTTAGACGGATGGACCGGAGAATATTTGGGGAAATCCAGAAACACTTTAAATATGAGGTGATTGAATTTGATTGGGAACCCATTTGGAAACAACCCAGGAGATACGGGATTCTTTATCCTATCATCGGTTATATTGTATCCTTGCTCGCTGTTATTTTTATTGGGGTTGGGATTTTTGTATGGCTTTTTCTGATTGCAGGATCCATTTTATTTTTTGGCGGGATTTTCTGTGCCAATGGGATTATTGGTGAATATAAAAAATTAAAAATTCAAAAAGAGGAAGAATATGGCGGTCATAATTGATCAAGAGAAGTGTACAGGTTGTGGGACATGTGAAGAAGGTTGTCCAGTAGAAGCGATTAAAGTGGAAGATGGGAAGGCAAGGGTAGATGAAGAGGCCTGTGTGGATTGTGGGACTTGTATTGAAGAATGTCCTGAAGAGGCTATTCGTGAAGGGGCTTAGAATGGTGGGTAGAGTTGTAGGTGTCTGTATAAGCCAGAGAAAGATTGATTCCAAGAGAAATGTAGGAAGGGGTTTCTTAAAGAGAGGATACGGGTTGGTGGGAGATTCCCATGCAGGGACAGAGAAAGAGGTGAGCCTTCTCGCTATTGAAAGTATCCTTAGACTCAATCAAGAAACAGGAATTTTTGCCGAGTCTGGAGCGTTTGCCGAGAACATTACGACTGAAGGAATAGATTTAATTTCTTTACCTATTGGTTCGAGGCTAAAGATTGGCGATGCAGAACTTAAAGTCATTCAAATTGGTAAAGATCCATCTCAAGCCCACACCTACAATTATCAGGGATATTCTATCCTACCCAAGGAAGGTATTTTTTGTAAGGTTATAGAAAGTGGAGAAGTAAAAATAGGAGACCCGATTAAAATAATCGAAGATTAAGGAGACTTTCTAATGAAGATAAGGATAACCATACTATGTGAAAATCTGATTGGCAAATTGATTGGAACAGGTGAACATGGTTTTTCTGCTTTTATTGAAACAAGTAATGGAAATTATCTTTTCGATACGGGGAGTGGCCGTTCCATAATAGCAAATAGCCTCACTCTGGATAAGGATTTGAGAAGTATTAGAAAAATATTTCTAAGCCATGGTCATTATGATCACACAGGGGGGCTTTCGGAAGTACTCAAATTGAAAGGACAAGTGGATGTCCATGCCCACCCGCATGTATTCTTAGAGAGGATTGCAATCCTCAGAGAAGGTGGCAGGGAAACTAAACGTTTCGTAGGCATTCGTTATAAAGAGAGATATTTGGAATCCTTGGGAGCCAATTTTGTTTTTAATACAGATTTTGTAGAGTTAGAGAGGGGGCTCTTCTTGACAGGGGAGGTGCCAAGGCAAACAAGTTTTGAAAAACCTGACCCAAGACTCTTCAGTGAAACGGAAGGTAAGATCACTCAGGATCTTTTTTTGGATGATCAATCTCTTATTCTAAATACAGATAAAGGAATGGTTCTGATTCTCGGCTGTGCCCATTCAGGAATGATCAATATCATTCACCACGTGATCAATAAAATGAGGAAAGAGAAATTTTATGCTATCCTGGGTGGGACTCACTTAGACTTTTTGACCTCTGAGCAGTTGGAGGAGTCGATAAAATTTCTTAAGAAAATAGATATTGATAAGATTGGTGTGTCTCACTGCACGGGTATGAGGGCGGCCTTTCGACTCCATCAGGAATTTGGAGACAGGTTTTTTTACGGATGTGTTGGGAGTATTCTGGAGGTTTGAGGGGGAGAGATGATCCGCATTAATATTCCAGGCTGGGGAGATTTAGATATTGAAAATATAGTCTTTGATTTTAATGGTACCATTGCTACTGATGGGAAGATTCCAATTGAAGTGAAAGAAAAAATAAAATTATTATCTAATGAGGCTAAGGTGTTCGTTTTAACGGCTGATACTCAGGAAACCGCTCAAGAAGAAGTCAAGGAAATGAATATCAACCTCATTACGGTTGAATATGATAGTAGCGGAAAAGGAAAATTTGAATTCATAAAAAATTTAAACCTTGAGAATACTGTGGCCATTGGAAATGGGAACAATGATCTCCTCATTCTGAAAGAGGCTGCCCTGGGAATTGCGGTGATAGGGGATGAAGGATTGTCAGCCTCTGCAATGAAGAATGCGGATATTATTGTAAAGAATGTTTCCGAAGCCATAGATCTTTTCTTGAAACCCAAAAGATTGATTGCCACATTGCGCGAATAAAGAGAGACCAGATGTTTTTCTTTGATTTAGGTAGACTTCCTGGACAGCAATCCATGCTTATCTTTCATGCCTTGGCTCGAATGGGCATCGAAGCCCTTGTTCTTGTCTCCCCCAAAACGCCTCTGGTAAGCATTGGATATTTCCAAGATGCAGAGCAGGAAGTAGACCTTTCTTGCTGTCGAGAAATGGGTCTTCCCTATATGCGTCGAGAGGTGGGGGGAGGAGCAACCTATTTGGATGAGAATCAAATCTTTTACCAACTCATCTGGAAAAGGGAGAATCCCAAATTTCCCAGGGCCATCCATAAAATATTCCCATGGTTTTCGGAAGCCCCTGTGGAGACCTATCGAGCCTTTGGAATTTCAGCGGAGTATCGAAGTGTAAACGATATTGTGACCAAAGAGGGGAAAAAGATCGCAGGGGAGGGGGGAGGAAATATTGGAGAGTGTATGGTGTTTGTGGGAGGAATCCTTCTGGATTTTGATTTTAGGGTCATGAGTAAGATCTTAAAGGTTCCGAACGAAAAATTTAGGGATAAGGTTTTTAAAACAATGGAAGAAAATTTAACCACGATGAAGCGAGAGTTGGGAATAATTCCCCCAAGGGAAGAGATCATTAAAGTTCTTAAGGAACAATTTCAGAAGCGGTTGGGTCCTCTGAAGCCTGCCTCCTTAACTCAGGAAATCGTAACGGAGATGAAACGATTAGAATCTTGGATGACCTCTGAGGAATTTCTTTATAAAAAAACTCCCAAGACCTCTAAAGGAGTAAAGATTAAGGAAGGGGTAGAACTCCTATTTGGCCTTCATAAGGCCAAAGGGGGGTTGATCCGGACGGCTGAAGAGATCTTTGAAAATAGGATTGAAGAGATCAGTATTTCCGGCGATTTTACGTTCTTTCCAAAAGAGGAATTGACTGGATTGGAGGACTCACTTGAAAAGACTTCTCTCGAAGAAAGCCATCTCCAAGAAAAGGTGGAGGACTTTTACGAGAAGAGAGGAATCCAATCCCCTGGTGTTGGTTCCCAAGACATTACCAGGGCCATTTTGGCCCCCTTCCAAGAATCGAAGTCAGGATAGCAGTAGAACATACCATGAGTTCGCTGAGACAAAAATACTATGATCTTTTTTCGAAGGTCTATGATCTGGTCATTCGATTGCATTCGAAAGATGTAGAGGGCTCCCTCAGGAAATATATTGCAGAAAAAGCAAACCTGTCAAAAGGAGATAGGGCTTTAGACCTCTGCACTGGAACTGGCTCGGTAGCAGTAGAATTAGGGAAAAGAGTTGAAGAAGGGGGCTTGGTCGTTGGGCTCGATTTTTCTCGGGGAATGCTTGAGAAGGCCAAGCAAAAGGCCTCTGGTCAACATCTGAAACATTTCTCCCCCATTCAAGGGAATGCAAGCCAATTACCTTTTAAGAACTCATCCTTTCATGGGGTGACGTGCTCTCATGCCTTCTATGAATTGAAAGGGACAGAACGGATGATGGCCATTGAGGAGGTCGCAAGAGTCCTTAAGGAAGGAGGAAGATTTTGTTTGATGGAGCATGCGATACCCAAGAAGTTCATCGCTAAGTTCTTTTTCTATATCCGACTTCTCTTTCTGGGCTCAAGCGATGCCAAGAAATTCCTTAGGGAGGAAGAGACTGTTTTAGGAAAGAAGTTCAAAAATATTTTGGGAGAGTTGAGTCCCACTGGTAAATCGAAACTGGTCTATGGTGAGAAAAGGGAGTTTCTTATTGAGCATGAGATATGAGGATACTCGACGATCTTATCCAGAACCTTAAAGGAATGGATTTTCCAGTCAGGAGTGTCCATACCTGCGTCTTCTGGACCGCTGTGGTGAGCAAACATTGCGGTATCTCCTCAACGTTTAGGGAGGAAGGCCCCTCTCACGAAAAAGGGGTTAGAGATGTCGGAAGGTTGACCCAGAAGACGGCCCTCGAACTTGCGGAATATGCAAAATCCAATAGTCTTCTCGAAGCTTCCATTGGGATGGCTACCATTAATTCCCTGATAGATGTTGATGAATCAAGGTGTATAGAGAAGAATGCCTTTGATCTCATTCTTGAGAAAGGAGAGGGGAGAAAAGTAGCCGTGGTAGGACACTTTCCCTGGATTCCAAAATTGAGGGAAAAGATCAAAAATCTTTGGGTTCTTGAACAAAGGCTCCGAGAAGGAGATTTGCCAGCCATTGAGGCAGATAGAATTTTGCCAGACTGTGATGTGGTTGGGATTACAGGAACCTCCTTTATTAACCATACCCTGGAAGGACTTTTGAAACTCTGTAAAAAAGCCTACGTGATTTTGATCGGCCCCACTTCTCCTCTCTCTCCGATTCTTTTTGATTACGGCATCAATGCGGTTTGCGGTTCAAAGATCATTGATCCAGATCGATTGATTCGTTCCATCAGCGAGGGCGCCACCTTCAAAGAGGTTACTGGAGTGAAACTTTTAACATTCATTAAGACATAAGGGTATAATTCAAGGCTGAATGAACGTGTCGCTATAATTCTTAAGAAGAAATTCTTTTGGATATTTTAACGCGTTTGGATTTCAATCAAAAAATTTCATAAGGAGGAAGTATGGATAAAGACGTTCTATATCATTTCACCGATGGAAAATTCAACAAAGAAGTTCTCCAATCTGATCTGCCGGTTCTGGTAGATTTCTGGGCTCCCTGGTGTGGCCCCTGCCTATCAATTGCACCCACTGTTGAGGAATTGGCGAAAGAATACAGCGGGAGAATAAAGGTAGGAAAAATGAATGTGGACGAAAACCCCCAGACCCCCTCTACCTATGGGATCAGGGGGATCCCAACACTCATTCTTTTCAAAGATGGTAAGGCTGTTAATCAAATTGTAGGGGTTGTTTCTAAATCTCGATTGAGATCGATGATTGAGGAATCTATTAAATAACAGGTTAGGTGTCGGGGCTTTTAAGGTAGGTTTCATTTAATAGGTAGATTTGGAAAAATGTTAGATGTCAAACTAAAGGTGGCAATAGATTATAAGAGATGCAATCCCAAAAACTGTGAGGGGGGTATATGCCTCGTTATCGGGGTATGTCCTGATAACTTATGGAAACAATTGGAAGCGTATGAGTTCCCTTATCCGATTCAGGGCTTCTGTCAGGAGTGTGGGAAGTGCGCTGAATCTTGTCCTCTGGGAGCGATTCGAATGCTATAAGAAGAATTTTAAAAAAAGATGTTTCATGGGGAAAATTGGGGAAAGAGCAGAAGCTTAGGTCAAGAGGAGAAAATTCTAAAATGGAGAGATTAGAAACTGAAGTGTTGATCATTGGTGGGGGCGTTTTAGGTGCGGCGGTAGCAAGAGAACTCTCTCGTTATAAGACAGACGTAATGTTGGTCGAGAAGGAGGCTGATTTTGGCTGGGGGAGTACCAAGGCCAATATGTGCATTGTCTGCCAGGGAGGAGATGCCTTAGAGTTTCGACCCGAATATCTCCGTAGCAAGCTCGTTTGGGAGAGCATTCCTCTAATGGAACCTCTATGCCAAGAACTTGATGTTCCTTTTGAACGGGTCGGAGAGCTTGCCCTTATTCGAAACAACGAGGAATTCGCCAAATTCCAAAAATTAAAATCGAGGGCAGAAAAAATTGGACTTCCTCCCCATGAATTCATTGATCGGGATACACTTAGACGGATGGAACCGAATGTGACTCGAGAGGCCATCGGTGCCCTTTTGGATCCAAATATTGCCATTGTCGATCCTGTTAGGCTTACTTTCGGTCTCATCGAGAATGCTGCACAAAATGGAGTGAAGGTGCGGAGAGAGACGGAACTTTTAAATATCTTCCAGAGGACCGATTCCTTTGAGGTAGAGACGAGCCAGGGGAGGATTCAGTGCCGATTTATTGTGAATGCCTCGGGAACCTCAACGGCTCGGGTTGCTCGTTTACTCAAAGCCGATGATTTTGTTCTCTACCCGATTAGAGGATTTGTTAGCATTTTGGATAAAAATCTGAGAGGATTGATTCAACATGAAATCCATACCCGACCCGAAGCGCCAGGGCAGATGAATATCATCACGCCAAGTGTGCACGGGAATATTTTCTTTGGAACGACCATGCAACTGGCTCCTCAGGGGGATACCTCAACAACGAGAAGAGTGATGGAGATCGCTTTAAAAAATGTTCGTCGCATCATTCCTGACATCTCTGAAAAGGATATCATCCATTCTTTTAGTGGATTCCTTATGTTTCGAAACTGGGAACTGGGCTGGCATGAGTGTGTCGTTCAGGCCTCTCGTAAAGTTCCTCGTTTGATTAACGTCTGTATGGGTTATCCAGGAGTAAGCGCTGCTCCTTCAACGGGAAAGAAAGTGGTAGAATTGCTCCAACAGGAAGGGTTAAGATTAGAGAAGAATCCAACCTTTGACCCCTTCAGAAAAGCTCCACTTGTCTTTTCTAAACTTTCTGAGGCTCAACAGAGGGAATGGATTGAGAAGGATCCTCGATATGGCCACGTGGTTTGTCGTTGTGAGACGGTGACAGAGGGGGAAATCGTTGAGGCGATTCGAAGAGGGGCAACGACCCTCGATGGAGTCAAATTCAGAACTAGGGCTGGAATGGGAAGATGTCAGGGGGGATTCTGTTCACCCCGTGTGATGAAGATATTGGCGGGGGAACTTAACCTTCCTGAGGAAAAGATTACCAAGAAAGGTCGAGACTCTCGTTTATTGCTTTATAAATCCAAAGAATTAATCGAGGTACAGCCATGAGACTTTCAGAAATTGATATAGCGGTGATTGGTTCTGGCCCAGCGGGAATGGCTGCTGCGATTAAGGCAAAAGAAGAAGGAGCGGAGCGTGTCCTCATCTTTGAACGTCAAGAACAGCTCGGCGGCCTTCTTCACCAGTGTATTCATAATGGATTTGGCCTCTTCTACTTCGGCCAGGACCTCACAGGGCCCGAATACGGTCGTCGATTTGTTGAGAAGATTAAGGATTTAGGAATTGAAGTATTGCTGGAGACCATGGTAACCCATATCTCTCCAGACCGAGAGCTGATGGCCATCAATAAGCGTGAAGGGCCCATTGGTCTCAAACCTAAGTCTATTGTTCTGGCCATGGGTTGTCGGGAGCGAACCCGGGGGCAGTTACGTATTCCCGGGACACGCCCTGCCGGGATCTTCACTGCGGGAACTGCTCAAAGGTTTGTCAATGTGGAAGGATTCATTCCAGGAAAGAGAGTGGTCATTTTGGGTTCTGGAGATATTGGTTTGATCATGGCTCGGAGGCTCACTTTGGAAGGAGCAGAGGTGAAAGCAGTGGTCGAAATCCTTCCCTATGTAGGAGGACTTATCAGAAACGAGGTTCAGTGTCTCCATGATTTTCATATTCCATTGCTTTTGGAGCATACCGTTACCCAGATCCACGGTGAAGAGCGGATTGAGGCCGTTACGATCGCTAAAGTAGATCAAGATAAAAACCCCATTCCATCCACTGAACAGATCATAGAGTGCGATACGATGCTTCTTTCAGTTGGCTTGATTCCTGAAAATGAGCTTTCAAAGATGGCAGGGGTAGAACTTGATCCGTTGACCGGGGGGCCCGTGGTCGATGAGCAAAGGGAAACCAGCGTAGCCGGGATCTTCGCAGGAGGAAATGTGGTTCATGTTCATGATTTGGTGGACCATGTTTCTTGGGAGGCCGAGATAGCCGGGACCTGGGCTGCGAGGTATGCCAAAAGGGAAACCTTTGAAAAGAAACCCCGATTGACCCTTCGCCCTGGGAGGAACATTCGATCCATTGTCCCACAGATCATCAGTGGACAGGATGATACCTCCCTTTATATCCGAGTCAAGGAGTTGAAGGAGGGGGTTCAGTTGAAGGTAGGAGAAATTTATTCTCAGAAGCTAAGGATCGTAAAACCCAGTGAAATGATCAAGGTCACTCTCTCAAAAAATCAATTGGAGCCATTGGTTGGAAAGACCAATGAGTTGATCATCAGATGTGAAAAGGCAGGGAAACATGAATAAGGAAAAGATTATCTGTGTGGGTTGCCCTATGGGCTGTGAGACTACTCTCCATGTGGATACTCGGGGAAGGGTCACTAAAATTGAAGCCTATAGATGTAAAGAAGGGCGTCAGTTTGTGATGGAAGAGTACCAAAACCCAGTCAGGGTTTTTACTACCACTCTTCTTACCGAAAATACCCCTCGGCCACTTCTTCCTGTAAGGTCAAACAGACCTATCCTTAAAACAAAAATGAAGGAGGCGGCAAAAGCCCTCACCCATCTGAGGGTGAAACCGCCCATAAAAGGAGGCCAGGTCATTTTTAAAAATTTACTCAACACGGGTGCTGACGTCATAGCCACTGATGATCTTTTGGATAAATAGGTCATTCCAATTTATACCCTATACCTCAGCTGAGCAAAGCGGAAGGGCAGGGTAGAAGGTAGGAGGAGGGTGATATATGAAAGAATTAACTCTGGAGATGGCATTGAAGATGCTTGAGGCAGCCGAGAGGTGGGCCAGAGAGATCGCAGGGTTCCCATGCAGCATCGCTGTGGTAGATAAGTCTGGCACCGTCATCGCTGTCCATCGGATGGACGGAGCTGGCATGGCTACCACAGATATTGCGATTGAGAAAGCATGGACCTCCGTGGCTTTTAAAATGCCTACCCTGATGGGGTCTCGATGGCTCGACCCTCGTAACATCGGGAGACTTTTGGGTGACCATGCCATGGGAATGATCGGCAGGGGGAAGGGACGACTTTGTTTCATCCCTGGAGGAATTCCAATCACAAACGATGAAAATGAGATTATTGGCGCCATTGGTTGTAGCGGAGTTCCAGCAGGGACAGGAGACATCAGCGACACGACCGTCAGCCAGGCTGGTGTGACCGCACTTTATGAATGATAATGAAAATTGGTAGAGGATTATTGTTTAAGGTTACGAAGCCAGTTTCGTCATTCGGTAACAGTTATGTTTAAAATAATTAAACACGATAACCATAGCTTTATATAGACGATACAGGCATCGTTACCGTTGCCGTTAGAACAAACCCTTACGGTCTTAGGTAAATCTTAAAGAGGAGATTACCCACGATGATGAATTTAGAGATGGCCAAAAAATTACTTCAAACAGGAATCAAGATAGCGAAAGGGAAAGGTATAGGTTGCAGCATTGCCATTGTTGACGAAAACGGCTGGCTGGTGGCGCTTCACCGTATGGACGAGGCTCCTATCCCCACTGCAGAAATAGCAAGGGATAAAGCATGGACTGCCGCTGTTTTTCGTCGCCCCAGCTCTGAAATCTCTGTCTTTGGTAATCCCAAGGCGCCTGGGTTTGGCTTTAATACTCAGAATTGGAATGACCGGTTGACCCCTATCCCTGGAGGGGCTCCTATCTGGCTTGATGGCCATGTGATTGGGGCAATAGGGGTATGTAGCGAATTGCCAGATAAGGACGTTGCTCTATGCCAAAGAATCATCAAAGGAATCAGGGCAATACTTAAGGGGAAGGAAGAACCATGACCACTCTGGATAAGATTTTTGAAAATAAAAAAGCGAAGGTAATCGATATCCAGGGAGGGCAAGGGATAAGACAGCGTCTCGGTCAAATGGGTATCCACCCAGGCGATATCATTACTATATTAAGGTTTGGGGTCCTCCGGGGTCCCATTCTGATTGAAGTTCATGGAAGCCAAGTGGCCCTTGGTAGAGGGATTGCCTCTCGAATCGTGGTAGAGAAGATCGAATGAGAATTGCTCTTGGTGGCCAGCCAAATTGTGGGAAAAGTACGATTTTCAATCATATTGCAGGTTATCAGGCCATTACCTCCAACTTCCCTGGAACCACTGTAAAATATACAGAGACTAATATTCATATCAACGGGCATACATGCCATTGTATCGATCTTCCAGGCACCTACTCTCTCACCTCTGGGGATCCAGCTGAATCGGAGGCTCGAAATCATCTCCTATCGGGAGAAGTTGATGTGATTATTAATGTCATCGATGCTTCGCTATTAGGTCGAAGTTTGGAACTGACGCTTCAACTTCTTGAGCTCGAAGTCCCGATGGTTCTTTGCCTGAATATGATGGATGAGGCTCGGAGAAAGGGAATTCAGATTAATGAGAAGAAACTTTCAGAAATTCTTGGAATCCCCGTGATCCCCACGATTGCAAAAACGGGAAAGGGGCTCAAAGAGTTGTTTAATGGGGCGATAGAGGTTTTTGAAAAAAAGAGAGTAGGTAAAAATCTGAAATTCAGCAAAGACATTGAAGACATCATTGATCAACTGGTCGTCATTTCGGATCAACAAAAAATTCGAGAAAAGGTCCCTTCTCGCTTTCTTGTCCTTCGACTTCTCGAAAATGATCCCATTTTCATCAAGGAAGTCAGAAATTCTTTTGACCAGATTAGGCCGTTTCAGGAGAAATTAGAACAGGCCCATGGGGTTCCTTCTGACCAGGTCATTTCTTCTGAACGTCATGCCCTCTCTATGAACCTTTTTGAGCAAGTCACAACGATTCTCCACCCTCCTAAAAGAGATATCCGCAGCAATGTTGATCAGATAGTGATGCATAAATTCTTTGGATATGTAATTCTGGCTTTGGTTTTTTATGGTTTCTTCAACTTCATCTTTGGAATAGGAGGTTACATAGAAAAGCCCCTGATGGAGTTCTTTGAGCGATGGATAGAAGGGCTCGAGATTTTTTGGGGAAAAGGAAGTTTATCTTTCTTCCTCTTAAAGGGAGTCCTTCAAGGAATTGCAGGAGGAATCGCTATCGTCCTTCCTTACCTTGTTCCGTTCCTCATTGGACTCTCCATTCTTGAAGACATTGGATATCTCCCAAGGGTGGCTTTTCTGATGGATATCTTCATGCACCGGATCGGTCTTCATGGCAAGTCGGTCATTCCTTTTATTCTCGGATATGGATGCAGTGTTCCTGCAGTGATGGCCACGCGAATCCTTGAATTTCCCCAACACAGATTTATTGTTTCTATTCTCTCCACGATGATTCCATGTTCTGCTCGAATTACCATCATCTTCGGCCTGGTTGCATTTTTTATCAACCCTAATGCTGCTCTGACAATATTTGCTCTTAACCTCCTTGTGGTGGCTATTTCTGGGAAGATTCTCTCTTCTCTCTATCCAGAACCCGGGAGTCTTGGATTGATTCTCGAAATCCCTGTTTACCAATTCCCCCCTTTTCAAAATATATTAAAGAAATCCTGGTATCGAATAAGAGAATTTATCGTTATCGCTTGGCCTCTCCTGATTATCGGAAGTGCTCTGCTTGCCCTGATGGAGTATGGAGGCGTTGAAAAAAATATTAACTGGTTTTTATCTCCTCTTACCCGCATTCTTGGCCTGCCGGTTTCTGTGGGGACGACCCTCATCTTTGGTCTCTTAAGAAAAGAACTGTCCATGATCATGCTGACCCAGGCTTTAGGAACCACCCAGGTTCTTACAGTAATGACAAAAACTCAAATCATGGTCTTTACTATCTTTGTTACTTTCTATATTCCCTGTTTGGCTACGATTGCAGCCCTTTGGAAAGAGATCGGGAAGAAAGGTGCTTTTCTGGCAATCCTTTTTACTCTTTCTGTGGCCATTCTCTTAGCCTTCATCACTCGACTCTTTTTAGGGGTATTTATTTGGTGATTAGAAATGATTTATCGAAAAGGATTTCTTTTATTTCTAATGGATCGGTTGAAAAGATCTCCAAAAATTTTAAGGGAGATTCTCTACGGAATGACGGTCCACGAGATGGATCTCGAATTGAGAAAGGAGAGAGCCAGTTTAGACCACCTTTTTATGCTGGTAGTGTTTGGGGATCTCGTGGGATTACCCTTGCTCCCTCCTTACTATTCCATGAGGCTTTTGCCTTATATCATCCCATCGATTGAAAAATGGAAGAGGAGCATTTTAAAGGAAAGAGATTTAACTGATTTAGTTGCCACAGATATTTAACCCTCCTCATTTTATATTCATTCCTTGGGGAGAAGGTAAAAATGAAGGGATATTAAATGAAAAAGATCAAAATAGAAGATGCTATTGGCATGGTCCTTGGTCACGATGTGACCCAGATTATTCCTGGGAAATATAAGGGGGCTCGATTCAAAAGAGGCCACAGAATAAAAAAAGAAGATATCCCTGAATTCTTAAAGGTTGGCAAAGAACATATCTATGTGATGGATCTCAAACCAGGAACCCTCCACGAGGATGATGCAGCGATTCGATTGGGGAAGGCTTTCTCTGGAAGGAACATCACAATCACTGGACCTTCTGAAGGGAAAGTTACCTTCTATTCACAGATCAACGGAGTTTTAAAAATCAACCTGTCGCTTCTTCATCGAATTAACCTTTCGAAAAATATCATTCTCTCAACCCTCCATCGATATACTCCCTGCTCTTCAGGGATGGCTGTTGGGGCAACCCGAATTATTTCTCTTACTGCTCCAGAAGTTGAGATTGAAAAGGTTGAAAATTGGTGTGAAAAATATGGGCCTGTCATTGAAGTTCTTCCTTATCGGAGACTCAATGTTGGAGTGATCATCACAGGAAATGAAATCTTTTATGGTAGAATCAAAAACGGATTTGACGATAATATCGGCAAAAAGATCTCAAATTATGGCTCAAAGGTGGTGAAAAAAATCGTAGTCCCAGATGACATCTATAAGATTTCACAAGCCCTATTGAAATTCAAAGATTCCACTATCGATCTCGCCTTGGTCACAGGAGGGCTCTCTGTTGACCCTGATGATGTGACCCGGGCAGGAATCAAAAAAGCAGGTGTAAAGATAATTTTTTATGGCACCCCAGTTCTTCCAGGGGCAATGTTTCTTTATGGAATCTTTGAGGGTAAACCAATATTGGGTCTTCCGGCCTGTGTATTTCATCATAAGACGACATTATTTGATATAATCTTCCCAAGAATATTGGCTGGTGAAATGCCCACTCGAAAAGAAATTGGTCTACTGGGCCATGGAGGATTTTGCCAAAATTGTGACCCCTGTCATTTTCCAGTGTGTCCTTTTGGGAAGGGATAAACAGGATGAGTTTTTATTGCGGTTTATATAGGGTTAGGAAGTCAACCTTCTCAAAGTCACTGTCATTAGAGGCAAGATGAGCAATGTTGTTATTTTTCATTATAGCAAGATTTATGGCATCATTAGTAAATAGCATAAATTTCCTTTTAAATTCAGAACTCAACTTAATGTCTTTGAGGCTCACTGTTAGGATGGAGATGCCAAGTTTATCAATATAAGAAATTGAATCAAGATGGTCAGTGAGAGAGGCTATTTTGTCAGGATTCGCTTTAAGATATTTTGTAACCTCTTTAGGTAAAAACCCAAACTTTTCTGAAGCTTCAATTATCATTAACCGGTGGAGGACTTCAGCGAGAACAAGTACGGAGGTATAACCGCTGATGCTACCCTCTTCGATTCTTTGAAAAAAATGAAAGCAAGCATCTGCAAACTTTTCAAATCTTGAGAAATGATAAATGAAAATATTTGAATCTATAAATACTTCTGCATTATCTACGATCTCTGACAAAATCAATTATTCCTCCAGACAACTGTATTGGGGGTTTAGGGCAACATCCTCGATGACTTTAGGATTTCCTTTAACAATTCCCTGGCTCATCTTTGCCGGACTGGTTTTTTCTTTAATGATGATTTCAACTTTTTCATGCTCCTTTAATTCCAGTGCTGTTAATGGCTTTAAAACACCATTTTCATATATTGCTTCGATAATCTTGTGCATAATATTTCTCCCCTTTCATGTTTGAGGATTTCTTCAATATTAAAGTTAGCAAAAAAAAAAGAGGATGTCAAAAGGAAAAGGCAAAAAAGTTAAGCAATTTCTAATCGAGAATCGGAAAGAAGGTTTATATGTCTTTTGAGACCATTTTAGTAGATAAAAAAGAAAAGATCGGGATCATTACATTAAATCGACCACAAAAGTTTAATACCTTCAATACTCGATTGGCCGAGGAACTGAATACTGGATTGCGCCAATTGGATGAAGACGGAGAGGTTCGAGTCGTCATTATCAAAGGAGCAGGTAAGGTCTTTTCAACGGGGATCGATGTAAGTGAGTTTCACGGAAAGACATCGTTAGAGTACCATCGATGGTTTACCCTTATGGACCAGATGCACTTTACCATTGCTTCTATGGAGAAACCGGTGATTGCTATGGTCCATGGATATGCAGTGGCAAATGGCGCGGGACTGGTGGCCGCTGCGGACTTTGCCATTATGGCTGAAGACGCTAAACTTGGGACAACGGCTATTAACGTTGGATTGCTCTGCACGGGGCCTATCATCCCGATAAGTTATGGCCTTGGCAAGAAAAAGACTCTGGAGATGCTTTTGAGTGGTGATATGATTGATGCGAAAGAAGCGGAGCGATTGGGTCTGGTTAATAAAGTGGTTCCGGCAGAAAAGTTAGAGGAGGAAACCATCGCCTTTGCTCAAAAACTAATTGATAAAAGCCCTGTGGCCATCCGGATGGGGAAGAATTTCTATTACCAGATGATCGATATGCCCTTCCGTCAGAGATTTATTCTCAATAGTGAGATTATGACCAGGTTGTCCACTAGTGAGGACGCCCACGAAGGGATCCATGCCTTTATGGAAAAAAGAAAACCCATTTGGAAAGGGAAATAGATAGTGACGAAGCCATTAAACAAAAGAATAGCCATTTTAGAAAGAGAGGATAGAAATGGCAGCATTTGATCATATTCCAATGGGAGAAGAAGGGTTGAGAGAAATCTATCAGTGGTTGGATGATTGGGTTGCCCAAAATAGAAATATTGCGCACAAAGAAGTCATTGGTCGGTCTCCTGATGGTTGGGAGATTCGAGCGGTCTTTATCACAGATAAGGACATTTCCAATGATGATAAGCAGATTGCTGTGATTACTTTAGGAAGGCACGGCCAGGAGTTAGGAACCCGTGTGGTGGGACCTGAGGTCATTCAATACTTATCTAAGGATGATGCAGAGGAGATAAGAAAGACACAACTTGTCATCATCATACCTGTCGTGAATCCGGAAGGATTTGTTTCGAATGAGTTTCGATCTTCGATGACGAGTCTTACAAAGACTGAACGTCTCGTTTTGGGAGGACTTTTTAAATCATTCCCGCCCGATATGATGATAGATTTTCACAGCCTCGGCAAAACTTCAGGCTCAAAATATGATCGAGGGGATATGGAGGTGATCATCCCGGCCAATCCCGCTAAGTGGGCCGTAGATGAACAGATTCATCAATGTGTTGCACGAGAAATACAGAAGGCTGCAGAGTTGGAAGGTTGGCCTTATGAAATTCATACGCTTGAGGATTTGGCTACCTATTACTTCGGTGACACAGAGATAGGACATATGCCCTGGACATATTTAAAAGAGAAGGTGTTCTTGCTCCACATGCAGGATTTCTATGATCATTATTATATTCCTGAAGAAGATCATTATACGAATTATACATGTGGGCCTGCTTACCTGAAGTGGCATACATTGGTCTTTGGGATCGAGACTAATCACTATGTATTATCACGGGCTGATGATATTGCTTTGAGTGGTTTGGCACCTTGCAAAGCTCTTTTAAAAATAGGATGCACCCGATTACCCTGGGAGAAAGATAAAGGTTATCCTACCAATATCCTTCATGGCGATTTCCGCATTTCTATCAGACCCTTAGGGATAAATATAAAGGAACGTCGGGCGTCAAGAATCAGAATATGGAATGAAAGAAATAATTTTAATCTTCCCCAACGTGAAATGTTGGATCCTGAAACAACCATCGCAAGAGTTCGATATTTTGGGTGGGACCTTCCTATGGAATTTGCTCTTTGCTTGCGGATGCGACAGACTACGATCAAAAGCACCATTGTCCATGGTAAGGAGGTTCAATTTGAAACATTTAGGGATAATTGTTCAACCTTTGTTCATATCCCCACCCTGATGGAACGAGCTGGGACCCTTGAATTTGTTGTTAAACATTCGCGATGTTAAAAGGTAATACTTATTATGTTAATGGAGGAGTTTCAATGAGCTTAAGGGATAAGTATGCCATTGTCGGAATAGGCTATACCCCTCAGGGGCATGTTCCCGGTCGAACCTCGCTGAGTTTTCATCTGGAGGCGTGCGTCAATGCCATCGCTGATGCGGGTCTCCGAAGAGAAGAGATTGACGGGCTCATCTGCTATCGGGTGTTTCCCCCTGGATCCAATGAGGCCCTTGTCACTCCTTATTTGGTGGCTCAGTATCTGGGACTTTCTCCGACCTATATGAGCCAGGATGCTAATTGATCCAGAAGCCACCTTCAGCACGCAGTTGGCGTGCTCGAGGCAGGTCTTTGCAAGTATGTCCTTTTATCCTATGGCCATAATGCCTCTTCGAGTGATAGCATGAAGCGGATGCTTTTGGAAATGACTGCCGATGATGCGGTATTTGGCCATTTCGGAGCCGTTGGGGGTTATGCATTGGCTGCGCGAAGAGCCATGCATACCTTCCAAACAGGTCCAGAGACTTGGAAACATATCGCTGTGGGACAGAGAAAATGGGCTAATCTTAACCCCGCCGCCACCATGTATAACCGCCCGTTGAACTTTGAAGAGTACTACAAGGCCAGGTGGATTGTTGAACCCTTTCGTCTTCTTGATAATTGTTTGATCACGGATGGGGGAAGGGCAATCATCATCACTTCCGCTGAAAGGGCACGCGATTTGAGACATCCTCCTGTTTTAATCATGGGGATGGGACAACATAACCCATCCTCTGAAGTCCACCAGGCCACCTACCTGGCTGGTCCAACAGGAGCTAAAAAGGCAGGGGAGATGGCATTAAAGATGGCGGGCATTACCTTAAAGGATATCGATGCCTGTGAGATCTATGACTGCTTTACTTACACCGTTGAAATCACGTTGCAGGATTATGGTTTTTTTGAGCCGGGCGAGGGTGAAGATTGGTTCAAAAACGGCACCATCGAACCTGGCGGAAGAATGCCGGTCAATACCTCTGGGGGTCTACTCTCCGAAGCCTACTATATGGGTCTTACTCCACTATCCGAAGGAGCGATGCAGTTAATGGGTCGATGTGGCGAGAGACAACTTGGACCACCCACAAAAACAAAGACTCCAGAGATCATTCTTTGCAGTGATAATGGGGGAATCCTTCAAACCCATAGCTGTATTATCCTCAGGAGGTCGTAAATGAGTAAATATAACAAACCGCTTCCCAATGTAAATGATGACAATAAAGATTTTTGGGCTGGCTGCAAAGTCCATCAATTGAGATTTCAGAGATGTCAATCGTGCGGCCATGTCCGCTGGCCCGCTTCTCTCTTTTGCCCTCTATGTTTTTCGAGGGAGACGGAATGGATCGTCTCAGAAGGAAAAGGCCGTGTTTATACCTATGCAGTGTATCATGTTGCCTATCACCCCGGATTTGAGAATGAGCTTCCCTATGTGGTGGCCATTGTGAAATTGGAAGAAGGACCCCGCCTTCTCACAAACATCGTGGGTTGCCAGCCTGATGAGGTCACATGTGAGATGCCCGTAGAGGTAACATGGGAGGACATCACCGAGGAGTTTAGTTTACCAAAATTTAGGCCCTGTTATTAATCTTGAGTGGATTTACTCTAAAGGAGTTTATTTAACCCTTTACCTTAATATCTGAAAAGTAATTCCAGAAGATGGGAAAAAATCTATTTTGGAATGGGAAAAGAGATGGATCGGAGGAGCAAGGAAGGGAACTTGAGAAGAAAAGACCATAATCCGTAATCAAATCTCTTGAAAAAAACAAAAACACCTCCTAGGATTAGCATAAATACTACGTGAAGAGCGGTTGGGTGCAACAACCGGC
>Ga0185342_1000186_pt1 | contig 34954 bp, 22 predicted proteins | sample ConPoolayeEmetaG_FD_128045 | JGI IMG/M metagenome (GOLD analysis project Ga0185342, IMG submission 128045) | Hot spring microbial mat communities from California, USA to study Microbial Dark Matter (Phase II) - Cone Pool mat layer E metaG... ... | reverse complement strand
AAGATGTTGTCGCCGGGAGCGGTAAACAGGTTGCCTAGGTCCCGCCAGAGCGACAGCTGCCCGGGGTAGCTGAAATCAGACCGGTTCTGCGTCCATACCAGGTACAGCAACGAGCCCGGCCTGTACTCCCACCTCAGCACCACCGTCCCTCGCATCGACTTATAGTTGAAGTCAGGATTATTTATATAGAACGAAGCCGCCGGACCATCGCCATCCGGGTCTACCAGATAGCGCCCATCTTCCTCGCTAATAGTTGACTCACCCTCTCCAAACACCAGATAATCATAAGCCCGCGGCCGGTTAAGCTGCTTGAAGCGGTCATATTTCCCAACGGCAATAAAAGGCTGCAAGTAAGCCTGCAAACTCAGGGTTGGCGTGAAAATCCAGTTCACCCTGATTTCGCTGGCCACGATTTTCTGGTCAATACGACCGAAAATGTACCTGACCCCAAAGGTTTCGGTCATTAACGGGTCAGATACTCTCTTCACCCATTGAGTTTCATTCACTTCCCAGCCCAGAAGCGGTCCAACTGACAGGCTCAGGTTGGTTCGGGCCTTCCAGCGCAGGGAAAAATTTGCCATAAGGCTGGATGAATTGCCCTTTAACCATTCATAAGAAAAATTGCTCTGGAGCACCACTGGTTTTCTCGAATCGCTGGAGAGAGATAGCTGATTCATGAAGCCATAAGGCATTCTGGCCAGCGGACCACCGCGAGTCAACCTGTTATTTAAGCTTTCTGGCACAAAAAGAAATGTGTATTCAAAATTCCACCAGTTGGTCAACACCCCTTGAAAGCTTCCGCCGAGGCAATTAAAAATATTATTTCCGCCAAAATCGTACTGCCTCGAACCCCCTCCTATCAATAGCCACTGCCGGAATAATTTGCCTGGTCTGGTCTGCTGATAACCATAAAGCCCCATAAAATCCATCACATCCGAACTCGAGCTCTGAAAACCAGCGTCGTTGGGGTCAAATCCAGGGGAGATGGCTCCAGCCGATAAAAGAACTAAATGATTTCCCTGCTGTCTGGCCAGCTTGAACTGCCCGGCCCAGCCATTCAGACTGGTGGCTTCTGGGTTCAAGTTCACGTGCGTGGCGTCCGGCCGCTGAAAATAATGCATAGAATTGCGCTGAAGCCGGTAGATAGCTTCCTGGCTACCTTGAATAAAAGTTCCCCCCAGCCAGCCGCCAACCACCCAGGATCTTTTTTTATCTAAAAACGACCAGCCGTCCACCGCCAGGCTGAAAGCATTTTTGCTGAGAAGGGACGAGAGAACCTCATTATCAAGGTCTCGACTAACCCCCGTAGCCATAAACCCAATTCCCTGCTGGCCGTCGTTGATGTCTTTTTGCACTCTAAGCACTCCGTAGTAAGTCAGCGGTTCCACCTCGTCCTTGTAACGAGCACTAAGGTCATCAACAATAGCATATTCCCTGCCGGTCACCGCATTAATGAGGGCAATATTCCAGCCATCGCCAATCCGACCGGTCAGTTTAAAGGCTCCGATAATGGTGGTCCTGTCCGGAAAACGCACATAACCGTCATGAACCGGATAACCCTGAGGAGCCCGACCAATTCTCCGGCTGTAAAATAATCGCGGATTGGGCCAGTTGATGTTAGCACTAAGATAAACACCACCCCGGCCAAAATTATTAAAAATTGAAGCTCCTTCAATGAAAAAGGGCCTTTTTTCCTGGTAATAAGTTTCGTAAGCGCTCAGGTTAATGACTGCCGGATCTACTTCAACCTGGCCAAAATCAGGATTCATCGTCACATCAAGATTAAGATTACTTTTAAGCCCCACCTTTAAATCAACTCCGGCGTTGCCTAAATACCTTTGGCCAGTCTGAAAGGGATTGCCAGGTTCTTCCGGCTGAAACTGGGCCTGGCCAACACTGTAGGGATAAATTTCTATGCGGCGACCCGGGTTGATATTTTCAATGCCCTCCAGTCTGGCGAAGCGAGAGACAAAGGCATGATCCCCTTTAGGCACCCAGGCGTAAAATGCTTTCTCCTGCTTTCGCTTTATTATCCGCTGAAAATTCACTCCCCAGAGGTATCGGTTCTGGCGAGGAAATCGAAGCTGATTGAATGGAATTTTCATCTCCAGAGTCCAGCCGTCAGCGACCCTGGCAACTTTCGCTTCCCAGATTCCGTCCCAGCTGGAATCATCATTAACGTCATTGGATAAAACTTCATCCACAATAGAGCCGGCCGGATTCACTCCAAAGGAATAGCCACTACGCCGGTCAAAATAGGGATCAACCGAAAAATAAAACCAATCTGAATCAACATAGGCATCTCGGCGTCCAAGAAGACCGATAATTTTATCAGGTTCCGAGTCATGGCAGTAAGCAGCCACATAGAGTTTAGTGTCATCATAAGCCACCCAGACTTCGGTTAATTCGCTGGCTGGAGCACCATCAACCGGGTCCCGTTGCAAAAAGTCGGTAACCGGTGGGTTAGTCTTCCAGACTTCCTCTTCCAGCCGGCCGTCAATTCTCACCGGGCTGGTGAGGCGGATAGCCCGAACTACTTTCTGCTCCTGAGCTTTCTTGAGAGCTTCCTTGTCTATTTCCGCTTGATTCTTGACGGTATTGCTGGACAAAGCCAAAAGATTACCTGTTAAAAAGATAATAAGAGCTAAAAATATAAGTAAGACAAATAATAAATTAAACAGATTAACTGACAGCGGAAATGGTAAAGCCTGACTTTTTATTGCTTTCACCACCAAGAAATTCTTCATCTTCCACTTCTCCAGAATAATTTTTATTTTTCTCCCATATAAACGAAAGATTAACCTAAAAGGTTCACAAAAACGGGAAAAATGGGGACACAAACTATATATCCTGTTTTTTTCTTAGATGTTCAGGCAACAAAAACGGCGCACGACCAACACGCTTCCCAATTTCCAAAATAAAAATCGCTAATGTCTTGCCTTATACTGGAGCTCTATTGCTTTAAAGATGTTGCTTCCCGCGCCGGCGCACGATCAAAAAAAGCAAAGGCGTCGGGCAGGGCCTCACGCACAATCATCAGATGGTCACATCCGTCATATTTTTTGTATTCCAGAGTCTTCAGATTCAGCTCCTGCAGGCGTCGGTAGGCATTTTCGATACTGGTTTTCAGCCTGCTAAGTTCCTGCTCTCCGACAGCCATCATAATTGGCAAATCTGGGGGAACCTGGGTGGGTTGTCCCGCGCCGGCGAAGATGGCCACAGCCCGAAATTGTTCGGGAAACTGAGCAATAGCAGAGAAGCTGTGTGCTCCGCCCATAGAATGACCCATCAGGTAAATGCGCCCGGGGTCAATTGGGAGCAAGCGGCGAGCTGCTTCAAGTACACCTCCGATATGCACCAGCCCCATCTCGGCCCGCGGAGCAACCACCGCCCAGCCGCGTTTCTCCGCCTCTTTAAGCACTATGCCCAGACCATAGCCCTCAAAAAAGAGGTGCTCATTCCCGCCTGCACCATGCAGCGCCAGCACCAGCGGAATCTGCTGGTTCGGCTTGAACTGCTTCGGGATAAACAGCCGGAAAGTAACTTGGCGCTCGCGGTACAGAGTTGCCAGCCAGTAATCGCCCGGGGCAGCCTGCCAGCCAGATTTCCCCTTTTCCCAGCCAGCGGTAATCCTTTCCGCCAGTTGCAGCAGACGAAGCAACGGATAAGAGGTTTCAGGGCTCTGGCCTTTACTGACTTTGTCCAGTACTTCCCAGGCATTCAACACAGTCATCTTTTCGGTTGGCTCGGCCGTTTCATTTGACCTCAAAGCTCGCTCCAGAGCCTCGAGCCGCGCCTTGAGATTGGCTACTACACTGAAGGTCTGTCTCCACTGGCGCAGAGAATGCTTGTCCCGGCGAAGTTCAAATAGTACTTCGTAGTCGCCTTCAGGCACCCGAGTAGTCAGCAGAGTCGCTGCCGCTCCAGGCTCAGGCATCCTTAACGTTCCCCCGCCAGCAGGGCGCTTCCCACCGCGAAGCCTCACCTGCCAGTGCAGCTGCAGCTGTTGCGGTTGGTCTGGCTTCTCGGCTTCATAATACGAAAAAAGCTTGAAGCGAAGCGAGGTCTGGCCCTTTTCCAGCTCATCTTTGTCCACCACATGGGGTAGATGCACCCCCAGCCTCCCTGCATAGAGCATCTCGGGAGCCGGAGGCGCCTCGGAGCGCAGAGCAGCGCAGGTCAGTGTCAGGTTGCGCACAAGAGTTTCTAACTTTCCCGAAAAGAAGGCGTTTACTCCCTCCGAGAGTAGCTGCGCAGCACGAAGCCGAGCCTCAGTCGACTCGCGATGTGCCTCCCAGCAAGCCTCGGTCTCAACCAGCCGAACAGCCAGGTCAGCTCTTGAGATTTGCGCCTGGCTCCAGGCCATCCCCTGAATCAGCAGAACCAGAATTAACAATATTAACATTATAAGCATAAGGTGCGACTTATTGGCTGCAGAAGGCACTATGGGACGCAGTCTTGTCTCTTTTTGGATACAGGTTGAAGAGAATTTTCTTCTCAGTTCCTCTGGTGGAAAAATATTTATCAGCATCAATTAACCTCCCGGGTTTTACAGGATTTCGGCTGGAATGATAAATTGCTGGCTTAGTGCTTGTCAAATTGAGTTTTCTTTCAGGTTAAGACATGGTATCCAGTTTAAGCGGAGTATCTGGAAGTGGCTGGGCTACAGTCCCGCGATTTGAGCCGGAGAAGGTTAGGCCCATCCAATAAACAGTGAAGACACCCGGGCAGCAACGGACCCCCCTGAATCATAATTTTAAGCTTCCAACTTTCTTACTTTTCAATTGCCTCGAATAGCTTGATGGATAAATCAATTTGAACCAGAAGAAGATTATCAGAAACTCAGCATATAATAGGCACTAAGACAGGAGTACACGTTTCATAAATCTTAACTTTTTCCGTAAAATAGGGCATAATAGTAAACCTAATTTTTTATATGATGAGGTTATAATGGACCGGAAAAGAGTGGTTCTAACTGGTTTGGTTTTCATCATCCTGATTACTTTAAGCCTGCCGCTTCCTGCTCTGGTTCAGGGCCAGCAACCCAACCCCTCCCCTTCTGAGCAAGCAGAAAGTGACCTCAGACAGCAGCACCTGGACCAGGAAAAAGAAGTTCAGGCCGGACGTAGTATGGACGCAGAGCAGGGTTATGGACAGGGTCTCAGGCGGAGACAAACACAAGGACAGAGGTGGGGACAAATACAAAATCAAAACCAGGACCAAAGACAGGATCAACTACAGGGACAGGGCCAAAGCCCCGGGCAAAGACAGGGTCAACCACGGGGGCAAGGTGAAGGGCTCGGGCAAAGACAGGGTCAAACTTCAGGACAAGCAACGTCTCCGGCCCCTACCCAGAATTTCTTCCAATTTCTCTTTTCTCCCAAACTTTTAACCATGCTCGTTATCGGTCTGGTAGCTCTGATGCTGCTTCTGACCGGCAAGATGGATAACCGAACCAGAATTCCCTTACTTATAATTGCTACATTCCTTTACGGGGTTTCAGCCAACCTCGGGCTAAAGGTTTTTTCGGGTTTTTCCATGCATCCTTCGCCCATCTGCGCTGTCACCAAACCAATCCTTTATGGGTTAAGAGCTCCAATGCTGGCTACAATGGCCGTCATCCTGATTCTGACCATAATCGGCCCCAAGCTTTTTTGCAGCTACGTCTGCCCGGTGGGAGCTATTCAGGAACTTATAGCCGTACTGGCCGACAGACTTAAAATCAGAAGACAGAAGCCATCATTCCGGCTCAGCCAGACGGTGCGATTACTGACTTTCCTGGCTTTTATTGCTCTTAGCTGGACAGTCATTGTTAAGACCACCGTTCAGGGACAGGTCAGAGCCAAGTCCATCTACGATTACATCAACGCCTTTGAGGGCTTTAAATGGAACCTGCAGCCGACCCTGGTGGATAATCTTTTTCATTTCCTACCGCTTCTTCTGACTCTGGCTTTTGCTTTTCTAACCTATCGCCCGTATTGTTATTTCATCTGCCCGGTTGGTCTTTTCACCAATATCCTTGAGCAGATAGCTGTTTTCCGCGTGGTTAAGAAGAAAGACAGCTGCAATGATTGTCAGGCCTGCGCTGCCAAAGCTCCCTGCCCGGCCGTGCCAGAGATACTTAAGGATGCGGTTATGGTGCCAGACTGCTTTGCCTGCACCGTCTGCACCAAGGGCTGCCACCGCGGCCTGTTGCGATTCGGTATTAAAAATTAGGGACACAATCTATATTTCCTGTTTTTCCCTGAGGAGTTCTGGAAATTTTAATACGAGAATTTTCCAGCAGATACTGCTCTCCAGAATTTGAATTTCAGGAAATCTGATGACAGAAGCAAAATTTTCTCTGTCTTGCCTCTCTTGCTTGTCTATTTTTCAGCTCCTTCCCTAAAAATAGACCGACAAAAAAGGTAATGGGTATTGCCTCTAAAATTTTTACTCTATTTTTCATAAAAATTAGGAAATATAGATTGTGTCCCTATTTTTTGATTGTGTCCCTATTTTTTATAGGGCCAGCCCAAGTTCTTCCTGAAGTCTGGCTGCCAGCTTATTCTGTTTTCTGTGGTATATGGCAGCCGGTAGCCCGGTTCGGGAGATTAACCGGGCCACGATTTTCAGGATTAAATTCCAGAGCCTCAGCCATCCAGTCTGACTGCCAGCCAGATTCTCAATCACTCCATCCACCAGCGAATTACCCGTCTCCAGAACAAGTCCTTCTTTTGGCATAATCCATTTGCTTCGGTCCAGTAGCATTTCCAGCCGCTCGAATATTTCGCTATGGATTCGACTATAGCTGAGGTCTTCTGTTAGCAGAAAGGAATGACCATTTTTAACGGATTCAAAAAACTCGGTAAAATTCTCTCCTCTGGCTAAAGTAAAAATCCGGCCTATATCCCCGGTGTGGGAGTCAGTCCCGGCCACCACTCCTTTATTCTTTTCCATAGCCAGCACCAGCATCAATTGATTTAACTTCCTTATCCGGCCGAGATTATATTCTAAAACAGGAAAAAGCTCGGCCAGCTCAACGACAGCCCGGGCATTTAGTTTCTCGCCCGGTTCATGCCAGAAAGGATGATTGAAGGTGAAGGGCAAATTTTCAGCCCTTAAATACTCAACCAGCAGTTCAATATCCTGCGCTTTACTGGCAATTTTTTCAACTTCCTCAAACTGGCTCTTATTCAACGTGTAGACATTGACATGGACTGTGTGACCTACCCTAACCGGGTCCAGAATTTTCACCTCTACCCCTGGAACCAGGCCTTCCCTGCTCCAGCCTATTTGGTCATAGGCTTCCATCGTGTCGTGGTCAGTAAACGAAATAAAATTCATTCCCCGAGCTCTGGCCTTTTGATACAGAACCAGAGGGTCGACCTGTCTGGTAGGTACCACGTCATAAGAAAAATAGGTATGAACGTGAAGGTCAGCAGCCTTAAACCCCTGGTTGTAAAGGGCTCGTGCTTCCTCCGGGGTGATTAGCGATGGTTTTTTCGTAGCCGGCGCAATATTAAGGCTGTCCACCCCTTCCACCAGATCAGTGCTAACTATTTCCCGATTTTTACCTTCGGAACATAATTCAACCCAGTTACTTAAAACACCCAGATTGACCTGCTCCCTGGATGATCTGTCCCCGGGTTCACTTATGACCTCAATATCTCTGGGCCAGTGGCTTTCTTTTGTTTGCATCGTCATCATGTCTATCTCTTCTTTCATTCTTTTCATTTTTCAACCTGAGGATATCAAAGCCAGATTAATAAAACAGGTAAGATCAGTTAAAATTACGTTAAAACTGAAAACTGGGAATGAAAACTGGGGACACAATCTATATTTCCTATTTTTATAAATTGATTACGTCCTGCTCGTTTCCAGATTTTCGCCAAGAGAAACTCAAAATTAGTGGACACCTTAACTCATCGATCTTTCTTAATCTTGTGAAATCCTGCACATTTACTGATTTTCGGAAAGGGGATCAATAAAAAAACGGGGACACAATCTATATTTCCGATTATTCTGAAGAGAAGCTAAAAATTAGTTGAAGGTCATTAAAATTTGTTATTCAACACTTTTTGCGTCGCCGCAAAATCAGGACCGGATTCACAGCCTCCCGATTTTTCATTCTCAGCCGGGAAAACAAGGAAATGCGGATGACGTTACCTTTTTTATTCAATTACCCTGGTTTTATTTTTTCTTTTTTTCATAAAAATTAGGAAATATAGATTGTGTCCCCATTTTTTAGTGGCGGACGGCTCTGGCCATGGCCAGAGCCAGCTGCCTCAACTTCTCGTAATCCGCGGCCTTGGCTGAAAACTGAACCTCAACCGGTTCGTCAATCAGGGTCCATTTATTTTTTTGAATGTAATCAACAATGCCTTTCACTCCCCCACCGCTCCAGCCGTAACTGCCGAAAACACCAAACACCCTATTGGGCAATCCTTTATGCGCCAGGTTGATGATCAGGTTTTCCATCGGTGGATAAATGCCATTGTTATAGGTGCAGGTGCCGAGCATTACCCCCTTAAACCGCCAGATTTCATTTATTATAAATGATTCGTGCACGGTTGAAGTGTTCATTACCCTGATATTCTTGAGTCCCTCCTCAGACAGTACCCTGGCCACAAAATCAGCCATTTTTTCGGTATTTCCATACATAGTGCCGTAAGCAATGACCACGCCCTCATCATATTCGTAACGGCTCCAGCGGTCATAAGCCGAGATTATCCGGCCGGGATTGGTGCGCCAGACCGGACCGTGGGTGGAACAGACTATCCTTATTTCAAGCGAAGAAAGCTTCTGCAGAGCTTTTTGCACCATTGGTCCGAACTTCCCAACAATATTCGAGTAATACCGCCTGATTTCATGTTCATAGTAATTAACATCAACCTCATCATCAAAGATTCCACCATCCAGAGAACCAAAACCGCCAAAAGCATCGCCAGAGAAAAGCACTTTTTCTGTGGTTTCGTAGGTCATCATCGTTTCGGGCCAGTGAACCATCGGAGTCAGGAAAAACTTCAACCGGTAATGCCCCAGGTTCAGCTCGTCGCCGTCTTTTACTTCAAGAAACTCAGCACTTAGCTCATACATTGATTTGATGAATTCTGTGGTTTTGTGATTGCCTACAATTTTCAACCCCGGGAAAGCCTGGAAAATCTGGCTCAAAGCACCGGAATGGTCTGGCTCCATGTGGTTGACAATCAGGTAATTAAGCGGCCGGCCGTTAAGCGCGGTGTTGATTTTTTCCAGGTAATCCTTGGTTTTGGCGGCCTTGACCGTATCCACCAGCGCTGTTTTTTCATCCACGATGAGATAAGAGTTATAGGAAACACCTTTCGGCAGAGGCCAGATGTTTTCAAAAAGATGGGTGTCGCGGTCATTTACTCCCACGTAAAATATTCCGTCGGCAATTCTGACTATTTTTTCCATCACTCGTCCTCCAAATTACCCAAAATTCCTTATAGCAAATAATACAAAAAAATTGGGACACAATCTATATTTTCTATATTATTAAACGGGGGACACTATACTCATTCACCAATTTTATCCAGCAATGGAAAAAATGGGAATAAAAAAATAAGAACACAAACTATATTTCCATTTTTTCTCCCCCTAACCAGCACCTAAAAAATAGGGACACCTTCTATATTTCCATTTTTTAAAGTTTTTTAGGCAGTAAAATATGCGGGACCACCCCAATTTAAAAAAGCTTCGATTATTCAAAACGAAGCTAAAATGTGGGATGTCAAAAGCTTTCTCCGTTTTTCTCGGGGCACACCAGTAAAATCAAGGGACACCTTGGACACCTTGAAAAACACGAGACCGCAACGTGTACTAATTTTCTGTTTCCCTCACTCTTCCCAGCTGTCACCTGCCCCCTTATCTATCATTCCGCCTCCAGAACAAGCCAAATTTTAGAAACCGCAATTTGTAAAAACGCAAGTTCTGGCATATCATTTAGCCAGGAAGGTGTCAAAATGACTTTTATGGTATTAGCTTTTGATTATCCGCCGCCAGCCGGTCCCGAGCGTCGCCAGACCTGCCGTCCCGACCACCTGATGCTCGGGGAAAAACTCTACAAAGACGGTAAATGGCTTTACGCCGCAGCCATCCTGTCGGTCCAGGGCGAGGCTATCGGTTCAGTTATCATCTGCGATTTCCCGGACGAAGAAACCCTTCGGCGCGAGTGGCTGGACCACGAGCCCTACCTTCTCAACCAGGTATGGGAAAAAGTGGAAATCCGTCCCATCCGGCCTGCACCTTTTCTTTGAGGGGCATCTTTTGGGAACTGGTACTCCTGTCCCTCTCTGAAGGAAACAGGCAACCGGGTCTTACTCAATTAATTTTAATAATATCAGTATTTTAAACTTGTAAACAAGAAAGCAAAACTCCCTCTCACTTTTTACGGCAACCTTTTCCTCAATTTTCCCGTCTATATTGATGGATTTAGTGGATTTAGATGTTTAGCTGCCTGACTGCACTTTTCAGGCGCAAGTTCTGAGCCGGTTTTAGCCAGGCTCCGGCCCGGCTGAAAAAAACTGTTCGGAAAATTAAGTAAGGAGTTTTTATAAATGAAAAAACTTTCGAAAAAGGCAATCAACCCCAAAAAATCTCCTACCGAATTCTTCAAACCAAACCAGCCAGGTAGTACCATCCATTCATTCCGAACTACTATGAATCAGCCATCTTTTTCAGCCCAAACTTCGACTCTAGCCTTCAAAAAAATTCACCCTTCACCGGATTTCCAGCCGAGGGCCAACTTTCCCGACTCGCCATCAAGCCTTTCTCTAAACTATCCTTTCATAAAAACTTTCATCAAACCTTTAACTGCCTTCATCACCCTTTTTTTTATTCTTGCCACCCTAATTGCTATTACCTCTCCCAAAGCCTTTGCCAGTCAGTGTCAAACTCAGCCCCTATTCCCCAAAACTACCCAGGCCTCGCCACCTCCCTCACCCTCACCCCAGAAAAAAGTGGCCCTGGCCCTGCGCGCCAACCCCCACCCTCCTATCATCAATGGCCGTCTTAACGACCCGGCCTGGGAGCACGGAGATTGGTACACCGATTTCGTTCAGTTCCATCCCTACGAAGGCCAGACTCCCACCGAACAAACCGCCTTTAAAATCCTTTACGATGAAAACAACCTCTACATCGCCGTCCGCTGTTACGACTCCAAACCCGAAACCATAGAACGCCGCCTCAGCCGCCGCGATAATCTTTCCGGCGATTACGTCATGATTTTTATAGACAGCCTTCACGACCTCAGAACAAGTTTTTGCTTCGGCATTAATGCGGCCGGGGTTAAAGCCGACCAACTTCTCTCCAACGACAGCTTCGACTACAACAAGGCCGACTTTTCCTGGGACCCAATCTGGGAAGCTAAAGCCGCAGTTGACGAAAAAGGCTGGACCGCTGAAATAAAAATTCCCTTTTCCCAGCTTCGCTTCACTACCAAAGGAGAACAGATCTGGGGACTGCAAATCTGGAGGGAGCTTTTCCGTAAGGGCGAAACTTCCCTCTGGCAACCCATTCCCAGGAAGGCCCCGGGCTGGACCAGTCAGTTCGGCGAACTGAGGGGGATGACCGGCCTCAAACCACCCCGCCAGATAGAACTTATGCCTTATGTTGTGGGCAAGCTGCGTTCATACCCTTCTGAACCCGGCAATCCCTTCCTTACTGGCAGCCAGAAAAGCCTTTTCGGCGGGCTTGATGGAAAAATTGGCCTGACCCATGACCTTACCCTCAATTTCACTCTAAACCCGGACTTTGGCCAAGTGGAGGCTGACCCCTCAGAAATCAACCTCACTGCCTATGAAACTTACTTTGAGGAAAAAAGGCCATTTTTCGTGGAAAACCAGAACATTACTAATTTTCAGATAACTGGAGGCGATGGTGATTTTTCTTACGACAATCTGTTTTACAGTCGCAGAATTGGTCGAGCACCCCAGATTTATCCCGCAACCAGCGGTTATTACAGTATTCCAACCTCAACCAATATTCTCGGAGCTTTCAAGCTTTCAGGGAAAACCAGGAATGGCTGGTCAATAGGAGCAATGGAAGCCATTACTTCCCGAGAAATGGCTTCCACTTTTGACCCTGGAACGGGAATATATGGCCGGGAGATAGTAGAACCACTTACCAATTACTTCGCTTTCAGGCTTTCTAAGGATTATCGTCAGGGAGCTACAGTAGTGGGGACTATGTTTACAGCTGTAAACCGCGACCTTGAGGGGAGGGCTGAAGAAGTGCTACACCGTTCAGCCTACAGTTCCGGTTTTGACCTTTACCACAGCTGGAAAAATCGCCAGTATTATTTTTCTCTAAAGCTTGTCGGCAGTGGAGTTTTTGGAAGCGAAGAAGCCATCAAGAGGACCCAGCTCTCTTCTGCCCACTACTTCAACCGGCCTGACGCCCGGCATCTGACCTTCGACCCTACCAGACGTTCCCTGTACGGACATGGAGGGTCCATTAATTTCGGGCGCCTCGGCGGCTCCAGATTAATGTTCTCAACTGGCGCTACCTGGCGATCGCCCGGATTAGAGCTTAATGATATGGGTTTCCTGCGCTATGCCGATGTAGTTATGCAGCATTTCTGGATTGGTTATCGTTTCTTCAAACCTTTTAGTCTCTTCCGCAGCTTAAACCTGAATTTTACTCAGTGGTCAGGCTGGAACTTCGGCGGCGAAAGAATTTTTGCCGGGGGCAACGTCAACTCCTGGGCTCAATTTAAGAACTACTGGAGCCTGAGCTTTGGGATTAACAGGCAGTTTACAGCATTATCACAGAGCTTCCTGCGGGGTGGACCACTGCTGAGAGTCGCGCCGGCCACAAACTACTGGAGTTTCCTGCAAACTGATGGCAGAAAGAAATTGCGGCTGGCGCTGCAAGGCCAGTGGCGAAAGGCTGACAACAACGACAGCTTCAACCTGAGCCTCGGTCCGCAGATTACCTATGTCCCTGCACCCTCCTTCAATCTGTCTCTTCGGCCCTCTTATTCTATATTCAGAAGTGAACTGCAATATGTGGGAAAGGTTAATTATGGTGCGGAGCAAAGGTATTTAGTAGGCAAAATCAACCAGAAAACAGCCTCTATGGTAGTCCGTCTTAACCTCAGCCTGACTCCCGACTTGACAGTACAGTTTTACGGCATGCCATTCATCTCGGCCGGAAAATACAGTCGTTTTAAGATGATAACCCAGCCAAGAGCTAAAGAATGGACAGAACGTTATCACCTGTTTGGAGACGACCAGATAAATTATAACGAGTGGGCGGGTATATATCAGGTGGATGAAAACCGCGATGGTCAGATTGATTACTATTTCCGCAATCCTGATTTTAATTTTTTACAGTTCAGGTCAAATCTGGTGTTAAGGTGGGAATACAAGCCGGGGTGCACGCTATTCCTGGTATGGTCGCAGGCGCGAACCGATTTCGGCTACAGTGGCCTGCTGGATTTTGGAAGCGATATAACCTCTCTTTTCAAAACCAAACCCGACAACGTCTTCCTACTCAAGTTCTCTTACAATTTTGATTTATAAAAATGGGGACACAATCTATATTTCCTATTTTCCCCATATTTAGATGAAAAATCAGAAAGCAAAAATCTGATGATTTCCTGCGCATTCGCCATTTTTCTCAAGGCAGGCCAACAATATCCAGTGACGCCCTGAAAATCAAATCAGGAACAGCCTGAAGATTGAGTTTATCCTTTTATTGTTACCTTCTGGTTAGAATTAACATCTTACTGTTATCACCACATTGAGATTTTTATAATTATTGATATTGCTACAATTAAAAAGCCAGGAGCTCCCTTTTCGTGCCGGCTTCAGATAGAGCTATAAAGAACTTTTTTAATATTTCTATGGCTTCCAGCATTACCAATAAATCGATAGAAAAAACGCTGACGAGACTATTAGCTTTTATCCCTATTTTACGCCGTTCAGGCTAACCCACCTGGTGAAAACTAATCACTGTCTTAACTTAATCTTCTGGCGATAAGGCAACAATCATGACCTGATTTTACACATAAAGATTTTCACCTTTACTGCCCAATCTTTTCTACCAAAAACCCCCGGCCTAGAGGGTCGCGGGGATCAATCACAAACTCGCATCGTCCGGTAATAAAAGCACTACCGCTTACCTCTGGTATGACAGCCGGGAAAGATCCGACCCTGGTTTCCGCCACCACCCTGCCGCTGAAAGTGCTGTGCCGGCCAAGAATACTTTCAATCACAATGGACTCACCCGTCCTAATTTCGCCCTTGGCATGATGGATAGCCAGTCGGGCAGAGACTCCAGTCCCAGTCGGTGAGCGATCAACCTCGCCATTAGCAAAAATGCAGATATTCCGACTGTGATGATTTGCCTCTTCTGGTTCATCTGTCAGTATAGTGCCATACAAAAAACTTAGGTCTTCTTCAAAAGGATGTTTAACGGGCAAAACCTCATTCACTGCCTTCTTTATAGCTTCACCAGCTGCTACCAGGGCTGTCGTTTGCTCCGGTACAACTCGCAATCCGACCCGGGCTGCAGGAAGCACAGCATAAAATGCTCCACCCCAGGCCACGTCGCAAACCACCCGACCATATCCCGGCACCTCAATCTCCAGATCCCGAGCGAATAAAAATGATGGCACGTTGAGGAAGGATACCTTTACGATATGCCCATCTTCCAGGTGGGCTATGGCCCTCACCAATCCAGCCGGCGTGTCAAGATTTACCTTAGCCTGTTCTCCCTCTACCTTCACTGCACCACTTTCTACCAATACGGTAACCAGCGCAATTACCCCATGCCCGCACATTGTGCTATAGCCCTCGTTGTGCATAAACAACACCCCAAAATCAGCTTCTGGGCTTATAGGTGGTGTGACCACACAGCCGTACATATTGTAATGCCCGCGTGGCTCCCACATTAAAGCCTGCCGCACATAATCCAGGTTATCGCGCATAAAGCGGCGTCGCTCGAGAATCGTGGTGCCGGGAATTTCGGGCAACCCATCTGTTACAATGCGCAGAGGCTCACCAGCCGCATGCGCTTCGATGGTAGTCAACCTTACAGTCCCTGGCGGAAATATTAGGTTTTCCCACTTAATTTTCATCGTCACACACCTCCCCAGGAAAAATTATTTTTAGCTTCGCTAAACCCAACCGAGAAAGAACCCTTGAACTCATCCTCGTTTCAATAATTTATTATAAAAATTAAAACAAAATATCAAGCCTTCTGAAAAGAATGCTAAAGAACGCATGTTCCTGTCCTCCTGCATAAGGGAATTGACACAGGCTGCTTCTCTATTCTTTACCTCCCCCTCCAGCATTAGGTTGGGCCCATTCTTAAAAAATGGGGACACAATCTATATTTCCTTTTTTTTCAACTTGTGAATATTCAGGACGTCCACAATTTATCATGCCGCTAATATTTTTTGGGGTTTGAGTATTGTGGCACTCTTTTTGGCAGCACTTTTTTGGGGGTTGATTATTATGGCACTTATTTTCGCAGTACACATTTTATTAAAAAATTGGGGTTTGAGTATTGTGTCCCCCGTTTTAAATGTTGACAAACCACAACAAATCTGCTATTAAATCCGCATTATGAGAATAGCTACGAAATACTATCTCAAGTACTGCCTCACCAAAACCTGCCTGCATTGACCCTAACCTCCTTAAATCATCCCTTCTGAGAAGTTGAGGGATTCTTCCGTTTTTTTGTTTTCTGCCATTTTCTACTCACTTTCTCAGAACCTCAGGGATGACAACTAAACTGTTTTCCGTTTCTTTCTTCTTCCGCTTTATTAAACACCACAAAGGAGGTTAGAGATGGCCAATGAAAATTCCAGAGAAAATAAAAAAGAAAACAAATTAAAAATCCTCATCCCCAAAGGCAGAATTTTTTCCTCTGTTTCAAAACTTCTCCAGGAAACCAATCTTGTTCAGGAAATAAACGAACGCTCTTACTTCCCCGTCTGCTCTGACCCGCAAATTGAAGCCAAATTAATGAAGCCTCAGAACATTCCCAAATTGCTGGAAATCGGAGCCCACGACCTCGGCTTCACCGGTTATGACTGGGTGATAGAAACAGAAGCTAAAGTGGAAGAACTGTTAGACCTCGGCTTTGACTGCGTCAAAATAGTCTCCGCCGCTCCCGCCTCCCTAACCAAAGAAAAGTTAAAATCCCGAAAAATCATTGTCGCTTCTGAGTACGAAAACATTTCCCGAAGATACCTGGAAAAAGAAGGCTTTCAGTATCTTTTCCTCCGCACCTACGGTGCCACCGAAGCCTTCCCCCCTGAAGATGCCGACCTCATCATTGATAACACGGCCACCGGTCAAACCCTAAAAGAAAACGGCCTGAAAATAATTGATGAGATTTTCCCCTCCTCCACCAGACTGATTGCCAACCCTGATTCCCTGACCAACCCCTGGAAAAAAGAAAAAATAGAAGAAATTTTAATGCTCATCACCTCAGTCCTCAACGCTCGCCAGAGAGTTATGCTGGAGATGAATGTGCCGGCCGATAAACTTGAAGAAATAGTTCAGATACTACCCTGTATGAGAGCTCCTACTGTCTCTCCGCTCTTCAAGGACCTGGGCTACGCGGTGAAAGTGGCCGTCTTAAAAGAAGAAACTTCCCGGCTTATCCCGCTACTTAAAAAACTCGGAGCCACCGACATCCTGGAATATGAATTCAGAAAGGTGGTTATCTAATGAGCATTAAGGCCAAACTTAAAACCCTTCAAAATAATACCGATTATATATTCCCCGACTCGAACAATAAATTAATCCGCCTGAATCTAAACGAATCCGCTCACCCCGTCCCCAACTGGCTAAAAGTAAAAATCCTCAATCGCCTTAAAAACACCAGCTGGCATTTTTACCCCCCAGACCAAAACTTTTCCCTTCTCTCCAAACTTGCCAGCTATACCGGGCATAAACCCGAGGGAATTCTCCTCGGCAATGGTTCCAACGAACTTATTCAGACCGTAGCCTACGCCTGCTGCAACAGCGGCGAGACTCTGGCCACCCTCAGACCCGGCTTTTCCGTTTACAAAAAAGTCGCCGACCTTATGGACATCAAAGTTATAGAAATCCCGCTAACCCCGGACCTCAGCTTCAACCTTGAAAACATCGTGGCGGCTGGCCAGGAAGCCAGAGTCATTTTTCTTGGCTCACCCCACAACCCCACCGGTCAGACTCTAAGCCGACAGCAGGTTGAGGAAATTCTTACTCAGGTCAGCTCCTTAGTGGTTCTCGACGAAGCCTACGCCGAATTCTCCAAAGAAACCACCGTTCCCTTATTATCCAGCTATGACAACTTACTCATTCTCCGCACTTTTTCCAAAGCTTTCAGACTGGCCGGCGGCCGCTTTGGTTACGCCCTCGGCCAACCCGACACCATCCAGGCGCTTCAAGCTGCCCGCCTGCCTTTTTCCGTCGGCCTATTCCAGCAAATAGCGGCCGAAGTTCTTTTAGAAGAAAAAGATTATCTACAAAACGAAATCCAGCAAACCATCAAGGAAAGAGAAAGGCTCTTTAACCTCCTTCAAGTTTTCAAAACCCTTCGGCCCCTTCCTTCCAAAGCCAACTTCCTGCTGGTGGAATCAACTTTTCTTACTGCCGAGGAAATATTTCACCGCCTTCTGGACAGAGGAATTCTCGTGCGAATTTTTAATTCTCCAGAACTTAAAAACAGATTCCGGGTAACCATCGGCCAGCCCCGGGATAATGACCGGCTGCTGGCTGCGCTCGAGGAAATTGAAAAGGAGGTGCTTTATGACCAGAAAAGCTGAATTCTTCCGAAAAACCAACGAAACGACCATCAGCGCTTCACTACTTGTTGAAGGCACAGGTCAGCACCAGATCAGTACACCTATAGGCTTTTTCACCCATCTTCTCCAATCATTTGCCTTCCACGGAAAATTCGACCTGACCCTCTCAGCCACCGGAGACCTTCAGGTTGACCAGCACCATTTGGTTGAAGATTGCGGCCTGGTCCTGGGCAAAGCCTTCCAGCTGGCTTTAGGTGAAGCCCGGGGGATAAACCGGGCTGGATTTTTTATCATGCCCATGGATGAGGCTTTAGCCATCGTCGCTGTGGACCTCAGCGGACGCCCTGTTCTTCAATACCAGGCCCGTTTCAGGAGAAGGTTCTGCGGAGACCTGGATACTGATGTTTTACCGGACTTTTTCCAGGCTCTGGCCACCGGTCTTATGGCCAACTTCGTAGTCCGCATCCCGCAGGGACGAAGCGACCATCATAAAGCAGAGGCCACTTTTAAGGCTCTCGGCCGGGCTCTGCGACTGGCTTGCTCTCTTGACCCACGCGAAACTGAAGCCATATCGAAAATGCTACCCAGCCTGAAAGGAGTGCTTGACCGATGATTGGAGTAATTGATTATGGAGCCGGAAATTTAAACTCTGTCTTAAAAGCTCTGACCTATTTGAAGCTTCCTGCCCGCCTGATCACTTCACCGGAAGAAGTCAGCACCGTGGAGAAATTAATCATCCCGGGCGTTGGTTCTTTTGGCGCTGCCCTCAGTGAATTGAGAAAAAGAAATCTCTACCAGACAATTAACGGCTGGACAAAGGCTAACCGGCCACTTCTCGGCATCTGCCTTGGTTTTCAACTGCTCTTTCAAAAAAGTGAAGAAACACCGGCGGAACTCGGGTTTTCGCTCTTTCAGGGCGTCTGCCAGAAAATTAGAGCAAACAAAGTGCCTCACATGGGCTGGAATCAGGTTAAAGTCCTTCAGCCAGACCCGCTTTTTTCTGACCTGCCTTCAGCAGAATATTTTTATTTTGTCCACAGCTATGCGGTTTATAAAACCGACGGTTCAGTGCTCGGCCTTACGGATTATGGCAGCCAGTTTGTTTCGGTAATTAAATCCGGCCGAATCTACGGCGTCCAGTTTCATCCGGAAAAAAGCGGTTTGGCCGGCCTGAAACTTCTGCAAAACTGGGGGACAAAATGTTAACCGTAAGAATCATTCCTTGTTTAGACGTAGATGAAGGCTACGTGGTCAAGGGTGTTAAATTTAAAAACTTGACCGTAGCCGGCGACCCGGTAGAACTGGCCTGGAAATATTTTCAGGACGGAGCTGATGAGCTTACTTTTCTCGACGTTGGAGCTTCAGTAAAAAGCCGCAAGACAATGGTTGAAGTGGTGAGGAAAATTTCAGAGAAAATTTTTATTCCCCTCACGGCTGGCGGCGGACTCAGGAGCCTTGAGGATATCCGGGAACTTCTTCTGGCCGGCGCCGATAAAGTTTCGCTTTGCACTGCGGCCGTAGAAAACCCGCATCTGATTCAAGAAGCCTCCCGGGTATTTGGCTCTCAGTGTATAGTTCTTTCCATAGATGCTGCCCGAACCGATTCCGGCTGGCACGCCTTCATAAAAGGGGGAACTCAGGATTCGGGCCTTGAGGCCGTGGAATGGGCAGTGCAGGCTGAAGCCCTCGGGGCCGGCGAAATCCTGCTCAATTCCATTGACCGCGATGGAACCCAACAGGGTTATGACCTTGAGCTTCTTAAAGCTGTAAGCGAGCGGGTCAAAATTCCGGTCATCGCTTCTGGCGGGGCCGGAAATCCAGAGCAAATTTATCAGGCCATCGTCACCGGCCGTGCCGATGCAGTACTTCTGGCTTCAACTCTTCATTATGGCCAGATGACCATTCCTGAAATTAAACGATATCTTAAAAGCAAAGGAGTTCCGGTGAGATGATTATTCCCTCAATTGACCTCAGTAAGGGTAAATCTGTCCAGCTCAGGCAGGGCAGGGAAAAAATGCTGGAAGTTGACCGGCCGCTGGAGCTGGCCCAAAAATTCAGCCAGTTTGGTCCTTTAGCCGTGATTGACCTGGATGAAGCTTTAGAAACCGGTTCAAATGAAGAGCTAATTGGAAAAATCTGTAAGTTGGCCGAATGCCGGGTTGGTGGCGGAATCAGAAACATTGAAAAGGCGCGAAGAATTTTAGAATTGGGCGCTGAGAAAATAATTGTCGGCTCGGCGGCCTGGAAGGGAAACCGGCTTAATCAAGATTTTCTGCTTCAACTGAGTCAGAATTTCGGCCGGCACAGAATCATCCTGGCTCTGGATTGCTACCAAGAAAAAGTGGTGATTAAAGGCTGGCGCGAAAAAACAGATGTGAGCATTTTTAGTGTTCTGAATGAAGCCAGCGAGTACGCCTCGGAGTTACTGGTGACCTGTGTGGAAAAAGAAGGCCGGCTTCAGGGCACAGACCTGAGATTTTTTGAAAAATTAAGAGCAGCCACTAGGCTACCCATAACAGCAGCGGGCGGCATTTCTTCGCTGGACGAAATTTCGGCATTAAGCCAGATGAACATTGATGTCCAGTTAGGCATGGCCATCTACACTGGAAAGCTGAGCCTGGAAGAGGCCTTCGCGGCCTCTCTTAACTGGGAAAAGGGCGCCGCCGGGCTGCTACCGGCTGTAGTGGTTGATGAGCTGGGTCGGGTCTTAATGCTGGCCTGGGTTTCGCCTGAATCTCTGCAAAAAAGTTTTCAGACTGGAAAAACCTGCTTTTTTTCGCGGTCCAGGAAAACTCTCTGGAGCAAAGGCGAAACCTCGGGAAACGAACAGGAAATCTTGCGCCTCAGGACTGATTGCGATGGCGATACGGTGCTTTTCGTTGTCAGGCAGAAGGGAAGCGGCGCCTGCCATAAAGGAAATTACTCCTGCTTTGGTGGGGAAGAATTCAGGCTGGAAGACCTTTATCAGGTGGTCAGCGAAAGAATCAAAAACCCGCGCCCTGAATCTTACACTGCCCGTCTTACCGACAGGAAAGTCCGGGAAAAACTTCAGGAAGAGGCCGCAGAACTGATTGAAGCTAAGAGCAGAGAAGAAATAATCTGGGAAGCGGCTGATTTACTTTATTTCACCACCGTGCTTCTGGCCAGAGAAGGGGTTAACTTCCGGGATGTATTAAGAGAGCTTCAGAGAAGACGGAGAAAAAAAGAGCCTGGAAGGTGAGCTATGAAGATGAAGTTTCGGTTTCGAGCATGCCATAAAGGCGCAACAGGCAGACAGATAAAGACCGGCTGGATTTCAGTCCACTGGCCCGGGTCAGTAATCTCAGCAGCGGTTTTCAGCTTGACCTGGGATAAAAGAACATCTCAGGCCTGAAATCCATTAATGAATTAAAAGAAAAAGAAAAGGAGAAGTGAACATGATAAGGATAGTTAAAGCCAGAGACTTCGATATAGGTCCGGGCTGGACAATTAGTTCAGCCGTAGTAAAAAAGGTCCGCCGGATAATTTCTGAGGTAAGGTGGAGAGGCGATGAAGCGGTAATAGAGTACACGAAGCTTTTTGACCGGGTGGAATTAACCAGTTTGAGGGCCGATAAAAATGACCTCAAGCAGGCGGCCAGGCAGATAAACCCAGAGCTAAAAAAAGCTATCCGGACAGTAGTAGATAATCTTTATCGTTTTTCAGAAAAACAGCTGGCGGTGTTGAATAAACTAAACGGTTTGAGAGTAGAAATTAAGCCCGGAGTTATCGCCAGCCAAAAATTAGTTCCCATAAGCAGAATCGGCATCTACATTCCAGGCGGCCGCTATACTCTCATTTCCTCGCTGATTATGGCCGCGGTGCCGGCGCGGGTAGCCGGGGTAAAAGAAATAGCAGTCTGCTCACCCCCAGGGAAAGATGGGCGTTTGCCTCCGGCCATTCTTTATGTGGCAGAGAGGTTAAAAATTGAAGAAGTTTACTCTATGGGTGGAGCTCAGGCTGTGGCGGCCTTAGCCTGCGGAACGCAATCCATAAAACAGGTGGATAAAATTGTAGGGCCCGGTAATGTTTATGTTACGGCCGCGAAAAAGGAGCTTTATGGTGTGGTCGGGGTTGATTTTATCGCCGGACCGACCGAACTTCTGATTATTGCTGACGCCGAAGCTAAAGCGGAACTTGTGGCCGCAGACTTAATCGCTCAGGCTGAACATGACCCTCTGGCTTGTCCCTGGCTTATTACCGAAAGCTTCAAGCTGGCAGAAGCTGTCAGAGCAGAGCTGGCTAAACAATTAAGGGAATTACCAACGGCAACTATTGCGGCCCACTCGCTTGCAGAACAGGGCTTGATTATCATCGTTGATGAGCTGGAAGAGGCGGTTGAGCTGGCGAATGAAATAGCGCCGGAACACCTTATTTTAATGGTTAAAAGGCCAGCGCGGCTTATTGGCCGGCTGAGAAATTTTGGCTCACTTTTTGTGGGCGAGCTGAGCCCGGAGGCTCTGGGCGATTACTCTTCCGGGCTAAACCATATTCTTCCGACAGGCAGAGCAGCGCGCTACACAGGCGGATTGAGTGTCAAAGATTTTCTGAAGCTTCAGACGGTGCTGGAAGTTTCAAAGAGAGGGCTTGAGGAGATAGGGCCAGCGGCCGTATGTCTTGCCGAAGCCGAAGGCCTTTTCGGCCACGCCGCCTCCATCCGCCGCCGCCTCTAAAACGGGGGACACAATACTCATTCACCTATTTTTAAAAAGGGACACATTCTATATTTCCTTTTTTTACCAGAAAATATTTAGGGCGTATCCAGCTTAATTTTTCGCCAATATTTTCTGGTTTTGAGTATGGTGGCACAAATTTTTTTGAACGCCTTTTTTGTGAAGGCATTTCTTTGAAACTTATTTTTGCTCCTATTTGTTTCGGGTTGATTATTACGCCGCCAATTTTATCTTTTTGTGTTTGAGTGTTATCGTATCAAATTATTATGTAAGGCAAATCTTATTGCCAACAATATTTTTTGGTGTTTGAGTATTGTGGCACCCTTTTTGATGGCACCCTTTTTGATGAGACTTATTTTCGCAGGACACATTTTATTAAAAAATTGGGGTTTGAGTATTGTGTCCCCCGTTTTTTAGGAGATGAAGCCGGCGCCGAGCACTACCTCCCCATCATAAAAAACCGCCACCTGGCCCGGCGTAATGGCTTTATAGGGCGAAAGGAGCACCACCTCAACCTCACTCACCCCCTCAGCTAAAGCCACAGCCTTAACCGGCGCGGATTCAGCTCCTTCAGTATTTTTTTTTGCCTCAACAAAGCTACCTACCGCATTAGCCCTGCCGGCCCGTTTGCCCTTATTGGCTGAACCAGCTCTATTAACGCCACCGGCAGCATCAACTTCTGCCTCCCCTACACCCGCCTTCATCACTGCACCAGTTACAATTCGACAATTCAGCTCCGGTGATTTGTAGCGCACCTTGACCGTCGACTCAATCTCTTCGCCCGCGACTGGCACTCGGGCAATCCAGTTCACTCCCTCCACCCTGAACCGCTTCGTCAGCAAATCCTTTTCCTCGCCCACATACACAGTGCCAGTTTCCGGCTCAATCTTCACCACATAAAGCCGCCCTGTGCTGCTGACTCCTAACCCCCGGCGCTGCCCGATGGTAAAATTCTCAATGCCCTCGTGCTCCCCCAGCACCCGACCGCTCAAGTCCTTGATGTACCCGGGTTTGCCCGGTCGGAGCAGCTCGCGGTAATTTCCAGCATAAAAATCCTGGCTTTCTTCCTTGTCGCTTACCGGAAGTCCTGCCTCCCGCGCTATTTCGCGCACCTCGTCCTTCAGCAACTCCCCGAGCGGGAAAAGTGCCCGACTGAGCTGCTCCTGACTCAGCAGCGACAGAAAATACGACTGGTCTTTACTCAAATCTCGGCCCTTGAGCAGCCACCAGCGACCAGCAGCCTCCTCATATCTCGCCCGGGCGTAATGGCCCGTGGCAAAATAATCATAATCAACACCCAGCTTCCGGCAGGCCTCAAGCAGCAAACCGAACTTAATTTCAGCGTTGCATTTGACACAAGGATTGGGCGTGCGGCCGCGGGCATATTCATTTTTAAAATAACTCAGGATGCGCTCCTCATATTCCCGGCTGAGGTCCACCACGTAAAAAGGAATCCCGATGTGCCTGGCCACGGCCTCTGCCTCTCTTATCTCTTCCTCTTCATCATCGCCAAAGCAGGCCAGCCTCCGTCCTTCGTGGGAAATCTGCCGATAGCCTGCCCCTGCTGAGGGAAAAGATGGTGAGGTGGAAGTTTTAGAATTGCCGTCTGCCTGGCCAAGGCCAGAGCTTGAGGCTCCAGAAGAGGTTAGGACCCCAGAAGTTAGAAGTGTTTGCTCGGCCTTAGTCCCAGCCTTAGCCCCGGTCTTCTCATCAGCCCTGTTCTCAGCTTTAACTTTTTTATCCGAAATTTTTTCCCCCGCCAGAGGCTCTTTTTGACTTTGAGCGGTTAGCAAATTTTTACCTTCGTTTGCTTGTTTTTCCGTTTTTCCTGAAAGTTCAGTCCGTATCGAATTAGAATTATCGTAAACCGGCGCCACTTTGCCCGCCGGCGTCACCCTCATGGTCACGCCAATTACCTCATAGCCGGCCCTCTTCAGCAAAAGTGCCGCCACCGAGGAGTCCACCCCGCCGCTCATTCCGACCAGCACTCTCTTTTTTAAAGCCATAGCGTTTAAATTATAACATTTTTATGTTAACTGCCCCTCAGAGACTTATTGAGAGAACTGTAGTCAACCTTCTACCGGTCGCTATATCTTTTTCTGATATATAATCCACATAGCCGTCTGACCAAAACTATTCGGCAGATAGAGGAATCAGCAAATTCAGACTGCATTTTCTTTTTGCTGTTGACAACAGTAACGACTATCTGCTAATTTAAAAGTGTTACGAATATAAAAAATATAACACCAATTTTGTTCCGGCCAGTTTCATATCAATACCGGCCCGGGCCTTTGGAGGAAATTATTGAGGCGATAGATTAGGCCGAGCCAGTGTCAGAGACAGAGGCAGGTGAAAAAAATCCCCTTTTTTGAAACTTACTTAGAAAAGGAGGCCACCGCCAAGATGAAGCCAGAAAAGAAAAAAAACTCTACCCGGCCCATCCAATCGGGAAATAAAGGGAAAGTAATAATGAATTCTCCTCAAAACAAAAAATCTGCTCCGGGTCATTCATATCACCCAATTCTCCGCTCCCGCTCAGAAAACCACTCCAGCTTCTTGATAATTTCAACTGTGGTATCAATCCTGTTCTTTTCATTTAGCCTGGCAGTAGCTTCTACCCCGGAACTTACCTCCCAGAATGCCAGCTCGGAGAATACAGCCTGCGGTTCTCCGCTCGTTTGCTCCTCAACAAAAACCGAAGTCGAATCCTTCGAACAGCTCAGCCAGTCTGCCCCTCAAGACCGGGCCCGGGTTTCTGACAACCAGCAGAAAGAAAAATCGGGCGAAAAACAGACCGACCAGGACCAGGGTCAGGAAAAAGAAAAGAAAACTCAGAAGCTTTTCCAGCTTGAGCCAGTTTACGTAGAAGTGGTGGACCGGGTCCGGGAAAACCAGCAGCCTAATATGACCGTCGTTCAAACTGACCTTTTCCCACTAACCATCTCTAACACCCTTGACACAGCCCTGGAGCGCCAGCCAGGGGTGGACGTCCAGCGCATCCAGGCCATTGGAACAGCCCTGGATGACGATTCGGTCAGGATTCGGGGTTTTGGAGCTCGCCGCCTGCTTCTGCTGCGGGATGGCCGGCTGCTGAACAGTTCCGGGGTGGCCGGTGGCTACTTTATCGACTGGACTACCGTCCCCCTCAGTTCCATCGCCCGGATTGAAGTTCTTAAGGGCATCGCCGATGCCCGCTACGGCAACGCCCTTGGTGGCATCATCAATCTTATTCCGAAAAGGCCAGGCTCCGACCCTTCGTTTGACCTGAAGTCCGGGGTGGCAAGCTTTGGCACTACCTCATTCAATGCCTTCCATTCCTGGAAGCCAGGAGCTGCGGATTACTCGCTATCCACCTCTTTTCAGGACAGCAATGGCTACCTCCGCAATGGAAGTTTCAACCTGAAAAACTTAGAGTTCCGGTTCGGCTATGATTTACCCTGGGAGGGCCGTCTGAGCACTGACCTTTCTTACTCCCGGGTAAAAAAAGGCTTTGTGGTCTTCAACCGGCTGAGCCGCAACCCTCAATCGCCCGACTATGAGGTGGCTGCTGACAATAAATATCCGGCCTCTGATGGCGAATATATGTACGGCGGAATGGGGGCTTATCCAGAACCAGGGGCCTGGTGGTCTAAGGAGCGTCTTTTACTGGGATTCAATTACGACCAGCAACTGGGGCCGGGTGGCTCGCTCGGACTGGTGCGCCTGAACGTCTGGAAAAACTACGGCAACCGCGAAGCTTACAACACCCGAACCGCCCTTAACCGGGTCTTTCACAAAAAGTTTTACGATGATCGCTCCTGGGGTGGTGGCCTTGAGTACCGGCTGCCGGTTTTCAGCTCTGGAAAGACATCTGCCGAAACCTCTCAGTTCCAGCCTGTCCTTCTCTTCGGTCTGGATTACGCTCATCTTAAAGACGACGGCGACACTAACTATCCTGATGATTTCCGGGCTCCTTTCAGAAACGGCTATTATGTGGCCTCAAAATTAGCAAATGCCTATGTTCAGGTTGATGTGCCAGTTTTCCGGCCGGAGCTGGTCCTTACTCCCGGGGTGCGTTTTATGAGCTACCGGGGGGTTTCGGGCCCATCGGGAATTGCAGAAGGCATACCCAACATCTCCCTGAGTGGGCTGTCGCCTTCCCTGAAGCTCACCTTTCACACTTATGAAAATGTAGCCAGAACCCAGACCAGCCTCGTCTATCTGAGCCTGGCCAGAGCCCTTCGCTTCCCGACCCCGCCTGAATTCTACTGGCATTATGATGCTGACGATGCCGGAGTGGATACCAGTTTTCTACCTTTCAGGGCTGAAGACGGTCTGATGTTACAGGCCGGCTGGAAGTATGAAATTGAGGCCCGGACCAGAGTAGAAATTGCTGCTTATCATTACAGCATAAAAAATTACATCCAGTTTGACCTGATTAATTTCATTTCCTATAACATCGGCAAGGCCAGAGTGACTGGAGCTGAAGTGGAGGTGGCACGGCAGCTAAGCCGGAGCCATTCGCTTTTTGCCAACCTGACAGTCATCAACTCCCGGACTGAAGACGACCCCTTGCTCGAGCTTTTTGTCCGGCCCGAAGACCGGGATTTCAATCGAATTCCTGGCCTGCCAGCGGTAAAGGGAAATCTGGGATGGCGATGGAGAACGCCCGGCGGCTTGAGGCTCGGAGGCTTTTTGCAGGCGGTCGGTCCGCAGAAGGTACTCTATAATCGAAACCTTCTCTGGAATGACCAGCTGGAAGTGGTGGAGCAAAAAGGCTACCTGCGCTTTGATATAGAAGCCACTTATCCGCTAACAAAGTTCAGGGCAGAAATATCAGGCTTTGTCCATAATCTTTTTAATGCCCGATACCAGGAAAGGTTCGGCTTTCCAGCTGCCGGGAGAAGCGCAGGCCTATCCCTCCGCTTTAATCTTTAAAAGGACGTGCACTCCTGTCTTTTCAGGATCAGGCCTCTAAAATTATGATCATCAATAACTTGAAAAAGCAAGAAGATATTCCAGAGCCAAAAGGAACAGGATTACATATCCCAAAACATCAGCTATGGGAAGAACAGATGCGGGCCTGGAAAGAATGTCAGGCCCGGGTGCGGCGAAAGGTCATTTCCCCCTGGGAGTCTGAACAGGCTGCCTGGCGCTATTTCGAAGACACCAGACGTTTTCAAAAAGAGCGAATTGACTTCCTTCTTGCCAGAATCAAGCCGGCCGCCGAAAAAAAGATACTGGACATAGGGGCCGGTCCAGGGGTATTAGCCATTCCTCTCTCTGAAGCTGGCTGCGAAGTCACGGCGGTCGAACCATCAGCGGCCATGGTCAAAGTATTAAGAAAAATGGCTGAAGCCAGAACCTGCCCGCCTGTCCGCTACTTGACTAAATTCTGGGAAGAGGTGGACCCGGCCTCCGAACTCAGCCCTCCCTATGATGCAGTCATAGCCTCATTATCTTTGCTGATGTCTGATATCAGGCACTGTCTGCTTAAAATGAGGCAGGTTTGCTGTGGCCCAATATACCTGCTCTGGCCCCGAAGCCGAACCCCCTGGACAGAGCAGCTAACCGGTCTTTATCCAGAACTTTACGGCTTTGATTATGTACCAAAACCCGGAGCCGAACTTCTTTTGGAAGTGGTTCAGGAACTTTCCCGGGAAATGCAGCAATATTCCATAAAGGCTAAAACCACTGAAACTCCGGCTCACGAAAAGACAAGGACTCAAGAGTCCGCCATCCAGGCGGAGGAAGTAGAACTTCTCTTCCGGGAATCATTTTCTTCGCCGGATGAAGCCCTGGCTCATTTCAGGGATTACTTCGGCATTTATGAGGCAGATAAGACTGCACTTCTGACGGATTTTCTAAGGCACAATTTAAAACCACACAACGGCCGGTACCTACTGGAGCATCCCTTTTCAGCTCTTCTGATTACCTGGGAAGGCAATCCGCTCCCCCATGAAAGAGGATTTCCCGTCCCGTTTTAAAAATAGAAATTCAGCCCCAGGCTGAAGTAATTTCCCTTAAAAATGTAAAAGGCGGTTTCGCCGTAGCGAAAATAGTAGGCAGTAATGGCCAGCCACCAGTTCGGGCTGTAAATTACACCCATTGAGAAAGCCGAACCCTCCACCTCTTCAGAATTCTTTATCAGATACAAATTGGGATTGAAAGCCAGCCCTCTGACCAGCCAGAACTTCAGTCCGAATCTCATCGAATAAGTATTAATCCATCTTACATCCTCGCCCGGATGCCAGAGTACCGACTTCTCTCTGATGGTATAAACCGACCAGATGCCGGCAATCTGGGGATGAAATTTCCACTCCAGCCCGCTGTCCACAATTAATCCCCGGTAACGGTCCGACCCCACTAATCCTGAAAAATTCACATAACCAGATAGCTTCTCTCCGCTAAAATAGGTGGTCCCGGAAAACCTGGCCACGTGGGCTTTCATCCGCTGCGGCTGCCCACCACCCTGGTAGTAATCATACTGGAAATTATGGTAGTGGTACCGAAAAATCAGGGAAGCCTGACTGCTCAACCCGAACCTGACCCCCACCCAGGGGCTCATAATCAGAAGCTTGTTGGAACCACCGTAAAATTCCAGCCCGAATTGCGGAGCCACCTGGGCCCCGGCCTGCCCCACCCCTAAGGTCAGCAACCAGACCACTGACAGCCCTGCCGCCAGACTAATTCTTGAAATAATTCTCTTGGCCATCGCCTTTCTCCTGCCTGCTCAAAATTTCTGCCGCCTCAAATCTTTGGTCTTTTTTCCTCTATTTTTCTGCTGTCTTCTCTTCATTCATCTTTCTTTTCGCTTCTATTCTATACTTTTCTATTCTCGCCTCTACTCTTTCTTTCGCTTATCTTTCTCTCTAAATTCTCCTCAAACATTTACTTTACTTTTGCTTTTGCTATTCTTCTGTTTTACTCCCTTAAATCCTCGGGCTCCCCTCTTTTCCTATAACCCCTCTGTTCTCCCTTTTTATCCGCACCTTTTAACGATTTGCCAGACCGGTTGAGCCACCTAATTTTCTCTTCCTTTTTCTATCCGTTTAACCTTTTTTTACCATCTATTATGACGGTTATTCCCATTATTTAAGTGATTTCCTATCTGACTATTCTGACCGCCTTTTCCATTTTCCCTGTGACCACTGTTTTGCTCTTTTCTGCTATCCTGATTCCACGACTCTTCCTCTTCTTTCCGCTGGCGGTCCAGATAACGAGCGATTATTACCTCATCCACCCACCCTTCAGCCACCAAAATCTGCCCGAGGTTTTCTCCAGTTCGCTTCTGGCGTCTGAGAGCAGCTTTCAACTTTTCCTCAGTTATAACTCCATCCTTCACCAGCAATTCGCCAAGCCTTTTGCCCCGCACCACCCTTACATACTCTTCCGAGTAGGCTTTGGAGATGGCATAATCAATGTCGTAACTGGTGGTCAGACTGAACCTGACTTCCACCTTCATAAGTTCCGAAAGACTCGACTTCAGAAGACCCAGGTCAATCCGGTCAATGGCCAGATGCAACACCCCATTTTCATATTTAAGCGGGAAAATCCGGTATCGTTCAGCCAGCCACTTCGGGATTATTCTCAGCAACGCCGGGTCCACCTCAAACGGGTCGACTTCCACATAACGCCACTGCCGTTGATAGGCCAGGGCACTGGCCAGCTCTTCTTCAGTTATGTAGCCCAGTTCCAGCAGAATCTGGCCGAGGCGCTTGCGGGTCTTTTTCTGAATCCGGACGGCCTCCTCCAGCTGTTTGGCCGTAATCTGATGCCGGCACAGCAGCAGGTCGCCGAGTTTGCGGCGGAAAATTTCCAGCTTTTCCTCCGGAAACTCATGTTCGGTCTTAATCCAGGTTTGCTCTCTTCTGGTTGAAACCGCCCTGATAAGCCAGAGAAGAGCCAGCATGGAGGAAGCAAAATTCAGCACGTTGCCGACCACTATCCTTATCGGGGTCAAAGCCGCTTGAGCCAAACCATAAACCTTACTAACAAAAACAAAGCGCATCAAAATGCGCCAGACCAGAAAGAAAAGCACTACGAGAGCCAGCTTCCACCAGACCTCCTCGGATCGGACCAGCGGCGGCACCACAAAATCCGGTCGAAATATTCGGACCGCAAACACCGTCAAAAGGTAAAATAAAAGCAGATAGCCAAACATGTAGAGAAAGTTGGTGAAAAAGGCCAGTCGATCGCGCAGCAGGGTGTAGCTTATTTTCAGGTTGCGGTCCCAGCCAATATTTTTAAGCCCCTGCCAGGCGATGCCGTACACCCAGCGCGCTCGCTGACGCATGGCTTTGCAAAACTCGGTCAGGAAAAAGGCGCGGGTGGCTACCAGTTCCTTAACTTTTTTCGGCCGGGCTTTGCCTTTTGTGGTTATCACCCTTTCCACCCACTGAATCAACATTATCTGAGGCAAACCCAGTTTACCCAGGCGGATTCCGATTTCGTAATCTTCAGTCAGAGTGGCCGGGTTAAAAACCTGACCGTTACCGGCTACCTCCAACCGGCGGAGAGAATCTCTCCAGAAAGCGGTACTGGTACCGGCCGAAGGCAAGATGCGAGCTATTTTCTCCCGGACTATTAATTCCTTAAGATGCATTTCGGCGAATTCATCCATATACACTCCGCCGACAAAGCTGTGCCAGGGCATTTCCAGGGGAATGATGGGAATCTGAATCATTTCAAATCGGGGCATTAAATAATTAAAAAGCTTGAAGGAAAGAGGATGATGAATGTCCTCGGCATCACTTAAAACTACCAGCTCAAACTTCAATCCGGTCTGTTCTTCAAAATGACACAGGCCCCGGTAGATCTCGTTGAGGTTGTCGGCCTTGGTAGTGGGACCGGGCTTAGAATTGACAATCTTGATAACCTGGGGATAAGCCTCACTTACCTGGTCCACCTCGGCCTGAGTGTCCGGGTCGTTGGGGTAAACACCGACAAAAATGAAGTAGTTGCGGTAATCAATGGTGTTCAGGGTATTGAGAAGCATCTTTTTAATAACCCCGGCTTCCTGCCAGGCCGGGATGAGCATGGCCAGGGGTTTTTCCTCTACCTTTAGAAGCTGGTCCAGAGTCAGCGGTTTAATCAGATTTCTCTTAAAAATTCGGCGGTAGAGCTGGCGGCCCCAGTAGTAGAGGTCGATAAAAAAGTCGTTTAAGCCCCCTATGGTAAAGGCTACCACCAGGACTATAAAAACTTACCTGAAAAAAATCCAGGCTTTATAAATGAAATTTAAAACCACACCATAATCAGGACTGACCATGCTAATTTTGCTTCCTTTCCCTCATATAATTAATACCAGACCTTCAGGATGAAAACCGTCGTCCTCCCGGTATTTTGCCCTCATGTCTGCCAATTAACCACGGGGTAAACTGCATAAACCTAACTGCGCCTTTTATCACGAAACGCCCTGGAGTTGGAATCATTTTAACAAAATTAGGGAAGGCGGTCAAAAATAAAGGCGGTCGCAGCCAGGAAGTAGTGCTAGCCAGAATGGAGCTGAGCGATTGAGGTGGGAAGGACAGGAGCGAGAACGGGAGCCGGCTTGGAATAGAGAAACTTTCAGAAGGTAAATGGCCTGGGTAAAGGCTGCGGGTAAATTTGCTGAGGAAATGGTTTAAAGTTTTCAAACTGCGACAAACGCATCCGTGGATGTCTATCTGGAGAGAAAAAAAGAATTTCTGCACCACAAGTTTTCATTGAATTTACGAAATCGAGCGGAACTTACAGAATTTCTGGAGAATTTACAGAATTCTGGGAATTTTTGTAGTGTAAACCAAAAGCATTTTTAGTAAAATTAATCAAGATGTGGCATGAATATTTTTTTCTTATTTAATCTTTTCCGTCAAAATTTATCCCTAAAAACAGTCAGGAAATATTGCCGGCTGAGAAAATAAAAAACCAGAAAATTGTCAGGACAAAATTTAAAAGGTTTTAAGTTTTAATTAAGGCAAGAATTAGCGAGAATATAGAGGCAGACCGAAAATGAAGGCAGCTAAAAGCAAAAAAATTAAAGTCCTGGTGGTTATGGGCACCAGACCAGAAGTTATCAAGCTGGCGCCGGTCATCCATGCTCTGAGAACCTACAGCGAGAAAGAAAAAGCGCAAAAGAGAAAAAATAAAAAGTTAAAAACGGGCCGGACCTTTGAAACTCTGGTCTGCCTAACGGGCCAGCACCGGGAAATGGTGGAACCTTTTCTTAAAGTGTTTGGCCTGAAGCCAGATTATGACCTGCAGGTGATGGAGCCCAACCAGCACCTGGCTGAAGTTGCCAGCAAAGTGTTGCTGGGAATGAAAAAGATTTTAAGTGTGGAGAAACCGGACTGGGTTCTGGTTCAGGGCGATACCACCTCAGCGCTGGCAGCAGCCCTGGCTGCTTTTTACTCCCGGGTTAAGGTCGGACACGTGGAAGCTGGTCTCAGGACAGAAGATAGGTTCAACCCCTTTCCTGAAGAGATAAACAGGCGATTGATAACCCATCTTGCTGACCTGCATTTTGCCCCTACCAGGCAGGCCAGAGAAAATTTGCTCCGCGAAGGTATCTGCGGGGAACGAATTCTGGTTACCGGAAATACGGTGGTGGATGCTTTGAAGATGATTTTGAGAAAAGCAAAGGGAAAAGGGTGGTTAAAAAATTTAAGACTGATTAAAGAGGACATAGACGGCCAGAATTTTCATAAAGATAAAATAAAGTCCGCTCTGAAAACAGGAAGAAGGAAAGACGGAAAGATTGAAGTTGAAGATGGCAGCCGCACAGAAAAAACTTCTGGTTCAGGTGATTCAGGCAAAAGAAATGACCATCAAGAACAGGAAGGTGAAAAAATAAAAAAGCTAAAAGAAGCTTTATTTAGTGAAGGAAGCAGAAGTCAGGGAAGGAAAAAACTCATTCTGGTGACCGCCCACCGGAGAGAGAGTTTTGGAAAAGGAATGGAAGAAATCTGTCGGGCAATTCTGCGGATAGTGGATAAAGTGAAAGAGGTGGAAGTGGTTTTTCCGGTGCATCTTAATCCCAACGTCAGAAGAGTGGTGTTAAGATATCTGGCCGGAAGAGAGAGGATTTATTTAGTGGAGCCGGTGAATTATTTTACTTTTGTGCAGCTGATGCGTAGAGCCAGTTTAATCCTGACCGATTCGGGAGGAATACAGGAAGAGGCTCCATCGCTGGGGGTTCCGGTGGTGGTGATGAGAGAGAAGACCGAAAGGCCTGAAGCAGTGGAAGCTGGTGTGGCCTGGATAGGTGGAACCAGAGCCGATAAGATTGAAGCGCTGGCTGTGCGGTTGTTAAAAAAAGTGGAAAGCAGTGAATTCCGGCGCAGGCTGCGAGGGCGAAATCCTTTTGGGGATGGCCGAGCCTCAAGGCGCATCCTCCGCGCCCTTGGGTAACCTGCAGGCCGGGCAGCATTGATCAGAATTTCCTTAGTTTTGTCCGAGAAAATTGGAAAAGGTGCAGTACATCTCCCGCTTTAGAAGAAAAGAAAGCGGGCGGCTACAAAAACCAGGAAGATTCCGTAAAGCAGTTTAACCTGTGACGCTGGCATGTTGATGTTAATTTTGGCTCCAAAAACTGTACCTGCCAGAAGCCCGACTGCCAGCAAGGCAGCCAGCCTCAGGTCAAGCGTTCCAGCCTTGTAATAATAAATTACACCCGGAAGTCCGACCGGAGCCAGCAGGGCACCCAGCGAAGTAGCAATAGCCCTCTTCGGAGGATACTTAAAAAAAAGCACCAGAACTGGAACAATAATATTTCCGCCACCAATTCCGAACATTCCAGCCATCACCCCAGCTACCAGGCCTGTAGCAATGAGGGCCAGAAAATGAGGATGTGGGTGGTTGTTTGATTCCGGCTCGGTTTCTGGCAAATAGCTTTCTCCCCGGAATCTTTTTAGTTTTTCAATTGGTTTGATAAACGTCCAGCTTACATAAAGGCAGAAAATCGCATAAAGTTTTCGCATGACCCCGGCCGGAAGGGTGTGTGCCAGCCAGGCCCCAACCACCACCGAAGCCACCAATCCGCAAGCAATGAGAATTGAGCCGCGAACATCAATCAACCGGGCCCGATAATAAGCTATTACTCCAAGTATCCCAACCGGCAATAGAATAGCTGCCAGCGAGGTCCCGGTGGCGTTTATCAGCGGGAACTTAGCCAGAAGCACCAGAGCTGGAACGATGACTATTCCGCCGCCTATCCCGAAAAGCCCGGCGAAAATTCCAGCCAGGAATCCGATGGCTATTATCAACGCAGCACTCATGCTGGCAATTATACAAAAAACCCAGTCATTAAAACAGATGAGCCAGAAAGCGATCCAAAAAGCTTAGCTAGGCTAAAAGAGACATCGGGCTAGTCGAAAAAAATTATTTCATTATGTGAGGATTAAAGCTTCGGAGAGGTCAGCGTATAAGAAGGTAAACGTCCTGGGGAGACATCTTGTTCTGTCGGGCCAGCTTCTCCAGGGTGATGTCCAGGCTGAGGCCCTTAAGTCCGCCTCCTTCGAGCTCTTCAACCACACTTTCCGGAGATTTGCCGAGC
>Ga0185342_1000183_pt1 | contig 35138 bp, 28 predicted proteins | sample ConPoolayeEmetaG_FD_128045 | JGI IMG/M metagenome (GOLD analysis project Ga0185342, IMG submission 128045) | Hot spring microbial mat communities from California, USA to study Microbial Dark Matter (Phase II) - Cone Pool mat layer E metaG... ... | reverse complement strand
CTTGGATAACCTGGATTTCATAGCCAGCTGTGGTCGCATTAGTAAGTGTTGATAGCTTAAACATATTAAAAGAGGCTTAACCAAAAAGAAATTGGGGGCTTGACATTAAAACCAGATTTTTTTAAATATGATAATGTAAGGGAAGGAGGGTATTTTAACCCCGTTCAATCATTGTTCATTTCCTTAATAATTTAACGCACTAATTATAGCGATATCTTTATTAAGGAAGGATAAAGATGCCTAACTGTATTTTAAAGAAGGGTTTAGTTTTTTTATCTGTTTCGGTATTAATATTAACACTGGCCGCACTCATCACAGAAGCTCAATCGCAGTTTGAGGCAATCAAGCTGGAAGACATTAGGTCAGCCAGTCTATCTTCAGCCAGGATTCCCGGACAGAGCCTTGTTCCCAATACCATAATCCTCTTTCGTACCGACGAAGGCCGGTTAGGTAAATTGCTTATTAAATCCAGCGAGACCGACCTGATTCTAGCCTGGGTAACTTTTGACTCCGCAGGAACCATTCACAGCAGAGGAGATAATCTGATTATCCGGAGAACCTACACCTGTGACCTGGATACTGGCCGAGAGAGTCAGGCCTCAGCTGATTTCTGGTGGCAGATAGCGAGTGCCTCAGAGCGATATCTAACCCCTCGGAATGGAGCAGCGTTCGCTATTTATATTGGTTCATCTCAGCCTCCGACTCAAAAGCTTATAATCGGTCAACAGGTCAAAACAGCCGCTGACGATACTTCCAAAACTGTTGAGAGCTCTAAGCAAGCTGGAAAAGCCAGTCAGATCCAGATTAAAGAAAAGCTTTCTGGTTTATTCAAAAAAAGTGAACAGCAAATTTCAGGCCAGTTCACTTCTGTTACAGGTGAGCCCCCGGCCTCTTTTCAGAGGGTCACTTACAGGTTTAAAGACGGTGTTATGGTTATCAGGAGAGAAAAAAGTCAGAGATTTATCAATAATCTAAAAGTGGCTGAAGAAGTGACTCAGGAGAAAACCCTGAGCCTGACACCGAAGATGAAACTTCAACAGGGAGCGTTGATTGAACGCAGAATATTGGTGGAAACCGGGATATCAGCCTTGGAAAGGAATAAAATCATTTATGATGAGACCACCAAACTGGCGGCCAAAGTGACCGGCCAAACTAGTCTGAGAAACCGAGAATATCTGACTCTATCTTGTCCCCAAATCTATGAGGTTCTGGATGAATTTGAAATACCCCAGCAAACTGTCACCCTGACCAGCGGCAACATAACTCCTTTGACTCCTCCCGATGTCCAGTTTCAATACCGCCGAACCAGCACTGGTGCTATTTCTCTGAGAAGCAGAGAACGGTGGCATATAAAAGACCCGTGGCTTATGATTACCTTCGATGATGTTCCCCTTGTGGCCTATACTTCAGAAGGACGTAGCATCAACGTCAGGTTAAGTGGGAGAATCGGGCTCACACCTATTAGGGTCGACGGTAGATACACTGGCTTCAGTGGCTATGAATTCAAGCTGAGCTCAGGCGAGGAGATTTCTTTAAAAGTCACCGTGGCCATGAATATCAAAGAAGACCTTAAGATCCCCCTATTTGCCATAGATATACCGGCTGCTATTGCCACTATCCGAGGAGGTTTTTATCTTTTGGTCGGGGTGGACGGCAGCTTTACTCTTGTAGCCGAAGCAACCGAGTGGCTGGAAGCTGAGGCGGGAGTTCGCGGAGGTACCTTCTTATGGATACCTACGGGCTTTGACCCTTTTTTTAATCTCAATAAGGGTTTTGAATCTGACGCTTATTTTGCCGGGCAGATAAATGGCTATATCAAGGGCGGCCCACTTGTTGAAATAGAACTACTGGGTTGGGACCTGTTAGGCGCTGGCGGGCTGGTCGGCATGGGCATTGATTGTCAGGTTCTGGGTTCAGGCTCCGATAGTATCCTTGACGTTGATATATATGGGTCTATTGAACTATACGCCGCACTATTCGGAAAAAGAATAAACCTGGTCAATAATACCTTTAGTCTTTATCACCTACAGAAGCCCAACACGGCAGGCTATGATGTTAGGTATCTTGAGGTCTGTGCCTGGCGCAGAGTCCTCTGGGGTGAACTTAAGAAAGACCTGGGCAATGGCCAGTTTGAGCCGGTGGCCGCGCATTTAACCTTTGAGGTCAAGAAGTTAAATAACGAAGGAAAAGAAGAAAAATATTATGCCACAGGCCGGTCAGATGCAGAAGGAAAATTTAAAATAGACTTTCCTTTTGCTCTTTATTACGGGGACAAGATTCGCTTGATTAAGGTAGGAGATACCTCTATCAATTCGTCGGCTGCCGCCCCGACTATCCCATTTAAACGGCTCAGAATTGAATATGCCGATTTCTTTAATGATGTCTGCCGCGGACAGGTAGAAGCTGCTATGGTGAAGAACTGGACCACGGGAGAATGGGAACAAATTTCCTACACCGGAAACATACGTTTGAATAATGGTGCTCGTACTACCTGTGACGGAGATGGTAATTTCTTGCTCTCCTACGATTTTAAACCAGGTGAAAATGTTATTGCCAGCATAGATTTTAACGGATTCGTGGTTAATTCACCTCCTTTACAGACCGATGTTGCTTTTTTGGGTAAGCGTTTTATAGAAGCCAGTAATTTAAGTGAATATACCGAGTCTTCCGGAAGGTTGGTAGAGAAAAGAGTAGACAGAGAGCATTTCCAGGTGGTAAACCTTCGTGGCCAAAAGCAACCCAGCCTTCCAGGAAATTACCAGGCAGATTACTTCCACTATGTGACCTTGTCTCAGATCTTTGAATACTTCACCGGACGGCCGATCATCCCGCCAAGGTTATTAGAAACCAAAAATTATAGTTTCAGGTTATCTCCGTGTGACTCAGGAGCAGCTGAATTAGTTCAGGATTTTACTGAAGAATGGAGCTGGGTGGCAGATAGTACCATAAAAGGTGGTATGCAAGTCCAGAAAGCTCCTGGCGTTTTATCTAAGGTTGGTTCTGAGATTAAAATGGCCAGAGGGGCTCAATTCGCCGCAGGTTCTGTTCCCTTCTTCAGGTATGACTCAGATAAAACGCGGGCGCAAGGCAACCCGGTAGACGAGGGAGTTCAATGCCTGGTCAGAATAGGAAAGCTTTTCTTTAATTACGAAGGCGCGGAGATAGAGGTTCAAGACTTAAGCGAGAAGCAAGTAAGACAGGGACATGAACCGCCAAGGAGTGGCGTTAATCCCGGATTGCGGGAAGTTCTGGACAGGATTGACAGCCGGATCAATCCCGGCAGACTTTCCAGGCTGGACCCCATCTCAAGTCGAGTAAATCTGCCGCTTAATCAAATCCGTATTCAGCAGGAAGTGCGGAGATAAATATCAGAAGAATATATTCTGGAGAAGAAAACAGATTTAAAAATAGATTAAAGCAAAAGCTAGTTAGTTTAATTTATAATATAAGAGGGGAAAGGGTATTTTATTTTAATGCTTTTATTTCTCTCTCATAATATATCTCAGCGAGGTAGAAGTGCCCTCTTGCCAGGTTCAGATTAGGTTGGGTTTATATTTTCTGTCACCCGGGGTTTACACCTCCTTTGATTTAAGAGTTTCAACAAAATTTTTAAACCGCAGTCCTGCTTTTGCAAGTTCTAATCTCAAAAAGCCTCTGGCCTGTTCAACCTTAATTCCGCTAGCTGAAGGCCAACACCGTACTGCTTCCAGATACTCCCCTTTGACTGGATACCATGTCTTAGCCTGGATGAAAACGGACCTTGACAAATTTTAATCTGTCGATAAATTATATTCGAGACTATGTCAGGCCCACGAGGCCATCCCGGTCTCAAGATGGAGGTGGCTCGTGGGTTTGCGCCCGAAATCAGTCAAGAAAAGAAAGCCAGCCAAACCCAGAAAACCAGGGACTGCTCTTTTAATAATAGATTGGCAGCGATTTTTTATTGACCCGCATTCTGCAGCCTTCATTCCAGAGACGGTCAAAGTCCGGCCCCGGCTTGAAGCTCTCATCAACCTTTTTCAGGAAGCCCGGCTTCCAGTGCTGGCCTCGACTCACAGTAACAGAGCTGACGATGACAACAATTTTCTTAAATTTTACGGAAGAGTCATAAAACGGGGGAGCAAATGGTCAGCTCTGGCTCCACCCTTAAATTCCTTAAAAAACCTAAAAACCTTTGAAAAAGAAACCTATTCGGCTTTTGAAAACCCCAGATTTTGTCGTTTCCTGAAAGCCCAGAAGATAAAAAGAATTGTACTGGCCGGGGTCCAGACTGACCGCTGTGTGTTGGCCAGTGCTCTATCTGGTTTTGACCGTGGTTTTGAGATTATGGTGGCAGCGGATGTCTGTTCCAGCAGAAGCAAATTCCGCCACAGAATGGCCTTGAATTTGATGAAGACCTCTTGCGCCAGGGTTCTTAAAGTAGCCGAGTTAGAGAGATTGTTCAGGAGTCAAGCTACAGATGAAGAAAAATAAGGAAATTGCCGACCTGACAGTTGTAGGTGGAGGCCCGGCTGGGATGACAGCGGCCCTGGAAGCCTCCCGACTGGGCCTTAAGGTTATCCTGATTGAAAGAAATGAGCTGGGAGGCAGTCTGCGGTTGGCAAGAAAGGTGGCCAATTTCCCGCCCTGGCCGCCAGTTGCCGGCTCTTTTCTGGTAGAAGTTTTCCAAAAAAGGATTTTTTCAGCTGGTATAGAGATCCTCAAGGACCAGGTCCTTAGGTTGAAATCTCCTGACCATACCCAGAAGTGTTACCACCTTGTGCTGAAAAAATTTGGGCAACTCAGGTCAAGAACAGTAATTTTAGCCACCGGTCAGGAGTTTTTTCTTCCTGAGGGTTTGAATTTTAAAAGAGAAGCTTATTTTTTCCCGGGGGAACTGGACCTCTATCGGCTGAAAAGGGGAAGCAAGATGGCTATCATCGGAGGTGGAGAAGTGGCTCTGGACCAGGCTCTTCTTTACGCCGATTGGGGGGCGGAAGTGGTGGTGTTCTCCAGAAGCTCGCTTAAAGCTAATCCTGAGCTCTTGAAAGAGGTTGAGAGCAGTGAGGTCAAAATTCGGTTAAATGCGGTATTGTTCTCCACTTGCCAGAGAAAAACTTCAGGTGTAGTTGTTAAATGGATTTCAGCTTCAGGTGGAGATTATAAGGAAGAGTTTGATTACCTGGTGGTAGCTTGCGGTAAAAGACCATCCCTTCCCGTGATAAGCGGGCGGAGTGTCTTTGAACTGCCGCTTTCTGAAGACTACCCTGGAGTAGCGACTCGACTGCCAGGTCTTTACCTGGCTGGTGACTTAAAAAATGGCCGGCAAAGATATGTGTCTCTGGCTGTAGCCGATGGCCTGCTGGCAGGTTATGAAGCCTTCAGATTTATAGAAAATATGAGAAAAAGGGGTGAATTATGAGGAAACACTGGGAAATTATTAAAAAGATTGGCCAGGAGAATGTGGCCTGGGTTTATTTGCTTGGCTCGAAATTAGAACAGGGCGTTTTTATTGAATGTGTTGATGCTTACGACCCCAGGTATTCAGCCAGGCAAAAATGGGTGGTCATTCTCTCCAGCCAGAAGGGTTGCCCGGTAAAATGTCGGTTTTGCGATGCTTCGTTCTACTTCCGGGGGAATTTAAGCTCTGAAGAAATTTTAGAACAGCTTGATATCGTCCTGGAACCACATAAAAACGGAGATGACTGCCTGCATTCAGAAAAGATAAAACTGCACTTTGCCCGGATGGGAGAACCAGCTTTTAACCCGGCCGTGCTTGAAGTTCTGAGTGAAATTCCGTCTATTTACCCGGAAATAAACTTTATTCCTACTGTTGCTACTGTGGCTCCAGCTGGGACGGAGGAGTGGTTTGAGAAGCTAATAGATATTAAAAATGCTTATTATTCTGGCGGTCGTTTTCAGTTGCAGTTTTCGGTAAACTCATCTGATGAAGATTTTAGAGATTACTTGATGCCGGTCAAGAAATGGTCAGCACAACAAATCAGCCAGTATGGACATAGTTTTTTCCGGCCGGGGGACAGGAAAGTTACCCTCAATTATGCCCTGTCCGAAAATACACCCTTTGAAGCCGAGAAGATTTTAGGAACTTTTGACCCCGAAGTATTCCTGGTTAAGATTACACCGGTCAACCCAACTTATCAGGCTGCCAGGGCTGGCTTACAAACCGAGCTGAAGTTTGACGGAAGCTATTCCGAAAGGCTGGCCCGGAAGCTGGATAAACTTCAGAGCCGGGGCTATGAAGTAATAATCTCCATCGGTTCTCTGGAGGAAATAAAAGTTGGCTCCAATTGTGGCCAGCTGGCTTTTTATGAAGTCAAAGAAATGGAATCCATCAAGTCTGATATTAAGCTTGAGAATAAGGCAATTTGAAATTGATCCATATTCTTATTGATTGGTCTTTTGAAGGATGATGGCAGTTCGAGAAATAATTATTGTGCATACCAGAAGAAGCAAGCTGATTAACCTTAAAGTGCTTTGTGGTGGTCTTTTTTGAGCTCAATGTTCAATCATAAAGCAGATAAAGTGGTGTAGACGGCAACCCGATTTTTGGGTAATATCACCGTAATTTTTGGGTGTGAGGTAATCAGGTATGATTGAAAAAGAAAAGAGGAAAAAAATCAAACTGGCTTCACTCTCTCTTACCCTGGTTTTAATCTTTATGACTGAACTGGCTCTGGCTGATGACCCGGTTCGGATTGAGAAAAAAGAAGAAGTTTTAGTAGTAGCTTCCAGGATTCCCGTCAGCCTGGCTGAGGTCGGAAGACAGGTGATAGTAATCAAAAAAGAAGATTTGCGTCAGTTGCCCGTCAGGACTCTATCAGAGGCGCTGAAGTATTTTGCCTCCATTGACCTTCAGGAAAGGGGAAGTTTTGGGGTCCAGGCTGATTTGTCGATGCGGGGTTCAACTTTTCAGCATGTTCTGGTACTGGTGGATGGAGTCAGAGTTAATGATTTACAAACGGCTCATCACAACCTTAATCTCTCAATACCACTTGAATCTGTAGAGAGGATAGAGATTCTTAAAGGAAGCGGGTCTTCGCTCTATGGAGCAGATGCTTTTGGCGGAGTGATAAACATAGTGACTAAGAATTCCGAAAAAAATAGCTTTAGCGGGAAAGTAGCTGGCTATGAATATCAAACCTGGGCAACCACTGCCGCGCTGGGAATCAGGCAAGGGAAAGTATCCAGTCTGTTATCCCTGGAACGAAATGTTTCTGATGGCTTCATGGCTGATAGGGATTTTGATCTTTTTTCCCTATGTCAGAAGTTGACTTTTCCTTTAGGAAAAACACAAGTAGAGGCTTTGATCTCCCACAGTGAAAAAGATTTCGGGGCTTATGACTTTTACACTCCGGGGAGGAACTTTCCCTCAAGAGAAGCTATCAGGGCAACTTTCCTTAACCTCAGGCTAACCGGGAATGCTGGCGAGAACACCATAAGACAAGAATTGTATTATCGGTCACATTTTGACCGGTTTATATTGGACCGCACCAGGCCGGAATTTTATACCAATGAAACAAAAAACTATTATCTTGGATATAACCTGGTGTTTAAGGGAAAGAAATTCTCTACCGGGCTGGAGTTGGTCAGTGAAGATTATTCAAGCCTAGTGGGTGGTCAGCATTCTAATCTGAGACTTGCTCTTTTTGCCGAAGTAAGAAAAGCTGTGCTGAAAAAGTTGATTGGGAACCTCGGTGCCCGTCTTGACTATCATCAGACCTACGGTTTTAATTTTTCGCCTGATTTCTGTTTGAGCTATCTAGTTTCTTCTGACTTTAAAATTAGAGCCAGTGTCGGTGGTTCGTACCGGGCTCCTTCTTACACAGAACTTTATTACCAGGATCCAGTTAACTTTGGAAATGCCAGCCTCAAACCTGAAAAAGGCATAAATTGCGAAGTCGGAGTGGAGGCTGCGCTTTTGGGAGCAGTAACGGCGGAGTTTTCTTTATTCCAGCGACAGGAAAAGGACCTTATTGATTGGGTTAAAAGAGATAATAAATGGCAGGCGGAAAACATAAGGGAAAGAAGGGTAGGCGGCACAGAAATTCTTCTAACAACGACTGGTTTGAATAACTTAACCCTGAGGCTCAGCGGAGCTGTGAACTGGGTTAGAGAAAAAAGTCCTGAGGAGATTTATAAATACGGATATAGGGTGCCAAAGCATTTGGTGTCTTTGACAGTCAGTTATGCTCCAGTTAGGTCTTTAAGCTTTGGCCTGCAGATAAATCATCGCCAGAGGTTCGACGGCGAAGCTTATACTTTAATAGATTTGAGAGTGGTAAAGAATTTTGGTTTTTTTGAGATTTTTCTTGAAGGCACTAATCTGACGAATGTTAAGTATGAGCATGTAAAAGGAGTTCTTATGCCCGGAAGATGGCTGGGAGGCGGGTTGCAATTCCGAATTTAATGGCTTAGAATAAGTCTATCATCAAGGTTATTTTCAGTTTATGAAGGAAGACACTGAATTCAGTTAGTGAAGGGTGGTTGATTTTAATTTTAGAGGGCAACTTTTTTACTCAACATATCAGGGCAGGAGGTTTTGATGAGTAAAAATTATGTCTGTCCCAATTGTGGTTTTGTTGGTGAACCTAAAAGGTATACCAAGGGCAGCCTGGGATGGGAAATTCTGCTGTGGGTTCTGGGTATTTTGCCTGGTCTTTTCTACTCCATCTGGCGCCTTTCCACTCGTTATAATGGTTGTCCGAAATGCGAATATCCTTATATTGTTCCGGAAGATTCTCCTAAAGGGCAGGAAATAATCAAGAAGCAGCTGTGAATGTACTTAGCAGGTCAGAAGGCCGGCTGATTGTAACCTGGCCCAGTGCCGGTTAGTTCAGCCTAAGTATTGAAAGAACCAAATAAATCTCTTTTTCCACGCCCGATAATTCTGTAAATTTTGTCCAGGCCGGCATACGAAATTCATGGCTGGAAGCTGGCCTCACCTACAGAGGTCTTGAAATACCTCAGCCGACAAAATATTGACATGGTAAGAATGTTTGTATTAAATTTTCCTTCTTGAAATGGTGAAAAGGGATGAGTCCTTTTCTTTCTGTAGCAAAGGGGTAAATAGATTTTAATGACATTCCTCAAAAGTATCATCTTTAGAGGCATAAATAAGAAGGGCAAAAGTTGAGCGCCTGGCGAGAAGATAAGCTCTGGAAAGAACAGAAAAGATTTATCATCGCCACCGCGGCTTTTGGTTTTTTCTTTCCCCTTTTATTTTTTCTTTTTTTTGATTTATTAATCAATTTTTTCAGTTTCCTTTTGATAATTATCTTGCCCACCCTGTTCTTAGGCTTTGTTCTTCTGAAGTCAATTGAAACCCACAGAGGCTTCCTTGATACTCTAAGGGATTATTGCACTTTTATCCCCATTCATTATGCCGAAGGTGAGAGCCTTCTGGAGCGCCGCTTCAACGCTACCTATGCTTTGATTTTGACAAATGTTTTCGTCCATTACGCGATAGAACTTCTGGGACCGCATTTCAGGGAGCTGGTGGAATCTTATTTTGCTTGTCTTCCTGACCACCTGGAAATATGGAATGTGGCCCTCAGCCCGCTGACGGCCATGTTTTTGCATGGCGATGCAGAACATCTCTGGGGCAACATGGTCTTCCTGTGGATATTTGGACTAGTCCTGGAGAGAAGGATTGGCTGGCAAAAATTCTTGCTGATCTATTTTGTAACCGGTTTATTTTCTTCAATTATTCCGCCTTATTTGCACCTCGTTCTTTTCCAGGATTGGTACAGTGCCCTGGGGGCCTCTGGTGCTATCTCAGGCATTATGGGGGCTTTTGCTTTCAGGCTGTTTTACAAAAGAATGGTCTTCCCGTTTCCCATCCTGGGCCTTTTCTCTTTGCTTTTTGGCCTGAACCTTAAGGTCAGAATAAATTCTCTGATGTTAATTATGACTTATTTTTTCTTTGATTTTTTGGGAAGTCTATTCCAGCTATCAGGTGTATCTGTAGGCATAGATTACCTCGGTCATTTGAGTGCCACACTCCTGGGAATGTATCTGGCTTCAAGGCTAAAATTTGAAGATGTAGCAATGGAAGAGATGATGCTGGAGAGGGCTCTGACAGCCGTTGATGAAAAGGGTAATAATCAGCTGGCTGAAAAATATCTTCAACTTATTTTGGAAAAAAATCCTGAGCGGTGGGAAGCCATGGTGCCTCTGGCCAGGATAAAGAACAGGTTTGGGCCAACGGAAGAGGGCGAAAGACTTTATCTTAAAGCCATCAGTTTACTAATAGATAGGGAGCCTGAAAAAGCGGCCGAAATATTTGCCGAGTATTTTGGCCTTTATCACCGGCCTCTGGAAGCACCAAAGCAATACCTGCTAACCGAAATTCTGGAGAAACTCGGGAAATATGGTCTGGCCGCCCGGGCCCTGGAAATCCTGGCAGATGACCCGGCCACACCCGAAGCCTGGCGCCCGAGAATTCTTTACCGGGCGGCCCGACTGCTGGAAAAGCAGGAATTTTATGAAGCGGCCTGTTATCGCTATGAGCAGCTTCTCCAGAAATATCCTGATTTTAAGGAGGCAGAAAAGATACGTTTCAAGCTGGAAAGACTGAAAACAGTAAGGAGCGATACCACCTGGCTGTCTTATGTTAAAAAGGCCAGTGGAGGTGGTTCAGTGTCTGTTTCTTGAAAAAAATAATAATAGTAGTAAAGATTTACTTATCCGACTGGCAGCACGAATGCAGACAGGAGAGCATGGGTCTTTTTTCCTCTTGCTTCTCTGATTTAATTAAGGTTAAACTCAAAAGAAGAAATCAGGAGGGCAGAAAATGAAAAGTCATAGAAAAGGCAGAAAACAGCCAGGTCTGAGAGCGCGGGAAATGTTAGACCTTAGAAAAATCAGCATTGTCCTGATTATTATTGGCCTGTTAATGATTACTTTCTCCGGGCTTCAGGGCCAGACAAAGGATTATAAAGCTTCGCTTTTTGGGATTAAGTCAAACGGCACCACTTTAAACACCCGCTCGATTCAGAAGGCCATTGACTTTATCCATGAAAACGGGGGCGGACGGCTGGTTTTTGATGTGGGACGGTATCTGACCGGGACGATTTACCTGAAGTCCAACGTCACCATCCACCTGCTGGAGGGAGCAGTGCTGGTCGGTTCACCCAATCCCTTTGACTACGATACCAGGCGCAACTGGACGGCACTCATCTTTGCTCTGGAACAGGAAAACGTGGGTATCACTGGTGAAGGCGGCGTCATTGATGGTCAGGGGTTTGTGGTGGCTAACAATCTGGTGGATTTGATTCACAAGGGACTGGTTAAAGATGACTTAAGAAATGACCGGCCACGGGAGACAATCAGGCCTCAGAACATCTATTTCTGGCGGTGTAAAAATGTCCGTATAGAAGGCATTACTCTGAAAGACCCGGCCAGCTGGAACCAGCAGTACGACCAGTGTCAGAATGTGGTCATAAAAAATCTTATTATTGACAGCAAATCCTACTGGAATAATGACGGTGTGGACATTGTGGATTGTGATAACGTGGAAGTGGCCAATCTTTACATTGATGCCGCCGACGACGGCATCTGTCTGAAGTCACACGATGAAAAAGCGGTCTGCCAGAATATCTATATCCACAATAATGTGATCAGGACCAGTGCCAATGGAATTAAATTCGGAACAGCCTCTCTGGGTGGCTTCAGGAACATCAGGATAATTGATAATGTGGTCTATGATACTTACCGCTCAGCCATTACTTTTGCCGCAGTGGACGGCGGATTTGTGGAGGAGGTGGTGGTGGACAGGCTTAATTCCATCAACACCGGCAACGTCATTTTCCTGAGGATAGGTGAGCGCTGGCGGCCCGGCAAGAAGGGTCGGATGCGGAATATTTCAATTTCCAACGTTTATGCCGAAGTTCCGGCCACCAAGCCAGATGCCGGTTACAATTATGAAGGACCGTGGGAGCATCAGCCGCGGAACATTTCGCCCTCATCCATTGTCGGGCAGCCGGATGCTTTTATTGAAAACGTAATCCTCAAGAATATTGAAATCCATCATCCCGGTGGAGGCGACCCCAATTTTGCCCGGGTTGGTCTGGATGAGCTGGACAAAGTTCCAGAACTGCCGGCCAGCTATCCTGAGTTTTCCATGTTCAAGGAGCTTCCGGCCTGGGGTTTTTATGTTCGCCATGCCAGAAATATTACTTTTGAAAACATAAAGCTCGTGGCCGCGAAAAAAGATTATCGTCGGGCGATTGTCCTGGACGATGTTCACACGGTGCGTATAAAGGCTCTACAAGTCCAGGAACCTGGTCCGAAAAAAGACCCGGTTTACTCCTACCGATCAACCGAGGTCAGGTTAGAGAAGTAAAAAAATCGGGACACCCTATAATTTTCTCTTATTTTTTTAATAGTGAAATATTATCCATCCTGATTATTAAGATTAGTAAGATCACTTATCTGCAGTTATCGGCGAAGGTAAAAGAAAATCGGAAAAATGTAGAGTATCCCGATTTTATTGTGTTTATTTGCCGGTAGCCCAGGCTATAAAGGAAGCCAGGTCGCTTCGTAACTTTTTGAGCGAGGGCTTGTGGATGTACATCATGTGACCGGCTTCATAATAACCCATTCTTACTCTGTCCTTGAATGAGCCATCAAGCATGAGCTGGCTAAAAGTATATTCGGTTCCAAAGAATGGAGTGGCTCCATCATAATAGCCATTGCAGCAGAAAATTTTCAAAGCGGTGTTCTCAGCCATTGCCTGCCTTAGAGTTTCAGCCACATAAAGGGCGCCGTCTCGGGAAGTCCGGCCAGCAGCAGCTCTGGTGACGCCGGGAGTTCTTGCCTGGGCTGGCTGGTAAGAAAAATTCCAGGGATAGACGTTGCCGTAGATGGCGTAAGGAATGTCTTTCTTGTATTTAAGCACGGTTCCAACATAGTTATTTAAAGCAGCAGCGAAAGGACCCATGATGACCGCACTTGAAGGGTCGTATTCGTAGCTTTCACCGGCGGCATCCGAGTCCTTTCCGGTAAATCGGCTATCTAAGCGGCCTACGGTGAGCCTTCGGTCTCGAAGTAACTCCTTGACAAAACGATCATGTCTGACTCTCAAGTTAGAATTCTTCAGGTAATCTGTTGAGAGTCCGGTCAGGTCTGACATCTTTCTGGCAATAGACTCAACCTGGTCCTCTTTCAGTAAATTTCCTTGAAACAAAGCCGAAAGGTAATCAGACACAGCAAATTTTCTGACTTCCTCCAGGACAGCAACCAGCGATTTGTTCTGATATTCAGGGGGTAACTTTTTGTGATACCAGGCCGTAGCGGTATAATGGGGCAAAAAAATCATATAAGCCAGATTGTTGCCCGGATTAAACGATAGGGTGGCAAAATCCAGAACGCTGGATAGTAAAATTATTCCGTTCAGGTAAATTCCATACGTTCTGCCCTGAAGGACACCCGAAAGAGCAGCGGCTCTGGTGGTTCCGTAACTTTCTCCGAGCAGAAACTTTGGTGAGGCCCAGCGGTCAAACCTGGTCAGAAAAATTCTGATGAATTCAGCAAAAGCGTTGGCGTCTTCCTCCACCCCATGAAACTGGCTTTTCTCTTCACCTGGGAGAGGACGACTGTATCCGGTAGAAATGGCATCCACAAACACCAGGTCAGTGAGGTCAAGTATAGAATATTCGCTATCGACCACGGTCGCAGGAGTTCTTAAGGGATAGCCCTCATCATCCAGGGCAACTTTTTTGGGGCCGAGACCACCAAGATGCAGCCAGACGGTAGAGGAGCCTGGCCCACCGTTAAAGCAAAACATAATCGGGCGGTTAGAGATGTCTTTAATATCATCACGGGTATAAGCTACAAAGAACATGGCGGCTCCGGGTTTCTCGTCAGGCTTCAAAATTGTTATCTCGCCAGCCGTAGCGGTGTAGGGTATGGGACGGCCGTCAATTACGATTTGATGACGGGTTATGGAAAAAGGCCGGGGTTCTATCAGTGAAGGCTCAGAGGCTTGATCCCTGAAAGCAGGTTTGAGTGTTTGGGGTCTATCCTGAGAGAAAAGGGGATTAATGATAAAGTTCAGGCAAAAGAGTATTAAGAGCCCATAGGAAAAGAAATTGCGTTTCATTAGCCCCTCCTGATTAACAATAAATTTATTATTGAAAGAAAATCTTGTTTTACCGGCCCCAGTTGCCCTGAAAGGTCGCTTCCAGTTCTGCCCTATAAGCTTTTCGGTTATTACTTTTACCATGTCTCTTCTTTTCGCTTACCAGAATATAATTTAGTTATAGAAAAAATGTCAAACTGAGATTTTTGGGTTGCTTAAACAGGATTAAAGCCGGGGGCTAATAAGAGAATTTGCCTTTTTCAAAAAATAGGAAATATAGATTGTGTCACCAATTTTAGTCCCCAATTTTAGTGGTTGATACCTATGGAGAAGCCGCTGCTGCCGCTTCCGAACCTCGGGTTGACCACGTTGCTGAAAATAGAACCCCAGGAATAACTGATACCAACAGAAAAGTAGTAATCATAAGAAGTGGCTAACTGCTTTCTCATTAGCAGCACATCTTCCCATGAGGCTCCGGCCCTGGCAATTGAAATTAAATCACGTATCCGGGCATAACCTCCGTAGACATTGAACGAAAAGCCGCGAAACAATCTCACGGAAATGTCGTTATTAAATTCAATTCGATATTTACTGAAATCATGATAATAATGAGAACCCTCAATTGAGGAGCTGATGGTCCCCCATTTTCTCTTTAGCTCCAGAGCAATGGATAAATTGTTTCTGACCAGAAATTCTCTGGTTTTATTAAAGATGGTTTCTTCCCGATAATAGGCTGGTCCTACATCTAAACTATAGGTTAGTCGCAGCTGGCGTTTGGTAGATTCAGAGTAGGGAAAGAAATTGTACTCAACAGCGGGAGAAACCATGCCCGATATTTTTATATTCTGATAGGTAGAGCTGGTGAGGTTGATAAAAGTCCCTATTGACCAATGCTCGCCAAGGCTTTTAGCAATCAGAGCCCGGAAACTGCCGCCAGAAGAGGTGCTTTTATAGCTCAGGCCTTCATAGTTAAAAACATTTCGGGAATAACTGCCACCCACCGAGAGCCTGATTTTCCAGTCAGGTGTCACCCGATTAGCTGAGAAATTCCCGTAAATGTTGTTAAAAGAATAACTTTTCTCTCCGTTTAAAAAGCTGTTAGCACTCAAGCTGAAAACCCAGAAATTCCAGGGGTCCACCACCGCCGTGGGTTTAACATCTTGCTCCAGCCTGATTTTAAGCCTGCCGGCTTCGGGAGTCCATCCAGCATAGGGAACCAGCCCCAGCTTAATCACCCGAGCCAGTTCTGTATGCAGCTGGTCCAGGTCAAGGTTTGGAAGGACATTTAATTCTGAAAGGTAATCTTTGCCACTGAGTTGATTCTTGCCCCGGAATTTTATCTGATAACAGACCTGTCTGTCTTTTACTGCTTGGCTGACTTCAACTATGACATTGGCTTCCGACGGGTCGGAGACGAAAGTGGCGAAGGGGATGTTTTTTTCAAGAATTTCAGCCGGACAGATTGACGGGTCAACATAAACCAGCAGCTTTTCAACCAGGTATTTCCCCTGATTTTCTTGAGCTTGTGTCGGGGTGAGAATCAAGGTGGTTAAAATCAGGATTGACATAAAAACGAAAGTAAAAACCTTGCTGCTCGGTAAAAGAAAGTCTCTAAAAATTTTATTGCTTGAAGAGGCCTGAGGGCGGTTGATAGGCTTTAGAACCAGGCTTTTGTTATCTGATTTTTTATCTCTTATCGTTTTTCGTGTTATCATCTTAATTTCTCCTCTTTTTCTAACCTTTTCAGTCACCAATAATTATCTGCACCCCACCTCCACTCACCGAACCAAAGCGGGGGTTGACTACATTAGTGAAGATTGAACCAAAGTTATAGCTTAAGCCTACGGCAAAGAAATAAATATAACTGGTAGCCAGCATTTTCCTCCGCAGAAGGACTTCTTCCCAGGTAGCTCCACCTTTGGGCAGAGACAGCTGGTCATGGATGAGAGAAACCCCTCCGAAAACGAAGGCGTTTAGACCTTTGACCAGGTTTAAAGAAACAGTGCTGAATAAAGACAGGCTGTGCTTGCTTAAATCATGGAAATAATGAGAACCCTCAACTGAAGTGCTGATGCTGCCCCACTTTTCTCTCAGGTCCAGGGTAATGGCCAGTGACTCAGATAACAGGGTTTCTTTGGTCTTGTCATAAAGGGTTTCCTCAAAATAGCGAGCATAAGTCGGCCCAATCTTATAAAGAAATCTCAGTTGTCGCCTGGTTGATTGTGAGTAAGGAAACAGGTTGAATTCTATGGCCGGTGAGACATTAATTCTCATCTGGTAGTTGCTGTAAGTGGAAGAAGAGGCCGAAAAGAAGAATCCGGCTGACCAGTGTTCTCCCAGGCCTTTAACAAACAATCCGCTGCTGCCATAGCTACGGGTACTTGATTTAAGGGTTAAGTCTTCATAAGTGTATCGGTTATGGGTGTAAGAGGCGCTCAAACTAAGGTTCAATTTTAGGTCTCTGGTTACTTTACTGGCTGAAAAAGAGCCGTGGATAGATTGATTGGCCCGGGCCTGCTCGCCGTTAAAATAACCGCTGCTGCTCAGGCTGAAAACCCAGGATTTCCACCTGTCAACAACCGGAACAGCTGGGCCTTCCAGTTTCTGATAATCGACTTTTATCTTCTGACTTATCGGAGTGCGATTGACATAAGCCATAAGCCCGATTTTAAGAACCTCAGTCAGCCCCGACCTGATTTCTTCTTCTGTGTCTGTTTTGTGAGAAAAAAACTTATGGATGTCGTCTTGACCCTGAAAACGATTCTGGCCGATGAAGGTCAGAGTATATTCGCGGCCGCCGCTTCCAGTTCGCAGAGTGGTTATCAGAACATGAACATCAGCTTCTTTTCTTTCCCGCACATAATTAACAAAGGGAATCTCCGTTTTTATGTAATCCAGATCACAGGAGCCGCAATCTATGTAAACTTTGGGAGCAGTTTTCTTTAATTGCTCAAGGTCCTGGTCAGAAGAGGAGGCTTCTTCTTGTGCCGAGAGGTTAAGGCAAAAACATAAAGCGAGAGCCAGTAACATGAAAATAAGAAAACTTCTTATCTTCACTTGTCTAAAGGAATTTAGCAGTTTTAATGGGCGCATGACTTTCTTTAGCTCATTTTGCTTCATGTTGAGCTCCTTTTTTTATTTAGCTGGATTAAATAATCGCTCTTTTCACTTATACGATTTAAACCGCCTAAATGTTACATTCAAAAAAATAGATCTCTCTCCTTAAGAAAGCCTCAGGCTCTCAGATTTCTAAGAGTAGTTCTATTCCCTATAAACTATATTTTTTTAATTTTTGATTTTTCTTAGCAGCACTTTTTCCAGCTTTAAGGCGTTGTTATTGGCTATGGAGGTAATCTTGAACCTCAGCAAGTGTTTTCCCGGGCCGATTTCAACTTGACCCAGGCTATGGGTAGCTGGAAAGTAGATGGAAGGGGATGGTTCTGATTCGCCCCTGACCACCACCCGGTCATCTATTTCTACCAGAAAAGTGCTCTTCCCGCCCCATTGCCAGGCGTAGCAAGCCAGCAACTCATAAGTTCCGCCCCGGTCAAGCTCAAATTCCCATTCTGGATAATCGTTTACGTTCTGCCAGTTGGTAAGCATGGTTGTCCGGTAAAAGTAATCAAGGTAAGCACGCTGACCCATCTGGGATTTTATTTCAGAGAGGTAAATGGGAAGCTCCAGGATTCCATCTTTTACCGGCCTAATCTTAAAGGGCTCAGCCTGGGGGTGCCCTTCAACCTCGACCACGATCACAGTAGCCACGCTGTCTATGGGCTCTTCTGGCAGGTTAATCACCAGATCATTTGCTTTCCGAAAATAATTCAATTTTTTCTTATTGGCCAGAAAATAAACCTTCTGCACTTTATTCTTAAGCCAGGGGAGTAGAAGTTTTTTATCCTGCGGCCAGCCCATGACATGGATAAAAAGCTTATTTTCTTTAGTTGTGCAGCGACCAAAAAAGGGCAGCTTTTCAAAGATGCTCGGCTGACATCCGTAAATGGCCTCACCATTGACTTTCAGCCAGGCGCCGATTTGCTTTAACCTTTCCACAAACTCTGGCTGGATGGTTCCATCGGGTCTTGGTCCGATGTTCAGCAGAAAATTTCCACCCTTGCTGGCAATTTCTATTAGCTGCCGGATAAGCTGGGGTGCATTGCGGAATTCAGTTTCATAATGGTTGTAACCCCAGCCATTAAAATTCAAGGTCATACAGACCTCCCAGGGTCTGAGACTCCCTTCTTCATTACGCCAGCCAGTGGCCGGCACGTAGTTTTCCGGTGTGCCAAAATCGCCCAGTCCAGGGGCCCGGTTAAAAAGCCGGTCGTTTATCAGGATGTCTGGTTTGAGCTGTCTTAGCATCCGCCCAATTTCCAGAGCATCGTAATCTTCGTTTTTATGTTCCCATTCGCCGTCAAACCACATAATTACCGGCTGGTATTTTTCTACCAGTTCCCGCAACTGGTTTTTCATGTAAGCTACATAGCGTTTAAAATCGGCTCCAACAGCTGGCCTATCTTTTTCCCAGCTCCGCCGCGGCAGATAGTCTGGATGGTACCAGTCCATGATGGAATAGTAAAAACCAATGGGCAGGTTTTCTTCCCGACAGGCCTGGACCAGCTCTCCCAGTAAATCCCTTTTTATTCTTGCTCCCAGGCTGTCATTTTCAGTATAGGCACTGTCAAAAAGACAGAAACCATCGTGGTGTTTGGAAGTGATAACAATATATTTAACGCCAGCTTCCTTTGCCAAGCCGACCCATTCCCTGGGATTGTAATTTACGGGATTGAAATTCCGGGCGTATTTCTGGTATTCAGTCCAGGGAATGCGAAGAAGCTCTCTGGCCCATTCTTCCCGGCCAATCTTTGAGTATACTCCCCAGTGGATAAAGAGACCAAACTTGGCTTCCTTAAACCATTGCTGCTGGCCAGTCTTGAGGTTTTGTGCCTCCAGCGGGGAGGCTTGAAGTTTCCAGGTCATGACAATTATCAGGAAAAAGACCGGCCAGAACCAGAAATGGCTGGTTTTCGGTTTGTAATCGGAATTTTTAATTTTCCAGAATAAATGTTTTTCAAGAATAAGATATCTGTGGCTCTTCATTCTTTATCCTCCAGTTTGTACATAAAAAAATTTAAGGTTTATTTTCAATGTTATCAAATTCGAACTGGAAAAATCATCAGGTATTAAACATTTTTTTACTTGTTTAGGTTAGCCTGGTTTGCAGGGCTCTTTTTAATTAGCCTTAAGAAAAGTCCTGAAAAAAGTTCAGGTTTGTTCTTTTCTTAATCACTGCTGATTTCACTGACCGTGGTTGCTTTTAATTGTTGGTGAGAAAATTTTCGTTTGGTTACGTCTTTTCAGGTGAAACCGAAATAAAATTTTTCACCTTTTAGCTTTTATTAATAGACAGGGGCGAAAGCCAGCCGCTAACAGAGACCAGAACTTTAAACCTCAGGTGTTTATCATGACCAGACCCGAAGTGATTTCCAGGATTCTTGAAGTAATCGTTGAAGTCATCCAGGCCGACTTCTGTCAGTTAGTGGCTTTTGACCACCGCCAGAAGCCATTTTACCAGCAATTTAAAGGCGGGAAGCCAGCACTTTCCGAGGGTGAGAGAACCGGGATAATTAACCGCTCCCTGGAGCGTCAGGAGCCGCTAAGCTTCAGGACCAATCATGGCCACGACGTCTTGGCTCTCTGCTATCCTTTTTCTTACCGTGGTCGCCTTTTTGGGTTTGCCTATTTAGAAAAGCATAGAAACGGAACCCTGTTTACTGAAAGGGAAATGGAAATTCTCTCTTCAGCCTTACCCGTGATCAAAATTCTTTCTCAGGAAAGCGACCCCCCGGAGGAAATAATCCTTAAATCAGAGAATGGAGAACTTGAATTTCTGGGAATAAGTCAGCCCCTGCGGGTAGTTAAGGAGCTCATAGCCAGAGTGAAAGATGTTAACTCTCCGGTTTTAATTACAGGAGAAAGTGGCACAGGCAAAGAACTGGTGGCCCGAATTATCCACCAGAGTGGCTGTCGCCGCCAGGGGCAGTTTGTGGCCGTCAACTGCAGCGCCATTCCGGATAATCTGCTGGAGTCAGAACTTTTTGGCTATGCCAAGGGTGCTTTTACTGGGGCACTGAAGGATAAGCCGGGTCTGATTGAGGAAGCCAGCGGAGGGACCTTTTTCCTGGATGAGATCGGCGATCTTTCTCTACTTCTTCAAGCCAAAATACTCCGGGTCCTTCAGGAGAAGGAAATAAGGAGGGTGGGTGAAAACCGAAGCCGTCGGGTTGATGTGCGGTTCATCAGTGCCACCAACCGCAATCTGGAGCAGGAAGTCGAAGCAGGCCGTTTTCGCCAGGACCTTTATTTTCGACTCAGGATTATCACCATAGAAATTCCACCTCTGAGACGCCGTCCTGAGGATATCTTAGTGTTGATCAACCATTTTCTGGATAAATACTCACGCGAAATGGGGCGGCCCCGCACCTTTTTTTCCCCACCGGCCGTGGAGTTGCTGCTTAAATATGAATGGCCTGGAAATGTTCGCCAACTGCAGAACGAAATTCAGCGCTGTCTGGTCCTGGCCGGGGAGAACCAGATCATAGAAGAGGAGTTGCTGTCGCCTGAAATCCGTGGTTGTGTCAACAGGCCGATTCCTGACCGGTGGGATTATTCTCAAGCTAAGGCTGAGTTTGAAAGGAAGTTTCTCAAAGAAGCCCTCAGGCACTTTAATTATCATCGGGCTAAAACGGCTGCCGCCATCGGTCTAACCCGACAGGGGTTATTTCGCCTGATAAAAAAGCACGGACTGGAAAATCTGATGAAATAAGTAGAGCAAAGAGATTAAGTTGCAGCCGGCGGGTGTTTCTGTTAAATTTCCAGTATCATGGAATCAAACAGGAAAAAGCCTGGCCAGGAAAAAGTCTTTGAGCTTAGCTGTCCTTACTGCGGGGCTCATCTCTGGGTGGATTCAGAACTCCAGGAGATTATTCAGTCAGAAAAAGGAGCCAAAAAAAAGGCCTCTTTTGATGAGCTGCTGTTCAAAGAAAAGAAAAAAACTGAGGAACTGGGGCAGAAGTTTGAATCCACCCTGGAACTGAGGAAGAAAAAACTGGAGAAAGCCAAAGCGGAGTTCGAAAAAGCCCTGAGTCAACTTGACGAATTTGAGGAAGGGGGAGAGGAAACTTCAGATTCAGATAAGGGGCAGGAGTAAGACTGGCTATCAACTAAAGACTTTTTCCAGCCTTCCGTTGAGTAAACGGGTGGGATAAATTCCGCACTCGTAAGGAAGTTGATTTTCTGTTTCTAACTTCCTGGTTGGGTTTCGTCGTCCCTGATTTTCCTGGCCATGGTTAATCCGGTAAAACCGAAAATAGCCAGGATAACAACCGCCAGGTAATTGGAAAAGGCAAAAAACAGATAGGAAAAGGTTGGCACCCCCAGGGTTCCGGTGATGTAGACTCCGGCCATGCTCCAGGGAATCAGAGGAACGATGATGCCACCACTTTCTTCTATTATCCGGGACAGGTTTTTAGCCGCCAGACCTTTTTTCCGGTAGGCGTCCGACAGCAGCTCGGCCGGGATTATCATTGACAGATAGGAACTTCCGGTAATCAGGGCAGAAAGGATGGTGGTGCCTATAGTAGTCAGCACCAGGCTCCAGACTTTATCGGCAAACTTCATGATTTTTTCCAGGATGGCAGCCAGCATTCCGGTTTTCTGCATGATACCGCCAAAGCTGAAAGCAGTGAAAGCTACCAGCTGGGTTTCCATCATACTCATCAACCCGCCGCGAGAAATTAATCTGTCAACGGCTTCCAGCCCGGTCCTGGCAGAATAACCGGTATTGACGGCCTGGGCCACCTCGACCAGGCTGGCTCTTTGGAAGATGACAGCCAGGGCCACAGCCACAGCCGAAGAAATCAGCATTCCGGGGATGGTCGGTTTCTTAGTGAAAGCATAGTAAAAAACAATCAAAATCGGTATCAGTAATAAAAGGTTGAAATTAAAATTCTTTTCTAAGGTGGAAGTTATCTGCTGGATTTTTTCCCGGTCGAATTCCCGGCCTCCATACCTCAGGCCCATGAAAAAATAGATTAGTAGACCGGTCAGCCAGGCAGGAGTTCCAGACCAGAACATATGCTTGATGTGGTCAAAAAGATTGGAACCGGCCGTAACCGCGGCCAGGTTGGGTATATCAGATAGAGGCGACATCTTGTCGCCAAAGTAAGCTCCAGCGACAATGGCCCCGGCTGCCGGTCCAAGAGGGATTCCCAGCCCCATGGCAATACCGATGAAAGCCACACCCAGGGTTCCTATTGTTCCCCAGGAAGTCCCGCAGGCTAAGGAGGTCAGGGTGCAGACCAGGCAGGCGGTCACCAGGAAGTATTGCGGCGAGATGAGTTTCAGGCCGTAATAAATAATCATCGGAATGGTCCCGCTGGCAATCCAGGTGGCCACCAGGACTCCGACCGCCAGCATTATCAGGATGGCCGGCAGGGCTTTCCTTATGCTTTCCACTATGCCGGCTTCCATGTCTTTCCAGGAATATTTAAGGTAAGTCCCGAGGACGGCCGTAATGAAAGCCGCAGCAACCAGCAGTACCTGGGCTTTTATCCGGTAAATTCCATAACCAACTCCAAGAAGAAGGGCCATAGAGAGAAGAGGTATTAGAGCCAGGCCAAAGGAAGGTTTCCGGGGCCCTGGCTTATCCTGGGTAGTTGTGTTGTTATCAGTTCTGTGATTCATCCCTGGCACTCCTTATCTAATAGGGATAAAGGGTTTATAACGAGAATGTTCCTTTAATTTTTAGCTGCCGCCTTTCGACTCCGGTTTGCCCCCGGCTGAATACGTACTCCAGTTCCAGGTTTTTGTCGAAAAGAAGAATATCCGCATCAAAACCAGGGAGCAGCTGACCTTTGTTTTTTAGTTTGTAGAATGAAGCCGCATTGGTAGAAAACAGGGCGGAAGCCTCAGAAAGGCTAATAACTTCGTTTCTTACCAGTTCACGAAAGGCTCTGAGAAAATCTTTCTGGCTGGCCACGGTCAATCCAACCAGCTGGCCCTTTTTATCAAAAACAGGCAGGCTACCGTTGGCATCTGAGCTGACCATAATCTGGCTCAGAGGCAGGCCAGCAGCTTTAATCTCTCTGATGGCTTCCTCTATGCTGACGGTTTCCCGGTCAGCCGGTTCCGGTCCACAGGTCAGGTCCACAAAACCACCCCTTCTTATCCAGTCCAGAGCCTGAGAGAAGAGGAACCGATTGCGGTTGGCGTGGGTGGCGATAACTTGAGAAGCGGGTAGCTCGCTTTCTTCCAGCATCCGGAAAAAGTACTCCAGCCCCCGCCGGCCGTCACCTAAATGAAAGTGGGCAATACCGGCTTTACCGCCGAGCATGCCGCCCACCCGGCATTCGGCTACCAGGCGCAGAAATTCTTCAAAAGTTGGCTGGGAAGAACGGTGGTCAGAAATTGCTATTTCCCCGGCACCTAAGACTTTATCAATAAGAACAAGATCAGACCTGACGCTACCGGTAATGGTCGGAGTAGGAAGATTGTAAGCTCCGACCAGAATCCAGGTACTCAGGCCTTCTATTTCCAGAGCCCGGGCTTTTGCCAGAAGAGAAGAAGGATGTCTGGTGATGCTGTCAGTGCCAAGACAGCCGATGACGGTGGTCACCCCACAGCTCAAACAGTCTTCTATTCTAATTTCTGGGGCCCGGGTTGTGGGACCGCCTTCACCCCCGCCACCGAGAATATGGACATGAGGGTCGACAAAACCAGGCAGAGCCAGCAGATTTGAACCATCTATGATTTCAGCCTCCAGTCCTTCTATTTTTATTACCCCCGGCTCTTTCACGGCTACTATTTTTTCTCCAGCTATAAGAATGTCTTTTAGGCCCAGGTTTTCCGGAGATAAAACTCTGGTTGAGGCAATCAATTTAACCATATTTTTGACCTCCCGCTAATATTAACCGCCAGGTGTAGATTTTTAATTTCATTGCCTGAATAAATTAACATTGTTTTTTCTATCAGACAAGAAATTTGATAGGCTGATACTGCCTTAGAATTCAGACCCAGCTTTTTGGAATAACCTGGCTGTTGGAGACAGTACTCAGACCTTAGTAAATTCAGAAAAATAAAATTCAGAATTAATCAGAAAAAAGCAGGCAAATTAATTAAAATATGAATAGCAGCAAAATAAACAATTAATCTCTCAGAGGCGTATTATTGGCGAGGTGAAAAAGATGTAGTTATCAGGAAGCGTCGCTCAGGTATTAGCACCTGGATGTCGGATAAAAAGCTACTTATAGACTTCATTCAAGAATATGGAGGAGAACTTATGTCTTTTGCCCTGAGCCTGGTCAAGAATCGGCCCGAGGCTGAAGATGCCTGCCAGGAAATGCTGGTGCAGATGCTCAAGCACTGGGAAGATTTTGATGGCAGTAAAAGCCTGAAAAGCTGGGCTTTTACCATACTGTACCGGAAGTGCCTGGATCAGCTTAAAAAGAGGCGCCGGTTTCTTAACTTCTTCCGCCGGGCCACAGCTGATTATTCAGCCGCCCTGGAAGAGCGGACGGGAAACCGGCTGGAGGAGTCAATCAGCGACTCCGCGCTGAGCCAGCTAAGACCGGCCGAGAGAACCTGCCTGTTTCTCTGGGCCAGAGAAGGCTACAGCTCGGAAGAAATAGCCGGCATCATGGGCTGCTCTCCAGGCACTGTTCGGGTGCATTTATTTCAGGCACGCCGGAAATTAAAAAAGCTAATGGAGAAGGGAAATGAAAAGAAGGCTTCAGTGTCTTCTGGTTGACCTGGGCTGGCGGCTCGTTCCCGCCGCAGGATTCAGGCACTGGTTACTCCGAAAACATTTTGACTATTGCCCGGCCTGCCAGGACGGGCTGGTCGGCCTGGAAGAAGCCCGGGGTCTAATCTCGCAGGTCACGGCTTCCTGGCCGACCGGAATTGTGGCCAGGGCAGAAGAAACTATCGGCAGGGAAGAACTGAAGCCCAATTTTTCTTCAGGCCGGGGAGACCGGGGCTGGGTGCTGCGAGCCTATGCCGGACTGGCGGCTGTGGCCATTATTATCCTGATGGCTGGTTTCGGCTGGTACCTCGCCCGGCAGGAGACCGGGTTTCAGGCGGGGCCCGACCATGATACTAATGAAACTAAAATTGTATCAAAAGTATCATTGGAATATGTCCGGGCTAAAGGGCAGCCGGCCAGCACTTACATTTACCGGACTGATGACCCGGAAATGGTCATCATCTGGGTGGAAGCGGTTAATTGACCCTTCGGGGTTTAAGTTTTATTCGACCACAGGAGGTCAATATGAAAAACTTAAATAAACTGCGGGCAGCAGGACTGATGGCCATCGTTCTGCTCTTATCCCTGACTCTCGTGGCTCAGACCCAGAAAACGGAAAAGGCCCGGGCGCCGCTGGCGGAAATCAAGCTTAAAGTCTTCGAGGGAACGAGAGAAGGTCGGGTGGAGCCCATCAAGACGGTGACCTCTTCTTTTTTGAGACACACCCTTTATGCCAGTATCAGGAGCGAGGACACTTCGGAAAAGGAAGAAAATCAGTTGCGGCGGGTCTTTAACCTCAAAAGCGTCCAGCTGCTGACTGAAGCCAATCTGAGCTGGCCTGAAATCCGTTCCAGGGATTTTCATATGTTCCGGCTGGACAGCAAGGAATACGCCATCGTCATAACCCTGGTGCGGATTAACAGCCAGGAGAGGATAACCTGCCGGGTGGAGGTCATGGAACAGGATAAAGATAAGAAAAGCCATTTGCTGGATTCGGAACTGGCTCTGGACAGGAATGTCATAACTACTTTCGGCTTCGAAGACAGTACTGCCAGGCCTTATTTCTTATCGCTCAAAGTCCAGAAAATCTGGGGTTCCCCGGGTCTGGTTGTGCCACTTGAAGCGGCTGAGTCCGTTCCGCCCGCAGTAAAAGTGGGAGAAGTGATTCCAGCCATCCCGACCGAACCCGTGCCCCTTAAAGATGCGGTCAGGGCCGTAGGAGATATAGCCCCGCCCAAAATCATAAAGAAGGTAGAGCCGGTCTATCCAGAGGAAGCCAGGCAGGCTGGAGTTGAGGGAATGGTGATCCTGGAAGTGACCACCGACAAATTTGGCCGGGTGGCCGCCGTCCGGGTGCTGCGCTCGGTGCCACCGCTCGACCAGGCAGCCGTCGAAGCCGTCAAGCAATGGGTTTATGAACCGGTTATCATTGACGGCCAACCCCGCCCCATCGTGTTTACAGTGACAGTTAGCTTCAAGCTCAAGTAAAGAAAAAAAGTAAAATTTATAAGGCGGAAAAGTAATCAGTTGAATCTGTGGCAGAGGGCAGAATAATATGGCTGACCAGCGATCCGAATTAGAATCAAGACTTTCATTGATAGACATTGTTACTGGGCCAGACCTATTTGAAGTTGAACGAATCAAACCAGGCCAGAGCAGAGTTGACTCGGGCCGCCGGGCTATTCCAGTACGAAGCTAAACAGGCCGAGCTGCTTAGCGTCCAGGCCCGGGAGCGGGGCTGGACCAGGAAAGCTGAACTCCTTCTCAGCCGGAAAAAGGAACTGGAGGCCAAAATTGCCCATTGCCAGAAGCTCTTGACTTCAAAATAGAACATATTTCTGCTTTCCTCTCCTGGCAAAAAGTATCCACGGCTGATTGACTGGAGCAACTTTTACAGTCTATCAGACCCTGCCAATGGAGTAATTGGCTTAACTTAGAGCCGCCATTTTTTATTTTGAATTTTGGCTGCTTCTGGGCTAAAATATTTAGCCCATGTCGAGGACCTTTGAAGAAGAATTAAAAAATTTTGAAAAAGTCATTCAAAGATTAAGCAGCCTGGCTCTATTCCCTAAAAAACTGGAGGTCAGAGGAGCAGAAAATTTTATAAGGGAAGGTCCTAACATCATAGTCGGCAATCATGTTGGAAGCTACAAGGATGTAGCTGTGCTTTTTAAGACTGTTCCCCGTCCCATTTTCTTTACTGCCAACAAGATGATTTTCAATAAGGAAGATTTCAGCTTTCTGGTCAGAAAACATCTTTACCGCAGTATGAAGAACTTAGGATTGGCGATTCATTTTCTGCTTAACCCTTTTTTCACGCTAATTGTTCGGTATATTTCTTCAAATATTGCCAGAGTGGGATACATCCCCGTAGACCTTTATAAAGGTCGAGCCGAAGCTGTGAGAAAGTGTCAGGAATATTTGAAACTGGGCCGGGCCATCATTGCCCTTCAGGGCCGTGGACATTTTGTCGATTCTGATCCAAATCCTTATGTCTCCAGATTCCGGCATGGGGCAGCCGTGATGGCTTATAATCTTTATAAAGAAATAAAACTCGACGTCCCGGTAACCCCTCTGGCCATATTCGGCACACACATTCCTTTCGGGGTACCGGCCACTGTGCGGGTGAATGTTGGGCCGCCGATGTTCATAAGCCAGTACTGGATTGAAGCAAACAGCAACCAGACCATCGATAATTTCCGCCGGGCTCTGGAAAAAACTGTAAATCTTCTTTTTATGGAACTGCTTCGCAGTCGTTAATCTTAATAATTTGCAGAAAAAATTTATCAGGAGGAAGAGAATATGTTCAAAGGGCATCCCAAAGGTTTGTTTGTGGCTTTCTTTGCCAACATGGGTGAACGCTTCGGCTTTTACACCATGGTCAGTATTTTTGTCCTTTTTTTGCAGGCCAAATATGGCATGACTCCTGGCCAGACCGGGTTTATGTATGCCACCTTTATGTTCTTTGTCTATTTTTTCCCGCTGCTTGGTGGCTTTCTGGCCGACAGAGTGTTGGGATACGGTCGAACCATTAGCATTGGCTTGGTGGTTATGTTTATCGGCTACCTCCTTCTGGCTCTGCCCACGAAGTTTCAGACTGGCTTTGCTCTGATTGTGGCGGCTCTGGCCACTATTGCTCTGGGAACCGGGCTGTTCAAAGGTAATCTGCAGGCTCTGGTGGGCAACCTTTATGACGACCCGAAATACAGCCATTTGCGGGATAGAGCCTTTACCATCTTTTATATGGGGATTAACATCGGGGCTATGTTTGCTCCTTCAGCCTCTGAGGTAGTTTCGAATTTCATCCTGAAAAAGAGCAATTTCTTTTACGATGCCCGCATCCCGGCTCTGGCTCATGAATATCTTTCTGGAAAGCTGGCTGAGATCAACCAGCTTCTGGAATTAGCTCAAAGGCAGAATCCATCCATAACTCTGGAAAACCTCAGACAGTTTGCTGAAACCTATTTAGGAACACTCAGCAAATCCTACCATTTTGGCTTCGGAGTTGCCTGCGTCAGCTTGATAATTTCAATGCTCATTTTCTGGGGGTTCAGAAATTATTACAGGCAGGCCGATCTTACTGAAAAGCAGAAAGAAAAATCGGCCGAGCTTAAAGCCCAGATAATTGAGCTAACCCCGGAACAAACCAGAGAACGTTTAGTGGCTCTGGGACTGGTCTTTTTGGTGGTAATTTTCTTCTGGATGGCTTTCCATCAATCGGCCGTGACCATGACTTTCTTCGCCCGCGACTACACGGTTAAACAGGTCGGTAAGCTCACCAACCTCTGGTTTGACCTGGGCGGACTGCTGCCTCTTTTTCTGTCGATTCTCGGGTTGGTTTTTCTCCTGAGAAAAAGTTCCTCTAAGACTTCCAGAATTGCTGGCGGTCTGGCTTTTATCATTTTTGCAGTTCTGACCTATCTCCGCTTCCAGAGTTATCCTGAAGTCAGCCCCTTCCAGCCACAGAGGTTCCAGCATTTCAACCCCTTCTTTATCGTAGCTCTTTCGCCTCTGATAATCGGGTTGTTTGGCTATCTTAACAAAATCGGTAAAGAACCGTCTGCTCCGAGGAAAATAGGAATTGGAATGTTATTGACGGCGGCTTCCTTCTCTATTCTGGTTATTGCTTCCATCGGTCTTCCAAGTCCAGCCCAGCTGGGCGGAAAGGTGGCTCCTCCGGAATATCTGGTCTCGGTCTACTGGCTGATCAGTACTTATTTTCTTCTGACCATTGCTGAACTCTTCCTGAGTCCGATGGGCATTTCTTTTGTCTCCAAAGTGGCTCCGCCCAAGTATAAAGGATTGATGCAGGGAGGCTGGTTTGCGGCCACAGCTACCGGTAATTATCTGGTTGGACTCGTAGGTTACCTCTGGATGAAAGTCCCGCTCTGGGCTCTGTGGATGATTCTGGTGGTGGCCTGCCTGCTCTCGGCGGCTTTTATGTTCAGCATAATGCGCCGTCTTGAAAAGGTAGCGACCAGTTGAGCTTGAGTGAAATTTAATAGCCAGGAATAGAATTTATTAAAACAGAAAAGAAAGAATCGAGAATTCAGGGGGGCGAGCTCTAGCCAATGGACTGGTTATTTTGGGTTGCAGTCGTAGATTTTAAGAAAAGGAGAATCCCTCTTGTCTCCCTAGTTTTTCTCGGCTTATATTTGGCTCTATGGGCAGTTCCTTTTTCATATTCTCAGCCCAGGCCACCAGCTAAAGACCGGGGTAGCCTGGTCTTTTCCCTGGAAAATGATGTCTGGCTGAAGCAGGATGAAGGCTATACCAACGGTGTCCAGTTGATGTGGGTAACTCCCGAGCTCAGCCAGGACACCGGATCTCCTTTTTTACGGCGGCTGGAAAGATTAAACCGGAAGCTGCTGGGTGGCGGGGATAAAAGCCGGATTGAGTTAGTTAAGAGAAAGGCCAGTCTGTCTCTGGTCCAAGGGATATTCACCCCTGATAATCTGACGGAAACCAATTTAATACCGGATGATCGTCCTTATGCCGGCCTGCTGTATGCAGCGCTGGGGCTGGTCAAATTGGGTCCGGCCCACCAGGATTCAGCCGGTCTGGCCCTGGGGGTGGTGGGTCCGCTGTCCCTGGCTGGAACCATCCAGCGCTGGTTGCATAAGACCTATGGCTGGACCTACCCCGCAGGCTGGGAGAATCAGCTCAAGAATGAGCCGGTGCTGGAGCTGTGGTTTAACCGTCTCTGGACCCTGGTTCCGCCCAGGGTTTCCGTTCGCGGGCTGCAGCCGGTGGTCAAGGTCGGAGTCGGGGCCCAGGCTGGTAACCTGTTGATAGCTTCTTCGGCCGGGCTCGACTTGAAGCTTGGTTTCAACCTGGAACCGCAGCTGGATACATTTACCGGCGCCCCGCTTTTTAACCATTTCTTAGCTGGACGGGCCACCAGGACATCAGTTTATGCTTTTGCCAGGCTGGAAGGGCGGGTCATCGCCAGGAATCTTCTCCTCCAGGGCAACACTTTCCGGGATAGCCACGGGGTGGATATATATCCATTATATGGACAATTTTCCACCGGCCTGGCCTATCAATCGGAGCAGGCCGGGCTGGTGCTTTATTTTGTGATGAGAACCAGGGAATTCATCGGCCAGAAATACCGTGAACCTTATTTCGGTTTGACCTTTTCTTTCAACCTGTGAAATATTGGAGGCGGTTGTCAGGAGAAAAGTATCGGTTTTATGAGCTCAACCTTCAGGTTTCGAGCGGGCCAGGCGGCGCATGGTCAGGTAAAGGGGAAAACCCAGCAGCAAGAAAATTGAACCCAACAGCGCCTGACGAGGCTGGGAAATCAAGACATTGACAGTAATGGTGAGCAAGAAAAAAATAAACAGAGCCGGCAACACCGGGTAAAGAGGCATCCGGAAGCCACAGTAACTTTCCGATTTTTTTTGGGCTCTGGCCCTCAGGACAAAGATGGTCGAAGCTACCACGGCGATTCCCAGGCTGTCCAGGAACATTACGTAGTTGACGATGTTTTCAAAAGTCCTGAGGAAAGCCAGGCTCAGCAGCATGAAGGCTCCCAGGAACAGCAGGCCGAATTCCTGCACCTGGGTTTTGGGATTAACTTTCTTGAATATGGCTGGCAGGGTGCGGTCCTCAGCCATGGCCAGGTAAGTGCGGGGAAGCTGCATCAGGATGGCGTTGAGGAAACCCAGGGCCGACAGGAAAATAGCTAGCGAAACAAATTTATGACCGGCCTCGCCGAAGACCACCCGGGCGGTTTCGGCTGCTACCAGTTTGGCTTCCGACATTCCTGGGATTCCCAGAACCCGCCAGTAGGCCAGATTGATTAGCAAGTAGCAGCCAACCACTATCAGCATGCCGGAAATTACGGCCCGGGGCAGGTTTTTGCTTGAGTCTTTCAGGTCAGCCCCGAGATTGATGGTTTGCTGGTAACCGCCGTAGCTGAAAAATACTGAGATAAAACCCAGCCCCAGGGCCAGCCACCAGGGATTGTCAAGCGGCAGCGAAGAGGCGGTCAGGACCGGGCTGCTCTGGCGGCTGAAAAGCCCGGCTGCGGCCAGGACGGCAATCAGAATAATCTTGGACAGGCTGAGAATATTCTGGGTCCGGGCACCCGATTTTATGCCGATGTAGTTGAGCACCACCAGCACAATCACCATAGAAAAAGCCAGAAACAGGATGTTCTGTCCGGCCCGGGCTTTTTCCGGCAGGATAATGGGGGCCAGGTACTCGGCTCCGATGAGCGCCACTCCGGCTCCACTGGCAGTGTTAATGATAAAGACGTTAGCCCAGTTGAGCAGGAAAGCCAGCAGCGAATTATAGCTTTCAGCCACCACCCGGTAATAGGAACCGGGGTGGGGAAAGCGGGCCCCGATTTCGGCAAAGGTCAGGGCTCCAACCAGGGTTATAAGGCCTCCGGCTATCCAGGCAGTGAAAAAGAGGAAAGGGGTGCGAGTGGCTGAGGCTACCATGGCCGGGGTCCGGAAGATGCCGATGCCGATGACCAGGCTGACTACCACCATGGTCACGTCGAAGGTATTAAGCTTGGCTTTTATCATGGTGAGTATCCGCCATTTTTTAGGTTTACATTTTTTGAATCGTCAGATCGTTTCTCTTCTTAAAAAACCTGAAGCTAAACATTGTGAAACAGCCTCAAAAAAATCACAAACAGCATTAATTATCTTCATCTCAGGTGATAAAGGCAAATCTTTTGAGATAATCTAATGAGGACAGGAATCCGGTCGGATTGCCTGGATTTCTTTTAGGTGAACTGAAACTGAAAAAAGGGTCCCTTTAACGGGTGGCGGACCTTAATCGTAAAAGTGCTGAAATAAGGTTCTTTTCCGCCAGAGGTAGAAAAGCGCCCACAGACAGAAAATCAGGCTCGGAACAACTATGCTTATCTGGAAAAGGCCGGTGAGTCCAGCTATCAGCAGAACATCAAAAAGCCACATCCCAATTCCGATCAGTGAGCAGACGTATCCGGTTTTCTTGAACCGCAGCAGCCCGAAAGCTCCGATTATCAACAGCAAGGACATGACCAGGTCCGGAATGGCAAAGGCATTGTAGAGATTGTCCGGAACAGGCAGGGTTTTTGGAAAACGGTTGGCCAGAAGATGCCCTATCCAGAAGGCTATGGTCATCAGAGCTACAAAAAGATTGATGACCCCAATTATCACCAGCCCGAGAATGAACCTTTTTTCCTTGTCCATCAGAACCTCAAACAATAGAATACCTCAACCTGCAGTCTTAATGAAGTCGTATTTTTTATTGATTCAGGCTCTGACTGGTCTAATTGTTTTAGTAGCCGGGAGTTGCTCAGACCCGGATAGGGTCATGGTTAAATTTTCCTGGCCTGTTTCTGATAAAACTTTATGTCCCTATCTTTATCATTTCCGATTCGGTTGAAGAAACCGGGGGACAAAAGAAGGCTTTGCTCTTAAATAGAATGACCCAACCCAATTATTCCTGACCACCAAAGTTTGATAAATCGCGGTTTAAAATTTAAGTAAGTATGAATAATTAAGTATGAAAAAAAGAAGGCGGTCTTTAATTATTGACTAAAATCGAAAATCTTATTTAGTCTAATGCTCAAAACAGGTCAGGCTGATGGCTATAATTAATCGTGAATGACAGTTATTCTTTATCCAGGCCCTTGTTGAAGACTGCCGTCAGGAAGCGGCGGTCACGCTCGGAAAGAGTCAGCCGGCCAAAAAGGTCGTAAAGCAAATTGGTTACGTGCTCGCGGTTGGTCTCATGCATGAAGCCGCGTTTTTCCAGCTTTTTCAGGATTAATTCAATACAGTCGGTTTGCTCCTTCCTGGGTATAGGCAGCGGACCTTGAGGAACAAGGTTAGAAGTGGATTCACGGAATAACGTGTAAAGCGTGATCAAAACTGCGGCTGCCAGATTGTAAGATGGCTGACGGCCGACCTGGGGAATAAAATAGGCAAAATTGACCCGGCGAAGCTCGGTATCGCTCAGGCCGGTTCTCTCGTTGCCAAAGACAAGGCCAATTTTCGTTTGAAGCGGATAAGTTTTAATCTTAAGCACAGCCTCATCTACGGTCATAATCTTAAAGGCCTTTCTCTGGCGGGCGGTTGAACCAAAAACTAAATTCAGGTCCGAGACAGCTTCGTCCAGGGAATCATAGAAATTGGCGTTTCTCAGGATTTCAGTTGAATGAACAGCAGTTCTCAGGGCTTCCGCGGTTAATTCGGGTTTCCCCACGACTCTCAGCCGGCTGAAGCCGGTGTTTTTCATGGCCCTGGCCACCAGGCCGATATTTTCCTGGTTCTCCGGGTTGACTAGGATTACATAAAATCTTGAGCGGTCGAGCAGGTCATTTTCTGCTATGAAAGGCAGCTTCACAAATCAATTATAGCTTAATATCTGTAGTTGATGGAATCGAGTTTATTGTAACCGGACTCTTTGATTGCGTGTTCAATACGGGTCAGGGCTTCGGCCATAGTTTTTCGCGGGCAGGCTAAGTTCATGCGCTCAAAGCCCACCAGCTCTTCACCAAAAATTGGTCCTTCGTCAAAATAAACCCTGGCCTTTTTCAGGAAGAATTCATTCAGTTCTTTTTGGGGCAGGCCCAGAGCCCGGCAGTCCAGCAGGGCCAGGTAGGTACCTTCAGGTTTCAGGAATTTTATTTGAGGTATGCGCTCTTCAAAGTAGCGTTGAGCATAATCCATGTTCCCTTCCAGGTATTCAACCAGTTGGTCCAGCCAGGCAGCGCCATGGGTGTAGGCTACTTCCAGGGCTACCAGGCCAAAAATGTTATTTACTGTAAGACCAAGGTTTTCCAGCTGGGTATTGTAGAGATTGAGGAGTTTAGCATCAGGAATGATTACTACTGAAGTGGTCAGACCTGCAATGTTAAAAGCTTTACTGGGGGCCTGGAGGGTAATAGTTCGAGCCGCCACAGCAGTTGAAAGAGAGGCTATGGGAATATGTTTGTGTCCTTTATAAACATGCTCGGCATGGATTTCATCTGAGACGATGAGCAAGTCATGTTTAAGACAGATTTCAGCCAATCCCTCCAGCTCCGACCGCTCCCAGACCCGGCCCACCGGATTATGTGGGCTGCAGAGAATCAGCATCCTGGTGCGGTGGTCTATTTTTTGCTTCAGGTCCTCCAGGTCCATCTGCCAGCGGTTATTTTTATAGACCAGGGGATTTCTGACCACCCGTCGGCCGTTATTTTCTACGGCGGAAAAGAAGGGGTAATAAACCGGGCTCTGGACAATAATTTTATCCCCAGGTGCAGTGTAGGTTTGAACGCAGATGTTAAGCGCCGGGACCACTCCAGGGGCCCGGGAGAGCCACTCCAGTTTTATTTCCCAGTTGTGGCGTATCTTCATCCAGTTGATGATAGAAGTCCAGAAGGAACGAGGAATGAAAGGATAGCCGTAAGCTCCGTGTTCAGCTCTTTTCCTGACCGCCTCGACTACTTCAGGCGGGGCCGGGAAATCCATATCAGCCACCCACATCGGAATAACCTCCGGCACTCCGAGGACCTGTTCACAAAAATCCCACTTGAGAGAACAGGTGTTGCGGCGGTCAAGGCCGCTATCAAAATCATATTTTTTATCGCTCATTTTTTGTCCTCTAAAACTATCAATTTTTTTTATCTTTTAGGTAAATCCCCTGACAAAAAACTTCACTGCTTAATCTGCAGGTAAGACTTAAACTGAAGCGATTATAATTACCTCTCTTTTCTGTTTTCAAAATGAAAATAAATTTTAGTTAAGAATCTCAGGAATAGCAAGAAAG
>Ga0185342_1000182_pt1 | contig 35153 bp, 43 predicted proteins | sample ConPoolayeEmetaG_FD_128045 | JGI IMG/M metagenome (GOLD analysis project Ga0185342, IMG submission 128045) | Hot spring microbial mat communities from California, USA to study Microbial Dark Matter (Phase II) - Cone Pool mat layer E metaG... ... | reverse complement strand
CCATTACCGAAAGGAGACAAAGAAGAGAAGACCGCCAGGAAATGGCTTTATTTTCTATAGCGGTGTAAGAGTTAAGCCAAATTGAAATGTCCCAAAGCCCTCTTCTACTTCTATCTAAAATTTTTCTATCTATGCTCTCCTTTATACACTCCCTCGTATTTATGTCCGGTTTTTTCCACCAATTTTATAAAAATCATCTGTCCTATCTTTGCATTCTTTTTTAGCATAATTCCTTTCCTGTTGTGCGCAACCAAGAGCATCTCCCCTCTTCCCTCATAGCCCGGGTCCCATACAGCAGTGTGGAGCGCCGCCCCGCATCTAAGAAGAGAGGAGCGCGGAAAGACAAGGGCCGCCATGTCCTGTGGAATTTTTATATACTCATTAAAACTTACTTTGTATGCTCCCATTCGTAATTTTATCCAGCCGGTTTCATCAAACCTCAACTCCTCAGCTTCGCTTATTTTCCTTTCAGAATTGTCAAAATCAATCCTCCCCATTCCTTTTAAAGCAAAAACCTTCTTAAGCGTCAAGTCCATGCCTGCGGGCTGGAATTGCTCTTCGCTCAAAAAATCAGAAATTAGGCTAGATTTTAGGAGGTGCTCCTTTGGAAGGATCATCTATTCTACCTTTGGGCTTATTTTTGGGAAATGCAGTTTTATCTCAAACTCAGCGGTTTCCGGCCCGTCGCTTGCATGGACGGCATTATGCCCAACATCACTGCCGAATATATTCCTTATGGTATTCGGTTCTGCTTTTCTTGGGTCTGTTGCACCGACCAATTTTCTAAGGTCTGCAATCCCGTTCTCCTTTTCAAGCACAAACATCACCACCGGGCCCGAGGTTATGTACTCTATCAAGTCATCGTAGAATGGCTTTCCTTTATGAACTGCGTAATGTTTCTCAGCAACCTCTTTTTTCATGGTTGTGGCTTTTTCTGCAATAATTTTAAACCCTGCATCGACCACCATCCTCTTTATCTCCTCCACCGCCTTCCTGTCGTTTGCAACATCTGGCTTTATCATAAAAAAAGTCCTTTCGCTCGCCATTTTCCCGCCTTATTTTTTCTTTTTTTCTTCCTTTCCCGCGCTTTTCTTTGTTTCCTCCTTAAACCTTCTGAACTTTTTTGTCCATTTGGCTCTCCTTCCCTCTCTTTTAAGCTTCAATGAGTTTTTTTTGCACTTGTCTGAGCAGAAATAAAAGGTTATTCCATCAGCCTTTACGTACATCAGTCCTCTTCCTTTTGGGATCTCTCTTCCGCAGAAGTAGCATTCCATTTGCTCACCTTTTCGGCTTGATTTCCTTTGCTTCCCTTTCCGTTTCCATAAGCATTATTACCATGCCGGGCCTTACAGGGCCTTTTAAGTTCCTGAGTATTACTCTTCCCGCGTCTTTCCCTTCAAGTATTTTTACCAGGCACTGGTATATCTCCCCATACACACCTGTTTTTCTCGGCCTTACCTCAACTATCTCGGCGGCAAATCCCTTCTCTTCTTCGGCCATTACTTTTCACCTTTTTTCTTTCCTTCCTGCTTTGGCAGTCTTTTTACGATATCCTGCAGAAGCTCAGCACCGCTTCCGGCATTTTCCACCGCAATGCTGCTCGTGCCGACCTTCAGGCCCGCGGCCTCCCCAAGCTCCTTTTTTGTTTTTACATACAGGTACTGTATTCCCATCTCTTCGCATAGGCCCGGAATGTGCATTGCTATCTCCGGCGGGCTTATATCCTCAGCGATTACAACAAGCTTCGCAGCTTTTCGCTCGATGCTTTTTGTCGCTTCGTTTATCCCCTTCCTCACTTTTCCTGTATCCTTTGCGACGCTTATCAGTTCTACGGCCATCTTCCTTACTTCTTCTGGTGTTTCAAATTTTACATAACTCATGCTTTCACCTCGCTTAAGCTCATAGGCTCATTTAGGTTTTTCTTTTTAGTCTATCAGTATTTTTAAATGTTTCTAATTGCCTCCTGCGAAATTCAAGCACGTCCACAATTCTCTGTGCAGCATTTTTTCGTATAAACTCTTCTACCATTTCCTTTCTTACAACTTCGCTTATAGTTTCGTAATAACGAATAAATGCGTTTTCTCCTTTTTGGATAAGTTTTTTCAGCGCTTCTGCGTGGAGTTCTCTCTTTTCTTTTCCCCCCTTCTTTATTCCCTTAAACAGCACGTCGAGCACCCTTCCTTTTACGGTGTTCTCAAAAAGTGCTTCAGCAACTTCAAAGAAATACTCCCTTTCCATTCTTCCTTTACATACGCTCGTTCCAGCATTTGTCAGCGCAAAATACACAAACTCGCGGAAATGGGCATAGGCGCGAACCAGTTCAGTATCTCGTTCCCTTAGTGCCGTATTTGCGAGCATGTTAAGATATGCGTAAAGCACATTCGTAGGCATACTCATGTTGTTTCTCGTACTCGGGTCATCTTTATGGTAGTACTCACTCCCTCCTGCGATCTCTTCAAGATGTTCTATCTCTTCCTTGCGCTTCGCTCTCGTCACTATATATCTGCACATCGCTGAAGCACCGGGCATCCTGAGTTTTCTATCCAACATCTCATAATTATCTTCATTTTGCGGGTTGGATTTCCAGTTAAATTTCTTTGCGTATTTCATGGTGTACCAGCTTATTACATTGAGCTCTTCTAAATCCAGGAGTTGAAAAAGAAAATCCAAGTTCTCTTTATTCCATTCTCGTCCATTTTCTTCAGCTTTGCTGACCGTGTATACTATCCGTCTTACTATTTCTTCTGCAACGGGAGCCATGTGATTCTTTGCAAACTCCCTAAGCGCCATTTCTGCTTTTTCCCTCGTCGTTTGACCATGGTCCGTGAGCAGGCATTTTGTAAGCACTCTTGCAACCATACGGGCGGAATATCCCAATGAGCAATTTTCGATAAGGTCGTCCAGCGTCTTGTTCCCGTTTAAGTAATCGTTTGCAAGAGACCGATAATAATCAGCGTTTCTCGTCTCAGTCATTTTTTCCACGTTATTATACAATATAAAACATTTTTTAAACATTTTGCAAACCAATAAAAAATGTATGAATAAAAAGAAAGGCATGCGCATTCTATTGCAGTTTCCTGAGGGTTTGAAGCAGTATGCTGTGCAGAAGGCAGAGGAGCTTGAAAAACAGGGACACGAGGTCTTCATCTCGTCCTCAAACAGCTACGGCGCCTGCGACATTGCAATAGATGAAGCCCGGGCGATTTGCGCAGATAAAATAATCCACTTTGGCCATGCGCCCTTTCCTTTAAACATGAAAATTGAAATCCCGGTTGAATTTGATGAATGGAGAATGGATTTTGATATTTCTTCTCTTGAGGTTGCGGTTGAAGAATTCAAAAAAAGAAAAATAAAAAAAATTGCGTTAGGGACAACTGTTCAGTATGTTCACAAGCTTGAAGAAGCAAAAAAATTCTTTGAAAACCATGGAATAAAAGCGGATTATAAAAAAGGGGTCAAAGCCCACTATCCCGGCCAGATTTTGGGTTGCGATGCGATTGCAGTTGATGTTGAAAGCGATGCAATCCTGCTTATTGGCGACGGTTTGTTCCATGCGCTCGCGGTAGATTCGCAAAAACCTGTTTTCCTTTTCCATCCAAAAGCAAAAACGCTTAGGCAAATAAATGACGAGATAGAAAAGCTGCGGAAGAGGCGGAAGGGCGCGCTGATAAAGGCCGTTGATTGCAAGAATTTTGGAATCCTACTTTCCACAAAACCCGGGCAGTTCAACCCAGAGGTTGCAAAGTGGATGAAAAAAGAGCTTGAGAAAAGAGGAAAAAAAGCCCATATAATTGTTTCAAACGAGTTTGAGCCGTATGCGCTGAATAATTTTATTGTTTTTGATTGCTACATCTCCTCGGCCTGCCCGAGAATTGCCGACGATTACAAAGAGTTTGAAAAACCTGTTTTGAATATGGAAATGTTCAACGAGCTTTTAAAAATTCTGGATGAGCTAGCCAAAAAGTAAATCCTCAATTTTGTACGCAACACTAGCAGCTTTTTCAAAGCTTATGCCATAGTTTATTTTTTTCTTCTCAAAAGCAGAGAGAGGAATAAAAAACCATCCCATGCGAGATTTTTTCCACGCAACGTACACCTGCATTAACGAATTTTCCCGCCACTTTAATAGATTTTCAAACTGATCTTTCTCAATGCTCAGCACATTTCCGTTCTGCGCCTTGCATTCGATCGCATACTCCTTTCCGCCTTTTATGGCAATAATATCCGGACCCTCAAAACCAGAGCCTGCTGCCCTCACAACAATAAACCCGTGCTGCTTGAATTTATTCAACAGCTCTCTTTCTGCCCTGCTTCCTTTTCCGTACCACCACATGCATTTTTTAGGCAAAAAACCGTTTAAAAACCTGCGTAATGCAATTAAAAAATAAAAAAAGAAAAATAGACTTATTGGCCTTGGATCGCCTGTTCGCACTGCGCCCTCAGATCCGGGTCTTCTATGTCTGCGCAAACATTCCTCATCATTTCTTTTATGTTGCACACATTCCCGGGTGTTGCGAATTTTTCTTCTCCAAACATCGCAGGTTCGCAATGAACTGTGTACTCGTATCCTAATTTTTCATAATCCGCTCCAACTTTTTCTTCTTCGTTTATTTCATACTCTTTGTTTTCACCGGCAGGATAGAACAGCCAATCGCAGTTCGCATACATTCCTCCATCGGCTTTCATTTCAGGCATTATTTTTATATACGCTCCTTCGTTCTTCACTACCATTATACTTGATGTAGACCCATCCTTTGTTGTTGTTTCTGATTCTATCCTAGCTTTTTTGCCTATTATGTATTCTAATGCAGTCCCGCTCATTCCTTCTTTTTGATAGCGGTATGTTATCACGCATTTTATCGGAACACCCAAGTTCATCAACGCACCCATAGTCATATCATTATAGTTCTGCTGTCCGCCTCCTGTTGCATACTCCTCTCCCGCCTCCTGCTGCTGTCCTGCGCCCTGTTCTTGCTGTCCCTGTGCTCCGCCTATTACCTGCTCCTGCGTTTCTACTCCTGTTCCCTTTCCGCTGTTAGGTGTTTGGATGCATCCAGCAAGAAGAAGCAGCATCGCCAAGGCAAATGCTAGAAATATTTTTTTCATGCTTTCACCAGCATTTCTATCTTTAAAAAACTTTATAAATCAAACTATTTTTGAGTAAAAGCTTCCATACCCTGCTTTTTTCACTGCTTCAGATATTTTCTTCGCCTTTTCTTCATTTTCCGCGAGCGCAATCGCACATCCCCCTCCGCCCGCACCAGTTAGCTTTGCTCCAAGCGCCCCGCTTTTCTTTGCAATATCTATTATCTCTTCTAATTCCTTCGTAGAGACACCTATCTCTCTTAAAAGCACCTGATTTTCATCCATTAGCTTCCCAACCTTAACCAGGTTTCCCTTTTGCAGTGCGCCCAGCGCCTCTTTCGATAGCTTCGCGTATTTCTTCAAAACATTTGCGAACCATCTCTCGTTCTCCTCCCTTTTCGTTCTAACCATCGCAACAAGCTCCTTTGTAATCCCCTGCTTCCCGCTTATTCCAATTGCAATGTAAAAAGTCTTTTTTACTTTCAGCCGCTTTATCAGGTTTCCCCTTTCCCTCTTTCTAAAAACAATAACCCCCCCGTAGGTTGCCGCGGTGTTGTCTATTCCCGAAGGGGTTCCGTGGAATATTCTTTCGCTCTCGTACGCTGCGTTGCATATCTCTTTCTCATTTTTACCCAGTTCAAATTCATTATTTATTGCCCTTGCAATCGCAACCGCCAGCGCTGCTGAGCTTCCAACCCCAGCGCCCGCAGGGAGCTCTGAGCTTACATTCTTCAACCTTACGCCCACATTAACGCCAAGCGCTTTTTTTATTGCCTGCAAAGATTCCATCCTTTCTTTCTTATATTCATTAGTTGCAACCTCATCCTCAGTAGATTTCTCAACTTCCGCCCATATTCCTTTATCCAAGCCAGCAACTATTCCTGTCTTTCCGTACACAACGAAATGCTCGCCGAACAGAATTGTCTTTCCAAATCCCTTTCCTTTTGCCATACTTGCATTTCATACTTTGTTTTTAAATGTTTTTAGGTCAAAGCACATCATGAATTTTTCAAACCTCCTTGCAACGATGGAAAAAGAAGCGAGAAGGAGAAATGCGCCAGTATATAGATTCTCAAAACTTGGAAGAAACAACTTTCAGATCTTAGTTTCTGCAATTCTTTCTACGAGAACTAGGGATGAAACAACAATAAGAGTTTGCGAAAAACTTTTCAAAAAAATCAAAACCCCGCAGGATGTTGTCCGTTTGGGGGAGAAGGGCCTTCAAAAAGAAATATACGGGGTGGGGTTCTACAAAAACAAATCAAAACTTCTCGTAAAATGCGCGAAGATTCTTATTGAAAAATATGGCGGTAAGGTCCCTAAAATAAGAAAAGAACTCCTAAAACTCCCGGCTGTTGGCCAAAAAGTCGCAAACGTTGTCCTCGTCCATGCATTCGGCAAAAGTGCGATCCCCGTTGATGTTCATGTGCATAGAATAAGCAATCGCTTGGGGATTGCGAAAACAAAAACTCCGGAGCAAACGGAAAAGGAGCTGGAAAAAACAATCCCGAAAAAACTCTGGAAAAAATTCAACACTATCTTCGTCGCATATGGCCAAACAGTCTGTCTTCCAAGAAACCCGAAATGCACAGAGTGTGGGCTAAGTAAAATATGCACATACCGCCGCGTTAAAAAACAAACTTTTTAATACCTTTCGCGCATAAATAACATGGTGAAATTATGGGGGGTGTGGAAAATTCTTTTAAAATGGAAGAGGAGATGGTAGGTACACCCGGCGGGAGAATAGAATGGTTTGGCGGTGAAGGAAAAAACCATGTTAGGTTTGTTTTTTGGGAAGGAAAGTTTATATTATTCGATGATGCCCTTCTTCATACCTTAAACCAAGGCCTGCACTATTCGCATGCTTTTTTCGAGGGCCAGAGATTTTATAGGATGGATGATGGGACATGGGTTTCTTTTAGATTTCCTGAACACTTTGCAAGGCTGATAGCGAGCTATTGGGCCATAAAGGGTTATGATTCGTTAAAGGAGATCGTGCCGATTATAAATTCTGAAAACATCTCCCTCAAAGTTGAAAACCTTTCCGTAGATCAACTCTATGAGCAAGCAGGAGCTTCTTACAAAAGAGGAACCATACCTATTTTTGTAAAAATCGACGCGGGTAAAAGAGAAAATGCAGAAAAAATTAGGGATGGATTAATAAAAAACATTCCGGATGTCTTGTTGGAGGATAAAATAGTCGATGTTCCGCTTGTCATGTATGCAGATGGAAGGTCTTATGATATCCAGGACCTTATGGATCTTACAAAAGAGCTTTTTGCCATAAACGATCTTGATATGCTGGATGCAGAAAGTTTTTACTACAGGCCGTTTGCGACAATCTCAAACTCCCCACTAAAACTCCAAACACTTGGAAAGGAAGTTGTGCTGGGACTTTTCCCGCTTCCATGGGGCCCATATCTTGGAAAGGGAGATATCCATATGGTAATCGGTCCGTGGAGAAGAATAAGCCCGGAGCAGTTCAAAACATACGCCAAGATGGCAGGAAATTATACTAACTCTCTTCTTTCTGCAAACCTTTCGCGTGTTTTTGGTTTTGCAGAGGGCATAATGCTGGATGCGGATGGAGATGTTGCTGAGGGTTCTGCCATGAACCTGTTCATCGTTAAAGATGGCGTTGTATGCACCCCTCCATTAACTGCAGGCATTCTGCCGGGAATAACGCGCGATTCTGTAATAAAACTTCTTAGATTTTTAGAGAAAGAAGTTGTTGAGAAAAATATAAGCATTGATGAGTTGCTCTCAGCTGATTCAGTTTTTCTTACGGGAACAGCGGCAGAGGTAATGCCGGTTACTACAATTTCTATTCCAAAGAACTTTGAAAAAATGAAAGAATACGACGAGATTTTTTCCCCATCTGGAAAATCTACTAAGATAGAACGGATCGAGTTTAGATGTGTTGAATATAAAGATCGTGAAATAGCGGATGAGGTAAAAAACGCATTCTTTGATCTGTTCAATCGCGGTAGCAAAACAAACAGAGAATTTGGCGATTGGCTTCAGGAAATGCCAAATGATGAGAAAGAAAAGATATGGATGATGAGAAGAGCAATAGAAAACGCTCGCGACAACGAAGTAAAGAGAGAAATCCAAAACAGAATAAACCAGCTAAAAGGTAAAACCAAAGCGAAGGTTTTTTAATTTTCTTTTTTTATTTAATCCGGTGGGCGTATGCTGGAATGGCTTTTGGCAGGAGGATTTGTTGTAGTTTTGCTCGTTGTTTTATTGGTGGTACTTGCATATGTTATATATGTTTATAACAAACTTATCACACTCGACCAGAATATAAAGAATGCATTTGCTCAGATCAGCGTCCAGCTTAAGATGAGGACGGACCTTATTCCAAACCTTGTTGAAACAGTAAAGGGATACGCTAAGCATGAGAGAACTGTTTTTGAAAATGTTACAAAGGCAAGGGCGGCGATAATGAAGGCCAAAACACCCGGAGAGATGGCTGAGGCAGACAACATGCTCACGGGTGCTTTGAAATCCCTATTTGCGGTTGCGGAGAACTACCCAAAGCTCAGGGCAAACAAGAATTTCCTTCAGCTTCAGGAAAAATTAGGAGAAATCGAGCAGAAGATTGCGTACGCAAGGCAGTCATACAACGATACAATTACGATGTACAACCGGCTCGTCCTCTATTTCCCGAGCAAAATAATTGCAGGCATGCTTGGGCATAAAGAAAAAGAGTATTTCGAAATTCCGGAAAAGGAAAAAGAGGCACCAAAGGTTAAGTTCTAGCATCTATCCTTTTGGCATTCTTCCTTTTGGTTTTTTTGCTTTTAAGTCAGGATAAGCCTTCTCAAGCATCTGTATAGTAGGATAGGGCGTAATGCCGTATGCATCAAAAACAGCATGGACGTTTGCAGCCGTTTGCTTTTCGTCGTCGCTTTCTGCATTCTTTAGCATTTCAACAAGATTTTTTATGCTCTTTCCTTTGCTGGTTTTTATGTTTGCGTTTATTTTTGCGAACTGGAAAGTTTTTGGAACTACCGTTGTGCATATGCTGCTCAATATTCCGCCTATTTCATACTCCTCAGAACCCGGGACGGTTAGTTTTTTTATCGCAACCCATTCTTTGTATTTTCCTATGAAAACGATCTGATCATCCGGCTCTTTTTCTTTTTGTTCAATCTCAAAATCAGAAAGCATCTTTGCCGTTAACCTGTACGGAACGCCGAAAATCCTCAGTATTTTGCTGAAAAAATAGCTCTCAGCAGCCGGCCTCAATTCCTTTTTTTCTCCGCACGCCTTTTCGAGCATTTCGCTTGGTTTAAATTTTTCCAAAAAAACAACCATCTCTTTTATTCCTTTCCCGCCCGCGCCCCGTATCGCCCCATCAACAACTTCTGTATTCATCCCGCAGTGCATGTACGCCTTATCTTCTATTTCATCGGCTGTTTTTGCGAGCGCGTACGCAACATTTCCATCGTTTTTTCCTTCTAGCTCAAATGTGTAGCCGAACTTCCATCCTTTGTATGCCCCCCAAGTTTCTATGCAGTCCGGAATCATAAAACCACGATTTTTTTGCTTCGCACAAAAATACTTAAATAACTTTCCATTGTAGTATTTTAAACGGATTCTATGAAAAATAAAAACTCCGAGGAAAGATTCGCGCTTTTAAGCGTCTATGAAAAAAGAGGAATAACAGAGCTCGCCTCCTCGCTCGCTGCTCTGGGGTATACTATACTCTCTACCGGAGGAACGGCCAAGGAGCTGAAAAGCAGGAACATTCCTGTAACTGATATAACGAGCCTTACGGATTTTCCCGAGCTTTTTGATGGGAGGGTGAAAACGCTCCACCCCAAAATACATGGAGGGATTCTGTACAGGCGGGAGGTTGAGCGGGACAGGATTGACGCGGAAAAGCATGGAATAAAAAACATAGAGATTGTTGCTGTTAATCTCTATCCTTTTGAGGATGGATTGAACAAGAAGCTGAACAAAGAGGAGATGGTAGAGCTGATAGATATAGGCGGGCCCGCGCTCCTCAGGGCCGCGGCAAAAAACTACAAAAATGTCCTTGTTCTCTCTTCCCCCTCCCAGTATGATGAGTTTTTAAAAAAACTGAAAGCGGGCAGAGCGGATGAGGAATACCGGCTTTCGCTCGCAGTTGAAGCGTGGAATGCTGTAAGCCATTATGATATTTTGATAGAGAGATATTTTTCAGAAATGGCTGGGAGAAAAAATCACCCGCGCTATCTCAACCTCGCATTTGAAAAAAAACTAGACCTGAGATACGGCGAAAATCCGCACCAAAATGCCGAATTATATGCAGACCCGCATTACGAAAATTCATCCATCCCTTCCGCAGAGCAGCTGCAGGGAAAACAGCTTTCCTACAACAACATTCTAGATGCGGATTCTGCGTTGAAACTCCTGCGGGAGTTTGATGAACCGACAGCCGTAATAATAAAGCACAACAATCCGTGCGGGGTTGCAAGCTCTGAAAATGTTGTTGAAGCTTTTAAGGTTGCGAGGTCCGTTGACCCCGAGGCGGCATTCGGAGGGGTAATAGGCGTCAACAGAACTGTTGATGAAAGCCTTGCAAAAGAGATAACCTCAAAGTTTGCCGAGATCGTGGTCGCTCCGGAATATACAAAAGAAGCGATTGAAATATTCTCAGAAAAGAAAAACCTCCGTATCTTGAAAATTAAGATAAACAAAGGCATGCCGCATCGCACCTACCGGTCTGTTGAAGGCGGGATTCTTGCGCAGGATTCCGACGATATTCTTTTCCAAAGGTTTGATGTAGTTACGAAAAGAAAACCTAGCGAGGAAGAAAAAATGGCTATGCTCTATGCCTGGAAGGTAGTGAAGCATGTGAAATCAAATGCGATAGTTTACGCACGTTCAAACAAGGCAGTCGGAATAGGCGCAGGGCAGATGAAAAGGATAGATGCGGCAAAACTCGGCGCCATGATAGCAAAAGATTTTGGGGAGAAGCTCAGCGGATGCGCGATGGCAAGCGACGCGTTCTTTCCGTTCAGGGACGGAATAGACTACGCAGCATCTCTCGGCGTAAAGGCAGTAATACAGCCCGGAGGTTCGATAAACGATAAAGAAGTCATCGCGGCTGCGGATGAACATGGAATGACTATGGTTTTCACCGGCACAAGGCATTTCAGGCATTAGCCCTGTTGAACTTTTGCCCCAGTTCTTCTCAAAATTTCTCTCGCAGCGATAATGCCCGTGACCGCTGCGCCGTTTATCCCTCCGCTAACCCCAGCCCCATCCCCAACAGTGAAAAGGTTTTTTATTTTAGTTGTCTCTAGCTGTTTTGTTATTTCCAATCTAACTGATTTAAATTTGACTTCCGGCGCATACAGCAATGTTCCATCTTCATTCACCCCCGGGATCACTCCGGCAAGCTTGTCCAGCCCCTCCACAATGTCCTCAACAATTCTCGCGGGCATCGCCATGCTTATATCCCCCGGGGTGACGTCCTTCTCTGTCGGCTCAACATAGCTCTTCTCAATCCTCTCCCATGTGCTCCGTCTTCCTCTTTTCAAATCGCCCAGCCTCTGCACTATCGCCTTTCCCCCTCCTATCGTTGTCGCAAGTTTGCATATGCTTTCTCCATACAAAGTTGTGTTTTCTACCGGGTGCGTCAAATAAACCCTCACCAGGAATGCAAAATTCGTGTTGTTGCTCTTCTTATTCTTCATGCTGTGGCCGTTTACAGAAACAAACTTTCCATAATTTTCTGTTATCACGTAGCCGTATGGGTTTGTGCAGAAAGTTCTGACAAAATCGTCGTACTTTTTAGTTCTTATGTGGAATTTCGGGTCCCAGTTTACTTTTGTAACATCCTCCATTACCTCATTCAAGACCTCGACCCTCACTCCGATATCAAGCGGGCCGTACCTGAAGGGAATCCCCAATTTTTTTGCGAGCTCAAGCAGCCACGCCGAGCCGGCCCTTCCGGGCGCGAGAACCGCACAGTCTGCCTCCATTCTCGTTTTCTTCCCGCCCTTCTTTTTTACCGCCACCCCAGCAACCTTCCCATTTTTTATTATTACATCCGTCGCTTCAGTTTCAGTAAAAAATTTCCCTCCGAATTTTTCTATTTTTTTCTTTATCCTTTTCACAACCTCTGGAAGCTGGTCGCTTCCAACATGCTTCTGCTTTATAGGGATGTATTTCACTCCCGCCCTCAGCGCTTTTTTGTAAAGCTCTTCGGATTTTGGGTGGATCTTCGCCCTTCCATCCACCCCTGCTTCCGTAAAGATGCTGTCAACATACTCCATGTATTCTTCCGCTGCGCTCTGCGGGAGAAATTCGAGCATGTTCCCGCCGATTTCAGGGTGCAGGTTAATTTTTCCATCAGAAAATGTTCCGCTCCCACCCATTCCGCGTATATAGTGGTATCCTGCTTTTTCCGGGTCTTTCATCATCTGTTTTCTTTCTTCAATATCAAGGCCCATGTCAACAGCAATAACCTCTGCGCCGTGCTTTGCGAGTTCATAGGCAGCAAACATGCCCGCAGGGCCGGCACCGACAACGATCACCCTAACCATCCTATCCCCTCTTTTCCATTTCTTTCTTCACTAGGATATTCATCCACACCCCAAGAATTGTCGCCGCTATAAAAAATAAAAACTGCAGCCAATCCCCAAGAACATAGTAAAGGCTATAACCCCCTAATGCGTTGAAAATCGGAAGGACCTGCGCTATGTTGTAGTGTTTTTTGATCCACGCCACCTGAAGCGCGAGTGGAAGAAGCAGAAAAAAGAAAAAGAAGCTCCAAAATATAATGTCTGCGCTCGCTTCGTCAAGCCTATACCCTCCTTTTACATCAAGCAATGCAAGGAGCACAACAAAAAGCAGCGAAAATAGCGGAAAATACATGAATACCAGTTGTCCCTCTTTTTCCTCCGCGCCAGCCCAATCCTTTTTTACATCCATTTTCTCATCCCCAATAAAGTGGCACAAACTAGTGCAAAAAGAATTGTCGCGGCGCATGGTTTTTCTTCGGATTTCTGCTCCTCCTGCCTCTCAACTTTTATCGGAGAAGGTTTGCTTTCCGGTTGTTCAGCTTCGCCGCTCGCATTCTCTTCCGGCATTCCTTCGCTTTCATTCTCCTCAGGTGCCGGCGGGATGACTGTTTCCACATTGCGCATGATGTAAAACCCCTCCTCCCCTTCTTTGCATTCATCCACATTGAAATTTATCAGCATCTTTCTGTAGGTGGGTTTGTCTATTCTTATCTGGAATAGCTTCGTCATGAATTTATAGTTTCCAGTAAACCAAAGACGGGCTTTTCCTTCCTTATCCGTTACGCCATTGTTGAGAACTCCATATTCGTACATCAAAAAAACCGTTGCGTTGTCTATCGGCTTCCAATCATACAGAAAAACATCAACCGTTTTGTTTTCGCATGCCACATAAATGTTTCCTGTAAATGAGTATATCTCGCTCTTGTTTTCCAGTTCAAATTCCTCCATCGCAACTGTTTTTGCGAATGCAAAGGAAAGCAGAAGAAAAACAAACAGCAGTTTCTTCATGCGTTGATTTCACCAGTTAGGTTTAAAAAATATGCCCGCAATTCTGTTTCATGTATGATGCCTTTTTTCTGCTCGGCCTAACAATAATTCTCGGCTGGATTTCTGTCTATGTTCTTAAAAAATACTACATTTCCCAGGTTCTTCTCCTCATGCTTTTCGGTTTTTTACTCGGGCCGGTGTTTAATGTGGTTGACATCTCCGAGCAGGCGATAATACGCGCCATCTATCCGTTTATGTCTGTTCTTGCCTTGATTATCCTCCTTTTTGATGCAGGCATTTCCTTTAAACTTCACAATATTTTCCAGACCCTAAACAAAACAACCATATTCGCCTGCCTGGTTTTTATTTTATCCGTGCTTTTTACGCTTATTCTTATGCCAATACTAAATCTGGACATCTTACACGCCATGATAATCGGCGCCACTCTCGGCGGGACATCCTCTGCGATAGTTGTTTCCATGCTCGAACCATTAAAAGTTCCGGATGAAACCTCCTCGCTCGTAATCCTGGAATCAGTCATCACCGATGTTCTTGTAATAATCAGTGTTTTTGTTCTTATACAGATTTCGCAGGCATCCGTCATTTCATTCAACGCCGTCCTTAATGACATTGTAGCATCCTTTGCAATCGCCATTATATTCGGGGCTTTTGCGGCATATGCGTGGTATAAACTCATGAGCCGGCTCCCCACTTTCGGTTTCGATTACATGCTTACGCTTGCAGTCTTGTTCATTGTTTATGCCGCAAACGAGGCTATAAATTCCAGCGGCGGGCTTTCTGTTTTTGTTTTTTCGCTTGCTTTCGCCAATTTCAAGCAGGCCCCGGAGTATTTTTCTTCTGAAAGAAAGCCGATGGAGGAAAAGAAGATACGAACAATGCAGTATGAAATCACATTCTTTGTAAGGACATTCTTCTTCACGTACATAGGCCTGCTCTACCCGCTTTTCAAGTTTGACTTCGTCTACTTTATTGTGAGCATACTGCTTGTGGCGTTATACCTGGCCGCGAGATATATTGTATTTAAGTATATGCTCATTAAAAACAAAAAATTCGAAAACATAATTGTTTTTATGTTCCCGCGCGGGTTAGCGGCGGCGGTTATGGTTGGAATAGTAGCCAGCTCAGGCATAATCATCCCGGGCTTCGAAATAATAGCATTTACGGTGATATTCCTCACCAATTTAATAGCGACTATTGCTGTTTTTGTGAAGCAAAGGGAGACAAACAAAAAATTTTCTGAAGAGGAAAGCGCGGAAATAAAAAAGAAAAAATAGCCCCAGAAGGGATTTGAACCCTTGACCTGCCGATTACAAGTCGGCCGCTCTACCAGGCTGAGCTACTGAGGCGCAAGAATATATCACCCGTAATGTCCGACCCCTTTTTCTTCAATCTCTATATATTTTTTTATTTCTTTCTTCAATTCACTCCTCTCTTTTTCGCTTATCTTTATTCTGCCTATTTTTTCCGCCCAAAGCGAGAGGGCGTCTGCCATTATCGGCATTATTTTCTCCTTCCCGTAAAAAAACGGCGCGAATGAAAGCAATACCCTCAGCGCATATGTATTGTTGCTTTCCCCCAGGATGCTGACCGCTTTTTCCGAGAGCATCTGCGTTTCAAAGCTGTTTACGAGCATGTACCTGGAGAGATGGTAGCTCACGAGCTTTATGGAGAACACATCGTCAAATTTCCCCAGCAGGTCGAATGTTTCAAATATTCCATCCAGGCTTCCAGAGTAGTCAAAAACCCTCCTGAATATTCCCTGCCTTACCTTATTTGCATCCTCCTCTTTATACCTCGCCTTCATTCCCTCAAAATTGTGGAAATCCCTGTACTCCTTGGCCGAGCAGAGTTTCTCGTGCAGTATGAACAATATTGTGTTTTTTATAACCTGGTCCTCCTTTTTGTACATCTTCACAAGTGCATATTTAGCGTCCTCTTTTTTTTCGTAGTCCGTGAATACAGGATAGTTGTAAATTGTTATAATAAGTCTATCTATCTCTTTTATTTTTTCCATCATTTTTGGGTCTGGCGCCGGCTGGACCGGCTGAGTTGCACTGCCCGGTTCGTTTTTTATTTCGCCCTCCTTCCTATCCCTCATGCAATCTCCTCTTTTCAATCTCTAACTTTTAAAAACACAAAACATTAAAAATCTGCTCATGCCTGCGCTCATCTTCGTTACCGGGAACAAGGGCAAGTTCAGGGAGGCGAGAGAAATTTTATCAACCGGAGGAATAGAAATAGCCAACAAAAACCTTCCGATTGAAGAGAAAAGAGGGACGCTTGAAGAGATTGCCGAGGACGCCGCGGAGCAGGCATACGCGAAGCTGAAAACCCCTCTTTTCGTTGAGGACTCAGGGCTTTTTATACATGCGCTGAACGGGTTCCCGGGGGAATTTTCCGCGTGGGCTTTTAAAAAAATAGGAAACAGAGGCATACTGAAACTCATGGGTGGTGAGAAAAACAGGCGCGCACATTTCAAATCGGTTGTCGCATATGCAGACAAGAATGGAATAAAACTTTTTGATGGCGTATGCACCGGTGCGATAGCCCGGAAAGTAAGAGGGACGGGCGGTTTTGGATACGACCCCATCTTTGTCCCTAAAGGAGAAAAATTCACGTTTGCTGAGAGAGAAGATTTAAAAACAGTACTCTCCCATAGATATAAATCTCTTAAAAAACTATTAGAATATTTGAAAATTTGAAAAAAGATAAGAGCATGAAGGTTGGGAAATATGGCGAGAATGCATTCCAAGAAAAAAGGAAAGAGCGGAACAAAAAGGCCGAAGAGGAAGGAAAATGCCGAATGGGTTGACAGCGCGGAAGCCAAGAAAACAGCGCAGAGGCTTGCAAAGCAGGGCGTTCCCCCCGCAAAAATAGGCCTTATCCTGAGGGATCAGTACGGCGTTCCTTCGTTTAGAGCGGCGGCCGGCAAAAAACTTACTGCCTATTTGAGGGATGAAGGGCTTTACAAAAAATTCCCAGAAGACCTTCTCCAGCTTTTTAGGAAGGCCGTCCGGATGAGGGAGCATCTGAAAGCAAACAAAAAAGATATCCACAACAGAACAAAACTTTCGCATACTGAATCGAAAATCATGCGGTTGCTCAGATATTATAAAAAAATCGGCAGGGTGCCAGCGGACTGGAGGTACGACCCGGAGCAGGCGGCGCTTTTGATCAGGTGATTGAGGTGATTGAATGGCTGAGAAGAAACCCCCGATGAAATCAGGGAAAAAAGTTGTTGACAAATGGAAGACAAAACAATGGTACAATGTTGTTGCTCCGGAAGTTTTTGAGGGAAGGGTGGTCGCCGAGATAGTCGCTTCTGAGCCGGACCATCTTCTCAACAGGATCGTTCCTGTCAACCTCATGGACATAACCGGCAAGATGTCCCAGCAGAATATATATACGACAGTGAAATTCAGAATAACCGAGGTGAAGGGGAACAATGCTTACACGAAAATAATAGGCCATGAGCTCGCTCCCGGCTACATTAAAACCCTTGCAAGAAAGGGCAGGAGCATCATCCACTACGTTGTGCCGATGGAGACGAAAGACGGGAGGAAGGTTAAGGTAAAGATTGTTGGGGTCACTTTCAGCAAGGTCAGCGCGAACACAAAGAAGAACCTTCGGAATGCTCTCGTGAAGGCAGTGCTCGAAAACGGAAAGCCCATGGGATACGATGAGCTGATGAAGGAAATAGTGTACGGAAATTTTGCAAACAAGCTATTCTCTGTCGCAAACGCCATAAACGCCATGAGAAGGGTGGAAGTCAGGAAAACCGAGCTTGAGGAAACATTTCGGACGGTAGGATAGCATGATGCCGAACATGGACCCTAAGCAGATGGCTAAACTGATGAAGCAGATGGGGATAAACACGAATGAGATAAGGGCAAAGGAAGTCGTGATCGAAACAGAGGATAAAAAAATAGTAATAGAGAACCCGCAGGTCGTTGAAATTTCCATGCAGGGCCAAAAAAGCTACCAGATCTCCGGGACGGTAAAAGAGGAAGAAAAACTTTTTTCAGAAGAGGATGTTCGGATGGTCGCCGAGCAGGCGAACTGCACCCCGGCGGAAGCTGCGAAAGCCCTCAAAGAAACAAATGGGGACATTGCGGAAGCGATAATACGGCTGCAAAAATAGTATGAGCAGGATGATATTTCAAAACCCGCAGGGGAGATTTTTTAAAATATTCTATGATAGATAATAGAGCTGAGGGCCTGTAGCTCAGCCCGGTCAGAGCGTTCGACTGATAGAACCCTTTTTGCTCGCGCAAAAAGCGTTTCATCGGAAAACGGAGATCGAAAGGTCCTGGGTTCAAATCCCAGCAGGCCCATTGAAAATTTTATCCATCCTTTACCTTACCATGATATAGGCGAGAATGAGCACGACTCCGACAAGCCCGATATAGAAAATAATTTCCTCTGGCATGAATAATTTTTAAACACTTGTTTTTATTAATCTTTTGATGAAAGTTGCGATAGTCGGGGATACGCATTTTGGGTATTACAGGTTTGAAGAGGACGGCTACAGACAGGGAGAGCAGGCGCTCCTGAAAGCCGCAGAAATGGCCGATATGATAGTGCACACAGGAGACATGTTCGATGCGGTGGTTCCGAAGTTTGAGGTTATACGACGCGTTCTGGATATACTTAAAAAAATAAAAAAACCAATTTTTGCAATCCACGGAAACCATGAGAGAAGAACAAGGGGCCAGACCAATGTTCTGAAAATTTTGGATTCCGCGGGCCTGCTTAAATACCTTCACAATGAAGTAGCTTCATTTGGAAATGTTTCCATCCTTGGGGTAGGAAGCATTCCGGAGGATATGGCTGTGGATGGGATACAGAAATCGGTTTCCATCAACATAGAAAAAATGAATGGGTTCAGAATACTTGCAATCCACCAGATGATAGCAGGCGTGGGCTACGGAGGATATGAGCTGGACCTGGATTTTGTTGAAAAGCTTCCCTTTGACCTGATAGTAAACGGCCACATGCACAAGGCAGGAGTTTTTATGAACGGAAAACTCATCATCCCAGGGAGCACCGTAGTTACCCAGCTGAGAGAAGATGAATCAGATAAAAAGGGGTTCTATATATACGATACTGAAGCCAGAAAAGCCGAGTTCGTAGAAATATCCGCCAGGCCCTTCTTCATTGAAAAGATAGAATTCAGAGGGGAGGGGGTAGAAGAGGCGAGGAAAAAAATACTTGAGGCGTTTGAAAAAATAAAAAAGCAGAACCACAACGCGATAGTTAAAATAAAGCTGACCGGAAGCTTAAGGGAAGGGCTTAGGCCCAGCGATTTTTCGTTTGATTCCATCAATGACCTTTTTGTGCAGAACGACATGGAGGAAAAGACTCTCGCGGAGAGGATAAAGGGCATACAGGAGGTCAGGCAGGAGAAAATGAGCGTAAGGGAGAGGATTTTGAGCGAGATATCGAAACAGCTGGATGGAAAAATACGTTTTTCCCCTTCAGAAATGTTCGAGCTTCTTTCCGAGGATCCGGAGAGGGCTTATGAAAAAATATTAAAAGAGGCAAAAGAGGATATAGAACCGGAGGGATAAAAAATGATTGGTGTGATCGGAGGGTCTGGTTTTTATGAGCTGGCCAAGGATGTTAAGCGTCAGAAAGTCCCGACTCCTTACGGAAGCGTTTTTGTTTCAGTAGCGGAGATAGACGGAAAAGAGGTTGCGTTCATCCCTAGGCACGGTGATAACCATTCCATTCCTCCGCACAAGGTGAATTATAGGGCGAACGTTTGGGCTTTGGAGCAGCTGGGGGCGACCGCCGCTTTCACAACATACGCATCCGGAATAATATCAAAATATAAGCCCGGCGACCTTATTCTTCTCGAGGATTTCATAAGCTTTTTCGCCCATGAAACGTTCTTTGATAGTTTTGAAGACGGCCCGCACCATACAGATGTCAGCGAGCCGTTCAGCAAGGAGCTGATGGAATACGCAGAAGAGGCTGCGGCCATTCATGCTATCGGACTTAAGAAAGGCGGCGTTATCGCAACAACAATAGGGCCGAGGTTTGAAACTCCCGCCGAAGTAAAGGCTTTGAAAAAAATGGGCGCAAACCTCGTCTGCATGACGGCCGGGCATGAGGTTCCGCTTTTTACCGAGGCAGAGATTCCTTTGGTCAGCATAGCAGTAGGAACTAATCTTGCCGCAGGTCTTTCCGGCCACAGGCTTACACACCAAGAGGTTGTTGATATGATGATAAAGAAAAGAGAAGAGGTAAAGCTTATATTAAAAGAGTTTGTGAAGTTTATTGACTGATAAACGGTCTTTTGTGGGGGGGGGTAGTATGATTCTTGAAGCTAGGGAAAGGAAATACAGGCTTTATAGGATAAGAAAAGCTGACCTGCCAACGAACACCTACATCTTCTGTTCCAACGCTTCCCGCAAGATTCTTTACAACCCGCATACAGCCGGAAAAACGCTTCAAGAAAGAATGGAAGGGCTGAGCGATATTTTTGTAGATATAGCTGCAAAAAAGGCTTTGAAAGGGCTCAATTTTGAAAATGTTGTAGAGCTGGTCCTGCTTACCGGCGGCTTATACTATAATATAGCAAGAGGGTTTAGAAAAGCATACGGGTACGCGCTTCCCCAATGCTTCTTGGGAATAAAACGCCATAAGGTCGAAGGAACAGAAGGCGAGTTTCAAGCTGTTTCTACATATGAAAATTTTGAATCCCTCCCAAAAAATCCAGCTGCCATAATTGGAGATACTATAGCTACCGGGTCCACGCTCGTCACCGCCATCGAACATCTTGAAAAAGCGTTGGAGGAAAGCAACGAGAAGCTGAGTAGGCTGGTGATATGCTCGCTTGCATGCTCAACAGAGGGCGCGAGAAGAATAAGAAAAATTGAGGAGAGAATGAAAAAAACAAACGAGGACCTTGATGTTTTCCTCATTGTTGCCGAGCAATTCTTCCATTTAATGCCCGATGGAACCGACCTGCGTTTTCTCAGAGAAGACAGCCTGATGCCGGATGAGACGAGGGAGTATACCCTAAAAAAATACGGAGAATTTCTCGGAAGGGAGATGAAATGCGCAGTATTCGATTGGGGTACGAGGTGCAAGAACCCAAAAAAGCATTATATGGAATTCCTTGAATTTGGAGAAGAAATACTAAAAAATCCAATGGCGGATGAAAAAGCGAAAAAAGAGATAAACAGGATGATTTCTGAAGCAAGGGCAGAGATGAAGATTTTCAAAAGAAGGTTTTAATTTCTATTTTCTATTCAGCAATTTTGCGATCTCTCCAAATGTCCTTGCCGCTATCCTAAGGGTATTGTTTTCAGCTTCGCTTGCGGCTTTCTTTTCCTCTTCTGTTTCTGCGAATGATTTTCCAGGTATCGCGCCAACCGCCGCTATAACAAGGCCGCTGTGGACCGTTATTCCCTCCCTTCGGAATTCTGATGCAATAACATCTATCATCATCTCTTCCATTTCGGTGCTTACTATTCCGTAATCATCCCTTAGCTTGGCGAATTCCTCTTCCCCCATTTCAGCATAAAGAGAATCCTTTGTGAAGTTTGGCCCTACTACAATGTTATCCAGCCCAAGGCTTTTCGCTGCTTTTTTGAGATACTCGATAAGCTCTTTCGAACATTCTGTTTTCAGATATCGTCGGTCGTTGCTTATGCTCAAACCTTGGTTTTCAGCCACGGCTTCCATCAGGTCTATTCCTGCGAAACTCAATTTTGAAAGGGCGGATTGCATAATAGCGCCTACTAAACCATAGCTTTCGTTTGCTATGACTATGTCTCCTATGGAAACTTTTGCTTTTGAAGGAGAGAAGCTGTTAACCCCTCCGCATGTTCCTGCGCGGACAACATAAATTCCATTGCTCTTTATCCATCTGCCATTTAGGTTATACCCATCTTCTCTTGTGAAATAAAGCGCTTCTTTCAAGTTTATCTGAGTCGCTGGGCAACCCATCTGAGTTTCAACAACCGATAGCGGAACAGGAAATCCATCATGCTCCACCACTCCAATGAGCATGGAAATTCTTCCATAGGCTTCCAACCCAAACCTTGCGAGTGCTTCTTCATCTAAAAAAATCGGGTTCTTCATCCCCAATACATATACTGCCTTTTTTACCCTGACCCGGCTTCCAACCGCTATCATAAACGGAGGAAGCATTCCCTCATTGTCCTTTAGGTAAGGAATATCCTTCCATTTTTCCAGTTCGTGGAGATGGCCGACTGCCGTATGTATTCCGAGCGGTTTAAGCCGCTCCTTCCCCTTAATCCTCTCTTCTGACATATAAACACCTTATATATAACTAACCCCAATAGCTTAAAAATCTGCTTGCGTGAACGCTTAAAACCTTCCTGTTTTCCAAAAAACTTTTGCTCTCTCTTTTATCTTCTCTGCGTACTCTGGCTTTACTCTCCTTCTTTTAAAAGAAAAATCAAGGAGGGTAAGTAGCTCGTCCTCTTCAATTCTATACCGCCCGTATTCTTTCAGCATGCTTCTAACGAAGTACGGGCTTTCTTGCTCATCGGCTTTCGGGTTTAGTTTCATTTTCCATATTTTTTCTTTTAGCGCGTCATCCTTGATGTCAGAAATTTTTTTTGTTGCGCACACTTTATACACATCCCTTAAAATAAGCATAAAAAGATAATCCTCGTTGAAAATTTTTCTTGCATTTTCTATTAACCTTTCTCCCTCCTCGTTAGTTTTTAAGATGAGAAGCTGCTGCGACAACCCGCATATTTCGTGCGTAAGCAAAACATTTGAAAGCATCTGAACATGCAGAACTTCTTCTTTTAATTCTTCGGGAACATTCACCTCGCTTTTGCTCAAAATAAATATATCTATATCTGTAATATCGTGAGGATTGTCCATTCTGTAAACACTGCTTCCGTATATATACGCAGCCTTTATCTCTTTGTTCTTCAAGACCTCGCAGAGCCAGAGGTAAAATCCTATCCAGTTGTTGTGAAGCCCTCCTATTGGCGAAAGGCTTCCATAAAGCCGTTCTATAATCCCTATAAATTTATCAATAACTATAGTCGGTTCTATCTTCAGCTCCTCGTAGTACTTTGCAGGCGGAATGTAGCTGAATATGGGAATGGTTTCCATAAGTGTATTAGTGTGTAAAAAGGTTTAAAAATATGTATGGAGTTAGGATTAAAAAGAATTATCCTGAAATTCCATTATGCTCCTCATAAAAAACGTTCTCATCGCGACCCAGAATGCAAAAAGGGAAATTCTTCGCGGCAACATTCTCATAGAAGGAAACAAAATAAAGGTGGTTGGAAGCACAAAAAAACTTGAAGAAGCGAGGGAGGTAATAGAAGGGCAGAATATGGTTGCGATTCCCGGGTTCATAAACACAAGCACGCACATTCCGATGACGCTTTTCAGGGGGTATGGCGAGGGCCTTCCCTTGCAGGAATGGCTGGAAAAGAAAATATGGCCTGCCGAAAGAAAGCTTACGAACGATGATTTGTACTGGGGCTCGATGCTGGGAATCGCGGAAAGCCTGCATTCCGGAATCACAACATTCCTTGACATGTATGTTAAAGACATCAATTATATTGGAAAAGCGATAGAGCATTCCGGGATAAGGGGCTTTATCTCCCTTGGAATGATGGATGTTGGAGGAATAAGCGGAAGCGTAGGCGAGCAGCTGAAAAAAACAGAAGAGATAAGGAAGAGATGGGAAAGGAGCGAACGCGTGAATGTTGCTGTTGCATGCCATGCGCCCTACACGTGCAGCGATGAGCTGATAATGGAAGCGAAGGAATATGCAACCACCCACGGCTTGGTCTTCCACATCCACGCGGCAGAAACGAGAAAAGAGGTTTTTGACCTGCTGAAAACCAAGAAAATGCGCGTCATAGAATACCTCGATTCCCTGAATGTTCTGGATAAGAAAACCATACTCGCCCATGGCTCTTGGGTGACGAAAAGGGAGATCGGCATAGTTGCGAAAAAAGGAGCTCACATAAGCTCAAACACCATTTCAAACCTAAAGCTCGCAACCGGCGGCATCTGCCCTCTTCTGGAGTATAAGGAAGCGGGTGCAAATGTTACACTTGCAACGGACGGCGCCTCAAGCAACAATTCCCTGAACATGTTCGAAACAATGAAGATGGCATCCCTTCTTCAGAAGCATTCCCATTGGGACGCAACCGCGATAAACGCCCAGGATGCGCTTGATTTTGCAACCATAAACGGAGCAAAGGCGCTTGGAATAAACGCTGGGAGCATAGAGGAAGGAAAGCTTGCAGATATTGTTCTCCTAAAACTTGATTCAAACCTCATTCCGGTCCATAGCATAGTTGATAACATCGTTTACGCCGGCAACCCTTCAAATGTTGCGTACGTAATTGCTGATGGAAAAATCGTTCTGAGGAACGGAAGGCTCGCATTATTCGACGAGAATGAGGCGAGAAAGCAGGTTCAGATGAGGGCCGAAAGGTTGTGCAGATGATTTCCATAGATGAGGCGAAAGTTCTCAGCTGGTTTGCGAAGCCTGAGAAGATTTCAAGCGAAATAAAATTCTCTCATTTCAGGATTGAGAGCAACGGAGAGGCGGTTCTCATAAATGAAAAGGAAAAAACCACAGAAAATCTTACTGAAAAATTGGGTGCAAGGGGGAAATTGCTTCTCTCATCGCAGGAGGAGGAGCGCGCATCGGTTTTCTTTTTTCCAGAAGGAGAAAGCGTATGCAAAAGGGTCGACCTCTTTTTTCCTAGGGAAGGAGGAATTGCGATGGATGTTGCGGACTACTCCCTCGGCTTCAAACTTTCAAAAAGTTTTTCAGCTCACGCAAAAAACAAGGCCGTGATTGTTGTGGACACAAAAAACAAAAAATACATATTCATAAATTCAAGAGGGGAAAGTTTTTCTTCTAATATAGACATAGAGAAATATGCTTTTTGCTTTGTGATCGATGACAACCGCGCAGCTATGGCAGACAAAAATAGATTATATGTAGTTGTAAGCGGAGAAAGGGGTCTTTATGAGCTCGGGGATTTGGAGAAGGAAAATGGATGCCTGCTTTCCCAGCCCCTTTTTGGGGTTGGCGAAGATGGGGGCTATGAATGGCTTGCTTTTAAAGATGAAAAATGGAGTTCCTCCTGCATCCTTGTTTCAATCGGAGAAAAAGAAACGCTTGGATTTATGACCTGCGAATTTCGCAAGTTGAAATAATCCTTCTAGGCTCAAAAAAAGTAAGGGTTATGTCCCCTTTGCTGATATAATACACATCGCTTCCTTTTTCTGGCTTTGCATAATCGCCAGTTAGCCAGTAATACGGGGTGCCGTCTGGGTCTATTCTTTTTACGATCTTCGGGGTTAGCCTGTGCTGCTGCGGCTTTGCAAAAACAATTTTTGTTTTCTTTGTAAGTTTCTCAGGAAGATTTACATTCAAGGCCTGGCCTTTTTTCAATTTGTCTTTATACCCGCCGATTATCTTTCTTATCCAATGCCCCATTTTCTCCTTGTCCCCCCATTTCCAATCCGCTTCTTTCCAGTGCCCTAATTTTGCCCTAGAAAAAGCGATCGCCGGAATGCCAAAAAGCGCCCCTTCAATCGCTCCGCCAACCGTTCCTGATGAGAAGATAGAATGAAGGCTCGTGTTGTCTCCAAGGTTTACGCCTGAAATAACCAAATCCAGTTTGTACCTTCCGATCGCAAAATAAACGCAGTCCGCAGGCGTTCCATTTATCGTATACACATTTTTTCTTATTCTATTCACCCTTGCCGGCTTGTGAAAAGTCATGGATTTGCTTACAGCGCTGCTCTGCCTTTCTGGAAAAATTCCAACCACTTTTTTGTCTATTTCCTTCGCTATCTCCATCAAAAGCTTTGCTGATTCGGTATACCCATCATCATTCGTAACTAATATCATTCTATCACTACGGATGGATCCTCATCCTGTCCCTTGGGAAAAGCATTGCCTCCCTTATATTTTTTACTCCTATGGCGGTCATCGTGAGCCTCTCAAGCCCGAAGCTCCAGCCGGCATGCGGAGGAGCACCGTACCTGAATGCATCTATGTAGAATTCAAAATCTAGCGGGTCCAGCCCCCTTTTCCTTATCTGTTCTTCAAGCAGTTCCGGGATGTGAATCCTCTGCGCCCCGCTTGCTATCTCCATTCCCATGTACATAAGGTCGTATGCTTTGCATATCTCTTCGTTCTCTTCGTACGGCATAGAATAGAACGCCCTTACTTTCGTAGGCCAGTCCTTTATTACAAACGCATCTTCATTAAGTATTTCATAGAGTTTCTTTTCAGCTTCCTTTGAGAAATCGCTTCCCCATTCCATTTTGTACCTGTTCTCGTTCAACAGCTCGACAAGTTCTGTGTATGTATAAACCTTTACGTTTTTTATATCTCTGAAATCTTTATTTAAACTCAAAACATCCTCTTTATTTATCCTCCTCAGCATCTCCTTGAACACATATATAAGCATTTCTATAGCTTCCTTGTCCGTGTAGAAAGCCGCCTCTATATCCATCTGTATTATCTCGTTCAGATGGGTTGTTGTGTTGTGCTTCTCAGCCCTGAAAACAGGTGTTGTGATAAAAACTTTTTCCAGCCCTCCAAGAACCGCAAGCTGTTTATAAATCTGCGGGCTCTGCGCAAGGTATGCTTTCTGTTCAAAATACTGAATAGGAAAAACATCCGCCCCTCCTTCGCTCGCCGCCCCTATTATTACGGATGGGTGAATTTCAATAAACCCTTTCTCCAGAAGCGCATTCCTAAACGCATTTACTATTTGGGATTTTATCTTGAATATGCCCAGTACCTGTTTTTTTCTCAAATCTATAAACCTGTAATCTAATCTTGTATCCATCTCGCTGTCAACCACTCCGGTAGGGTCCACTGGGAGCTTTTTCGTCACCTTCCCAAGGAGTTTAAACTCTTTCGGAATGACCTCTACTCCATCAGGCGCTATCTTGTTTTCCACCACTTCGCCTTTTACATAAACTACATCTTCTTTATTTACATCCATCGCATTCAAGACCTCCTCGCTGACCTTTCCCTGTTTTGCAGTAATCTGAATAATTCCAGTCCAGTCCCTGAGCAGAATGAATTTTAGCCTGCCTAGGTTCCTTACCTCATGCACCCATCCGCATAAACCAACCTCGCCTTTTTTTTCTTTTGCCTCTGCGACAGAATGGTCCTTCAGCATGAATGAAGATGAGAAGAAAGTGTTTTTAAATGCTTTTTACACAATTTAGTACCTACTCCTGTGTTTGCGCCCGCGGAAGCCATGCACCGGCGCGGTCGGTTGTTTTTTCAGCATAAGTTCTTTGTCTGGATTTTCTCCTTTTATTCTCTGCTCAACTCTATAAAGAGCTTTTGTTCTATCTACTCCATCCCTATCTTTCCACGTGTTCACCATCCTTCTCGCGGCGCTGGATTCTTTTCCGATTTCAACAAGCGCGTCCTCCAATAATTTATCTTTTGTTACATTAAATATTAACAGCCCCACCATCTCTCTTACGCTCTCATCGTTTTCTTTATTTTTTTTGAAAATATTGAAAATCGTTCTCACCATCCTTTCTCTCAATATGCGCGCTTCTTCCTCATTTTTTTCTTCCCTCAACCTCTTCCTAAGATAATACGCGAGCTTATAGAAAATTTGGATATTTTTGCTCACTACCTCCTCAACAATCTCAAACGGCTCCTCACCGGTGTTTCTGAACATTCTTCCGCACACGACTTCAATCGTCTTTAAAGATTTGAGATTGCCTCTTGCCAGATGTATAAGAATGGCTTTTGCGTTTTCTCTCATTGCTGCATCTAGCTGCGTATCCCCTTCATAAAAAACAAGCGCCTTTCCAACCCTGTTTATTGTATGGATGTCCTTCTCAGCAAGCTTTGAAAAAATTTCTTTCAGCACATTAAGGTTATAGCTCTTTCCAATTATTTCTGGTTTTACTAGAGTTTCCGCAACGATTAAGGGATTTCGGCCGAATTCAATTATCCTAAACATCTCTTGTCTGTACTCTTCAAAAGGAAGCCCGCGTGCAATCTGGAGAATATATTCTTTGCTATATCTCCTCATAGTTTTATTTGTTATACAAAAAGAATTTAAATGGTTAGTATAGAAGACCGAGCAGTGGCAGAACCCTCAGAGCGACCGCTCCGAGCGCTATTGCGAAAAATATTTGAAACACAGTCACGATAAGAGCCTTCTTCCATCCGAACTCCTTCGCAAGGGTTGCAATCGTCGCAGCGCATGGAATGTAGAATATCGAGACGAGCGTAAAGACAACCATCTGCAGGGGGCTAAGAACTTCGCCGAAATTCTCTGTACCGAGCACTGCAGCGAGCAGTACGAGTGCAAGCTCTTTTCTGAGAAAACCAACTATCAGCGTTATTCCAACAATAGACGGCAGTCCGAGCAGGCCGACGGTTACGGGGGAAAGAAAACCCGAAAGATACCCAAGCAGGCCGAAAAAATCCAGGGTGTTGATTACAAATGTTGATAGTATTATTATCGGGAATGCCACAGCAACATAGTGTTTTATCTGTAGAAATGCGTGTCTGATTATTGCCCCAATATCAGGCATTTTGTATGATGGCATGTTCATAATAAGCCCGACAGGTTTTGTTATTACGAACTTGGAAACGAGAAGCCCCAGCATAAAAATAATAAGAAGGTTGAACGCGTAGATTCCCATAGCCCATTCAAACCCCAAAAATGCGCCAACAACACCCAGTATGATAACGCTTCTTGCGGCACATGGCACCATGGTGGCAAGAAAAGCTGTAAGGAACCGCTGGTCTTCTGATTCCATTATCCTGCATCCTATGCATGCAGGAACCGAGCAGCCATAACCGAGAAACATCGGTATGAATGCCTTTCCATGCAGGCTGATTTTGTGCATCAGCCCATCGGTGAGGAATGCAATCCTGGGCAGATAACCGGATGCTTCAAGAATGGCAAGAAAAATATAGAATGGAACGATGTAGGGAATTGCAATCGTGATTCCGGCGATAATGCCCTCGACAACCGCTTTCCAGAAAAAAATGAAAAGCGCATGTGAAGAGATTTCCTGAGGGATGTTCTGCCTGAAATGTTCAACTAGTTGCGTGGTATAATCAGAAGTTATACCCCCTAATCCAAATATAAGGAAAAACATGAGCAGAAGGATAGCTGCCAGAAATGCATAACCGGAATATCCATGGAGTAGAGCATCATCCAGCCTCTCCGTCAGCGTTCGGCCGACTGCCCTTTCCCTCTGGCATTTTTTTACTATGGCATGGATATACTCATACCGCTTAGATACGCTTTTGGGAAACGTCTTTTTTGTTTTCCTCTTACAGCTCGCCGCGTTTATGCTTTCTATCATCAGCTGCTGCATCCCCTTGCCATGCGTGGCGATTGTCGGGACAACAGGCACGCCGATAAGCTTGGAAAGTTTTTTTGCATCGATTTCCCGGCCCTTTTCCCTTGCAACATCAACCATGTTCAGTGCAATGACAACATTCGCGCCGAGTTCAATGAGCTGAAGTGTAAGAAAAAGGCTCTGCTCAAGCGAAGCAGCATCCGCGACATCTATGACAACATCCGGCTTCTGCTTTTTTATAAAATCCCTCGCTATCTCCTCCTCCTGTGAAAATGCCGAAAGTGAATAGATACCCGGAAGGTCTGTGATTTTAATTCTCCTTCCCAAAAAATCAAGTCTTCCTTCGAATTTTTCCACGGTTTTTCCGGGCCAGTTTCCTACGTGTTGTTTTTCACCCGTCAGCTGATTGAATATCACGGATTTGCCTACGTTTGGATTTCCTGCGAGTGCAATCGTCATTTCACTCATTCGCTAACCTCAACATATATTTTTTGTGCTATCCCACTTCCGACCGCAATTTCCGAACCCCTTACGAGCAGTTCTATTGGGCAGCCATACCTTGATGCCCTCACAACCTTAACGACCGTTCCCTTCGTAAGGCCGAGCTCCATTATTCTTCTGCATACACTTATTCCTCCTTGGATGTAAACAATTCTTCCTTTTTGCCCTGCTTTTAATTCTGCCAGTGGCATTGTATTTTTTTCCTTTGCGAGCTCGGTGGCTTTTTCAAAAGCCCTTTCTGACTCTTTGGAAAGTGCATGCTCAAGCGCGCACGCGTTCCTATGCGCGTTTCTCTTTCTTAGGCCGAACATCATGAGAAAATCTTCAATCAAGCGATGCTTTCTCAATACCACCTTGCCAGCCCCCTCACCTTTTTTAGTCAGCACGACCCCTTTGTATGGAGTTAGTTTAACAAATCCTTTTTTTTCAAGTTTTTTGAACATCTCGCTCACGCTTGCCGGAGAAACCGAGAGTTCTTTTGCCATGCCGGTTGTCGTTATCTTCTCCCCTTTCTGTTTTCTCCTGTACATTACCTCTAAGTATTCTTCCATCTCCTTGTTCTCTAATGCCATGAGATATTTAGGCGCGCCTAAATTTAAAAAGGATTGCTATCTTTTGTATCCTAATTTTCTTAAAAACTCTTTCCTCTCCTTTTTGTCCTCTTCTTTTTCAATTCCAGCCGGTTTTTCTCCATCTATTACTCCTAAAATTCCCCTTCCTTTCTCTGTTTCCGCAACTATCACCTGCAACGGATTCGCTGTTGCTGCATAGATGTTGCAAACCTCGCTCGCATTTTTTATTCTATTCAAAACATTTACCGGAAATCCATTCTTTATAAATATTATGAAGGAGTGGCCCGCGCCTATCCTCATCGCTTCTTTCTCCGCATGCCTCACAAGCTCCTCGTCGTTTCCGTCGCTTCGTATAAGTTTTTTTCCGCTCGATTCGCAGAATGCGATCCCGAATTTTATCCCACCTCCCGCCTCTGCGATCGTTTCATATAAATCCTCAACGGTCTTTATGAAATGGCTCTGCCCCAGAATTGCATTGCACCCTTCCGGGATTTCTATCTCAACGCTCTTTATCCCAACCATTCTCCCACCCTTTTCTATAATTCAAGCTCCTTTATTATCCTGCTTGTTTTGAATTTTTTCTCTTCAATAGATTTTTTTAATTTAACAATTTTCGCGCCCTTGACCGGAAATTCCTTTTGGTCATAGCCGAAAACAACAACATCCGGCCTCACCAGTTTTATCGTATCCTCAAATTTCTTTTTTCCAACAATCGCCAAGTCAACGGGCTTAACACAGTCCGCTATAAACGCCCTGTACTCCTCGTTGTTCACAGGTTTTCTTCTTTTCAGTTTTTTAACCGTCCTGTCGGTAGCCACGACCACAATGAGAACATCCCCTAATTTTTTTGCTTCATAAAGAGTAAAAACATGCCCGGCGTGCAGGATGTCAAAAACCCCGCCCGTCAAAACAACCCTTATTTTTTTTCTCTCGTCCTCCTTCAAAAAATACTTTACGCCTTTTCTCTCCAGCATCATCTTCTCCTTTATATCCAGCGTTTTGTATATCCTCTCCGGAATTCCGTTGTGTTTCAGCTGAAGAATATAAAGCTCCTTTGCCGGCATGTAGAAAAATTAGAAAGATAGTTTTATAACTTCTCTCTTTTCCCAGCGATTTTTGAGGATGCGTAAAGGGCCATCGCGATTGTAAAAAACGCGGCGGCTTCGCCAGCAATCAGGAAGGCAATATGCTCCAGCGGTTTGTCCCATGCAATGTTGTGCACGGTCCGGTACCAGCTAAGGTTCCAAAACTCAGGCCTCGTCTTCATCGGTATGTCCACAAGCGTTCCAAAAATGTTTTTGGCGGTGTGTTCCGGGATCATGAAAAGGGCGATGAACTGAAACTGAAGGGTTGTAAGCCCCAAGAGAAAATAATCCCCGCATCTCATAAGCTTTTCGGATAACGGAGTTTTTTGGGCGAATACATTAGTTTTTTCAGGCGCCTCTGTTTGTCCGCTTAAATTACTTAAATTGTTTTTATACATGGTCTTCATTGAGCACAAAAATGTATAAAAACCTATCATAAAAACAAATAAAAACTCTTTCCTCTATTTCTCCATCATGGCGGAGGAGAAGCCCCCCTTGAAGACAGATGCGCAAAAGCAGGAAAAACCCGCGAAGGAGGCGGTTCAGCCGCCGGTTCTGCTAAACCCCCGCAAGATCAGCTCCATCGTAATCGCGCTCGATGATTATAACGATATTTTTTCGGATTTTGACATGAGCCCCTACCAGCACAGGCTTCTTTCAGACGACTTTTTGAAAGAAATACAAAAGAGGTACATGGAAAGCAAGAAGGGCGACATTGAGGTGAAGCTTTCCCTCCCGGAAAAACTCAGGGATCCAAAGCTTGAAGGCATAATAAAAAAGAGGATAAGAGAATACTTCAACCTTCAAGTGAAGGAAACAGACAGTGCAATAAAAAAAAGAAGAATCACCGGAATGGTCTACCTTGTAATAGGTTTTTTCCTCCTTGCAGTCGAATACCAGCTGGCCGAACCTGGCTTTGCAGAGACCCTCCCGAGAGCGCTGGGGATTCTTCTTCTGCCCGCAGGGTGGTTCAGCATGTGGAACGGCTTGGACCTTTTAATACAAATTCCAGAGAAAATAGCAGAACAGAGAAAGCTTTACACAAAATTCGCAAAAGCAGATTATGTGTTCGTTTCAGAAGAAGAGCTTGAGGAGATGGAAAAGAAAGAGCAGGAGAGGGCAAAGCCCCATTGGGCAGAGCAGACGCGCCTCAAAATACCCATTTAATGCTGCCTCGGAATTTTTGACAAACGACCACGGTGCGTAAGCCTACTACTTTAGCTGTAGGAAAGCACCGTGGCGAGAAATATACGTGGAAATTAATCTACGGCGGGCTTACCCTAAAGGCCTTAGATAAGCATCCACAAGCCACGGCATTTAGGCCGTGGTCGTTTGACGCTCTCCTCTCCGTGGTGCGCAAAATAAGATGAGACCATAGGTTTTCCGTCCACCCCACAGTATCCTTTCTGCCCTTCCATCCTGTTTACCCTGCACCTTCTTGGGCAGAGGTCGCAGTTTTTCATTTTTTCATAAAAAATTTCAACAACGTTCATGGGTATACTCTTGTAATCGTTCTCGGGAACGGAATCGCGTCCCTTATATTTTCTAGGTTAAGAACCCACTTTACGAACCTTTCTATCCCGAGCCCAAAACCAGAGTGGGGAACGCTTCCATACCTTCTCAAATCAACATACCATTCGTAATCCTTCGGGTCGAGTTTAACCTCCTTCATCCTCGCCTCAAGCTCCTCAAGCTTCCATATCCTTTCGCTTCCGCCTATTATCTCCCCATGTCCTTTTGGCGCGAGCATGTCATCAGCCAGCACGGTCCCGGGTTTTTTCGGGTCTTCACGCATGTAGAATGATTTAGTTTCTTTTGGAAAATTGTGCACAAAAATTGGCACATCGTATTCTTTTGTAAGTATCTCCTCCTCATCCGCTCCAAAATCCTCTCCATATTTCATCCTTCCGCCAAGCTCATTTACCTTCCCGACCGCTTTTTCATACTCCAGCCTTGGGAATGGCGGTTTCACTTTTTTCAATTCACTTTTATCCCTTTCCATGCTCTCCAGAATATCCTCATTCTCTTTTACAAACTTCTGCACTGCAAAAGAAACCATCTGCTCCTGCATCTCCATGTTCTCCTTTTGCTCAACCCATGCCATCTCGGGTTCGAGATGCCAGTACTCTGCAAGATGTCTTCTTGTCCTGCTCTTTTCTGCTCTGAAGGACGGCGCGAGAACATAAATTCTCTCCAGCCCGAACATCATCGCCTCAGCATAGAGTTGAGAGCTTTGGGTCATGTAGGCCTTGCTTCCAAAATAATCCAGTTCGAACATATCCGCTCCCCCCTCTGCGCCGCTCTTGGTTATTATCGGAGGAGCAACCTCATAGAACCCGTTGCTGTTCAGCCACTCCCTAAGATATTCTGTAAGAAAATGCCTTCCCTTCATTATCGCGGTCATCTTTCTGCTCCTCAACCATAAGTGCCTAACATCCAGCAAAAATTCTTCGCTCAAATCTTTCTGTATAGGAAACGGAAGCCCTTGGCACACAACTTCAACATCAGATATTTTTATCTCATATCCCCCTGGCGCCCTTTCGTCTTTCTTCAATTCGCCTTTGATTGTGAGGGAGCTTTCAATGTATAAATTTTCTGCATCTCTCCAAACCTTCCCGCTGACGCTATCTTTTTTTACAACTCCCTGTATTATTCCCGTTCCATCCCTCACAACTATGAATATCTTGTCTTCGCCGAGCTTTCTGTGCCTGTACACCCATCCCCTTACGCTCACGCCTTTTCCTTCTTTCGCATTATCCAAGATATCCGCTATATGGAACATCATATCTGCCCCGCAAGCTCTTTCAGCTCTCCCTTTATAAAATACCTCCTTCTTTTGAACGCAGAAATGCTTTCGCTTCCCGTAAGGAACATGGCATTTTTGAACTGCATTTTCCATTTTTCTATTTCCTCATCCAGTTTTTTTTCATATAAAGCTTTCAAAAAAGGATATGCGCCTCCAAACATCTCTCCTCCAAGTGCTATTGCTTTCGCGCCGTCCACGCCGTTTCTTATCCCTCCGCTCGCAATCACCTTAACAACCCCTTTGCACATGAGAATACTGAGTGCGGTTGGAATTCCCCACTCCTCAAAGCCCTCGGGCTTTCCGCCCCTTGCATACTCCATCCTGCTCCAGCTCGTTCCTCCCTTTCCCGAAACATCCACCCATTCCACTCCCGCCTCCTTCAACTGCCACGCAACAGAAAAACTTATTCCCGCGCCGGTTTCCTTTACAATTACCGGAAATCCGGCATTCATTGCGACCTCTTCTATTTTTGAAAGCACTCCTTTCCAGTTCTTGTCCCCCTCCGGCTGTATGCTCTCCTGGAGCGGGTTGAGATGAACAGCGAGCGCATTCACTTCAATTTCATTTACCATATCTTCTATCTGTTTTACGGAATAATTCTTCAGTTGGCATGCGCCTATGTTCCCCACCACCGGAATGGATGGGGCAACATCCTTCACATAGTAGGTTTTTTTCATATTCCTGTCTTCAAGCATAGCCCTCTGGCTTCCCAAACCAAGGGCAATCCCGTGCTTCTCGCACGCTTCTGCGAGTTTTCTGTTTATCTCCTCTGCCTTCTCAACCCCACCAGTTACCGCAGTGATCATCATGGGCGCGGAAAGGGTTTTTCCCAAAAATTTGTATGTTGTATCAATCTCGTTCGCATCCAGCTCAGGAAGGGAATTGTGCACCAAGATTACATCATCAAGAAGAGTTTTTCCGCTGTACTGCATCCCCGCATCCAGCGCCATTTTTATATGGTCCTCCTTTCTTTTTTTCGTGCTCATTTTTTCTACCCATACATCCCTGTTTCTTTTTTCTTTTCCTTTTTCTCTTCCAAACCTAGCTCCTTGAACATAGGGCCTATAACATAGTTTTTGCTCTGTTCTTTCCATAGTTGAACAGCAGACCTCTCTTCTTTTAATGCCTCCTCAAAATCCTCCATCCTTATCTCTCTTTCCCTTCCTTCCAATGCATCCCTGTAAGCAAAAAGGGCAGCCTTTTTGCATATGTTCTCTATGTTTGAGGATGC
>Ga0185342_1000181_pt1 | contig 35279 bp, 30 predicted proteins | sample ConPoolayeEmetaG_FD_128045 | JGI IMG/M metagenome (GOLD analysis project Ga0185342, IMG submission 128045) | Hot spring microbial mat communities from California, USA to study Microbial Dark Matter (Phase II) - Cone Pool mat layer E metaG... ... | reverse complement strand
CGCTACACCCAATGGGACAACGCCCCTTTCACCGGATCAGCCTCCGGTACCCCCATCTTCGGCGAGCAGCCCGGGATCGACCTCGGCGGCGGGAAGGTCGCTACCGGACCCGACATCTACCACTGGTTGTACTACCTCGGCTGGCCGGGCAGCGACCCAAGCCAGCGGCCGCCCGACAAGACCTTCGCCGGCGTGGTGTATGACCGCGCGCTGTTCGATCAGACCAAGCAGTCGTCTGGGGGGAAAGAAACCGGCAAGGTCTGGCCGCGTCGGCCGGACACGTTCTTCTTCATCTCCGCCGGAAAGGACGGCATCTACGGTACCAGCGACGACGTCACGAGCTTTTGAGGCAGCATGCGTAGGTCCGGACCGGCGATTAGAACGCGAAACGCCAGCGAGCGCCCCGTGAAAACGCGAAGCGCCAGCGAGCGCCGTCAACCAGGGCGGCTGCTTGCACTGGACGTTCTGGCCGGGGCCGCCGGCTCGCCCCGCGGCTCTTCAACTTACGACGGGAGTACTGACCATGAATAAGCGTTGCGACCTGCCGGGCGCGGACCCTCCCATTGGCCCCTTCATCGTCCAGCGCCCGTTGCCACGTTCCCACCTTCCCACGTTCCCACCCGCCTTCACCCTGGTCGAACTGCTGGTGGTGATCGTCGTCATCTCGATCCTCATCGGCCTGTTGGTGCCGGCGGTGGGTGCGGTCCGCCGAATCGGCCGCGAGACCGCCAGCAAGTCGGTGCTGACCGCGATCGAGACCGGCCTGGAGATGTACAAGGCCAATGAGAAGCTCGGCGGCTCATATCCCCCGTCAGCGTCGGATGCCACGGGTAGCCCGTTGGCATTCGGTAACGTCTACAGCCCGTTCGTTACCAACCAGTTCACCCCCATCGGCATCTCGGGGGCCGGGCTGCTGGTGTGGGCTCTGTCGGGTGCGGACTCACTCGGCACGCCCGGTTTCCGGGACACGCGGAACAACGGGTTATGGTCCGACGATACGGGCAAGAACTACGACCCATCGACGCCGCCAATGAGCGGCTTGTACGCCCTCAACAATTCCCAGCAGCCGGCCCACCCACGCTACGGTCCGTTCATTGATCTCAGCAAGGTGAAAATGACGCGGAACGAGGGAACCGCGGACCAGCCGAATTTCGTAATACCAGCCGAGCGCGAGGCTCTTGGCGGCACACCGACCGCTCGGCCGTACCCCATGTATCTCGATGGCTTCGGCTACCCAGTGCTGTACTGGCGGGCCGACCCGGCCGGACGCTACCATTCTGACTGGTCACCCATTGAGGGCGCCTCCCAGAATTGGCGCGGCATCTACCACTGTGCCGACAACGGTTGGCTGGTTGGTTCGCGCACGGCAGCGGAGGGGCAGAGCTGGGACTCAAAGCTCGAACTCAGAAAGGACCGCCAAGCCCACGCGCTCGGATGCGGACCTTTCTCGGTGTATAGCGCTTACGACGTAAACAACCAGCCGCCGGCCGGAACTTTCCAGGCGTACATCCGCAACATGACGGTGCAGGCCCGGCTGGAGCCGCATCGGCCGGATTCGTACTTGCTGATTACCCCGGGAGCGGACGCCCGGTACGGCACGGCCGACGACGTGGCCAACTTCCAGCATAACGGACAATGACGGTCGGAGCAGCCACGAAGCCACGGAGCCACGCAGCCACGAAGGGAGTAGGGGCCTGCGCCTCCGCGCGGCCGCACGCCGAGTCGGCATCCGGTAGCGTCGTCGTACTGCCAGCAATCAACGGCACGGAGTGCAACCGCCTAATCACGTTCCCGCGTTCCCCCATTGCTACGTTTCCACGCCGCCGCCCGGCCTTTACTCTCACCGAAGTCCTCATCGTCATTGTGGTCATCAGCATTCTGATCGGGGCCATCAGCGTGGTCGGCGTAAAGGCCCTGCGCAGCCACAAGGTCAAACTCACCGAAACCATCATGAACAACGTCAAGCTGGCCATCGACCAGTTCGCCAACCAGAACCCCCTGGCCAGCATCTACGATCGACCGAACGCCCGGACCTTCGGGCCTTATCCGCCGTACCAGCTCAAGTGCAGCGGTCCGTACCCCGTGCCGTACACCGTCGCGGGAGTCCTGGAGCCGTACGACCTCTACGATCCCGACCAGAACCATAGTTACGTCCTCGCCGACCGGCTGCATCGCGACCTGGGGAACCGTTACGGCAACGTCGCGGACTGGGTGAAGATCGACGAACTGACGCAAGCCAAGCGTAAGGACGACGATATCCGAGCGCTGTACGTGTACCTCAAGCTCCGCGCCCCGCAGGCCCTTTCGCAGGTCCCGCCCACCGCGATAAAGCCGCTCGATCCCGGCTTTCCTGAGTACGTGAATCCGACGGGTGCCGGCACAGCTCCGGGGACGAACGGCTTGATCGATGTGCTCGGCATTCACGACGCCTGGGGCGTGCCGCTGGATTATTTCCTGTACGTCAAGCTCGAGTTCGGGGCGCTTCCCGGGGCCGCCGGCACCGGCTGGTACATCGCGGATCGCCGGCCGGTCTTGCGATCCCGCGGCATCAGTCGCGAGGAATACGATGCCGGCGTCGACGACCCGCAGCGCTGGATCTTCAGCGATCCATTCCCTGCGCCCGCGGCCAAGGTCCGAAACAGCGATGGCCTGCTAACGGGGACTGGGCGCGGCTGCGACGGCTGCGGCTGGGCGCGGGCCGTAGCCCTCGGCGAAACCTATACTTACGTCGATACCTCGTCCCCATAAGACAGGTGGCGGAGGTTACAATTCTGGCGCTGGAAGTGGCTTTTGGAGTGTCAGGTTGCCAGACCGACAGCTAACGGTGCCCAAGGCGGCCGGGTCTCTGATCCGAGCCGCGAGCGTGAGCGAGCGGTTAACCCCGCCGCGAGTGGACCCGTCGCTTACGCGCCGGGCTCGGCCGCCGGCGTGCCACTGCTGCGTCAGCAGTGGCAGAACAGCGGGCCAGTACCGCTCACAGCGCAGTGTTACACCATGCCGCGGCACTGGTCGCAGAGCAGTGGCACAACAATCACGACCCGCCACTGCTCATAGAGCAATGGCACACGACGACGCTCCCGTTCGTGGCTCCGTGGCTCCGTGGCTCCGTGGCTCCGTGGCTCCGTGGCTTTGTGGCTCGTCTCGGTCCTTTACTCTGGTGGAGATGATCCTGGTCGTGGCGGTTATCGCTCTGATTCTGGTTTTGGCGGTGCCGGCGCTCAGCTCGTTGGGGGCCGAGGCCCGGCTGACTGCCGCCCAGCAGACCATCCAGGCCCTGACCACCCGGGCCTATCTCCTTTCGCTAGCCGACCGGACCATGACCGCGGTCCGCTTCTTCCCCGCCGAATGGGACGTGCCGGCGGATTCGGAATCCGAGCGTGCCGCCGCCCGCGGCCGACAGAATCTGGCCATCTATAGCTACGTCGGCTCCACCGTCCAGGAATATCCGCCATTCAGCGGCAACTTCGTGGTCAAGCCGGCCGAGTACTTCGAGCGGGCCAAAGACCTGGGCTCCAGCCGGCTGCCGGAAGACGTCTGGGCCGCCCCGCTGGAAGCGCTGAGCTCCCAGGCCACGACGCTGAACGGAGCCGACGTGGACGGCTCGAATCCGTATCAGCGCACGTACGACCCCTTCGGCCCAAAGTTCGTTCTGAACGGCGTCATCGATCGGCTACGGTTCAACGCCGAGCGGGACGCTTCTGATAGCGACGACCACGCCAGTCGCGTTTTCCTCAACGCCGACGATTTCCTGTTGGTTTTTGATCCGCAGACCGGCCTGCGGACCGGCACGCCGGAGCCGGTTCACCTGCGGGCCTATGCCCCACCCCGGCGCGACCTGGGCGAGACCAATTCCTGGGGCGAGACCGACCAGCCCGCCGGCGTGCCGTATCAGCGCTATAGTTTCTCCGGCCTGGTGACCTACCGGCGCGAGCCGTTCGTTACGCTGGGGGCCAATGCGGACGGTGATCGCCGATACGAGTTACTGCGTGACAGCGGGCGGCCGTTCCTGGTGCACCGCTTCAGCGGCGGATTGCTGGCGGGGCTTCAGCATCCGGCTTCCCCGTGAGGTGTTCAGTGCGGAGCGTGAACGTGGGAATTCCGGCGCGGCGCCAGCCAGAGGAGAATCCCCGCTCGCCGGAAGGAACGTGGGAACGGTCCCCCTTCGCAGCTCCGTGGCTCCGTGGCTCCGTGGCTTCCTCGTGGCTCCGAGGCTCCGTGGCTTCGTGGCTTGGTGGCTATTCTCCCGGCTTCAGCCTGGCCGAGATGATGATCGCGTTGGCGATCCTGGCCATGGGGCTGCTGGTGATCGGGGCGGCGTTGCCGGTCGGATTCCGCTACACCCGCGAGTCGGTCAACCTTGCCACCGGCCAGGCCGCGGCCGAACACGCTCTCGACCTTATTGAGCAGTACATCAACATACCAGCCCAGGTTCTTGACGCCAGCGACGTGTTGATCCGGGCGCCGGTCCTGTTCGTGCCACGAAATCCGAACTCGGGCGGACGCGGTGCTTTCCTGCGTGATTACGAACCGCGGATCAAAGTCCGTCCATTATGCCCGGCGAATATCGTCGCGACCCCTGGCCATCCCTGCTACGGGGCTGAGTTCGGCACCGGGCCCGGGTGCCCTTGGCTGGTTGCGTCGGCCGTGGAGTGGGTCATTGGAGAGTGGCTCCCGGCCGGCTGCCATGACGCCCGCGAGTGGGACGAGTTCAACTGGCTGCGGCCGGCCTTGCCGTCGATCTGCACGGTCTATCCGCCAGTAACTCCTGACGACGCCTCAGAGTGGGATCCGAGCCGCTTCTTCGGGGCCCCGTACGAGCTGCGTCCCATAAATCAGGGCTCGGAAACGCTCCGGGCACTGGGACGGGGGATAGTCTGGACCGCGTGCTATCGGCGTGTGGCCTACGACGACAAGAGCACTGCGGGATACGAAGGAGATCCGACGCTCTACGAGTTTGTCGCGGTGGCGGTACGCAAGCCTTCCGTCAGGCACCGCTTTCCGGTGCAGCCGGGCTATGCGGCTGCGCTCAGCGCAAGCTCGGTCGACTCGGGCGCGCCGGTGCCGTGGCTGGTTGAGTTTGACCAACTACCGTCGCCGCCGCGAGGCTTTGATTACAACACAGGCTTTCCGCTCGACGCGGACGGAAACCCGCTGATAGAAGGCCATGCGCCGGCGACGTTGACCTTCCGTTGCCCGCAGGACCAGGCCGGGTTGTTTCCGGTCGGCGCCATCTTCATCCCCGCCCGGAACGACGTTACGCCGGATTGCTCGCTGGTTACTTTTACCGATCGCGTGGGCCTGGGGCCGCCGGCACCGACCACGCTGCCGATTTACGAAGTAGTCGAGCGGCCCGACGCGAATACCGTAATCGTAAAGTACAACGGCTATTATCCCATGAAGGGTACGCCGGGCGTTTCGGCGCTGGCCACACCGGATCCGTCCGAGTGGCCGGTGTGGGTGGTTCCGCCTTGCTATGAGGAGCGCGACTCGGCCGGGAATCCGGTCATGTCGGATCGGTCGCCGATCGTGGCGATCGCCCGGCGTTACGTGCGGCTGCGTGAGATTCCATGATGCGCGTGCGAACGCGGAAACGTGGGAACGCCGCGGGGCGGGGTGCCAGCGCCGTGTCAGCAGTGGCGGACTGGTGTGCGGCCACCGCTCACAGAGCAGCGGCACACCGCGGTCTTCGCCTTCGTGGCTGCGTGGCTGCGTGGCTGCGTGGCTTCACCCTCATCGAGATGCTCGTCTCGCTGGCCGTGCTGGCCCTGGCCCTGGCCGTGGTCGGGGTCGTGTTCACCATAACCACCAAGAGCGCCAGCCAGGCGGCCGCGTATTCAGAAGCGCTCAACTACGTCCGGCAGTTCACCCAGCAAATCCAGGAAGACCTGCGGTACTGCGACCCGGCTGAAAGCGTCCTGGTCCTGGTCGGCCGGACCCAAGCCGCCGCCCTCACCCAGAGCGACCTGGAAGCGGGCAAGTTCCACCGGGTGCTGATCGGCAATCCGGCTAACGTGCCGGCCAACTATGACCCGGAGTATGACACCGCGCTCGACCCAGGTTTGAACTACAGCAACCCCCGGGCCGACATCGTTATGTTCTTCTCCAAACGCCCGACCGTGTCGGTCGCACCGAATCCCGACCCGGAGGCCGATCCGTCGTTTGCCGGCGGCGTCAAGTTCTCGCCGATCCGCGTGGTCTACGGCCATGCCGCCCTGGCCAAGCCGGTGCTCGACGGCAAGCAGTATCGTTTTCCGCAGGTGCAGCTCGGCGAGGACTGGGCTTTCCGGCACACCGAGCAGACCAAGCTGGTGGGCCTTAGGGAGCTGAGTGTCATACCGGCCAGCCGCTGGCACCTCAGCCGCGTGGCAACCATCGTGGTGCCCCCGCTGGTTTCCGGTTCGACTCAGTTTTCGGCAGTGGCGTGCGAATCGGCTGGCCGCTGCTACCGCTATTGGGACGCATCCGATCCAATGCCCGGCGACGGCGCTTATCTTGATCTCGCCGAATTCCTTAGGAACTTGGGCCCGAGCGTTGCGACCTGCTCGCCCTACATCTACCCGCTCGCTTGCTGGCCGCCGGCGGTTCAGGACTCAATTAATTCCGTCGTGTATGCAACTCATACGGCCCCACCATTATACCGGCATGTTGCGACCGTGCTGGAGGACGTGCCGGTCGAGCTTAGGAGCAACCTCGGCGTGCACATGCTCCCCGGCTGCGCGTGGTTCCAGGTCGAGTTCCTGATGCCCGAGGACCCGCGGAACAGCGTGGACTACGTCGGTGATCCCAACAACCCAAACATGAGCACCAAGGCCGACATGCCGCGCTGGACCATCGTCCCGGAGGGCCAAACCTACGTCTTCGTGCCGGACACGCCGGAGAACCGCGAAGCGGTGGCGGCTCAGGTCGCAGCCGGCAACTGTCATTACCCTCCGCTGCCCGGCGACGACCGGCTCTGGGACTTCGCCCGGATCGACCAGTGCATCGGGCCCACGGGCTTCGACCCAACTACTTTGCACTGTCGCCAAAGCGACGCGGTGGCGGCCCGCCGAATCCGCATGTGGCCGTATGCGATCCGGATCACGGTCCACGTCTATGACCCGCGAGGCCGGCTGACCGAGCCGATCATCCGAAGCATCGTGCACCGGTTCGAATAGCGGCGCTGTGCGCCGGCGGCGGCCGATTTCGCCCGGCCCCAGGACCACCTCACCATCGGTCAGGCCAAACCCTATAATCGCGCAGAAACGAGGAGCGCACTGATGCCCGAGCCGGTGGACATCGTTTTCGCCATGCCGCACCCGGACGACGTTGAGATCACCTGCGGCGGGACGGTCGCCAAGCTGGTCAAGCTGGGTCACAAGGTCGCCGTGCTGCACCTGACCGACGGTGAGCCGACCCCACGGGGCTCGCCGGCGATCCGCGCGGAGGAGTCCGCGGCGGCCGCTCGGATCCTGGGGGTGAGTCACCTGGAGACCCTGTCGCTGCCGAACCGGGAACTGATGGATGGCCCGGCGGCCCGGTACGCGGTCGCCACCGCCCTGCGCCGGCTGCGACCAAAGGTCGTGGTTGGCATGGCCGGACGGACACCGGGTGCCTCGCCCGATCATTACCAGGCCCAACTCATCCTGGAAGCGGCCAGATTCTACTCCCAGCTCACCAAATGGGACGATCGGTTCGACCATACTCCGCCCCACCGGGTCGACTGGCTCTGGTACCGCCCGGTGGCGCTGGCCGCCGAGCAGCAAGCGTGGCCGGCCAGTTTCGTGGTGGATGTAAGCGACGTGTACGAGCAGAAGATCGCGGCGATTTCCTGCTACCAGTCGCAGTTCGACCCGGAGCGGCTGGCGCGACTGCTGCATCGCGTCCGGGCCCGCGACGCCGACGACGGCGCCCGGGCCGGGTTCCAGTACGGGGAACTGTTCGCGCTGCCGCATCCCTGGCCGGTGCAAGACCCCTTGACACACTTCAAGTCGCTGGCCCCCGTCGTCGCACCAGCCTACGTGCCGCGAGCTACGTAACCGGCAGCTAGAAGAGGACGGCCCCCGCCGCGACCGTCCCACCATCGCCCACCAGCAAGACGCCCGCGGTCCGTCGGGCACGTCGCCCCGTTTCCACGGCCGGGGCAGTGAAGCCCGGCCGGCCGCTGGCGCGGAGGTTCGGCCCCTCGCTCACGTTCCGGGTTCTGATGGCTAGGCCGGCTGCCTCCCGGAGAACCAAGCCCCAAGCGCGAGCGGAGGCGGCCGGTGAGGCCGGCCGCGGCCGTAGGGGAAGGGCCCGAGCCGTCTTCGGTCGGCCGTTCGGCGTTGCCTGCCGATCGTGGCCGATGGTGGGATGGCAGAGCGACCGAGGAAAACGCGGCTTGGACGCCGGGCGGCGTGGTGATAGAGTAAGACAGGTTCACGTTCGCCGAGGTGGGCAAGTGTCCGGGACGGTATCTCTAAGCGACAAGGTCTACGCCGCCTCCGAAGGCCGGCAGATGAGCATGCTGGACCTGCTGAGCTACTTCAAGCGACAGGGCAGCGCGCGGGTGACCGACCTGCACCTGAAGGTGGGCAAGCCGCCCTGCTATCGGGTGGATGGGGATCTGCGGGTCACCAGCGCCCGTCCGCTGGACCGGGCCACGATCGAGCTGCTGATCCGGAGTTTCCTGGACGAAACGCAATTGAGGACCCTGGAGAGACTTCGCTCGGTAAACGCCTCACGCATGATCGACGGGCTGCGGTACCGGGTGAATGCCTATCATGACCTGCGCGGTCTGGCCCTGGCGGTCCGGGCTCTGGACACGGCTGTGCCGACCATCGAGTTCGTCGGGTTCCCCAACGGCGTCTGGGAGGACATCGTGAAGCTGGGCCAGGGCCTGGTGCTGGTGACCGGGTCGACCGGAGCGGGCAAGTCCACCACCATCGCGGCCCTGATCAACCAGATCGCCCAGACCCGGCCCTGCCACATCATCACCCTGGAGGACCCGATCGAGTATGAATTCGACAGCTCGATCGCCATGATCTCCCAGCGGGCGATCGGCCGCGACGTGCTGAATTATGAACGCGGGTTGCGGGACTGCCTGCGCGAGGACCCGGACGTGATTTTCGTGGGGGAGATGACCGATCCGGAGTCGGCCGCCTGGACCCTGGCGGCCGCGGAGACCGGGCACCTGGTCTTCTCGGGCATCCACACCCGCAACTCGGTCGGGACGATTACCCGGATTCTGGACATGTTCCCCTCGGAGCGGGCTCAGGAGGTCGCCAATCAGCTCGCGCTGGGGCTGCGCTACATCATCTCGCAGAAGCTCATTCAGCGTCGCGATTGCCGCGGGCGGGTGGCGGCGATGGAAGTGCTGAATGTCACCTACTCGGTGGCCAACCTGATCCGGCAGAACAAGCTGGACCAGATTTACTCTCTGATGCAAACCCACACCCGCGATGAACCCAGCCAGCGCATGACGACCTTCGAACGCAGTCTGGCGCGGCTGGTCAAAGCCGGGACCATCTCGAAGTTCGAGGCGGAGCGTGCGGCCAGCGATCCGCGCGTGCTGGAAGATGAATTGAGCCGGCTCTAGGTTGGGCCGGCCGGGGCCAGGTGCACCTTACAGGCGGCGGAAGATCGGCATGGGCAGGCGGTCGAAAGTAGCGGACCGATTCGGCCAGCCGGTGGATGTGGAAAACACGGTGGTGGCGGTCAGGTACTGCGCCAAATGCGGCCTGAACCTGCGAGGCCGACCGGCCGACGGACAGTGCCCAACTTGCGGATACTCCATACACGACTCGGTCTACGGCCGCTATGTCGTTGATTCGGACCGGTCCGAGGCCCGCGAGTTGCTGGACGGAGCCAATGTGGTCCTCTACCCGGTTGGGCTGGTGTCCGGACTGACCGCACTGGGAATGCTCACTACGCTGCTGGGAGCCCGCGATTTTCCCAACGCGGTGGAGGATGTCTTCAACGTGGGCCTGTTTTTCGCGACCCTGGGTTCGATCGTGGCGGCCACCGGCATCGTTCTGCTCACCGACCGACACCCCATGGCCTATTACCGCGCTCGCTATGGCAATCTCGGATTTCTACTGAAGTTGGCGGCCGGGCTGGTCGGGCTGGCAGCCGCGTTGATCGCCGCCGGCCGCTACTGCCCGCGCCCCTGCTGGCAAGTGCTCCATCTGGCCTTCTTCACCATACCGTCGTGCATATTCCTCAGCCGGCTCCAGGCCCTGATGCGACGCCTGCCTAACCTGCTTCTGGCCCGGTACGCCAAGGTGGCTTACCGGCTGACCTGCGTCCTGGCTGCCGCGGCCCTGGCGATCGTGCTACTGCGTCCACTGGCGTACTCGCACGTCAGCCTGAGCGGGTTCGTAACCGCCTTGACCCTGCTGGCGGTCACGCTCGGCCTGGTTCTGCTGATCTGGGTCATGCGCCTGCTGCTGCTGGTGCGCAAGGCGCTGCTTTGGATCTGCCGCTGACCGAACGTCAGTCGCCTTCGGCGCTGGGCCGGACAACCTTGCGGGCCGACGGCAGGTCGGCGTACAAGAGCAGATTACGCATGATCCGCAGGGCGCTGTCCGACTCATAGCCCCGCAGGTCGTAGATTTGGGTCCCCAGTAGACTGGCGCTGAGGTCCAGCGGAGAGTAGATGACCGACAACCGCTGCCCGGACTGGAAGGCCAACAGCCGCGGATAGGCGGGCGCCCCTCGGCGGGCCGCCCGGCGGTAGCTCACCTCCGCCAGATCGACCGCTCCGGGGATTCCCTCCCCGGTCAGCAGGGGCCAATTTCGTGGGACCGGCCTGGGCTGGCCGCGGATCGCGCGCCGAACCTCGGTCTCCAGAGCTTGGACGAACTCGGGCGAACCGCCGGCCGCGTCGGCCAGCAGCGTTCCCCCGCCGGTCAGGAACTCCCGCAGCCCACGAAGCTCAGGCGGCGACAGCTCGAAACCGCCGGTGCCGGTGATGTGTGCTACCCGGAACTCCTTGAGTTCCTCCGAATCCAGCCGCACTCCTGCGGTGACCAGCAGGCTGACCGCGGCCTCGTTGTGCAGATAACTGGCCAGCCGCGTCCAGCCGTAGGGTTCGATGTCCCACGGGCCGTCGTACCGGATGCGCGCCAGGCGGATGGTCTGGGCGATTTCCCGCTTCTTGCGTTGAATAATCGGCGTCCGCAGGCGGGTCAGTGGGCTGCTCTTGTCCGTCGCATATTAGGTATATGTTGACACCCAACTGCAAGTCCTGGTCCGTTCGCTCCCGGCGTGGAGGTTTGCACCAGCCTTCGGCCAGATCATGGGCGCAAAACAGCATCAGCGTCCGCAGGCCGTTGTGGACTTCGAGCATGGGCGGCGGGTCGCCGATCGGGAAATGCACGTGACCAGCCAGCAACGCATGCTCTCTGGCCAGCGGACGGAGCGGGTAGTCGGGCAAGGCGCGCCGAGCCAGGCTCTCCAGCGACCGGAGGAACTCGGGGCTGTTCCTGCCGGCCAGCCCGAGAATCATCCCCCCGCGCAGGCAATACTCGCGGATCTTCTGGGTCTCAACATCGTCAAACTGGTAGGGCGACTCCCCGTAGACGTACAGCACCGGGGCGTCGAACAGATCATCCGACGGGCCGTCCAGCCGGACAATTTGCCAGTTGAACAGCCGTTCCAGGGTCCGGCCGGCGTATCGGGCGAGCCCGGCCAGGTCGCGCGGTCGCCCGTCCCAGTCCCCCGAATACTGGAGCTTATTGAACAGCAGGGGGGCCCGACCGTGGCAAAGGACCATCAGTGCGAAGGCGGTATTGCGGAGCGGGGACATCCAGCCCCCGGTCCCCGGCCAGGAACCGTCCTCGCGCTGCTGCTCCAGGAGGTACTCGGCAGCCTGGGCGAACCAGTCCTTCTGGCCTAGGTACTTGTAGCCACTGGCGCGTGCCGCTCGCTCCAGGCCGTAGAGGTAGTAATATCGCCACTCGCCGCCGGTCGCGAGGCTCTCGGGCCCGAATTCCCGGTCCAGCCATCTCAGGCCCTGCTCGACGGAAGCCGCCAGGGCTCGGGCTTGGCTGTCTTTGGGGCGGTCGGCATAGCGCTGGTCCAACACGACAAATAGGGTGCAAACGCCGGCCGCGGTCATGCTGCCGGTGCTGCGATCGTGATTCTGATAGCCCCACCCGCCGTCGCTGTTCTGCCAATCCATCCAGTGCTGGCCTACCAGGTCCCAGTACCACTCCGGCACGTTAAGGCCGGCTTCCGCGCTCATCCATACGCCCAGCACGCCAAATTGGCTCACCGAATGATCCCACCGCCAACTGCCCGGCTTGGGGGCGCCATAATAATCGTACGCCCCTGCGCCCGGGCTGCCCCGACTGCCCACCGCCTTCAGCAACCAGTTGAGGTCTTCCTCGAGCCGGGAGCCGTAACTCTTCACGCCAACCAGCGCCAGCGCGTGAGCCCGGGTGGCGTAGGTGTAGGTGCCGTTGAGCGTTTGGGCGGCCAGCCAGTCCAGGCTGCGGGCCATCGACTCCTCTCGCAGGTCTTGGCCGGCATAAAGCAGCGAGAGTATCGCTAGGGCGCTATTACCGGCCCAGTGGAGATCGGTCCGACTCGACGCGCTTTCCCAATGTCCATCCGGGTTCCGCTGGGACTGGATCCAGGCCACCGCCCGCCGAATGGCATCGTCCAGGTTTTCGTCGGTGACCACCTCCGAGCCGGTCTGAGCCGGACTGAGCGTCCCCAGGCCGGTCAAAGCCGCGGCGGCCAGTCGCAGGGCACGGGCGATAACCGGCCGACGCCGGGGGGACCGGCATCCGACCCGTGACCAGCCACCCAAACCAGTCGGCGCTTGGCGCAAATTGCACCCCTTGACAAAACCGGCTAGAATTTAAAGGTTAAGAACTTTGAGACCGCGGCCGCTACTTCCGCTAACGGGAGCGCCACAGTTGGCAGACGGACAAGAAGATAGCCAAATCTGCCGCTTAGTACTAGAGCGCCAACTGGTCACCCCGGAAGAGATCCGAGTCGCCACCGACCAGCAGCGGCAGCTCGCCAACAGCGGACACGAGCGCCCGATCAGCGAGATCCTGGTAGACCTGGGATTCCTTACCCGGACCCAGCTCCAGCGTTTGCATGGGAGCAATGAGGACTCGGGCGGGCGGCCGGCCCAGCAGTTGCCCGGCTACCAGATTCTGAACAAGTGCGGGGCCGGGGCGATGGCGGTGGTCTACCGGGCTCGGCAGCTGAGTCTCAACCGGATAGTGGCCATCAAGGTGTTGCCCCGGCGTCTGAGCAAGAATGCGGAGTTCGTGGAACGTTTTTATCGCGAGGGGCGGGCCGCGGCCCAACTCAACCATCCCAACATCGTGCAGGCCATCGACGTGGGGGAAGCCAACGGTTACCACTACTTCGTCATGGAGTACGTGGAGGGGTGCACGGTCTACGATGAGCTGGCCGAGGGCAAGGTCTACAGCGAGCAGGAAGCCGTCCAGATTATCACCCAGATCGCCCGGGCCCTGCTCCACGCCCACGAGCGCGGGTTCATCCACCGCGATGTCAAGCCCAAGAACATCATGCTCACCAAGGACCGGGTGGCCAAGCTGGCCGATATGGGGCTGGCGCGCGAGACCACCGACGTGCAGGCCGCGATGGCCGAGGCCGGCCGGGCTTACGGCACCCCTTATTACATCGCCCCGGAGCAGATTCGCGGCGAGCTGAACATCGACCACCGGGCCGACCTGTACTCGCTGGGCGCGACCTTCTACCACATGGTCACCGGGCGGGTGCCCTTCGAGGGGCCGACTCCGTCCGCGGTCATGCACAAGCACCTCAAGGAGCCGCTGATCCCGCCTGACCACTTGAACACCGAGCTGACCGCCGGCTGCGGCGCCATGATCGAAATGCTGATGGCCAAGAACCCCGAGGAACGTTATCCCAGCGCCCGCGAGCTACTGGTCGACCTGGACCTGCTGGCCCACAAACAGCCCCCCGAATACGCGCGGCAATATCTGGGCGCCGAGGTGTTCGAAACCCTCTCCAGCGGGGAGTCGGTCGAGCCCGAACCGGTCGGGTCGCCTTCGCTCGCCCGGCGGACCACGACCGGCGACGAACCGCTGCCAACCCTGACCGTAGTTCTGGCCATCGTGGCGGCTGTCAGCATACTCATCAACGTAATCGTCTTCGTCCACTGGGCGACCGCCTAGCCCGGCGTCGCATTCAAGCCCCCGGCCCCATCACCGCCCCGACCGGCTGCGGACCCCAACTCCGCACCGGCAGAACGCCGAACTTGCAGGTCCCACGCTGCGGATCCGGGCGCCTCAAGTCGTTTCTCAAAGTGCTGCTATGCTAGCTCGCGCAAAACCGGATTCGATAAGACACCGATACCTTCGATTTCAACCTCCACCTGGTCGCCCTCCCGCAGGAAGATCGGCGGCTGCCGGGCCAGGCCCACTCCCTCCGGGGTACCGGTCAGAATCACCGTCCCCGGCAGCAATGTGAACTGATAAGAGAGGTAACTGACCAGTTGCCGGCACGAGAACAGCATCCGGCTGGTGTGGCTCTCCTGCATCAGCCGACCGTTGAGCCGACAGCGAATGCTGCACCGATCCGGATCCAGTTCGTCGGCGGTGGTCAACCAGGGGCCCAGCGGACAGAAAGTATCGAAGCTCTTGGCCCGGGCCCACTGCTTGTCCAAGCGTTGGCAATCGCGGGCCGAAACGTCGTTGGCGCAGGTGTAGCCCAGCACGTAACTGAGAGCCGCCGCCTCCGACACCCGACGGGCGCGACGCCCGATAACAATCGCCAACTCCGCCTCGAAATCAACTTCATCCGGAGCCGCTGACGGCAGACGGATCGGCTCCTGATGCCCGATCAGGGCAGTAGTAGCCTTCAGGAACACTAGCGGCCGCTCCGGGAGTCGCGCTCCGGTTTCCTCAACATGTCCGCGGTAGTTGCGTCCGATCGCCAGGATATTCGGCGGCTCGATCGGGGGAAGGAAGCGACTGACCTTCACGGCCGACCAAGAGAAGCTCAACTTCCCGAATAGCTCCCCCACCAGCGGCTGAGCCGTCTCGCCGTCTACCAGTCGGCCGATGATCTGCCGACCCTGATTGTCCAGGAAGCGCGCCAGTCGCATTTCAGCCCCAGCCGGTCGGGCGGCTGGTGCGGTCGCCCCCTGCCTGCCGCCGCCAGCGCTTCGAGCTCCGATCCGGTTTTCAGGCTCGCCCGCAGTCGCTTAGTAGAAAATCGTCAAGATCAGGTGGGGGTCGACGTGTTTACCCTCCACCACCCCGATCGTGCTGGTCGCGAACTTGATCTCGATGTTGTCGTCGCTGTCGACCCACTCGTTGATTTCGCGGCACATGTAGGCCAGCGCTCCGTCAGCCAGCTTGCAATGAAAAGTCTTGCAGCGGGTCGCGTTGGGCGAGCCCTTCAGCAGTGGGCGGCGGCAAACATATTCCTCGAGCTTCCCGACCGGCAGGCCGCCCGGGCCTCCGCCGATGGCCCTGATCGCGGTCGGCTTCTTGTCGTAGGCGATCGGTTCATCAGCCAGCCCACCGGCCCCGGCCGGCTCCAGCTCCACCAGTGCCACCGGCTCAGAGCCGGGCTCGCCGGTGACGGCGGGCATCGCGGCTCCCGAAGCGGACCGCTGTTCCCGCAGGCAGAACGGGCAAAGCAGCACGCCCTCCCAATGTTCGGCCACCCGCCGAGCCAGGTGCTCGGGGTACACGGTCGCCCCACACTTGCCACAGGTTGCGTAGCTTTCTTCTTCGCCAGGCATTCCGGCAACTCCTTCCGCCGGCCCCGTGGCCTGCGTCCTCTCTCCGACCGACCCGGGGTTCATACGGCAGCCTCCACATGATACCCGCACGGGCCGCCGCACCAACCGGCCCGGTCCGCGCGGTCCGCCAAAGGTGAGCTGGCAAGGCTCCTGCTCATCGAAATGCTCCATTTAATCTTAGCAGCCTTGCGGCCGGCGCGCCAAGCCGCGGCCTGCCCGGCCGGGTGCTTTGCCGTCCTCCTTTCTCTCCTTTAAGATGTTTCAGGCTCGCCGCCCGGGGCGCTGATCTGCGGGTGTGGCCGCGCGGGTGGGCGGCAAAGGTCCGGCCCGATGCACAAATTCGCCTGGTATCCCACCGACCATCGGAAACGCCCGCCCGACTTGCATGGCGCCCACCTGGTCGGCAACGACAACGTCCCCCTGCGGGCCGACATCCGTTGGGATGGCCATATCATCTGTTGCACGCCACGCGTCCAGGACCCAGTCGGCCTTTCGCTCCTGTGGCCGGTGAAGGATTTCGGCATCATCCAGTTGCAGACTACCCGGCTGCCGGCCCGCGAGCAGCCCTACAACCTGCACCTGGAGTTGGCCCGACACCAGCTCATGCGGCTGACCGTGAAGCGGGAGGAGTGGGGTTTATTCGACTACGGGGGGACGGAAGACATTTCGGGCGACATTGACCGCTGTCGGGATGCCTTCATCAAAGCGCTCCAGCAGGCCGATCCGCGGGCCTCCGCCCGTCACGCGGACGAGTCGCTGGCTTGCGGCCTGGTGGCGGCCGAAAAGATGGCCCGTTTTCACGCCGCCGTCTTCCTCGGCCGCCGACAGCAGAGCGGCGGGTTCGCCCGCCCGTTCCTGGGAGCGGCGCTGCCCGAATCACTCAAGCAGTTGGGAATCCTGCGGCAGCTCAGTCCGATATTTGATTTCGTCTATCTGCCGTTCGTATGGCGAAGCATTCAGCCTACTGAGCAGGCCGCGGTCTACGAGCCGCTCGAAACCTGGATCAAGGCCTGTCAGGCAACCAAACTGGCCATCCGGGGCGGCCCGCTGCTGTCCTTCGGGGTAAGTTCCGTACCGGACTGGATGTACATATGGGAAAATGACTTCGAGTCGATCTATGAAGCGGCTCGGCAATACGTGGAACGCACAGTCCGGCGTTTCTCCAAGCAGGTGGGTTCCTGGGTCGTGGCCAGCGGCTTACAGGCCGATAACGTTTTCGGCTTCACCTTCGAGCACATTATGGAGCTGACCCGGATGGCCGCCACGGTCACCCGGCAAGTCGCCCCCCGAGCCCAGGTACTCATCGACCTGAGCCAGCCATGGGGCGAGTACTACGCGCGCAATCAGCAAACCGTTCCGCCGCTTCTGTACGCCGACATGGCGGTGCAGAGCGGAATCAACTTCGACGGTTTCGGCTTGCAACTGCTGTTCGGACTGCCGGCCGAAGGCTACCACGTTCGCGACCCATTCCAAATCAGCTCGCTGATCGACCGGCTGGCCAACCTGGGCAAGCCGCTGCACATCACTGGCTTGGGCGCCCCCTCCAGCCAGTCGGCCGACGCCGCCGGTGGACAGTGGCATGCTCCCTGGTCGGAACAGACCCATGCCGAGTGGCTGACCACGCTGTGCGAGATTTGCCTGTCAAAACCCTATGTCGAGACGGTCTGCCTGCGGCCGCTGGCAGATGGCCCCGACAGCGTGATTGCCAGCGGGGGCTTGCTGCGGGAAGACCTGACACCCAAGCTGGCATTCACCCGCTTGAGCGAAATGCGCCAGCGTCTGGTCGGCGGGGGCGATCCGTGAACGCTTCCACCTGCCCGCCCCCCTACAGCCCCGCCAGCTTGGCCCAAGCCCGGGCCGCAGTCGGCGTGGGTCTCGGCCTCCTTATAATCACCGCTCTGACCGGGACCATCTCCATCGGTGTCACCACCGGCCCGGCCATCCACCCCGACGAGTGGCATTTGCGCCTGGACCCCAATCGCGTTACTGCGGCCGAGCTGGATCTTCTGCCACGGATTGGCGGCAAAACGGCTGAAAACATCCTCGCGTACCGTGAATCGGCCGACCGGCAGCCGGCTTTCACCACCCCCGAAGACCTGGACGAGGTGCCGCGCATCGGGCCGGCGACCATCGACCTGCTGCGACCCTACCTGCGTTTCTCCAATCCCAACTCGCAGCCGGGAGCGGATCCAGACGCCCCATGACCAGAGCGCCGATCCCGGTCATCTTCAAGCCGCTGCTGAAGGCCAAGCCCTGGGGCGGGCAGCGACTGGCCAGCCTGCTGGACAAGCCCTTGCCACCCGGCCAGCCCATCGGCGAACATGGGAACTGGTCGACCTGCCGGATCACCAATCAGTGGTCCGCGACGGCAGGTTGGCCGGCCAGACCTTGAGCCGGCTGGTGCAAACGTGGAAGACCAGCCTGGTCGGCGACGCCCGGCTGGCCGACGGCCGCTTCCCACTTCTGGTCAAGTTTCTGGATGCCCGGGAGCCGCTCAGCGTCCAGGTGCATCCCGCGTTCGCCGACGACTGCGGACCACGGCCTGGAGAGGGAGTCAAGCACGAGGCCTGGTATGTAGTCCACGCGGACCCGGACGCGAAGCTGTATGCCGGGCTGAAGCCCGGGGTCGACCGGTCTGAACTGGCCGGCGCCGTCAACAGCCCGGCTATCCTCGACCTGCTGCAAGTCTGGCAGCCACGAATCGGCCAGTGCTTTTATTTGCCGGCCGGAACGTTGCACGCGCTGGGAGCCGGACTGGTAGTCGTGGAAATTCAGACTCCTTCAGACACCACCTACCGGGTTTATGACTGGGGGCGCACCGGCCTGGACGGCCGGCCGCGCCAACTCCACATCGAGCCCGCCCTTCGTAACGTCCGATATGACGTGACGGAACAGATCCTTTGCCCGTCGCCGACGCCGGCGACAACCGCTGCCGGCAGCGGCACCTGCCTGGTCCGCTGTCAGCGCTTCCGGATTGACGCGATCCGGGCCCGCGCCGGGGCGTTCCCGCTCCCGGCCGGTCGAATGCGAATCTGGGCCATTTTGGAGGGCAGGGGCCGACTAACCGGAGCACAGGACGAATGCCGGTTCGCTCGGGGCGACGTGATTCTGATTCCGGCCGCCTGCGGCCAACTGAGCGTCGAATTACAGGCGGAAACTTACCGGCTGGAAGTGACGGTTGCGGACAGCGGCCAGCAGCCTGATTTATAGGTCCCGGCCATCAGCGACGCCGGCGGGCCTCCCGGTCCATTTCGCGTCGGTCGTCTCGCTTGCGAATCTCGGCCCGCTTGTCGGCATGGGTCTTGCCCCTGGCCAAGGCGATACAGACTTTGGCCAGGCCGCGCGGGTTGAAGTAGATTTCCAGAGGCACGATGGTCAGTCCCCGTTGCGTGACCCGGGCCTGCCACTTGAGGATCTGACGGCGGTGCAAGAGCAGTTTGCGGGGGCGAGTGGGGGCGTGCTGCGCGTAACCCGCCATGGGATAAGGAGATATATGACAGTCCACCAGGAACATTTCCTGACCCCGAACCATGGCGTACGCCTCGTCCAGCGAGGCTTTACCGGCCCGCAGGCTCTTCACTTCGCTGCCGGTAAGCGCCAACCCCGCTTCGAGCTTCTCCAGAACCTCAAAGTTATAGCGGACCTTCCGATTGATGATCCGCGGGGCAGCCGGTGGACCTTTGGCCATCTTGCCGCTAAATTTATGCTGGGTGGGAGGCGGTCGCAACTACCGTGCCGGCCGGGAGTATAAGGTCACAGGACGTGGGTATAGACCTGCTCAACGTGAAGAAGGCGATGGAGCGGGACGAAGAGACGCGCCTGATCCGGCGGGCCCGGCGGGGTAACGCCGACGCTTTCCGCGCGCTGGTCGAAGCCTACAAGGACCGGATCTTCGCCTTCGTTTGGCGGATGGTCCGGAACCATCACGAGGCAGAGGACCTTACCCAGGCGGCCTTCGTAAAAGCTTATGAGGCCTTGGACAGCTATAACCAGCGGTACGCCTTCAGCACCTGGCTGTTCACCATCGCCTACCGGCTATGCCTTAACAGCCTGCGACGACCGAAGGCCTACTGCGGCGAGGTGGACTTTGCCCGGATCGGAAACCTGGAGGTCGACGGGCCGTCCGACCTGGCCAACAGTGAGGAAGCCCGCCGACTGGCCGGGCTGATCTGGGCGGCGGTGGACCGGCTCAAGCCGGCCCAGAAATCCGCAGTGCTGCTGTTCTACCGTGAAGGCAAGAGTTGCGAGGAGATCGGACGGGTCCTGGGCATGCCGACCGTGACGGTCAAGAGCCATCTGCATCGAGCCAGAGCCAAGCTGCGTCAGACCCTGTGTGCCGAGGTGGCAGAAGATTGGAAAGGCATCCGATTCGCCGAGGACTGCCAGCACGCGTGAGCTTAAGCCATGAACTGCTCTGAGTGCGAACAGCTTTTCGACGCGTATCTCGACGGACATCTGGCCGGTTCGTTGCGGCTGGAGTTCGACGCCCATCGGTTGCACTGTCGGCGCTGCCAGCAGGGGCTGGCGATACTGGAGACGGTCGGGCAACTGATCGCCGCCGATCCGCAGACCCCGGAGTTGCCGCCCGACTTCACTGACCGGGTCATGCAGCAGGTGCGGCGACCGCGAGCGGCCCGGTTGCGCATGCCGCGGGTGGCGGTTATTACCGCCGTGATGCTTCAGGCTGCCGCGGTCCTGGCCTTTGTGGTGCTCTGGAACGCCCAGGTCAGGTCGCCGACTGCCAGGCCGACTCCGGTCGTCGCCCAGGCCGACTACCCCGGCGACGAGCTGGGGCGAGAAGCCATCTATCGTCTCATCGTGGAAGGGGTGGAAGATCGCATCTGGGACCTCCACGCCAGCGGCGCCAAGTTCGGTGCCGACCTGCTGGCGCTGGCCCGATATCTGGATATCCCGGTCCCGGAAGAGATCGCCCGTCAGTCGGCCAGGCTGGCCGAGGTCAACCCGTGGACCGGTTTCTGGGACACCCTGGTGCCGGCCGAGGACGACCAGACCGACGTGGCAGTCCCGGACGAAGACGTGCATTCGATCTAGTCTCCCAGCCGCGGACAGGCGGCGCTCTCCGCCGGGTCCGGCGAGTGGTTGCAACTCCACGCGAAATCGCATGCCAGGCCTGATCTCGCACCGCCTCGCCAGCGTCGCCCTCCTGCTGCTCAGTGCACCGGCCGCCTGGGCCGACGACTCGCTGGCCAGCTTGGTGCCGGCCGATGTGGGGTTGTTCGTCGAGCTGCGCCGGGCGGACGACCTGCTGGTGCCGCTGGTGGAGCCGCAAGTCTGGGTGACTTTGGCGGAACTGGCCGGCCACCCGGCCGCCCTGAAGGAGACCGAGCACTGGCAGCAGCGGGTGAAGCGAACGGTGAATATGTCGCCGGCCGAGGCAATCCGGGCTCTATTCTCGCAACAGGTCGCCTTCGTCAGCGAGGGCGTTCGCAGCACGCAGAACGGGGTAGTGCTGTGCCGACCGGCCGGGGACCGGTGGCAACTGATCCGGCGCTGGCAGGCCCGCCCCCTGCCGACCAGCGGCCCAGTCTCGCTCTACCGACTGCCTAACAACGTCGGACTGGCCCTGCGCGGCGATCTCTTCATCTTCGGCGACCAGACCGAGCAGGGTCTGTTCCGGCAGATAGTAATGCAACTGAACGATCCGGCCGGCCGCCTGGCGGATGACCCGAACTACCGCAGGCTGCTGGCCCGCGTCCCTCCCGACCCGGACGGGGTGTTGTTCGCGCGGCTGAGTCGGCCCCAGGCCACCAGCGCCCCGGTCGCCAGCCAGCCGATCGCCGCTCCAATGCTGCCTGGGTTGCCGCGACTGGCAAGCGTTTCCTCGAACCTGCTGCTGGCGTTGCACCGAGAAGGCTCGCAGTTGCGCATCACTGCCGTCGGGGATGCTCCGGGCGCGGTACCGGCACGGGACAGCTCCCTCCTGGAACTGGTGGGCAAGCTCCCGGAGTCCACTCTCATTGCCTGGGCCGGCCATCTGGACCATGCCAGTCTGGCCCAGGTTGCCACGGCCCTGCCGGAGCGCAGCGTCTTCCGGATCGCGTATCAGATGCATGAGCGGTACGGAACTGTACAGCGGCTGGCTGCCGCTCTGGATTCAGCCACCTGCGTGGCCATCGGAAGCGTCAGGCCGCAGAGCCGGATCCTTCCGGCCCCACCGGTCCCAGCGGTTGCCGTGCTGGTAGCGACCCGCGATCCCCAGCAGGCCGCGACTGAATGGGCCGACCTGTTCCACGTTACGCTGGCACTTTACCGGCTGCTTTCACTGAAGCTGGCCACGCCCATCCCAGTAGGGGAAGTGGAGTCGCTGACACTGGCCGGGCAGGCGGCCGAAAAGCTGGACCTCAGCAGTCTGTTGGGCGAGAACCCAGAACAGACGCCGCTGGGCGAACTGCATTTGAGCTGGGCGATGGACGGCCGAGTCCTGATCATCGCCTCCCACTCGGAGTGGCTGCGCCAGGTGCTGGAGGCCCGGGCCGGGCGGGAACCCGCTCTGGGAGCGACGCTTCTGCTTGGCGGCCGGTCTGCGGTCCCCTCGCCCCAGACGGTGCTGGTCGCAAGAAGTGCCGCGGTGTCCGATCTGGGCAGTGATTGGCTCCAGTTCTTGGCCGGTTTCAGTCCGCAAGTGCTGGACGAGAACTGGTGGCGGAACTACCAGCCGGAGGGCGGCAGCGTCCGGCTGGGGATTCAAGTCACCGAGGATTCCCAGCGGCAGCGGTTAGTGGTCCGCTCGGTCAGCCCGAACATGCCGGCCGACGGCGTATTGCGACCCCACGATGAGATTGTGGGGTGCAACCATCGTCGCTTCGCCACTTCCCAGCCCCTGGAGGAAATCCAGCGTGGACTGGCCAGACGTCCCAGCCCACGCTGGATCGACCTGCTGGTCGAGCGCGACCGCGTAGTGCGCGTCAAACGGGTCGCGCTCCCGTTCGTGGATCCGATAGAGGTCTTACGCCGGATCGTGGCGGTCGGTCGGCTGGTGCAGCGTGTGGTCTACGTAGACGATGCTCCGGACGCCGAGGGCTGGCGCGGCCACCTGACGCTCGATCTGCGAGCCGAGCAATCAACGCTTGGCGAGCTTTCGGGGCCGGGAAGTCCGGCACCGCCCGCGCCGACCGCCCCTGCCGTCTCCTCCAGCCCGGCGCCCAAGCCGCCGGGCTGATCAAGCCTGCTGCCGGTCGGCGGGCCGGGGATCAGGTCGAGCGGCTCACCGGGCTGCGGGAGAGGCGGCCCGCCGACGACGGGCTGCAAGCTCGGGGGCCTCGCGCAGGCAGGTTGCCAGAATCTTGAGCGACTGGCCGAAGGCTGACCAGCCGGCCCGGGGGAGCCGAGCCGGCTGCTGACCCACGTCGGGATAGCCCTGCTGGTCGGGCCGGACCTTCTCCCAGTTGGCAAAGAGCCGGCCCCAATCGCTGGCGAGGACCTCCTGCATCATCCGCCGCCCGCGGACCGGGTACCAGAAACTGTCGTGGTAGAGCACGCTGGCCAGGTAGGCCCAGGGAGCCAACACGGTTTTCAGCGACCATTCGATCGGCTTTCTGAGCGGGCCCCAGTAAATGTAATGCTGCATGCGGCTGGCGAAAGTCATGTTCTGGAAGGGCCCGATGAAATGCCAGTTCTCCGTCGCGGCCTCCTGGTCTCCGACGATCTCGATCTGTCGCGGATCGCCGCACCCCAGCCCGTGCTCGTGAGCCAGTCGAATGTACTTTATGTCCAGCGGGTCAAAGCCCATCATCCGGGCCGCCACCGCGTCGATCGCGGTCTGGTCCGCGCTGGCCAGGATGACGTTCTTGACGTGCGGGATCATGCACCGGGGGCCGGGACCGTCCCCGGCAAAGGTCCCGTCCATCACCGCGAACACGCCGCGGTGAATCTTCTTCTGGATCATCAACAGATCGACCAGCGTTTCGTGGATCACCGGGTGGGTCCAGTGCCGGCGTTCGTTGAGCAGCCCCCCGAAGGCGTTCTTCATCGTTCCGGTGGTGGTGGTGAAGACATGGGTTTTGACGGTCGGCAGATGGATGATGTTTTCGCCTATGAATCGGCGGGGGATCATGAACCCCTGGGGGTAAACTTGGTTAAGGCACAGAAACTGCTTGGTCAGGTCGCCGACCGCATCCTGGATCCGCACCCATTCCTCGCCTTCGTACAGGTGGATGTTGCGCAGCCCATGCGACTCCAGCACGTTGATCTGTTTGTTCTCACGCTCTCCCAGATGGGCATCGATCACCACGGTCCGATTATGGCAACCGTGGATGAGGTCGGGGTCGTACCCGTCGGCCTTCAGGGCCCGGATGACGCCCTCCAGTTGCCAAGGAGTCGTTGAGCTGCCTGGAAAGAAAAAGTGCCAGGAGATGTTGATTTTCAGTGCGGTGTCCGCATCCTTGGCAATGACGTCCTGATAACCGGCCAGGTTCATCAGCTCGTGGTAGTCCCGCAGGACAGTCCGGGGACTGGTTTTCAGGACTGCCACTTTGGACCGCAGCGCCGACATCGGTTCTCGCAGCTCGAAACATCAAACCCAGGCTCTGGCCATACTGTTTATAGTCGACCGGCCCCGGTTTGCAAATCAGCTCCCGGTCCACTGGACCGATGAACCAGACCGGGATAGACTCAGTTTAGTTGCCCCTCTGTCTGCGACCGCGTCGGATCGTCGGCGGTCAAGTGAAGGGCCGATAGGAAGTTGGGCCGCCGAGGACGCGATGAACATCCTGCTGGTCTCACCGGCTACGCCGGTAACGTTCTGGAGTTTCAAGCACGTTCTGCCACTGGTATCGAAGAAGGCGGCGTTTCCGCCCCTAGGGTTGCTGACGGTCGCGGCGATGCTGCCGCGGACCTGGAATCTCAAGCTGGTCGACCTGAACGTCACCGGACTGCGAGCCGCCGACATCGACTGGGCCGACTACGTGCTGGTCTCGGCCATGCTGGTTCACGAGCGATCGGCCCGCGAGGTGGCAGCCCGCTGCGCGGCCCGGGGCAAGCCGCTGGTCGCCGGTGGCCCGCTGTTCGCGACCGGCCATCAGCGATTTCCCGAGATTCCCTGCTTCGTGCTGGGCGAGGCGGAACAGATCATGCCGAGGGTAGTCGCCGACATGAGTTCCGGTCGGCTTCAGCCGCTCTACCGGGCCCCCGGCAAGCCCGACTTGGCCTGCACGCCCATTCCCCGCTGGGACCTGATCGACGGCCGGGACTACGCGACCATGTCCGTGCAGTTCTCCCGCGGCTGCCCGTTCAACTGCGAATTCTGCGACATCGTCGCTTTGTACGGGCGGGTGCCGCGGGCAAAAAGCCCGGGCCAGATGCTAGCCGAGCTGGACGCCCTCCTAGAGGCCGGGTGGAACGGGCCGATCTTCGTGGTCGATGACAACTTCATCGGGCACAAGACCAGGGCCAAGGAGCTGCTGCGGGCGATGATCGACTGGCGGGTCCGCCGCAAAGCGCGGGTCTCCTTCAGCACTGAAGCCTCGCTTAACCTGGTCGACGACGACGAGCTGCTGGAACTGATGGTGGCCGCCGGATTCAAGAAGGTATTCGTCGGCCTGGAAACCCCCGAGGAAAGCAGCCTGACCGAGTGTGCCAAGCTCCAGAACACCGCCCGCGACCTGGTCGCCGCGGTCGGCAAGATCCATAAGGCGGGAATCGAGGTCATGGGCGGGTTCATCGTCGGGTTCGACCACGATCCCAGCAACATCTTCGAGCGACAGCGGCGATTCATTCAGGAAGCGGGAGTAGTCACCGCCATGGTCGGGCTGCTGAACGCCCTGCCGCAGACCCGGTTGTTCGCCCGCTTGAAACGCGAGGGCCGTATTCTTCGTGAGAGCACCGGAAACAACCTGGACGGAATCCTCAACTTCGTCCCTCGCCTGGATCGACAGCTCCTGGTGGACGGCTACCGGGCCCTGCTCCGGCACCTGTACTCGCCGCGGGTCTACTACGACCGGGCCCTGACCTTCCTGCGCCAATACCGGCCCCGCGGACCGAGCGTGCACCGGTCCTGGAGCGACCTGAGCGCGTTCGTGAAATCGCTGTGGCTGATAGGGGTGCGCACCCGCGGCCGACGCGAGTACTGGAAATACTTCACCAAGACCCTGCTGCTATATCCCCGGGCGTTCGGCGAGGCGATGAACCTGGCGATCGCCGGATATCACTTTCGCAAGGTCGCCAGCAATCTGTAGGGCCGGCCAAGGAAAAAATACGATGGGGTGTTGCGGAGCGGGCCGGACCGCAGCTAGAATACTAGCGGTTGGTCTGTCGAAGCGGGCCGTACGCGACGGTTCTTTCCAGCCCCGCATCGCCCCACTCGCTCCCACCTTCTCGGCCGGAAGTGCGGCCGCTTTCATCCGTGACCCTGAAAGGAAAATAACGGGTCCAGCCCATTCTCAGAAAAGGAGAGTTACGTGGGCAAGAAACTGTATGTCGGCAACCTGGGCTACAACGTCACCAGCGCCGGCCTGGAACAACTGTTCTCTCAACATGGCAGCGTGCAGAGCGCTCAGGTCATCGAAGACCGGGCCAGTGGACGCAGCAAGGGCTTCGGATTCGTGGAGATGAGTTCCGACGAGGAAGCTCGCCAGGCGATCGCCGCCCTCAACGGCCAGGTCCATGACGGACGGGCCCTGACCGTCAACGAGGCCAAGCCGCGCGAAGACCGCGGGGGCTTCGGCGGCAGTCGTCACGGCGGCTACGGCCGACGACGCTAATGCTTTGTGCCGGGCCCGTCCGTCGCTACCGGCGGACGGGTCCGGCCCGCGCTAGTACCTCGGCTGGCCGACACCGAAGTGGTCCTTTTCCCATTGCCGGCGACCGTTTGGCCCGGTCAGCCCACGTCCGGTCCGCCCACTCAGGCCCGACTCTGATGGCCACGATTCGCAGCTCTGGTTGGGCGACAAGTCTTCTCTGGCGGCCTGACCCACAGTTGGCCGGCACTTGAGCCCGGCTCTACAATTCCAGCCATGTTCGCCCGTCTGCATAGCATGGCCCTGGCGGGGATCGAAGCTAAACCATGCGATATTGAGGTAGACGTGAGCGGCCGCGGCTTCGGCGTGCCCACCCTGGTCGGGCTGCCCGATTCCGCCGTCAAGGAAAGCATCGACCGCATCCGCAGCGCTCTGTCCAACTCCGGATTCTCGCTGCCGCGCACCAGAACCACCATAAACCTGGCCCCGGCCGATACACGGAAGGAAGGGCCGGCTTTCGACCTGCCCATAGCGATCGGGCTGCTGATGGCCGACGACCAGTTGCGCAGCGAGACGGCGGAGCAGTATCTCATCGCCGGGGAGCTGGCCCTGGATGGACGCGTCCGAGCCATCAAGGGCGCCTTGTCGCTGGCCTTGCTGGGGCGTCAGAACGGCTTCCGGGGGCTGCTGGTGCCGCGGGAGAACGCCGAAGAGGCGGCAGTGGTGGACGACGTGGAGGTGTACGGGATCGACTCGCTGGCCCAGGCGGTCGGCTTCCTGGCCGGGCAGTTGCCGCTCGAGCCGACCACCGTGGACCTGCCAGCCCTGTTCGACCGCTGCGCCCGGTACGACGTGGACTTCAGCGACGTACGCGGCCAGGAGCACGTCAAACGGGCCCTGCTGGTGGCCGCGGCCGGCCGGCATAACGTGCTCATGATTGGTCCACCGGGGGCCGGCAAGACCATGCTGGCCAAGCGGCTGCCCACGATTCTGCCGCCGCTCTCGCTCCAGGAAGCCCTGGAGACCACCCGGATCTACTCCGCCTCCGGAAAGCTTCCGGCTCGCACCAGCCTGATGGCCACTCGCCCGGTCCGCCAGCCGCATCATTCCATCAGCATGCCGGCCCTGGTGGGCGGCGGCACCATCCCGCAGGCCGGCGAAGTCTCACTGGCTCACCACGGCATCCTGTTTCTGGACGAGTTCCCGGAATTCAGCCGCAGCGTGCTGGAATCGCTGCGGCAGGTGATCGAAGACCACGTGGTAACCGTGTCGCGGGCCCACAGCGCGGTCGATTTCCCGGCCGACTTCATGCTGGTGGCCGCCATGAACCCCTGCCCGTGCGGATACTTCACCGACCCGCGTCGGCCCTGCAAGTGCTCGGCCCCCCAGATCGACCGGTATCTGGCGCGCATCTCCGGACCGCTGATGGAACGGATCGACATCCACATCGAGGTGCCGGCGGTACCCATCTCCGCCCTGCGTGACCGGCAGTCCGGCACCGACAGCGCCACCATGCGCGCCGAAGTCCAGCGGGCCCTCGACATTCAGCGCCGGCGCTTCGGACCCGACAGCACCACCACCAACGGACGCATGACCCCGCGGCAACTGCGGAAGTATTGCCAGATCGACGCCGACGGCGAGCGGCTGCTCCGTCAGGCAGTCAGTGAGCTGGGGCTGAGCGCCCGGGCCCACGACAAGGTGTTGCGGGTTGCCCGCACGATTGCCGACCTGGCCGGCCAGGAACACATCAGCGCCATCCATCTGTCGGAAGCGATTCAATACCGTCGCCTGGACCGGAGCCTGTGACGCAGCTCGCCGTCTCCTGCCGTCAGATAATGCCCTAGGAAAGGTGTTCCAGGCACTCCGCCTGGTCCAGGTAAAGAAACCCAGCCGGCGAGCGCCAAAGCGGGATACCTAACCGAGCCAGTTCGATGGCGAGGTTCACGCGAACCGCTTCTGACCCAACGACCCGGTTCTCGCCGGTTGACGCCTAGTCTACTCCCCGGCTGCGCTGCGTAACGGTGCTCCAGCTTTGCCGGGTAGTGGCCGGCGGCCAGTCCTGCGCTGGTCCGATTATCCTCGGACATCGGCCCCGGGCCACGAGTGTTCAAAGTGGCCTGCCAACGTGGTCGATCATAGAGCAGCGACCCGAATGGTCGACTCTCGGCTTGGGCGTTCCGAACTCGGCCTGAAGGATGGATGTACGCTACATCAACCCGTTCGTCGCAGCGGTCCGGCACGTCTTCAAAACAATGTTGAAGACCGAGATCCTGGTCAGCAAACCGAGGATCAAGGACCAGGCCAGCCCAGCTACGGACCTGTCGGCGATTATCGGTCTGTCGGGTCCGGTCACCGGGAGCGTGACCCTCCGCTTTTCCCGGCAGGTGGCAGTCCGGATCGCCAGCGCGTTTGCTGGCACCCAGCTCTCGATTTATCAGCAGGCGGAACTGGCCGACGCCCTGGGCGAGCTGACCAACATGGTGGCCGGGCAAGCCAAGGCCAAGCTGCCGCATTCTGAAATCAACATCTCGCTGCCGCGGGTGGTGCAGGGGGACGCCCGGCAGGTGCCGGAGGCCAATGTCTCGCCGGTAGTAGTGCTGCCCTGCGACTCCGCCCTGGGACGCTTCTCGGTTGAAGTAACCCTGGTGACCAAACAGACCTCGCCCTTCGCCGCACCGCCCAGTCCGCCAGCCGAGGTGAGCGATCCGCAGCCGGCAATGGCCTGCGCCCAGCCGTCCTAAACCGGGTCAAGCCGTCGGACCGATTTTCTCGCCTCGGCCCGAGCATCCCCCTGAATCTTCCGGGTTGACGCATGGCCAATGCGATGTGAGCACTTCAGGCAGAAGGGGAAACCGCGCGCCGGGCGGACAGCGACCATGAGAATCGACCAGGCCGACTTCAACTGGCCATGGATTTACCGGACCCCGCTTTCGAACCAGCTCGCCCGCGACCTCAGTCCCGGCAACCAGACCTACAACAAGGCGCTGGCCGTCGCGTGCAACGACCTGGGCGATAAATCCTTCGCCAACGGCGAATATCGGGAACCGGCCGGGGCCTACCAACGAGCGCTGGCGCTGTTCAAATACAATCGCACGTATCAATGGAACACGATCCAAGCCTGGGTGGGCTACGGGGACCAGTGTCTGGCCCGGTACGACTACGACGAGGCGATCCAGGCCTACCGCCAGGCGTTCTGAGTGAACGGCGTAGATACCAGGTAGAAGCTGCCCGGGGTGTACAACGCCCGCGGACTGGAGTACAAAAACCTGGAGCAGCACGGGGAGGCAACCTGCGATTTCAAGGAAGCGCTACCACTGCTGCCCGGGCACACGGAGTACCAGGCCAATCACGACTCGGTCAAGGCCTGGGATGAGCAAGCCGCGCTCGGGCCCCGCGGGCCGGCTGTCCCATCCAAACCCAGCATCCGAGCCATCATCCGGCACACCCGGGCGCTGGCCTCCAAGTTTTCCAGAGGCCGCACCAGCTCGTCGAGCTGACGGACCATCAGCGACCGCCAGGCCGAGTCGACCAGCAACTGGCCCACAACTGCGGCCACCGCGTCCAAGTCCCGCACGAAGGGCATGAACTCGGGCACCACCCGGGCCCCCGCCAGGACGTTGACCAGCGACAGATGCGGCAACCGGACGACTAGCCGACCAAACAACCGATACGGCAGCCGCAGCCAGCCTCCGGCATCGTACATCACCACCATCGGCCGGCGATAAGCGGCTACCAGCAGCGTCGCGGTCCCGGAGGCAACCAGGGCCAGATCGGCGGCGGTCAGCAGGCTGGCGTTATCGTCAACAATGATATCCGCGCTCGGGTCGACCGCCGGAGCCGAACCCTCCCGAGCCGGAAGCGATTCTGCCACCAGCCCGGCAATCTGCGGGCGACGAGCCTCCGAGGCGCAAGAGATCGCCGCATAGACCGGCTTCCCGGCCGCCTGGAGCCGGCGTAAGACTTCGAGCTGCCTGGGCAGCATGGCACTGATCACATGTCGGCGTGAGCCGGGGAGCAGGGCCACAATCGGGCGACCGCGGGCCCGCCACCTGAGCCCCTCCACCACTTCAGCCCGGGGCGGTGCCTGCCGCAAGGACTCGAAAAGCGGATGACCCACGTAATCTGCCTGCACGCCGAACTGGCGAAAGTACTCCTCCTCAAACGGCAGAATGCAGGCCAGGTGGTCCACGTCCCGCGCAATCTGCCGGTTCCGCCCCTGGCGTGCGGCCCAGGTCTGCGGAGCGATGTAGTAAAGCACCGGCAGCCCCAGTCGCTTGGCCCGTCGGGCCAGGCGGAGGTGCAGCTCGGGCGAGTCCAGCAGCACGACCAGGTCCGGGCGATCCTTTCGCCAGCAGCGCTCGACTTGCCGGATGGCCTTCCAGGCCCGGCCCAGCAGACCTATCGCTCCGCTGAGCATGGCCGCATGCGAGGCCAGATCGAAGACGGTCTGCACGCCCAGGACGCGCAGTCGGGGTCCGGTCAAGCCGTAGAACTCACAGCCGGGCAGGTGCCGGCGCGCCGCCCGCACCAGGCAGGCGGCGTGGAGATCCGCCGAGTCCTCGGCGACCGAGATGAATACGCGCGGAGCCTTGCTGCCGGTTGCTTCCAACGCCGTTGCGGTCGTCCCGCTCATCGGTGCCAGCCGACTCGGGTTCCCGGACGCTTCGGATACCAGCGACCCAAGCGGCCAGGACGGGGAGCTGGCAACCTGGACGCCCGCGCGACTCAGTGCGCTACTCCATCTTGACTTCCTGGCCGCCGGTGTCGACGTTGTCTTTGGTGAAGACCCGGGTCGGCAGAATGATGCGTTTCTCGAACCGCTCACCCTTGAGAATCTTCATGGCCACATCCAGCCCGACTTCGCCGGGCGTGGGGTACAGGAGCGTAGCGGTCAGCTCGCCGGACTTGACCCACCGCAAGCCCTCGTCGGGCAGGGCGTCGATGCCGATGAATTTCATCTCCTTTTCCCGCCCGGCGGCCTTGGCCGCCTGATAGGCCCCGTGGGCCATCGGGTCATTATGAGCATAGACCAGGTCGATCTGGGGATTGGCCTTCAGCGCATCCTGCATGATTGAGTAGGCCTTATCCTTCTTCCAGTCCGCGTCCAGGCCGCCGATCACTTTCAGGCCCGGTTCCTTGTCGACCACCTCATGAAAGCCGTCGCGGCGTTCCTGGCCCGGCGTGGAAGCCAACCCGCCGCAGATTTCATAGATGATGCCCTTGGCTTTGCCCGGACCGCCGAGCATGTCGACGGCGACCTTGCCGGCGGCGCGGCCGATGAGCCGGTTGTCGGCCCCCACGAAGCAGGCGTAATCCTTGAAGTTCACGTCACGGTCGAGAACCACCACCGGGATGCCGGCTTCGGTCGCCTCCTTGACCACTCCGGTCAGGCCGGCGGCTTCTTTGGGACTGATCAGGATGGCATCCACCCCGCGGCGGATGAAAGACTTCATGTCGCCGACCTGCTTCTCAGTCCGGTCATCGCCGTCAAGCATGACCAGTTCAAGGTTGGAATGATTGAGCAAGGCATGCATTTTCAGTCGGCGATTGAATTCGACCCGCCAGGGCTCTTTGACCGTGCACTGCGAGAAGCCGATGATCCACTTTTCACCCATGGCCGGCGCGGTGGCCGGCGGCGGCTCCAGCTCCTGGGCCGGCACCGCCGGGGTAAAGGCCAGAAAGAACGCGATTGTCCAGACTGGTTTGAGCTGACGCAGGTAGCCGAGCATGATTCACCTTCCGCTTGCAACCGGGTTATTGTCCGGGCCGGCGGCCCGCCCCTGACCAAATGCCGCGCAGCCAGGTCAGAAAGCTTCCACTCTGGATCACCGCCGCCACGACGATGATCGCGCCTTTGAGAATATCCTGAATCTCACTGGAAACGGCCCGCAGTTGCAAGAGGTTGGTGAGGTAGCCGAAGATCATGACTCCCACCAGCGTGCCCAGGATGCTGCCGCGGCCGCCCATCAGGCTGGTGCCGCCGATGACCACTGCCGCGATCGCGTCCAGCTCTTTTCCCAAGCCGGCATCCGGCTTGCCCTGGGTGTACTGGGCACAGTAGAGGACCCCGGCCAGCCCGGCGAGCAACCCGCTGGCGCCATAGACGAAGATCTTCACCCGGTCGACCTGGACGCCGGCCAGTCGGGCGGCTTCCTCATTCCCGCCCACCGCGTAGATGTAACGTCCCAGCGGCAGCTTCCAGAGCACAAACAGGGCACACGACCAGGCCCCCAGCAGAAACAGTCCGGGCACAGGCAGAAGCTTCAGCTCATGAATCCGCCCGCTCCGCAGCCGCTCCTGTCCCACGGTGAGGATCGTAGCCCCAAGCTGCTCGAAGGAGGGCGGCGCTCCGACGTGCTCCGCGTCGCCGCGGTAAATGGCGTGAATCTGCCCCCCGTGGCCGGCCACCAGCTTGGCCAGTCCAACCGCCGAGACCATCATCGCCAGCGTGACGATGAAGGGCTGGAGTCGCGTCCGGGTGATTACCAGCCCGTTTATCAGACCCATCAGGCACCCCACCAGCGGCACGACCACCAGCACCACGCCCGTGGACGACCCGCCGTTGACCTGGGCCATCACCCAAGACCTATTCAGCGCGACCGCCAATACCACCCCCAGGCCGGCAAGCGCGAACAGCAGCCGGATCCGGCCCGGGCTGGATCGTAACCGGCGGAAGATTGCCACCCCAACCCACAGCAGAAACAGGGCGGTGGCCGCCAAAGCCAGCCAGTGGGCCCGGCTGAGGTCGGCCGGGCCGCCATCCGGCCGCCGCATCAGAAGCATGGCGCATACCACCGTGCACAAGGAGAGCACACTGCCGACCGATAAATCGATCCCCCCTGACAGAATCACCAGCGTCATGCCGACCGCCAAAATCCCGTTGATCGACACCTGGCCCAGCACATCCCGCTGGTTATCGATGCTCAGGAACTTGGGATGCGACAAAATCCCGATCACAAAGACGAGCGCCAGGCCGGCAAACAGCGCCGCCTGTCGCAGCAGGCCACCCAAGGCAGGCAAAGCTCGAGTCTGCATCCGGCGTCGGATACTAACCCCAAACCGCCCAACCCGCATCCCGCCCCAGTCGTGCCCCCAGAGGCCGAATACGATACCATCCAGCACACCACCGCAACTGACCTGCGGCCAGCGGAGGCGACCTTCATGGACGCTCCACAATCGGGCGATCTTCTGGTGCCGACCGACGGCCTGGTGCTACGACACAGCGCCCGGCTGCGACCCGGCGTCTACCTCCTACCGGCAGGCATTACCCTGGATGCCGACCACCTGACCCTGGACGGCAACGGGGCCACGCTGATCGGCGCCGACCGCCAGGGCGTGGGCATCCGGGCCGCCGGCCACAGCCACCTGGTCATTCGCAACCTCCGGCTGCGCGACTACCACCACGGCATCGTCGTAAGCCAGGCGCAGGACGTGCTGATCGAGCGTAACCAAATCACCTCCACCGGCGAGATTCCAGCTAATACCATCTTCCTGGACATCTGGCGACCGGCCGGAGACCCGTACGGCGGCGCCATCCTGCTAGATCAGGTCGAAGACGCGCAGATCCAGGACAACGACCTGCAACACCAGATGAACGGGTTGCTGATCTACCGTAGCCAGCGCCTCCAGGTTCGGCGGAACCTGGCCAGCTATAACAGCGGATTCGGAATCTACCTCCACCAGACCTGCGACAGTGTGTTTGAGGAGAACTGGGCGGACTGCTGCTGCCGATATGAGCCGCGCGATGGCCCACCTCCGCGGGTCGGGGCCGGCTCGTGCGGGCACCTGGGGGCGGATGCGGCCGGCTTCGTCATCGTCCGCGGCTGCTGCCGCAATGTCTTCCGACATAACTTCGCCCGGCTGAGCGGGGACGGGTTTTTCCTGGCCGGCCGTGACCCGGAAGGTCACAACCTAGGCTGCAACGATAACGTGTTCGAGGAGAACGACGGATCGCTGAGCCCCAATATCGCCTTCGAGGCCACCTTCAGCTCCGGCAACATCTTCCGGGGCAACTGGGCGGATCGCTCCAACTACGGCTTCTGGCTCGGATACTCGACCGGCAACCTGCTGGAAGGAAACCGGATGCTGTTCAATCGCCAGGCGGGCATCGCCGTCGAACACGGCGTGGGATTCACAGTTCGCCACAATGACTTTCAGAGCAACGGACACGGCATCTTGCTGTGGACCAAGTACGTCCGAGAATTTCTGGGCGCACTGGGTGGCGCTTCGAGTTCCGGATCCGAGTCGGCGGCGGGAGTGAATCTGACCGTCCGGAACTGGGTGATCGAGCGCAACCGTTTCTATCGCAACGGTACCGCGATCGCGATCCTGGCCGATCGCGACCACGGCATCCGCCCGGTGCCGGCCGAGGATGCGGGCCGCCCTGAGCTGCGACCCTGCGACAATGCGATCCGCCAGAATGACATCCAGGATAATCGGGTCGGGATCCATCTGTCCGGCGCGGACCGCACGGTCATCGAGCAGAACAAGATAAGCAAGAACGTGGAGGCCGACCTTCGCCGCGAGGACGACCGCGACACGGTGTTGGGCCACAATCTCGGGCTGCGCGGGGCTTACCTATAGCTGACCCCCCGGCGCTGAGCCGGACTCGGAGGCGCCCAACGCCGCAGCCCCGAGCCCCCCGGTCCGGCAATTCCAGCCAGGCGGACGAGCCCGGCGTCAGCGCATCATCCGTCGCCGCAGCTCGTCGGGGCAGCAGTCGAGCGCGAAAACGGGCCCACCGAGTCAGCCCGGGCTCGCTCGATAGTCTGACCGGAACTTCCATCGACCGGCCCGGGCGGCTCCTCCGGGCGTACCAGCACCCGGACCTGCTGGCCAATTCGTCCATTGGCGGCGAAGCTCACCAGGCG
>Ga0185342_1000179_pt1 | contig 35317 bp, 24 predicted proteins | sample ConPoolayeEmetaG_FD_128045 | JGI IMG/M metagenome (GOLD analysis project Ga0185342, IMG submission 128045) | Hot spring microbial mat communities from California, USA to study Microbial Dark Matter (Phase II) - Cone Pool mat layer E metaG... ... | reverse complement strand
GACGCCGAGCGCCTGTCGCTGCTGGAAGCGGCACTGCGTGGCTTTCCGGGAAATCTGGTCGATCCGGTCGAAGCGGTGGTAGCCCTCGACTGGTGCTGGGCAGATTTGGCGCCGCCAGCACGTGAGGGTTTCCTGGGCAGTCTAAGCAGGGCAAGTACTCCGCTCAGCCCGGCAGACAGCCCACTCGATCACCGCGGATTTCGGACCAAGCTGGCGGGCCTCGCGGCCGCCATACTCTTCGATGAAGCCGATTACAGTTCCGGCCTCTGGGCCGACTACCGGCGACGTGTGCTCGCCGCGGCACACGACTATTTCGAACGGACATTTCCCGCGTTCGTAAACTGGCGTGGCATGTCGCCGACGGGGCCAGCTACAGCAGGACCAGAGGAATCGGACACAGGACTTACGGTCGAAGTGGCCTGCCTGCTGGGCAAGCGTGATCTCTGGCAGGAATACCGCGACAGTGTCGGCCGCTGGATGGAACACTACGTTTACGCTTCCTTCGTGCATCCGGCGCTGCAACATCACTTCTTGCGGGACGACGGGAGTTGTGCCGCAGTAACGCCTGCGGCCGCCTGGGAGGAAATGCTGCCGGTCACGGCACATCTGATCGCGTGCCGCACGCAAGATCCGGCCGCGGTCCTGGTCGCCCAGCGCGTCGAGCAGAGGCTACGCGGGCAGACCGCGGACCCGCGTGCCGTCCCTTGGCAGTGGGTCCCGATTGTGCTGGACGTCCGAAAACTGGCCCGGTGCGATTATGCCCGTCTGCCTCCGGCGCGCAACTTCGGCGGAGCCGTCGTCTTTCGCAGCCAAACCAGCCAGACGGAAACCGCCATCTGGGTTGAGGCCGGCCAGCCGCTGCTTCGCAGGCGCCAGCATGCCGATGCGGGCCACTTTCTTATCTACAGCAACGGCCGCCTCACAGTGGGCGCCGGCGACGACATAGCCTTTGAGGCAGTACCGCGCAAAGGCGGCTTTCAGCGACTGGGGCACGACGATCGGCCCTTCGACTTCGACGCGTTCGCTACTTCTACCATCGCGCACAACTGCCTGATCCTGTGGGACCCGCTGCGCGCTCAGGCGCCGGATACAGACAGCGCCACCATCATCGGCGGCCAGCGGCTCATCCAGAGCGTGTGTACGGACTTCGGCAGCAGGCTAGAGGAGAGCCCCCGACAAACCGCACGCCAGCTCGCTTACGGCTACCAAGGGACCGACGCGTACCTGGCACTGGATCTTTTGCCCGCATACGACCGAGGGCAAGCCAGCACCTACACGCGTGAGTTCATTTTCGCGGCCGGTCGGGTACTGGTCGTGGTCGACCGGGTGGCACCGGTCCGCGGGCGCGCCGAGCCAATCTGGGTCGTCAACATCCCAACCCGGCCGACAGTTGACGGCGCCGACCTGGCAACGCAAACCCGCACCGAAGGCCGAACCAACGATGCCGGCATCTGGCGCTGCGATGCAGCGCGGCGGATCTTCTGGTCCGAGGCTGATGGCGGCCTGTGGCTGCTAAGCTTATTGCCGCAGCCACGGCAGCTTCGCGTTGTCGGCGGACCTGCCAGACGACAGGTGGTCACGGAGGGACCCCAGGCCGCGACCGCCTACGTCGGCGGTGATCCAGACGGATTCGAGCGTCTGATCCGGCCCGGCGGACGTGGCCGGCCGCTGAATGCCTGGTACAGATTGGGCGAACCGACGCTGCTTGGGCCGCATTTGCCGCCATTGTGGGGACGAATCGAAATCGAGCCGACCGAAAAGACGCGAGCTTGCGTATTTCTGACGGCTCTCGTCGTAGACGACGCCCGCGGCACCTTGCAGCCCCAGGTCGAGCTGGAGCAGCTTCCTGAGGGGTTACGGCTGCACCTGGCGGTGGGCCCAGAACTCATCGAACTGGAGGTGCCCGCGGGTTTAGAAGTAGGCGGCACCGTTCGCCGACCGGGTCGCGAAGCATGGGTGCTGCCACGCCAGCTACAGCCGGACCTGCCGCTACCCGCGGATTGACCCGCACCAGAAGTCGCACGGCTGACCGGTGCAGGTCCGGCCAAGACTAGGCGGCACCCGGCGGCGCTTGTAGGACCTGGTCTGCCTTCGGACCGGGATGCCGCAGGTCGCCCTCACGCCGGGTAATTCCGGCCGCATCGAGCTGCTCAACAATCGGCACAACATACTTGCGCGAGGAGTTCAACAGCGTCCGGATTTCCGCGACCGTCAGCGGGCCGCGCTGCCGCATGGCTTCCAACACGCGCTGCACCAGCTCCTTCCACCGTCTTTCATGGAGCCACAGGTCGGGGCCGATACGCACCAGATTCCGTCGGGCTACCCCCAGCTCAACCAGCTCGCGGATGCGGCGCTCGTTTCGCGGCGTCCAGCACTTGAGTTCGCTTAATGCCGGCGGCTGAAAGGCTGCCGCGTCAAACTCCTGCAGGATCGCATCAAGCAACGCCTGATCCGCTGGCGAAATGGCCGGCATGGCGCCAGTTGGCACCAAGTAGTCACCCTCCAGGCAAACGGCACCCTGCCGCAGCCACCAGTCGGCAAGCGCCAGCCGCAATCGCTCCGGACAGGCCGCTGGCATCCAGGTAACCAGTTGGGCCCGCGGCAGCCCGGGCATACGTGGGTTCCGCTCCAGGTAATGTCGCAGCCGCCTGTCCAGGTCGTCCGCCAGCAGTCGCAACCAGTCACGATGGACGTAGAGCCTTACGCTGGCGGCGTCCAGCAGGTGGACCCTGCACTCCTCACACAACCGCTGTCCCAGCCGCGCGGCTTCCTGCCCGTCCGCAAGTCCAGCCCGGACAGCAAGTTGCGCCTCAGAAAGGGGCTGCCATTGTGCGGCCCGGATGACTTCCTCCAAACGGTCTAACGGTGACCCTTCGAGCAATGTCTGCAAGCCGGTAAGGTGTGGCGGGCGTTTGGCACTCCATAAGCGCGAGACCGGCCGGAGAATCCAGCCTCCTCCAAGAGTCCGCGTCCCCGCCTCGTCACGGAGGATGAACCGCTGCTCCCAAGTCGCCACGATCGGTTGCGCAACCACCAACTGTGCGAACACCCCGCGAACCAGACCGGCTTGCGGCTTGTCGGCCAGACGCAGCTCGCCGAGCATCTCGCTGGTCGCAATGTGCAACCGAAGGCGCAGGCGCTGCCGAAGCGTTTTGCCGGGTATGCGCAGGCTGGAAAGCCACACCTCGAGGCACCGCGCTGGCTCCAGATAACCAGGAGTGGCAAGGGTGCAGCCGCGGGCGACTTCCTCGCGCGACAGACCCGCCAGGTTGAGGGCCAACCGGCGGCGTCCAACCGCCACTTCGCAGCTTTGATGGTGGCTCTGGAGGCCGCGGACGCGAACCCGAACGCCCGCCGGCCAAAGTTCCAGCTCGTCGTCCCGGCTGACCATGCCATGCGAAACCGTCCCGGTCACCACCACGCCCCGACCCGCAACCACGAAGGCCCGGTCGATCGGCAAGCAGAACCAACTGTACGGCTCTGGGCGCTGACCGCGCTCCCGGGCCAGCCGTGCAAGCGTCGCCCGCAAATCGTCCAGCCCGCGGCCGGTCTGAACCGAAGTCCGGACTACCGCGAACGGAGCGATGCTTAGGCCTTTCAAAAGCTGCGTCGCCTCTTCCTCTACTGCGTCCGCCCATTCGTCGTCGACCAGGTCCATCTTCGTCAGGACCAGCACGCACTGCTTGATGCCCAGCAGGCTCAGCACCTCCGCGTGCTCGCGGGTCTGCGGCATCACCGAATCGTCCGCCGCGACCACCAGAAGCGCCGCGTCAATCCCGGTGACCCCAGCCACCATGTTGCGGATGAAACGCTCATGCCCGGGCACATCGACGAATGCGATCTGACAATTTTCGATCTGCGTGTGAGCGAAACCGAGGTCGATCGTCATGCCGCGGGCCTGCTCCTCCGGCAGCCGGTCTGGGTCGATCCCGGTCAGCGCGCGGACCAGGGCACTTTTGCCGTGGTCGATATGGCCGGCGGTTCCCACCACAAGCCTTGCTGAGGGGGTCATCACGTCGAGTTTACAGCGCCGGCCGGGTCCGGACACCTGGCTGATTGCCCGGCCGGAACCGGTTACGGCGCCGCAACCCTTGCCGGTCCGCCCGCTACCGAACGCTGAGCCTCCAACGGCCGCTTCGGCACGGGCCAACTCAAACCGCCTTAACTTCGGTTGTTCATTCGCAGCATTGCGCGCATAATCTGCGGCCAACTACACGCAGAGGATCACGGGCCGTGGAAGCGCCGGTGCGCGTCGGGGAGCTGGCATTCAAACTGGCAATCTACACCAGCGATAGCACGGAGTTCCGGCCCATAGAGTGGGGCGCCAATCACAACCAGTTTGAATCTCGGGCGGCAATGGCCGGCACCGGGGCCAGCCAGCAACGTACCAATGAATCACACGTAGTAGTGCGCACGTACCCGGCACCAGAAGACCGGGCGCGTTTCGACGTCTGGTGTCGACTACCAGCGCCAGTCAAGGCTGTCAAAATCGCCCTGGATCTGCCAGCTTTGAACATGCTCGCACCCGAAGCGACAGAGATGCCGGAGGGAACATGGCGGCAGTGGGACTACCCGGCATTCTGGCGCGCGGGTTTTGCGATCTGGTCCGATGGCAAGCGATTTTTCACGGTCACCACACAGGACGTGCCTTGGCACTTCAAGCGCCTGCGCGTACTGCGCCGTGACGCGCAGATGGGACTAGAAATTGTCCAAGATGCCAGCCTTCGAACCAGGTCACTCGACTTCCGCACAAGCGTCTGGGAAATCGGGTATCGCAGCGAAGTGGACAGCCTGCTGGACGAGCATGCCCGATTTGTATCTCAGGCTTTCGGTGCCAGACATTTTGACTGCCGGCCAGATGCGCCGGCGTGGCTGCGGCGCGTCGGGCTGGTCGTTAATCTACATGGCACAGACTGGACCGGCAGGACGCATCTGGACTTTGCCGGAATGACCGCTGCGGCCGAGCACCTGGCAGGCCGTTTCCCACCCGACCGGACGATCCTATACCCAATCGGGTGGGACGGGCCGTACATGCGCAATTACCCCGAGTTTCAGCCGAGTAGGGAGCTGGGCGGGCCTGAGGGTTTTGGTCGGTTTTGCGCGGCTGCCCGGGCCGCCGGCTTTCACGTTATGCCCCACCTAAACGCGATGGTCTGCAACCCGCGCAATCCGCTTTTCGCGGGTCATTTGGAGCACTATACTCTTCGCAACTTTCTGGGCAACCCGGTCCGCTGCCAGCACATTGACTGGGACCACGATGGCTTGCCCGACACGGCTCACAATTATATCTCCTTGATACCGCGAGGCTTACGAGACGTGCTCCGGGCGACCGTCGACCGTCTCGTCCGCCAGTACCGGGTGGACGCGGTCTTCCTGGACGAGACATGCAACGTCTTCTACAACGATCCGGCGTGGGACCAAGTAGAGGGCGTCCGCCGACTCATACGTGAACTCCGCCAGGACCATCCGGACCTGCTGATTGCAGGCGAGGAATGGAACGAGCTGATTCTCGGTCTTACGCCGCTGGTTCAGGTCTGGGAAGAGACTGCCGACGGCCAGGCGGCGTTCGGACGGCGAAAATCACCTCTGATGAGACGTTGGGCGGCCCGGTTCATCCGGGCGTGCGGCTACCTGGGCCTGGTATCGCCGGATGGCTCGCGCGGGGTACATGAATGGCCGCCAGCACCATGGGTCGCAGAAACGGAAAACGATGGTTACTATATACCAACGCTGGCGATTACGGGATCGACGCTCCAGCGTGGTCAGGAAGGCATACGCGCGACGGTCGCGCGAGCCGAAGACTATGTGCGGAGGTTTGCAGAGGCATAGACAACAGGTCACGGCACGCAGCAGGCACAGCCTGTTGACTTGCGAATGACAAGAGACTGCGTGAGGGTCCGCAATGGCAAAGAAGAAAGCTGCGAAAAAGGCGGTCAAGGTCAAGAAAGTTGGGAAGGTTGGAAAGAGGGTCGCCAAGGCAACAAAGAAGAAAGCCGTCAAGAAGGTAGTCAAGAAAGCGGCAAAGAAAGTGGTGGCCCGCGCCGCGCGGAAAGCCGCACCGAAGCCGACGTCCACGCCGGCCCCGGCAGCGCCGGCTCCGCCGCCGCCCCCCAGCAGCATGGGCAGCGGACCGGAACAAAGCGGAGGCAGTGCGGAGGGGCCGGCCGAACCGCCTTCACCTGCTACCACGCTGCCCAGGGTCGGCGAGCGCGCACCGGCCTTCGCGCTACCGGATCAGACCGGACGCGTCCATACGCTCGAAGCTTACCGTGGCAAAAAAGTCGTACTCTACTTTTATCCCAAAGACGAAACCTCCGGCTGTACCGCTGAGGCGTGTGGGTTCCGAGACCGGACACTACAGTTCCAGCAGCGAAATGTGGTAGTGCTCGGAGTATCTCCCGATCCGGTAGACAGCCACCGCGCCTTCGCCGGCAGGCTAGGCTTGACCTTCCCCCTGCTGGCCGATCCGGACCGGACCGTAATTGAGCGCTATGGCGTGTGGCAGGCGCGGCCGGCAAGCCGTGAAGCCGCACGGATGGGCGTTGCTCGGACAACGTTCATAATCGACGAGAACGGCCGGATCGCCCAGGTGTTCCGGAACGTAAGCCCGGCGGAGCATGCGCAGGAAATCCTCGACTGGCTGGACCGAGCGCGGTAGCTCGTTTTGGCGCAGGCTGTCGAGCAAAAGCTGCTCCGTGGTGCGATCTTCAGCAACACCGGTCGGGAGGTCGGTAGCATTGCCGGAACAGCTTCAGCATTTCGCGGATCGGCTCACGGCTGCGGTGTGCGCCAGGGGCACTCCTGCCGTCGTGGGGCTTGACCCGGTGCTTGACCGGCTGCCTCAAGCGGTTAAGCCCCGCCGGCGCACGCTTCAGGCCGCTGCCGCAGCACTCGAAAGCTTCTGCCGCGAGGTGATTACAGCAGTTGCGCCGATTGTGCCGGCAGTCAAGCTGAACTCGGCGTTTTTCGAGGTATGCGGCGGCCCGGGAATTGCAGCGTACATGCGCGTCATCGCATGCGCGCACCGCCACGGGCTGCTGGTAATCGGCGACGTCAAGCGCGGCGACATCGGCTCAACGGCGGAAATGTACGCCGCGGCACACCTGGACACCGGTGGCTTTCTTGACGTGGATCCGAGCTGCATCGCGGATGCGGTCACGGTGAGCGCATACCTAGGTCGGCAGGCAGTCGAGCCCTTCATCCGAGCCGCGGCGGCGAACGGCCGCGGCATTTACGTCCTGTTGCGTCCGTCCGACCCGGGGGCGGACCAGATACACGAATTTGGTAGCTCCCGGCCCCTTTATCAATTCCTGGCAGAGCTGGTCAAGCAATGGGGTGAAAAGGAAAACCTGCTGGGAAGCTGCGGCCTGTCCTGCGTAGGCGCCGTGGTCGCACCCAAAGACCGGCAGAGCACTTCGACGCTACGGGCGGCACTGCCGCGAACGCCGTTCCTGGTACCCGGTTATGGCCCCCAGGGGGCAGACGTGCACGCTTGTCGACCGTGCTTTCTGCCCGGCGGAACTGGCGCCGTCATCAACGCGTCGCGCCTGGTCATCTACGCTTACCAGCGGCCCGAATTTTCGGCCCGCTTCGGTGACGACTGGCAGGCGTGCATAGAAGTGGCCGCTCGCGAGTTCGCCACAGACGTTGCCTCTCTGTTGCAACCGTCTATTGCGCCGCTAGCAGACGATCCACCCACTGGTTGAGCTGCACGCCACGGTACACGATCAGTACTGCGGCCAAAGTCCAGAAGACCAGTGCAATCTGAAAGGGCCGATCGCGCAAGAGCACTTCCGTCGGCCCATCCACGCGCCCGTGCTCAACCAGATACGCGAAGCGGAAAATCGCGTAGACAACCACCGGCAGCGTATACACCAGATAGTAGGTGTGGAATTCGCGGACGGTGCGCGCATCGGTAGCATAGAGCATGAAGCTTACCACCGCGATGCCTGCGGTCAGGGTCGTAAAATGATTGAGCAGGTCTGGAGTATACAGTGCCAGGGTGCGCCGGTGCCGTCCCAGCTCATTGCGTGAGTTCTCCGCCAGTGCGTTCAGCTCGCACCGGCGCTTGCTGAACCCCATGAAAAGACACAGGGTGAACGTGCAGATGACCAGCCAATGTGAGATCTCCACGCGGACGGCGACTGCACCGGCGACGGCACGCAATACAAACCCCAGTCCGACGCAAATGACGTCCAAAAGCACTACGTGCTTGAGCAGGAGGGTGTAGGCGGTCTGGAGGCCAAGGTACGCAAGTCCAACGATCGCGACCCCCGGAGACAACAGCCAGGCCCCCACCAGCGCCGCTACGACCAGAAGAAAAGCATGAGCTGCCGCGGTCGCCAGCGAGACTTCGCCGCTGGCCACCGGTCGTAGCCGCTTGCGCGGGTGAAGGCGGTCTTCCTCCCGGTCATGAATGTCATTAAAAATGTATACGCCGCTGCTGAGCAGGCAGAAGCAGGCAAACCCCGCCAGGGCCAGCACGACGCTGGCCGGGTCTGACAGTTTGCGGCCGAAAACCAGCCCGGCAAACAGGAAAACGTTCTTGGACCACTGAGCCGGCCGCAGCATTCGCAACAGCGGCATGCGCTACGACTCCAAAGATGCCCGGGCAACTTGGCCCGGCCGCGCCGGCTGCCAACCATGTCCTGCACCGCGTCGGGCCGCATTGTGCCGGGCACCGGTTGTCCGGTCAACGGTTACGCTGACGGCTGGAACGTTGCTGTTAGACAGCGCCGCGCACGCGGGGTAAACTACAACACGACTAAAATAGGGAGAGGTGCCGGAGTGGTTGATCGGGCCGGTTTCGAAAACCGGTGGTCGCCTTTGGCGGCCCGCGGGTTCGAATCCCGCCCTCTCCGCTTTGCACCAGACGCAGTTAGTTAACCTGGCGCTCTGACCAATTGTCCCGCCTGTGGCGCCGCTAGAGAATCTGTTCTGTCGCAGGTCGGCACAAAAGCAGGCCACTGGCGTTGGCAAACTGCCCGGCCAACACGGTCGCGACGAAAAGGGAGCCAGATGCTTTCGTCGCACCAGTTGCTGTTGCCGCCCTGCCGGTGGGGTTCATAATGCATCATGATGATGCGCGTTGCGGTGGTGCTGGCATCGGTCGAGTCGCTTCAGCCCGGTTTTCTGGCGACGCTGGCCCTGATCCCGCTGGCCCTGGCTCTGAGCGTCGGAACCCTCCGGACACTTAGCTGGGCTCACCGGACCGCCGTTGTCGGTCTGCGCTGTTTCCTGCTGGCCGCGGTGGCACTTGCGCTGGCCGATCCTGAGTGGGTTCGGCGGACGTCGGATCAGACCGTCATCTTCGCGGTGGACCGCTCCGACAGCGTGCCGGACGAGCTGAAACGGGCCGCGGAGCAGTTTGTGCGGTCGGCTGTTGCGGGCATGCGGCCAAACCGTGACCGCGTGGGGCTGGTCGCGTTCGACGGTCGAGCGTGGGTTGAACAGATTCCGACGGGCGGCCTGGTCATAGACGAACTTGCCGCACCCGTCGAGCCCCACCACACGAACCTCGCGGCAGCCACGCGACTGGCGCTGGCCCTTTTGCCGGGCGACACCGCGGGCCGGCTCGTACTGATCACCGATGGTAACGAAAACGCCGGCAGCATAATGGAGGAATTGCGGGCCTGCGTGGCGGCAGGCATCCCCGTCGACGTGGTGCCGCTGGAGTACCGCCACGGCAACGAAATCCTTGTAGACCAGCTTTCGGCGCCGGCGACCGCCCGGCGCGGCGAGGTGGTCAGACTGCGGCTGGTGGTGCGCTCGCAGGTACCCGCGAGCACCCGGCTGCTCCTCTACCACAATGATCAGCCGGTGAGACTGGGTCGCGATCCTGGCGCTACGGCCATGCCGCTGCACCTGGAAGCCGGCCCGAACCGGCTGACGATCCCTGTGGAGCTGGCAGTGGCCGGCGTGCACCGCTTCCGCGCGGTGGTCCAGCCTGATTCGGCCGACAGCGACACCCTGCCTCAGAACAACGAGGGGCAGGCGCTCACCATCGTGGGAGAAGCCGAGCGGGTTCTGATGGTCTCGGAGTCGGCCCGGGCCCGGTCGGACGCGGACCAGAAGGCGGCAGAACTGGTTGCCCAGGCCCTGCGAAACGCGGGTATGAACTGCCAAGAGATTAGCGTCGACGAGCTGCCCGCTGATGCTGCCGGCCTAGCCGATTGCGCCGCGGTGATCCTCTCCAACGTATCCGCGCTTTCGCTCGGCCGCCGCCAGCAGCAGATGCTTGCCTCTTACGTGCGCGACCAGGGCGGCGGATTGATCGTCATCGGTGGCGACCGGGCATTCAGCGTGGGCGGCTACGCGCAAACGCCGCTCGAGGCAGTCCTGCCGGTCGAGACCAGCCGCGACCGCCTCCGCCTGATGAGCCTCGGAATGATCTTGGTCATCGACCGGTCGGGGTCGATGTACGGCGAGAAGCTTGCCATGGCCAGGCAGGCGGCAATCGCCGCCGTACGGATGCTCGACCGGAAGGACCAGGTCGGGGTGATCGCGTTCGACAGCGAGCCGCAGTGGGTGGTGACGGTGCAGTCGGCCGGCAGCCGCGCAGCAATCGCGCGGGAGGTGGCGAACATCGGCGTCGGCGGCGGGACAAACCTTTACCCCGCACTCCGGCTGGCATATGACACTCTGATCAGCCTCGATACGAACCTCAAACACATCATCGCGCTGACCGACGGGATTTCCGAGCCGGGGGATTTCGTCGGCATCGCCAGCGATTGCCGCGCGGCGAACATCACTATCTCTACAGTTGCCGTCGGCCAGGACGCCGACCGCGACCTGCTTGCCAACATCGCCCGCCTGACAGGCGGAAGAATGTATATCGCCGACACGGCAGAACCGCTGCCGCAGATATTCGCGCGCGAAACTGTGGTCGCGAGCCGATCGGGAATCTACGAGCGGCCCTTTACGCCGACGCTTCAGCCGATCGCGGACCGCCAGATCCTGGCAGGATTCAGTCAGCAGGACATCCCGCCCTTGCAGGGGTACGTAATTGCCGCGTCAAAGCCGACCGCCCGCGTCGAGCTGGCGCGCGAAACACCCGAGGGACCGGATCCGATCCTGGCCTACTGGCAGGTGGGGCTGGGCCGCGCCGTGGCATTCACGAGCGGTTTATGGCCGAAGTGGGGCTTGCGGTGGGTGGAGTGGCCCGGCTTCAGCAAACTGTGGACCCAGGCCGTCCGCTACGCCGCCCGCCCAGGGAACACCTCGGGCCTGGAAGCTGAGACGAGCCTGCGCGGCGGCCAGGCACGCGTGGTGGTCAGTGCAGAGCGCCTGCCGCCAAGTCAGCAGGATTCGCTGGCGCTGACGGCACGGCTGATCCGTCCGGATTTTTCGCTCGAACCGCTGACCGTAGACCGCACCGCGGCCGGACGGTTCGAAATAGCGTTCGAAACCGATCGCCCCGGCACCTATCTGGTCAACATCGCGTACCGCTGCGGCCGCGATAAAGCAACAGGACTCATCCAGACCGGAGTGGCAACCGGGTACTCACCGGAGTATCGCGATCTGCAAAGCAGCCGGGAACTGCTGAGGGAGATCGCGCGGCAGACCGGCGGCCGCATGCTCACCGTCGAAAACGCCGGTCCAGTGTTCGACCGAGCTGCCATCCGTCCGGCCCGACTGCGACGACCGCTTTGGGAAGACCTTTTGCGACTGGTGCTGATTCTCTTCCTGCTGGACGTTGCGGCCCGCAGGATCGCACTGAGTCCTGCCGACGCCGCCGAAAGCCTGCGCCGACTGCTGCGAGAACTCGGGCGACGACGCGCCGCCCCGAAGGCCGCCGAAACACTCGCAACGCTACGCGGCGTCAAGAACCGGGTTCGACAAAAAGTAACCGAACCAGCCGCAACGGCAGGGCAGCCGCAGAAGACAACCGCTACGGCCAGTAGTGCTATCGACCAGGCGCTGGCGGAGGCGCTCAGTGGCACCGCAGAAGATAAGCCCGTGGTTGCGCCGCCGATGGCCCCCAGACGGCCGGCAGCCACATCCGAGACTGATTACCTGGCCAGATTGCTGCGCGCCAAGCGGCGTGCCAGCGGCCAGTCGCAGGAGCCAGGAAGCAAATGAGTCTGCTTCGACTGCCAAGCACGTGGGCGACTGGCGATTCGGGCAACGCCGCGCAGGCATGTGCCTTAAGCCGTCGCGCGCGCTTGCACTGTGACGCTTAGGCGGCGTAGCGCCACTGGCAGACCGTGCCCGACGACCTGCAACGCTTCAATAGCGGCGGAGCGCGCTTATAGGACGCGTTCACCGCGGCAACGTGCGCTTGTCATAACACATCCTGTCCGAACCGATGAAACTTTCGCGGCCGCAGGCGGTCGGGCTCTGGAGTTATAACCACCCGGGCAGGCAAATGGGGCAGCGCGGCGGGCCGCCCACGCGTCTTTGCGCCACGACCGGGTCTGCGGCAGATCGGCATCGCGGCGCGGTATGGCAGATCAGCCAGCTACAAGCGCGACTTCGTCGTCCGCGACCAGCTCTGGTCGGCCAGAAGCATTGCGGCTGTTTCTGAAGATCGCGGCGGTTTTGTTCTCCGCTGAACTGGCCGTCGCATGCCTTATGCCGGCCCTGAGCCTGCCGGGCGGTCTATGGAGTTACTTGGTCCACAGCACGCTGCTAGCGCTGGTGGCCTGCGGCGGACTGTACGCGGCGGGACTGCGCCCCCCGACTGCCGCCGGTGAGGAAAAGCTGCGGCGATACTTGGGCGTGGAAAAGCGGGCTTGGGCGCTGGTTTTCGCCCAGGTTGTCCTTCTGGGCACCGTTGTCTGCGCTCAGGGACTGTTCTTGGCCAGCCAAAACGCCGCCGCGACCGTCGAAACACACTTCGACCGACAAATCATGCGGATCGAAGAGCTCACCCATACTGCCCTGGTCCAGACGCTCGGCGCTTCTGACGAAAACACGGCTGCCGGGCCGTCACCGCGGTTGGCAGAATTCGGGGCCGAAGCAGCGCTTTTCGAGCGGGTTGCGCGTGGCGTGCTCTACGGAGATCCGGAGCTGGAATTGCCACCCTGCAAGGCACAGGATGTGCGAGCTCAGCTCGAGTCGGTGGTGGCCGCCTGGGCACCCGTCGCGGAACTGCTGAAACGACTCGAAGAAGGTCACACCATCGAGGACGTCGCAGCATTCAGAACAAAGCTGGAAGCGGCGCGGCAAAAGCTTCTGCACGAGCTGCGGGCGGCCGATCGCAAGCTCGAGGCGCACTATCGGGAGCGCTGGGCCAAAGCGTGGCGCCTGACGCTACTGGTGCTTGTGTGTGCCTTGGGGGTCGTGACAGTAATGCTGGCGGCCACCTTTGCCCAGCTCGTTGCAAGCCGGCGGCGGCTCGACCGTCAGGTAGCCGAGCAGACGGCGGCGCTAACCCGCAGCGAAGCACGGTTCCGAACCGTAATCAACGCCAGCAAGGACGCCGTCGTGGCCATTGGTCCTGATGGTCGAATCGCGCTTTTCAACCCCGCTGCGGAGCAGATGTTCGGACGCTCTGCCACGCAGATGCTGGGCCAACCCCTCGATCTCCTTATGCCTGAAGAATTCCGGGAGCGGCATCGAAGGTACGTGCAAGATTACTTCCGCCACGGGAGGTCATGCCGCGGCGTGGTCGGCAAGACGGTGGAGCTGCCGGCCGTCCGTGCCGACGGAATGCGCTTCCCTATCGAACTGACGCTCTCAGAAGGCCGGACCGACGGCGCGCCCTTCGTGCTGGCGACCATACGCGACATCTCCGAACGCAAGCGACTCGAGCAGCGCCTTGTCCATGCCCAGAAGCTCGAGTCGATTGGCCAGCTCGCGGCCGGCATTGCTCACGAGATCAACACGCCGACGCAGTTCGTCGGAGACAACATGCACTTTCTCCAGCGCTCGTTCGCAGATCTGCTCAGCGTGGTTCAGCAGTGCGAGCGCGCCGTGCAGGGGGCGCAGTGCGGCAGCGCAGCGGCCGAGCTGGCCGCAGAAATCGCAAAGGTGCTTAAGGAGATCGAGCTGGACTACCTCGTCCAGGAGATCCCCCGGGCAATCGAGCAATCACTGGACGGCCTGCACCGCGTGACAAAGATCGTCAGAGCGATGAAGGAATTTTCGCACCCCGGCGCAGAGCAGCGCCAGCCGACCGACATCAACCGGGCGATCGAAAGCACCATCACCGTCGCCCGAAACGCCTGGAAATACGTGGCCAACATGGTCATCGACTTTGATCCCAGCCTGCCGCTGGTGCCGGTCCTGCCCAGCGACTTCAACCAGGCGATCCTGAACATTCTGATCAACGCGGCGGATGCGATCACCGAGGTAGTCGGCGCGACTTCGGGGCGGAAAGGCACGATCACGGTACGCACGCGTCGTGTAGGCGACTGGGCCGAAATCCGCATCAGCGATACCGGCACAGGAATCCGAGAAGACATTCGCGGAAAAATCTTCGACCCGTTCTTCACCACCAAGCCCACCGGCCGTGGCACGGGTCAGGGTCTGGCGATCGTCCACAGCGTGGTCGTCGAGAAACACCAGGGAACGATTGACTTTGAGACACAGGTCGGCAAGGGAACCACGTTCATCATCCGACTGCCACTGTATGAGCCTCTCGAGCCAGGAGAAACCTGTGAGCAGGAGTCGAATTCTCATTGTTGACGACGAACAGGCGGTCCTCGAAGGGCTGCGCCGGGCGCTGCATGCCCAGCGCTACGGGTGGGAGCTCTTTTTTGCCACCAGCGCCGAGGAAGCGCTGGTTCAGCTCGAGCAGACGGACATCGACGTGATGATTCTGGATGTCCGCATGCCAGGCAAAGACGGGTTTGAGCTGCTCTCGGAGCTGCGCCAGTGGCCGCGGACCGCTGACCTTCCGGTCATTATTCTGACAGGGCTTCGCGAGGCGGATCTGAAACGCCGCGCGCTGGACCTGGGTGCTACCGACCTTCTGACCAAGCCGGTCGATCCCCAGGACCTGCTGGCGCGTCTGCGCAGCGCCCTGCGGCTGAAGTCCTGTCAGGATCAGCTCAAGCTGCACAATGAGCTGCTTGAGTACAAAGTGGCCGAAAGCACCGCGGAGCTGGCCCAGTCGCGGCTGGACATCATCTGGCGGCTGGGCAAGGTAGCCGAGTTCCGTGACGACCTGACCGGCAACCATGTGGTACGCGTCGGCTGCTACTGCCGCGTATTGGGACAAATGCTCGATCTGCCGCGCGAGCGCGTCGAGATGCTGTTTCTGGCCAGCCCGCTGCACGACATCGGCAAGGTGGGTATCCCTGACAGCGTGCTGCTAAAGCACGAAGCCCTCACCCCGGCGGAGTGGGAAATCATGCAGCGTCACTGCAAGATCGGGGAGCGCATTCTGCGTGAGCCGTCCAAGACCATGAAAACCTATCTTGTCTGGCGCGGCACGCCGCCGGGCGCAAAGGACCTGCGGCCCAGCCCGCTGCTGGAGCTGGCGGCTACGATTGCTCTTACGCACCACGAACGCTGGGACGGCACGGGCTATCCGGGTGGTCTGCTGGGGGAGCAGATTCCGCTGGAGTCGCGCATCGTGGCGGTCGCCGACTCCTTCGATGCCCTGGCTTCAGAGCGCCCCTACCACCCGGCTCTGCCGGTCGAGCAGGTGCGGCGCATCATGCGGTCTGAAAACGGGACGCACTTCGACCCGCACCTTTTTGCCGCATTCGACGCAGCCTTTGAGCGGTTCGAGACTATCCATCGCGAATTTGCGGACCACGGCCAAAGCCTGGCCGCCCAGGCGTGTGAGCTGTTCAGCAGTTAAACGCGGCCACGCCCATAAGGTCAACGGATGGTACTGGACGCACGAGAGCGGTTGAGGGCCAGGCCGGGTCACAGCGCGATCAGACGCGGTGTTGCAGAAGGGGCGGCCCGCTGGGGCGTGGCCGCCACCGCGAAGGGGGCAGGCGGTGAAGAAACGCATTCTGTTCGTCGACGATGACCCCAACGTTCTGGAGGCGCTGCGGCGGATGCTCTATCCGCTGCGCCGCGAGTGGGACATGGCCTTTGCCACCAGTGCAAAGGAAGCGCTGGGCATGCTGGCAAAAAGCACGTTCGACGTGACCGTGACCGACCTGCGCATGCCCGAAATGGACGGGGTCGAGTTCCTGACTGAAGTGCGACAGCGATATCCCGATACGATACGGATCACTTTGTCCGGACAGGTGGACCGCGCCGCGAGCCTGCGCAGCGTCGGAACGGCTCATCAGTTCCTGGCCAAGCCCTGCGACAGCGAGTCGCTGCTGAACGCCATTGCGCGGGCCTGCACCCTTCGCGACCTGCTGCGGGATGACGCACTCAAGGGCATGGTCTCGCGGATGAGTTCGCTCCCAGTACTTCCGGAGCTGTACCTGGAACTGGTCGAGGAGTTGCGCTCGCCGGAGGCCTCGCTACAGACGATCGGGCGGCTGATGTCCCAGGATGTGGCCATGACCGCCAAGGTGCTTCAACTGGTCAATTCGGCATTTTTCGGACTGCCGCGACAAGTCTCAAACCCGGTTCAGGCGGTCAACCTGCTGGGACTGGAAACCGTTAGGGCGCTGGTACTGTCGGTGCATGTTTTCTCGCAATGGGATGAGTTTGAAATCGAGGGGTTTTGCGTACGAGCGCTGGAAAACCACAGCCTAGCGACCGGCCTGCTCGCCAAGCGCATTGCCGCCGAAGAAACTTCCGCAGATTCGATCCGTGACGACGTGCTGGCCGCCGGTCTGCTGCACGACATCGGAAAGCTGGTACTGGCGGCGAACCTGCCGACCCAGTACGGCCAGGTTCTGATAACCGCGCGCGACCAGAAGCTTCCGATCGAGCACGCCGAACGCCAATTGCTGGGAACCACACATGCTGAGGTCGGAGCCTATCTGCTGGGATTATGGGGACTACCCGACGCGGTGGTGGAAGCCGCCGCGTTCCACCACGAGCCACAACTCTGCCCGGCAAGCAGATTCTGCGCGCTGACGGCAGTGCACGTGGCCGACGTGCTGGAACACGAGACCGGGACGCCGCCGGACGAGGCACGCGCCAGGCAGATAGATACGGCGTACCTGGACCAGCTTGGCTTGACTGGACGTGTAAATACCTGGCGTCAACTGGCGCAAAACCTGGCCAGCCAGCGGGCAGACACATGAACGCGCGGGTACTATTCGTCGACGACGATCCGAACCTACTCTCTGGGCTGAAACGAGGCCTGCGCGGGCAGTTCGAAATTGAGACGGCTACCAGCGGCGCAGAGGGTCTGGAGGCCATCGCCACGCGGCCGCCGTACGCGGTGATCGTCTCCGACATGCGGATGCCGGGAATGGACGGGATTCAGTTCCTGGCCGCGGCCCGACAGCGCACTCCGGACACGGTGCGCATCATGCTGACCGGCTACTCCGACGTGGAGACCGCGATCGAGGCCGTGAACGAAGGCCACATTTTCCGCTTTCTGTGCAAACCGTGCCCCATTGAGCAGCTTGCCAAGGCACTAAGCGCCGGGGTCGAGCAGCACCGGCTCGTCACGGCAGAAAAGGAGCTGCTGAGCAAGACACTCTGTGGCAGCATCAAGGTCCTCGCGGACGTACTGGCACTGGCCAGCCCCACCGCCTTCGGCCGCGCAGCACGCGTGCGCAGGCTGGTTCAGCAGCTTGCCGGCGAACTGAACCTATCACAACCGTGGGAACTGGAGGTGGCCGCAACCCTCTCCCAAATCGGGCTGCTGGCGCTGCCACCTGAAGCGCTGGATAAGCTCTATCACGGCCGCCCGCTGAACGCCGACGAATCCCGCATGTTCGCTTCGCATCCGGCCATCGGTCGAGACCTGGTCGCCAACATTCCGCGGCTGGAAAGAATCGCACAGATCATCGCCTACCAGGAGCAGAACTTCGACGGCACAGGCATTCCGGGCGATGGCTTGAGCGGGACGGCGATCCCCCTGGGAGCGCGCGTGCTGAAGATCGCACTGGACTACGACGCGCACTGCATGGCCGGTTGCAGCCCCGCAGAGGCGATCATGCGGATGCGCCAGCACGGCGAGCGATACGACCCGGCGGTGATGGCCGCCCTGCAGGCCGTCGTCCGCGTCGAAGGCGACTACGAAATCTGCCAGGTGAAAGTTACTCAGCTCAGACCGAACATGATTATCGCCGAAGACGTTAGGACCACGACTGGCGTGCTGCTGGTCAGCCGGGGGCAGGAAGCCACGGCTTCGCTGCGTGAGCGCCTGCACAATTTCGCGCGAAACGCGAGCATTACTGAGCCGATACGAGTACTGGTGCCGGCCGGACATGCTGCCCCAGCAGCTAGACCGACCCCCGGGTCCGGTCCGAAACCGGAGAGCTGCTCATGATACACACTGTGCTGCTAGTCGATGACGATCCTGCGGTGCTGGATGGCTTGGCCCGGGCACTGCACCGCGAACCGTACCGTATCCTCCGCGCCGGCTCTGCCGACGAAGCAGCACGCGTCCTCAGCAGCGAACCGGTCGATCTGATCGTCTGCGATGAACAGATGCCCGGAATGTCCGGCAGCGAGTTCCTCGCTCGCGTGGCGCGCGAGCACCCCCAGGTTATGCGCATCATGCTTACCGGAAACCCTTCCTTGCCGGCGGCATTGCGCGCCATCAACGAAGGCCGCGTGTACCACTTTTTCACGAAGCCCTGCAATGAAATCGACCTGGCCTTGACAATCCGCGAGGCTCTGGAGCTAAAAGACCGGGCCAGCAAGACCGCTCCCGTGGACGACACCAGTGCTCAACCCGGCCTGGCAGACCAGGCCCGCATTGCCCGGCGCCTGCGCGGCATTCTGGGGGCCCCATCCGAGACGGGCGACCCTGCCTCCGACACCTGGACGCAGGGGAACCAGGCACAGTGAAACTGGCGCCCGCGCCAGCGCTTGCCGCGCGCTCGGCGATGCATATAATACGCACGCGTACATTCAGGAGCGCGTTGTGGGGCGCCAGCTACCGGAAACCGCGGGGCAGTTCAGCCTCGAAGCTTCCCTCGGCTTCCTCATCTACCGCGTCCACCAGCGCGCCCTGGCGCTGCTGCGCCGCCAGCTCGAACCGACGGGACTTACGCCGCAGCAGTTCGGCGTGCTGGCGCTGCTGCACGCAAATAACGACCAGCGCCAGGCAGAACTCTGCGCCCGGGGCGCAACCGACCCCAACACCATGGTCGGACTCGTGGACCGTCTGGAGGCGATGAAGCTGGTCCGGCGGCGGCGCGATCCCGCTGACCGGCGCGCCCACCTAGTCTGCCTGACGGCCGCCGGCCGACGGGCCTTCTACCGGTGCCTGCCGCGGTACCGGCGCGCCGCCAAGCGCTGCTGGATGGCTCTTTCCGGCTCAGAGCGCCAACATCTTCGGCGATTACTGCTGAAAGTCCTTGCGGCACCGCTCGAAGCCGCAATGCTATCGAGCTAACCCATGAGTACCAACGACGTCAATTCGGTCGCCGCTGAAGCTGGACCGGCTCGGCCTGAGGCCAACCGACGCCGAAGCCGCCTTGTGTCAGCAGTTTTGGTACTGCTTTTGATCGCGGGCGCCTCGGTCGGCGGGTACTACTACGTCTTCAGCCTGCACCATGAGACCACCGACAACGCTCAGGTCGAAGGGCACATCCATGCCATCTCCAGCCGCGTTGCCGGCTACGTGGCGGAAGTCTGTGTGACCGACAATCAGCCCGTCGAAGCGGGGCAGGTACTCGTTCGTTTGCGTTCGGAGGACTATGAAGCGCGCGCGCGTCTTGCGCGTGCCAACCTCGCGCAGGCCGAAGCACAGGCTGCCGCTGCCGAAGCGACTCTGGCAGCGCTGCGGCGTTCAACCGAGGCCTTGATCGCACAGTCGCGGGCCGCGGTGCAGCGGGCCGAGGCGCAGGTCGAGGCGGCCCGGCACAACGCCGCTCAGGCACAAGCCGGTTACGAGCAGGCCCAGGCGATGCTATTGGCGGCGCAGGCCGACGCAGACTACGCCAGCTTCAACCTCTGGCGCGTGTCAAACCTGTACAAACAGGCCGACGCAGCCGAAACCGAAACTCGGCTGGCGGACGCCACGGCGCGCAGTGCTGATGCCCGGCTCAAGGCGGCTGCCGAGGCAGTCCGGCTGGCCGCAGCCCAGGCAGAAGCTTCTCGCGCCGCGGTAAGCGTCGCCGAGGCAGCCGTGGCCGAGGCGCGGGGGAAGCTGGAAGAGCGCTTGGCCGGACCGGATGACGTTCGTGCCGCCGAAGCGCGCCTCGCGCTGACCCGCGCGGCCGTGGAGGCCGCGGCCGCACAACTGGAGCTGGCCGAGCTCGACCGGGACTACTGTACGATCCGCGCACCGGCTGCCGGAGTCGTCAGCAAACGCTCGGTTGAAGCCGGGCAGTTCGTGCAGCCGGGTCAGCCGATCATGGCGATCGTCCCGCTCGACACCACCTGGGTAGTTGCCAATTTCAAGGAAACGCAGTTGCGTAATATGCGGGTGGGCCAGCGTGTGCGGCTGCGGGTGGATGCGTATCCGGATCATCCGTTTGTGGGGATTCTTGAGAGCTTCGCCGCCGGCACCGGTGCCCGCTTTAGCCTGCTGCCGCCTGAAAATGCCAGCGGCAATTACGTCAAGGTCGTGCAGCGCGTGCCGGTGAAAATCGTGCTGGCTCCGGGCCAGCGAGATCCCGACCGACCATTGCGTCCCGGGATGAACGTTGTGGTTACGGTGGACACGCGCCAACGTGCCGGCCCTACCGCCGATTAGACCGCCCGGGTGGCTTGACATGACCAGCGCTGCGGTCGACACCCGCACGACCATTTCGAAAGAGCTGGAGAAAGCACCCGGTGGTGTCAGTCCGTGGATCGTTGCGCTGGCCGTCATGCTGGGCACCTTCATGGAGGTGCTCGACACCACCATCATCAACGTTGCTCTGCCGCATATCGCCGGGAACCTCTCGGCCGGCATCGACGAAAGCACGTGGGTGCTGACTAGCTACCTGGTCTCGAACGCAATCGTGCTGCCGATCGCCGGCTGGCTTGCGACCCGGTTCGGCCGCAAGCGTTTTTTCATGACCTGCATCGTTCTGTTCACGCTCAGCTCCATGGCCTGCGGAACCGCACCTAGCCTGGCAGTCCTGATCGCCTGGCGGGTAGTGCAGGGTTTTAGCGGCGGCGCGCTGCAACCGCTTTCTCAGGCGATCCTGCTGGAAAGCTTTCCGCGTCGCAAGCACGGTATGGCGATGGCGGCTTTCGGCTTTGGTGTGGTCATCGCCCCCATCGTCGGGCCGACGCTGGGCGGCTGGCTGACCGACAATTACTCCTGGCGCTGGTGCTTCTACATAAACCTGCCGGTAGGCATTCTGGCGACGGTACTCATTTACTTTTTCGTCTTCGACCCGCCATACCTGCGCAGGGCACGGGCCGGGCGCATCGACTACATCGGCCTGGGGCTGTTGGCGGTGGGGCTGGGAGCCTTGCAGGTCATGCTCGATAAGGGTGAGCGCGAAAACTGGTTCGAGTCCGCGTGGCTGACGCGCGTCGCCATCGTCAGCGCCGTTTCCCTCGCGCTTATGGTCTTCTGGGAGCTGCGGGTTTCTCACCCGGTAGTAGAGCTTCGCGCCCTGCGCGACCGCAACCTTGCAGCCGGAACCGCCCTTATGTTCGGCTTCGGGGCCGCGCTGTATGGCAGCACGGTGCTGTATCCGATCTATCTCCAGACGCTCATGGGCTACACGGCGTTGTGGAGCGGCTGGGCGCTTTCGCCGGGCGGGATCGCGACCATGCTCCTAATGCCGCTGTCCGGCCGGCTCACCACGCGCGCCGACCCGCGCATGCTGGTAGGCATCGGCATTTCCATCTGCAGTATCTCACTGTTTACGATGTCACGCTTCAACCTCTACGTGGACTTCCCGAATGTCGTGCTGCCGCGGATCATCATGGGCGTGGGACTGGCCTTCAGCTTTGTGCCGCTGACTGCCGTAACATTTGCTTTCGTCCCACGGGAAGCCATGGGCAACGCCACCGGCCTGTTCAACCTCATGCGCAACATCGGCGGCAGCGTGGGAATTGCGGCGGTCACGACGCTGCTTTCGCGACGGGCTCAGTTTCACCAGGGCGTCTTGGCAGCTCACGTGACGGCGTACGACCCGCAGGTCTACGCCACGGTGCAGCAGGTCGAGCACCTGCTGCGCACTGGCCTGGCTCCGCGCATGCCGGTGGCGGGTCAGCTATCGCCCCATGTTCTGCTGTACCACGAGCTCCAGCGCCAGGCCACCATGAACGCTGTCATCGACAACTTCTGGCTGATGGGAGCTTTGATGGTGATATTGCTGGCCGGTCTGCTGCTGCTGCGCAAGCCCTCTCATGCCGGCGCCACGCCTGGAGCGGTTCATTGAAATCGCTTCGCCCCATGGTTTGCTGGCCCGCTGCCGGCGGCGATGACCGCGATGTTCGCGGGAAGCCGGCTGCTCTTGTGGTGTCCGGGAAAAGGCAGTGGCACCGATCAGCAGGAGCAGCACTGCAAATGTCGCCGCCGGCGCCGCGCCGCGCCGAGACGCCCACCCGGTCACTCTGAGCACCTCCGTTCCCCGAACCACGGCCGATCCGAACCGTAGCCTCGGCGGCCCTCGAGGTCAAAAGCGGACAGGACGTCTGAACCCCCGATCAGATCGGGCGGCTGCGCCACTTTCTGTTGCCGCCTGACGGGACCGCTACGGGCCGCTGGAAACTGACGTGGCGGGCCACATAATCCTCGGGTTTATGGCGCGGTTCGTCCTGCGGCGGCTGGCGACCTTTCCGCTGGTGCTTTTTTGCATGTACGGTGCCGCGGTGCTGCTGGTCATGGCGACGCCAGGCGAAGGGCTGGAAAGCGGCGCCAAAGAGCTGCCGCCTGAAGTGCTGGCCGAGAAACGCCGCGCGTACAACTACGACCAGCCGTGGTGGCAACGCTATTTCTGGACGTGGCCCAAACGGCTGGTATGGGACCGGGACCTGCCCGCTCATCAGTACGAAGACTGGACCGTGGCCGAGATTCTGCGCGGCGCGCTGCCGGTGTCGCTACAACTGGGGGTTCTGGCACTTTCCCTGGCGATCCTGCTGGGCGTCGGTATCGGGGTGCTTTCGGCCACGCGGCACGGGCGGCTGGCCGACCACCTCTGTGTCGCGGTCGGCTTGGTGGGGGTATCGCTCCCGACGTTTGTCACGGGCAGCGCGCTATTGATCGTTTTTGCCATCTGGCTGCGGGCGGTTCCCGTGGGCGGCTGGGGCCGGCCGTCCCAAGCCCTGCTGCCGGCCTTTACGCTTGCGCTACCTTATGCCGCTTACATAGCCCGCCTGCTCAGAGCGTCGCTGCTGGAGGTTTACAGCCAGGACTACATTCGCACCGCCCGGGCCAAAGGTCTCAGCGAGTTCCGCGTTCTGTTTGACCACGCCCTGCGCAACGCCCTGCTGCCGGTCCTGAGCTACCTCGGGCCCGCCGCCGCCGCCATCTTCACCGGCTCCTTCGTCGTCGAAAAAATCTTCACCATCCCCGGGATGGGCACCCATGTGGTCGAGTCGATCCACAACCGCGACCAGAGCCTGATTCTGGCGACCGTAATGGTCTACGGCGTTTTTCTGGCAGCCTTCAATTTGATCGTGGACCTGCTGTACGGCATCGTGGACCCCAGAATCCGGATAGGAGGTCGAATTGACTGACGGCGGCAGAGCGAGCCCGGCAGCGCCGCTATCGCCCGCGACCACCGCTTGGCACCGGTTCCGACGAAACCGGGCGGCAGTAGCAGCCCTTATCGTGCTGACGGCAGCGATGTTGGTCTGCCTGGGGACCCTGCCCTGGTCGGCTCCGCGAATGCGAGTGCAGGCGCTGGACCAGGCGCGTCAGCCGCCATCAGCCGCCCACCCGTTGGGCACCGACGAACTGGGGCGCAGTTTGCTTTGGCGGACGCTGTACGGCGGTGCGATTTCACTCAGTCTGGGGCTGCTGGCTGCGGCAATCGCCGTAGTCATCGGAACCGGTTACGGCCTCGTCGCAGGGTACATCGGAGGCCGCTGCGACGAACTGATGATGCGAGCTGTCGACGTCCTGTATGCCCTGCCCTACATGCTCCTGGTCATGCTGTTTGCCGTCTCAATCGGCGCCAGACTCGAAGCGGCCGGGGCCGTCGGCGCCGAATGGTCACGCTTCATAGTGCTGACTCTGGCGATCGGCGGCGTAAGCTGGCTGACGATGGCACGCGTAGTTCGCGGCCAGGTGCTTTCTCTCCGCGAGCAGCCGTTTATCGAGGCAGCCCGCGCCCTGGGCTTCTCAACCCCACGGATCCTCCTGCGCCACGTACTGCCGAACTTGACCGGCCCCATCATTGTTTTTGGGACGTTAACCGTACCACAGGCCATCTTGCAGGAGTCTTTCCTCAGCTTCCTCGGAGTCGGGGTCCAGCCGCCACAGGCTACCTGGGGCTCACTGGCCGCGGATGGCGTGCGCCTGCTGAACCCCGTCGAGTTCGAATGGTGGCTGGTAGCGTTTCCCTGCGCGGCCTTAGCACTGACGCTGCTTTCTCTGAACTTTTTGGGCGACGGCCTGCGGGATGCCCTCGACGTGCAGGGTCGAACCTAGGCCGCGCGGCTGGCGCGGCTTGCGAAGCTACCCTGTTGATTCTGCCGATGCAGTGTCATAAACTAGCGGCGTACGTTGGGGATTGGTGTAACGGTAGCACGACTGACTCTGGATCAGTTAGTCCAGGTTCGAATCCTGGATCCCCAGTGTTAGCTGCGACGGCCTTTTGCGGCCGTTTGCCGAAGAATCGAAGGCTGCGCAGCTAAACCCGAGCCCCGGGCCGGGCTGTGTCGGTGCACGTGTTCCCCCCGCACGTCCCGACCGCCGGCCCATTTTTTTTGGGACGCGCCGGGCATTGCGGAAGCAGCGGGCTTAAGGATCGCAGAACTTCAGGGAAACTGCCTGCGCGCGTCGAGCGGCCGGCCCTGCGCGTCGTAAAGGCTCAAATCAACATTTCGCAGCGCTTTGGTCGCGTGAATAATCTGCCCGGTGTGAAAGCAGAAGTGACTGACAACGTGAAAAATCGCTACCAGCCGCGAAACGTGGTATCCCTGTATTTCGCATCGCTCTTTGAGCGTGCCGGGATCTAACTTTCGCAAGGTCTGCACTGCCTGGCGCACCGCGTGCTCCAAAAGCGGAAGGATCTCGGCGGCTGGCAGCGGGCCGCGTTCGGCAAACTCGCGGGGGCGATCACGCGGCACCTGCTGGCCGCCGATGCCGCCGAGAATCCATTGGCTGACGTTGCCGGTAAGGTGCAGTATGAGATTGCCGACGCTGTTAGTGTGGTCGTTGGGCCGGTGCCACAATTCCGATTCGGTCAAAAGCCGCGCGCAGCGGAGAACCTGCGTCAGATTCTGCTCGAGCTGGTCAATTGCATAGCAGATGAACTCGCGCAGTGGTTCAGCGTCGGTCATGGTGCACCTTCTGGTTATGGCGGAGGCTGTCAGAAAGTGTAACCGCGTGGCGGGCTTTGACAGCCCCTGCGAGGCGACCTATCATCGCCGTCACCGACGGGGCGGACGCTGGGCGCGGCGACACCAGACGGTGTCGGGGAGTAAGGACCATGGGGCAGCGTTGCTTGCGGGGGGTAGGGCGGAGCATGACGACGGCGCTTCTATTCGCTGCACTGCTGGCAGGAGCCTGTCAGAGCCATACTGAGCGTGAGGAGCTGGCACCGTCGATCGCGGCCTACCGCGATCGGATGCTCGTCGAAGACGTGCGACCCGAGCCCCCGACGCCTTCGTCACGCGGGGCTACCCCGGTGCAGGCAGGGCTGCCGGAAAAGGAAGCGCTGGTAGTCGTTCCGCCCATAGCGTCGCAGCCGACGCCGGAAGAGACGCTCTCACAGATTCCGGATCCCGAAGACGCGCCGCGCGTGCTGGCCGAGCAGTTGCGGGCGCTGCGCGAATCCCCGCGGCCGGACCCGCGCGTGATCAGCAGCTTTGAGAAAGTCGCAGAACGAGCGCAGGAGAAGCTGCGCCAGATCGAGCGTGCGGTAAAGCTGCGGCTGAGCCTGGCCGAGTGCATTCAGCGCGCCCTGGAAAACAACTATACGATCCGGTTCGAGGCGTACAATCCGGCGATCAGCCGCACGCAGCTTATCGAAGCGGAGGCAGCTTTCGACGCCGAGTTTTTCCTGGAAGCGGCCTGGGACAAGCGCGATCAGCCGACCGCGGTCGCATTCGTTCCGGGTACCAGCGATACGCGTACGATTCAGGGCGGCTTTCGCCAGCTCCTGCCTACCGGGATGCAGGTTTCGACCTCGCTCGGCCAACAGCGAGACAAAAGCGACATGCCGGCCGAGTTCCAGACGCTGAACCCGGCGTATTCCTCAAACTTCACGGTGGCGTTCACGCAGCCTCTGCTGCGCGGCTTTGGGCTGGAGTTCAATCGAGCGCAGCTCCGGATCCGGCAGGCCGGGCTACAGATTGCTCACGAGCAGTTTTTACAGAAGGTACGCGACACGATCGCGGAAGTGGAAGCGAATTACTGGCGGCTGGCCCAGGCCCGACGCGCCGCCGCGATTCTGGCGGTCTCCGTGGCTCAGAACTGGGTGACCTACCGCGGGATTGAAGAGCGAGCCGAGCACGATGCCACCCGCGTAGAGCTTGCCAATGCCAGGACTCGCTGGCTCCAGCGCGAGGTCACGTTCCAGGAAGCCGTACGCGCCATCCGGGACGCGGAAGACCAGCTCAAGAACTCACTCAATGACCCGGCGCTCAAGCTTTCAGAAGACATTGAGATAATTCCGACCGAGACGCCCTTTGTCGCCGCCCTGGCCCTCGATCAGCTCGCAGCGGTGCGTACGGCTCTCGAAGACCGCAGCGAAGTTCGCCAGGCGCGCCAGGCGATCGAGCAGGCGCGGATCGCAACGGCGGCGGCCAAAAACCAGACGCTGCCGCAACTGGACCTCAGCTTTCAGTACGAGGTTCAGGGGCTGGGCAACTCAGCGGACAACTCGTTCGATAATCTGACCACGAACCGCTTCATCTCGTATGCCGTCAAGGCGGTGTTCTCGTATCCGCTGGGCAACCGGGCGCGTCGGGCCGCTTACGAGCGCGCCCGTTTGCAGGAAGCGCAGGCGGTCGTCGGTTTGCACCGGGTAATCGACGGGATCGTGCAGGAAGTGAACGCAGCGGTCCGGGCACTCCAGGTCCGCTATGCCCAGATTCCGCCGCAGCTCAACTCGGTTCTGGCCGCCGAGGATAATCTGCGCGCTCTCCAAGCGCGCACCCAGCGGATCGATCCGCTGTACTTGGAAAACGAGTTGAACGCGGTCGAGCGGCTTGCAGACACGCGCAACACGTTGCTACAGGTCATTATCGAGTACAACCTTGCAATCATCGCCCTTGAAAAGGCCAAAGGCACACTGCTGGACTACAACAACATTGTCGTGGTGGATGCGCCGCGGCCACACTGAGCCACCGCGCCCATGTCCCGACACGCCGGGCCGGAGATGTTTTCTGAGGGCAAGCCTGCACTCCCGCCACTGAGCTCGCGCAGACGGCCGCGCGGAGGGTGGCTGGCCGCGGGCGTCGGCACGCTATGTTTCCTGAACAGTCTTTTTAACGACTTTACCTACGACGACCTGGCGCTGGTGCGCGACAACCCACGCATCCGCAGTATTACCGACCTGCGCAGTATCTTTCTTTCCGACTGGTGGCAGCCGCAGACTGCCGAACAGGAAGTCATCCGGAGGCAGCGCGATCGGCTTTACCGGCCGCTGACGATGTTCAGCTTTGCCCTGAATTACGCCGCTTCCGGGCTGAATCCGTTCGGCTACCACCTGGTAAACGTCGTCCTTCATGCGGCGGTGTGCGCCCTGGTGTACCGGTTCGCGCAGCGGCTTCTGGAAGACCACGGCGCAGCTACGCTGGCCGCGGTGCTCTTTGCGGTGCATCCAGTCCACTGCGAGGCAGTTGCGAATGTCGTGGGCCGGGCTGAGATCCTGGCAGCGCTTTTCATGCTGCTCGGGCTGCTGGTGCTTTGCCCAGAGCGGGATCTGCCCTCTGTCAGGCGCGTGCTCGGCGGCGCCGGGCTGTTCATCGCGGCGCTATTCAGCAAAGAAACTGCGGCCTGCTATCTGCCGGTGGCACTGATCAGTTTGGAAGTTACAACCCGCGGGACATTACGACCCTGGCGCTGGTGGCTGACGCGCTGCTTCCTGCTGCTGGCGCCGCTTGCCGTATATCTGCCGCTGCGCTACGCGGCGCTTGAGGGGCATCTGCTGCGAGACGCGCTGCCGCACGAGTTTTTGAATCCCTTGGTCCTGGCCGCGTGGCCGGTGCGACTTTTGCACTCGTTTACCGTGCTGGGGCACTATGTGCGGCTTTTTGTGTTCCCCACGCGACTGAGCTGCAACTACGGGCTGGCAGTGATCGTGCCACAGGCCGGGCCGGAGTTGCTCACCTTCGTCGGAGCCGCAAGCGCTGCGGGGGTGCTAGCGGCACTGGCAGGTTACGCGCGCGGAGGCAAACTCTGGCGGCAACTGGCAATCCTGAGCGCTATCTGGATAGCTAGCTACGCCTTGATCTCGAACACAATGCTGCTGATCGGCGTAAGCGTTGCTGAGCGGCTGGCTTATTGGCCGTCGGTCCCCGCAGCGATAGCTGCCGCAGCCATAGCGGTACACTGCTGGCGCCGAATGCAGCTCAGTCAGTCCTTTTCCCCGACGACGCGCTCCTTAGTGAGAATCTGCGCGACAGTCCTGCTGGTAGCGCTGGGACTGCGAAGCGTGGTCCGGAACGCGGACTGGGCCAACAACCTGACTCTTTTTGCGCAAGATGTTGCAACCTTTCCGGCAAGCGCAGAACTCAACGAAGCGCTAGCGCACGAGCTGCTACTTTCGATACCTGGTGCCCAAAGCCGGCAAGAGGCGCAGGCCATGCTCAAGCGCGCTGACCGGCACCTCCAGGCGGCGCTTAAAATCGCTCCGCGCTCACAATCTGCACTTGCGTTGCGCGGCCGCGTGCTGGCAATGCTGGGACAGCGCGAGCAGGCCATCATGCACTTTGAGCGCGCTATGCAGCTCGGTCCGCTGGACCGCGTAGCGCGCCAGATGCTCTGGCAGCTTACGGATCCGACGGGCGAGTTCGCACGAGCCCTCGCCGAGCTGGCAACACAGGTTTCCACGCGTCCTTCCGACGCGAGCCTGCGCCGGGACTACGGCCAGCACCTTCTCGATGCGGGCAGATACGCCGAAGCTTTGGCAGAGCTTGAGCTGGCTGCCAGGCTGGCACCTGATGACGCGGATGCGTGGCGTCTACTGGGCGATGCCTGCGCGGTAAATAACGAGCCGGCGCGAGCTATCGAGGCGTGGCGACAGGCCGTTAAGCTTGATCCGCAGAACTGGCAGACGCATGTAAATCTTTCCGCTGTGCTTGCGACTTCCGGCGATCTGCGGGCGTCCCTCGAACACGCCCGGCGCGCGTACGAACTACAGCCAGAGGCGGTATTGACCAACCAGCGGCTTGCCGAAGCGCTGGCCCTGACCGGCGATCTTGCCTCGGCGCTTGCGCTGTACGAGCGCGTTCGGGCAAGTTTGCCGCCGGATGACCCGCTGCTGCCCATTATCGTCGACCGCATTCACCAATTGCAGCAGGCCGGCCCCTGAGACCGCGCAGGTGGCGCTGTCAGAGCACGCGTGAGCGGTCGAAAAGTGCTGCCGCCAAAAAGTCGCAGACGAGTTGCGGTGCGACGTTCTGGTCCAGCATTCTCTCGGCGGCAAAGACCGCACGGATGCCGTGCTCGAGCTGCTCAGCGGATAAAACGCGAGCGAGCCGATGGGTTTGCTCGCGCTGAGCGGGCAGATGGCGCAGGCCGTCGGCCCCGCAGCGGGCAACCAGCGCGTCGCGACAGACGGCAGCAACCGCCAGCAGAACCAGCTTGACCGCTTCGCGCAGCTCGTCACCAGGTGGCGGCGCGGCAGCGCCAAGGTCAGTAGCATCCTGGGACGAATCGGCTTCCCCAGCGCGATCCTCGTCAACGGCCTCCGAGTCGGCCAGGGCGGCGGCTATGCGGGTCGCATGCTCCATCAGTTGCGAAGCGAAGGGCCCGCAGTTGCCCGATAATAGCTTATCCAGGCTTGCTCCAACCTCTTCCAGCAGACCTAGCACTCCAGCATTATGCCATCGCAACGCCAGCCCGAGGCGGCCCGCCGAAAGGGCCGCCAGCGCCTGGGCATCTTCTGTGGGCAACTGCCGCTGACGGATCAGCTCGGCGCGTACGAAGTCAAGCGGCAGCGGCGCGAACGGTACCGATTGGCAGCGCGAGCGGATGGTCGGCAACAGACGATCCGCCGAGGCGCTGACCAGGACCAAACATGCCGGCCCGGGCGGCTCCTCCAGCGTTTTAAGCAGCGCGTTCTGAGCCTCTTCATTCATCCGCTCGGCGTCACGCAAAACGAAGACCCGGTAAGGGCCGATCGCAGGCTTGCGCGTCGCCGGTTCGATCAGAAAGTAGCGAATCAGCTCGACACCCAGAAAAAGGCCTTTGCGTGCCCGCACTGCCCGATCGGGGTGAAACCGGTGCAGGCCGCGGTGGATCAGGTGAAAATCCGGATGATTGTCGCGTGCGAGCAGTTGGCAGGATCGACAGCCTCCGCAAGCGTCGGCATCGGGAAGAAGATCGGGGGCCTGGCACAGCAGACGAGCGGCAAGCGCCCGGGCCGCGAGCTCCTTACCCACGCCTTCGGGCCCCTCGAAAAGGTATGCGTGCGAAAGCCGGCCGCTGCGCAGCGCCTGGCGGATGATGGCCACTGCCCGTTCCTGATGCCGGACGTCAGCCAAACGCACGACGAACCGCCTCCTGAACCTGTGCGAAAACGACCTCCGGGGCAGGCGCGCCGTCCACAACCACCACCGGCCGAGGATAGACCTTCGGAAGCTCAAGGAACAGTTCGCGGACGCGCCGGTGGAAATCCGCCGGCCGACGTTCCATGGCGTCAGAAACGCCGCCATCAAAAAGCGTGGTTTGGCCGGGGGCCGTCGAATTCCGGCGCGGGGCTGACTGCCCTGGTTTGCGACCGAGCCGCGCAAAGCCGATCTGAGGCGGGACGTCCAGTACGATGGTCAGGTCGGGCCAGGTGTCGCCGACCGCCAACCGCCCCAGCTCGAGCACCTTTTCCAGAGGAAAGCCGGCAGCGACCTGGTAGGCACAGGTAGCAGAGATGAAGCGGTCGCACAGCACGGTTTTGCCGGAAGCCAGCGCGGGTCGGACTACCTCCGCTACGAGCTGAGCGCGCGAGGCCATAAAAAGCAGCGCCTCGCAAGCCGGATCCATCTGCGAAAGGTCGAAGTCCAAGAGCACATGGCGAATGCGATCGCCGATGGCCGTGCCGCCGGGATCCCGCGCCCGTACGCAGCTTCCACCCTGCCCCGTGATCCAGGCTTCCAGTCGGTCGAGCTGGGTGCCCTTGCCGGCACCGTCGATTCCGTCCACTACGAGAAATTTGCCGCTAAGATTCATGTTCCCGACGTTAGTGAAATCTGCGGCGGATGGCAACTGTGGGCGAACCGTGAAAACTGTGACGTGGCTGTTGTTTGAATCTCAGGTCGCCCTGGCAGCAACTTTTTTCCCGGTGCTTTTCGGGCTGCTAGTCTACTGGCGACGAAGCGGTCGCGGAAGGCCCCTGCTTGTAGCCCTCATCGCGGCCGGCACCCTTTTTGGGCTTCAGGAGATCGTGGTTACGCGGTGCGAGCAGGCCATCCGGGTTCTGAGCGAGATCGAAAAGGACGTCGTCAGCGCGCAGACCGCCCGGCTGGCCGCCGCTTTGGCGCCTGAGTTTCGCGCCGGAAAAATGGACCGGGACGAGTTCGTCGAGTTCGTCCAGCATCAATACCGGCGCGTGCGCGTTGAGGAGGTCAGCCGCGGCAAGGTTGAGGTATTACACAGTTCAAAGCGCGAATTCGTCGTCCGCGCAAACTACCGGGCGGAGGTGATGACCGAGTGGTTCCGCGGGCTAGTCACGTCCCAGTGGCAGATAACGTTCGTGCAAACCGAAGAAGGCTGGCGCATCAAAGCGGCCGAACCGCTGCACATCGGAGGAGTTGAGCGACCAGGCTGGAGCCACTTCAGCGAGCCGTAAAGGCGAGGGTCCTGTGGAGGTTGCGCAGAGGCGCGGATCTTGGGGGGCGCAAACGCCCAACAAGAGCAAAGCAAATAGCAAAAGGCCTCTTACGGGGGCATCCCACCGCAAGAGGCCTGTTGCGCTTTATTGCCGCGAGGTCCGGCTAGCGCCGACGCAGCGCCAGACCAGCAAGTGCCAGAAGCAATAGCGCTGCCGGCTCGGGGATCACTACCACCGAGAGATCATCCATGTAGGCCATGCCCGCGTGGTTAGTGGTGGTTACGTAGTCGGTTCCCAGGTTGATGTTCCACGAATTGACGCCGGTACCGTTAGCGTTGGCCAGACTGACGGTTGCGAAGGTGGTCGACCAGAGCAGGTTGCTGGCTGAGTCGTAGACAGCGGCACCGCCGCCCGTGCCATCATACCTGAGCAGAACCTTGGCCCACGCGCCGACCAGGCTGGCGTTGGTGTAAAGGACTGGACCGCTGTAAGTCGAGCTCCAATTGGTTCCAGCCCGCACGTCGCCAGTACCACTGATGGTAATACCCAGCGTCGTGCCGCCCAGCGTACCGGTGCCGCTGTTGGTTGCATAAAGCCCATAGAGCCGGTTGAGCTGGCTGGTCGGCTCAATGTACATCCACACCGAGAGTTCCAGCGGTGTCTGCGGAGTAATGGCTCCAGCCTGACCGTTGAACGCGCGCCGAACGCTGTAAAAGCTTGTGAGGTTGGTGGTATTGTCCCACCGCAGGCTCTGGCTTCCGGTGCGTGCGAACGTGTCAACGATCGCCTGGCTCTGACCCGTCCCGGAGCCATTTGCCCAGCCGTCCTGACCGTTGATGCTGCCGGTCACGAACGGCGGATTCTCAAAACTGGTAATGTAAACCGGTACGGCGCTGGCTGTTGCTGCCAGCGCGACAACTAGAAGTGCAGACAGTCGATAGGCTCTGGGCATCACCCTCCTCCTTAGCTTACTCTCCCTCGCCACGCGAAGAGGTCCCGGCGACCCCTCGCATAACTCACACTATTGATGGTAAACGGGCGCAACCGACGAGGTCAAGGGTTTTTCACGCAGGCCGACATCATCGTGCCGCCGGCTTCGGCGAAAAAGGGCCGATAACGCAAGGGCGTCAGCTCTGCTGTCGAATTAACGAGCGGCCGCGCCAACAATCATCCTCCGGTAAGCAGGTCCACGAACGGGTCGATGTCGAACGCGTTGAGCTGCCCGTCGGCGTTGATATCGCCCAGCATGTAGTTGCAGTTCGGATACTGCTGCTGGTACTGGGCGGGGTTGCTCAGCGCCAGCACGAACGGGTCGATATCGAATGCATTGACCAGCCCGTCGCAGTTGAGGTCACCTGGTACGTACAGGTCAGTGCACTCGAAACTGATGATCAGGAAGTCGTCGACGGCCGCCTCGACGATCGAGCCTGGCGCGTAGTCGGAAGCGACGAAGCGCAGCTTGATCTGGCTGGTCGGAGTGATGCGGTCTGCGACGCGGAACTCATAGTAATACCAGCCGCCGGAGGTCTGCGGCCCGCTGGGGCCAACGGTCTCGACGTTCACCCAAGTTGTGCCGCCGTTGTTGGAGATATCGACGACGAACGTGTCGGTGTTCGGGCTGGAACCGCGGTCGTTGGAGTACCAGCGCCAGTAGCTGATGCGGGACTGGGGATGAGCCGACAGGTCGAAGGTCGGGGACTTGACCGTGGTTTTGCCGTTGTCGACGTCGTAGTCGCCGATGGCACCCCCGCGCGAGTCGGTGACCCAGCATTTCACGCCGGGAGGCGGAGTATGGTCGTCTTCCGGCTGAGCCGCGGTACCGACCGGATCGTTGCGGTCCCAGATTCCGGTGGTGGCGTTGTCGCCGATGTCGCCGACGGTCCACCCGCGGTCAATCTCCATATCGTCCGCGAAGACCACAATCTGCGTGCCCATGGCCGCGGTGTAATACCCGGTTGGGGCATTTGCCGGACTGTACACGGTTGTCCCGCCGCTGCCGGTGGCACTGAAGTAAAACTGCGGCATAGCGCTGCAACTGGTCGGAGGCAGCGTGGCCTGATACAGGTTGCCGCCCAGCGGCGTCAGTACGCTGCTCTGGAAAGCGCCGGCATCATAGCGGTAGTAAACGCGCCCCGAGCCGGGGACATAGCTTTCGCTGCCATTAGCGATCTGGACACGGATGGTGTTGGGCACGCCCGGCAGCAACGAGGCGGGCAGGCCGTCCGGGAAGCTAATGACCACCGCAGGCAACGGATCGCAGACCGGTGAAACCACCATGCTGTGCGCCCGGAACGCGTCGCATATCTCGTTGTAGTGCGGCGTACCGTTGTAAATGTTCGAGTCATCATCGTCCAGCGTCAGGAAGTGCGTCGTGATCGTCGGCGTAATCGTTGTGCCGGTATGCAGCAGGATCGAGTTGACCGTCAGGTTCGAAATAATCGAAAGACCGCCACCGGGGTTGGTGATCTCCAGATTCTGTCGCGCATCCCAGATGCAGCCGGAAAGCAACTGACCGCAAGCATGGATTTCGCTGCCACAGGTGGAACAGCCGCTGGCCAGATACTGACAGTTGTTATCCGCGGTGCGGATTCCCTGATTGCAGTTCCCGGTAAAGCCATAGCCCAGAATGGGATCGTCAGCAATCAGCGCCGCGACAGAGTCGCTCATGCCCTCACCATAAGCGCCCTGTCCGCTGCCGCCGCTTGCGACCATGTGGTGGCCGTACTCATGATGCACAACGCTGGAGTACGCGGTGTTGGGATAGGATCCGCTGGCCTGACAGAAATTGATCGACGAGCCGTCGTACCAGGCGTTGCCGGGGCAATAGAGATCCGTGCGGTTGACGCGGACGGTGAAGCCGGTCTGCTGGTAGATGGTTGGATACTGCGGGTTGTAGGTGAGGCAGAAATCGCGAACGACATTGGCTTGCACGTATCCGTTGACCTGCGCCCGCACCAGCGGATCGGTGTTGGCCTGATTGTGCATGAAATTCGCAGGTCCGGGCGGCGTAACCGTCTGCGTGAGGGTTTCCGTGCTGCCGGCAGCGTTGGTCACCGTGAAATAGCGCCCGGACATCGGCGACTCAACAACCACCGGCGAGCTGCCGCTGTTGGGGATGGTGAAATTGCCCTGGGCGTCGGCGTAGTAATAGGTACCGCTGCCGATGCGGACTGCCGCATAGGGCATCGGAGTGGCCACCTCGGGATTGCAGTTATCGGACTTGGGAATCGTGGTCGCCATGCCGCTTACGTTGCCAATGACATCCACGAAGA
>Ga0185342_1000176_pt1 | contig 35491 bp, 38 predicted proteins | sample ConPoolayeEmetaG_FD_128045 | JGI IMG/M metagenome (GOLD analysis project Ga0185342, IMG submission 128045) | Hot spring microbial mat communities from California, USA to study Microbial Dark Matter (Phase II) - Cone Pool mat layer E metaG... ... | reverse complement strand
AGTGAAAGGCGTAAAAGGCATAAAAATAGAATGAGGTATGCATAAGAGGCATATTGCAAATTTTAATAATACCACGTAATCAAAACATTGTCAAGGCCGGCGGGAACAAATTTATTAAGTTCTTTTCCGTGGCTTTACAAACAACCCTGCCACTGACCCTGCTATAATGAAAAGGAGCGCATTGCTATGATGACCATGCGATTAATCACCGCTGTTATCAGCACGGCGATTCAGGAAGTTGCCCTGTGGGTGATATGGCGCTGGGGTTTGCCTGAATTGGGCGTCTATCTCCCAGTCTGGGTGCTGGTTATGGTCATGTTCATCTGGGGGACATATGCCATGGCTACTTTTCTCCTGGTGACTAAGGCATTGAGACGGAAAGAGATAATCGGTCTGCCCATGATGGTTGGGGGAAAAGGGAGGGCCGTGAGCAGGCTGGCGCCGGAGGGGCAAGTGGTGGTGAGTGGTGAGCTCTGGAATGCCAGGGCGGCGGAAGGGGCGATTGAGAATAATACTGAAGTCCTGGTAGTAGCTCAGGATGGCTTGAAATTGATTGTGCGCGAAGTGAGCGCTGATAGTGAAGGTCAGCGCTAAACATTGAACATAAAGGTAATGACATCACCATCGCGAACGGTATAGTCTTTTCCCTCAAGGCGCAATTGTCCTTTGTGGCGCGCTTCTGCGATGCTACCTGCGGCAACAAGGTCGCTCAGGCTGATGACCTCAGCTTTAATGAACCCCTTTTCCATATCGGTATGAATTTTGCCGGCGGCTTTCAGGGCAGTGGTCCCCCGCTTGATGTTCCAGGCTCTCACTTCTCCTGAGGCAATAGTAAAGAAGGTAATCAGTCCCAGAAGGTCAAGTGACTGTCTGATGACCCGGTCAAGCCCGGACTCTTTCAGTCCGAAGTCAGCACGGAACTCGGCGGCGGCGCTTTCGTCAAGCTGAGAAAGCTCCATTTCCAGCTTACCGCAGAGGGTGATGACACGGCGTTCGCCGCGGGCAAACCTGGTGTTAAGTTCTGTTTCCAGAGAATGCGCCTGCGCTATCTGCCCCTCGCCGATATTGACAATGATGAGCATGGGCTTGGCGGTGAGGAACTGGAAGTTCGTGATGCCTCTGATATCTTCCGGCGTCAACTTCATGTCCCTGATAGGGATGTCTTTTTCCAGCTCAGCCTTAATTCTGGTTAAAATCTCCTGTTCGTGTAAAAGGTGGGGGCGCTCCTGTGGCTTGGCACCTTTGAGCGATTCCGTGATGCGTTCCAGGCGGCGCTCCATGATGGCTAGGTCAGAGAAAATGAGCTCCAGGTCCATGGCGCTGATGTCTCGTGGGACATCAAGGCTACCTTCAGGATGGGGGATGCTGTCATCAGGGAAAGCACGGACGATATCTAGCAGGGCGTCAACGGTGCTGAGCCTGTTGAGCAGTTCTCCGCCGATGCCTTTCTCACTGGCAAGAGACTTCACCGAAGCGCCCACGTCAACATAGCTGACCTCTGCGGGCACCACTTTTTTGGGGTGGAGCATATCTGTCAGTATCTTGAGGCGGGGTTCGGGGACTTTGGAGACACCCACATGTGCGCCAGAGCCCTCAGCAGAATAGCCACCGGTGCCGGCTTTGCCTCTGGTGAGGGCATTGAAGATGGTGGTCTTGCCGCTTTTACTCAGCCCGATGATGCCGATGTGGATGCTCATAGCGCACCGCTACTGGCTTGTTTTCTTGATGACCTCCCGTGCCTGTTTGAGGGCAGAATCCCTATCTCTGAACGGCAGTCTCTCGTTGGCGGCGAGGTCAAGAAGGACAAGAAGGGCTTCACGGGAGGAGATATTGCCGATTTGCTGTATGGCTTTATTCCTCAGGTCAGGTGGAAGCTGCATGTCAGCGGCGATGGTGGCAAGCTTTTTTAATTCCTCTGGCTGTTCTGGCATACTGTGCTCCTTTCCGTCCCTATGTGAGCGTCTGGTTTCTACTAGTCTACTATGTGCCGGGCGATTTCTCAATAGATAATAGATAATAGATGATATTATTGAGATAGTTAGTGTGCGGTCAGAAGAGATGTCTGATGGGGGCATGAAATATGGTAAAATGGACGAAACACCGGGAGATGAAGCATGCTCTTGGTACTGGTTGGTGAAGACGATTATTCTATCCACGAGAAGCTGGAAGAAATAAAAAAAGGCGTTGGGGACCTGTCTGTACTGCCGGCAAATATGTCTGTGCTTGAAGGACAGGCGCTATCTCTTGAAGACCTGAGAAAGGTTGCTGAGGCGGTGCCTTTTCTGGCGGAAAAGCGGCTTGTCATTGTTTACGGACTTGTTGCCAGATTTGCAGAAAGAAGCAAACCCGGGAAAAGCAAAGCATCATACCGCCAGAGCGCATATCAGCCGTTTGCTGAATACTTGCTGAAGGTGCCGCAGAGCACCATCATGGTGCTGGTGGACTATCTGGATAAGAGGGCGATTGACAAGAATCCGTTCTTGAAAGAACTATCGGCTCATGCTGAAGTCCTGACATTTCCTGTGCTTAAGGATGCCAGGCTCAGGCAGTGGATACAGAAGCGGGTGCAGTCGGCGGGGGGGACTATCTCTGGCGCGGCGGTTGACCTGCTAGTCAGGTTTGTTGGCGGCAACCTGTGGGCAATGGCGAACGAGATTGACAAGCTCACTCTGTTTGCCGCTGGCCGGCGTATTGAAGAGGAGGACGTGCGCAACCTAGTCAGCTTCACCCAAGAAGCAAGCATTTTTGCGCTGGTGGATGCCATTATGGCCTTCAGGCTGGGAATGGCAGAGCAGGTCCTGCAAAAACTGTTGCAGCAGGGAGCTACTGCTCCTTACGTTCTCACCATGCTGGCGCGGCAGGTGCAGTTGATTGTGAGAGTGAAAGAGCTACAGACCCGGGGCAGGTCAAAGAAGGAGATTCAGGACGTGATGAGTATGACTTCAGATTACGTTGTGAGCAGGGCACTGGAGCAGGCGGAGCGTTATTCCCTCGCCCGTCTGAAGGAGGTCTACCATTCTTTGCTGGAAGCGGATGTAGCCATAAAGACCGGCAGGTATGACCCTGAACTGGCTCTGGAGATGCTTATTGCCGAACTTTGCCCTATGGTGAAATAAAGCTGATACCAAGGTTAGTATAATGGCAGAGCGAAAAAAGCAGAAATCTCTGGTGATAGCGGTTGACCTGGGCGGCACGAAGATACTGGCGGCTCTTGTTTCCAGAGATGGCAGAATAGTTGCCAGAGAGCGCCGCCTGACAGGTGCCGAAGGCGGACCCCGCGTGGTGATTGACCGTCTTTGCGGGGCGATAGACGCCTTATTGGAAAGGGAGAAAATTGATATTTCACAGCTACAAGGAATCAGCGTTTCTGCCGCCGGAGGCATTGATGATAAGAAAGGCGTGGTGACGAAGTCACCCAATCTGCCGGGCTGGCATGACATCCCTTTGCGGGACATGGTCAAAGAGAGATATAATCTCACCACTTTTCTGATTAATGATGCCAGTGCCGCCGCTCTGGGGGAACACCGCTTTGGCGTGGCAAGAGATGCCAGGAACTTCGTTCTTTTGACAATAGGGACGGGGATAGGGGGAGGCATCGTCATTGATGGCAAGCTTTATCACGGCGCGGTGGGCAGTGCCGGGGAGCTGGGGCACATGACCATAGATGTGAACGGACCTGTATGCAAGTGTGGCAATATCGGCTGTCTGGAGGTGCTGGCGTCAGGCACTGCCATGGCGGAGGAAGCCAGGCGGAGAATTAAACAAGGCGAGCCATCAATTCTCGCTGATTTGGTTGGTGGGAACATTGATACCATCTCAGGAAAAGAGGTGGGCGATGCGGCGGAGAAGGGAGATGCCCTGGCGCTGGATGTCATCCGTCACGCGGCAACGTATCTGGGGATTGGCATGGTCAACCTGGTCAATATCTTTAACCCGGAGATGATTGTGGTTGGTGGCGGCGTCTCCAGTCTGGGCGAGCTATTGCTGGCGCCGGCGCGTCGGCTGGTTCAGGAGAGAGCATTCCCCGTCTCGGCAAGGGCGGTGAAGATTGTCCTTGCCAAATTGGGCAATGAGGCGGGAATACTGGGGGCGGCGGCATATGCTTTTGAGCATTAAGTTCATTGACAGGGGAGAGGTCTTTCTCTAAAATTGAGTTATTGTTTTTGAAGGAGCTCCTGTGATTGCAGATGAAATAAGAAGCGCCTATCTAAGTTTTTTTGAGGAGAAGGGGCATACCGTTATACCCAGCGCCTCACTTATCCCCCATGGTGACCCCACCCTCCTGCTCACCAGCGCCGGCATGGTGCAGTTCAAGCCGTATTTTCTGGGCTTAGAAACCCCTCCTAATCCCCGCCTGGCATCCTGCCAGAAATGCTTCCGCTTTTCTGATATTGAGTCCGTGGGCGACCCCACCCACCTGACTTTCTTTGAGATGCTCGGCAATTTCAGCATCGGCGATTATTTCAAGAAGGAGGCAATCGCCTGGGCATGGGAGTTTGTCACCAAGCGACTGAAGCTGGCGGAGGAGCGCCTGTGGGTCACCATTTACCTTGATGATGATGAATCGTTCGGCTACTGGCGCGCTGTCGGCGTGCCGGAGTATAAAATCCTGCGCTTCGGGGATAAAGAGAACTTCTGGGGACCGGCGGGCAATTCCGGTCCCTGCGGGCCATGCAGTGAAATTCACTATGATTTCGGGGTGGGGGTGGGGTGTGGCAAGCCCAGTTGCAAGCCAAACTGCGGCTGTGCCCGTTTTTCTGAAATCTGGAACCTGGTCTTCACCCAGTATAACCAGGACGAGATGAAGAGGCGGACACCGCTCCCCAAGCCGAATATTGACACCGGAATGGGGCTGGAGAGAACAGTCGCCGCGGTGAGCGGTAAGACCTCAGTCTATGAGACGCCGATATTTGCGCCACTCCTTGAGCGTTTGTCCGAGCTCTGCGGCAAGAAGTATGGCAATGGGGGTGAAGACGATTACGCCATGCGTGTGGTAGCGGAGCACAGCCGGGGCATCCCGTTCCTCATCGGCGATGGCGTATTGCCGTCAAACGAGGGGCGGGGGTACGTCCTGCGCCGCTTGCTCCGCCGGGCGGTGCTCTTCGGACGGAAGCTGGGGCTGGAAAAGCCGTTCCTGGCGGAAATGGCGCAGGTGACCATTAAAAACATGGGTAGTATTTATCCTGAGATTCAGAATGGGAAAGATTTCATCAATCGGGTGATTGAGCTGGAGGAAAAACGCTTCGGGGAGACGCTCACCGCGGGGCTGGAACTGCTTGACAGGACGATAGCAGAGCTCTCATCTCAGGGGAAAAAAGAAATCACTGGCGAAGAAGCTTTTAAATTGTATGATACCTATGGTTTTCCGGTTGAGCTGACGAAGGAGATTGCCAGTGGGAAAAATTTCAGCATTGACCTGGCGGGCTTTGAAAATGAGATGGAGAAGCAAAGGGAGCGGGCAAGAAAGGCAGAGCAGTTCACCTCAGGCAAGCAAGCAGTGATTCCGGAAGCCGGGGTGGCGCGGACATATGAGTCCACGCCTTTTGTGGGATATGAGACACTGAAGCATAAATCAGTCATTATTGAGCTGATGGCTGACGGTAAAAAAGCAGAGAAGATAGCTAAAGGGCAGCAAGCGAGCGTGATTCTGGAGACAACGCCTTTCTATGGGGAGATGGGTGGTCAGGTGGGGGATACCGGCATTATTACCAGCAGTTCCGGGCGCTTTATGGTAACGAATACTCTGCGGGTTCCTCCAGACATCATTGTGCACCGGGGGCAGGTGGTGCAGGGCAGTCTGGAAGCAGGAGATGAGGTGGAGGCAGAGGTGGACGGCGCACGGCGGAAGGATATTGCCCGCAACCACACGGCGACTCATCTTCTCCATTATGCCTTGAGGACCGTGCTGGGCAAACATGTCCAGCAGAGAGGGTCACTGGTGGCGCCGGACTTTTTCCGCTTTGACTTTTCTCACCTGACGGCAATGACGCCGGATGAGCTTCAGAAGGTACAATCTATCGTCAATGAGAAAATCCGTGAGAATTTACGCGTCTATGACGTTGAGATGCCTTACAAGCAGGCGGTGGCGGAAGGGGCGATTGCTCTCTTTGATGAGAAATATGGCGATGTGGTCCGCGTCTTGAGGGTGGGGGAACCGCCCATCAGCGCTGAGCTGTGCGGTGGCACCCACGTGAGCCAGACGGGAGAGATCGGGTTTTTCATGATAACCGGGGAGAGTAGTATCGGTGCTGGCATCCGGCGCATAGAGGCGGTGACAGGGAGAGGAGCCGAAGCGTACGTCCAAAAGCGCGTAATTACTTTGGAAAAAATCGCCAAGTATCTGAGCGCAACAACTGATAACGTTGAAGAAAAGGTGTCAAGTATAGCCAGCGCTTTGGAAATGGAGCGCCGTTTTCGTGAAACAATTGAGCGGGAACTGGCTAGACGTGAGGTAGAAGCGCTCCTGGGAAAGAAAGAGGAGGTCAATGGCGTTACCCTCCTTGTGGCGAATGTGCCTAAAACCCGCATGGAAGTGCTGAGGGAGATGAGTGATGTCCTCAGGGATAAGCTCAAGAGCGCGGTGATAGTGCTTGGCTCAGTATATGAAGAGCGGCCGGTTTTTCTCGCGGCGGTAACGCCGGACCTGGTGGCGAAAGGCTATCACGCTGGCGAGATAGTCAAGCAGGTGGCGAAAGTTGCCGGAGGAGGTGGCGGAGGCAAACCCGGTCTAGCTCAGGCAGGTGGCAAGGACAAAAGCAAGGTTGAGGAAGCGCTGAGACTGGTGAGAGAGCTCATCCTGAAGTATAAGAAATAGCATGCGCAGTATGGGATTGGATATCGGAGACCGGCGTATTGGGGTGGCGCTCAGCGACCCTGAAGGCATTTTAGCAAGTCCGCTCACCGTCATTACCCGCACCGATGAGGCTGCGGATATTGAAGCGATTGTAACCATCGCCAGGCGGAATAAAGCCGGGCGTATCATCGTAGGCCTGCCGATTTCAATGGATGGGCGGTTAAGAGGACAGGCGGAGAAGGTGACGGCTTTCATTGAAAAACTGCGGGTGCATACTGACCTGCCAATTGAGTTCAGAGACGAGCGCCTGTCCACAGTTTCCGTGAAGCGCATGATGCAGTCTGTCCGCCGGACGAAAAACACGGAGCATGATGCCATGGCGGCGGCGCTCATCCTCCAGGGCTATCTTGAAGAAGCACGGTCGTAACCTCTGGTACTTTATGCCCCCTTACTAACAAATGACGGTTTCTATCGTTATTTCTCTTTAGGGCAGACATAGAGAGAATTGACATAATTGTCTTACCGCTTTATAATTGTTTTGACAAAGCAATATTACAGGCAGATATGCCGCCATTTGAGGACTATTTCACCGTCATTGAGGCAGGGAAGCGCCTCAGGATTCACCCGGAGACGGTCAAGCGCTTGTGTCGCCAGGGAGACCTGCCTGCGTTCAAAATTCATAACACGTGGCTCATCAGCCGCACTATTCTGGATAACTTTGCCGGGACATACAGGCCAAGACGCGGTGCCCGGAAAAAACTAATCTAAAGGAGGAAAGGTATCATGAGATACCGTTCAATTTTCAGAATCATGGCGCTTATCCTTGTCCTGTCTTTATTTTTTACAGCCGCGCCACTGGTTCTGGCACAGACGCCTGCCATTGTACTTGGGACAAGTTCAGGTAGCATCGGCACTAGGATTACGGTGACCGGCACCGGAATGACCCCCAGCACTGACACGACAATCCGCAACGCCGCCCTTTTTTTCACTACCCAGGCGGTAACCACCTCTGACACTGTTGACAGCACCGTGACGGTCTATGAAAAGGTGAGAGACGCCATTTTCATTGACGAAGCAGGCACCATCAGTACCTATTTTGATGTCCCCTCTGTGCTGAACGATGGCTCTTCAAGTCATAACGTGACTGCCGGCACGTATTATGTGTTCCTGTGCTACTACATGCCGAATACCACCACCCTTCTGCCCAATGTCCGTGCCTATGCCACGTTCACGGTGACCGCTGGCAGTATTACTCTAAGTCCTACCAATGGTCAGGTGGGAACTGAGGTAACCATCACCGGTGTTCACTTCAGCCCCAGCCAGGCAATCACGTTGAAATACGCTGGTGCCACTATCGGCATCGCCGGGGGTGATACTCAGACAAACAGTTCCGGCGCATTTAACACGAGATTTGTTGTCCCGAAAAGCCCGTCTGGCGCTCAAACTGTAAGTGTAACGGTGGCAGGCTTTGAAGCTAAGGCGACCTTCACGGTGAAGCCCAGTGCTACATTCAGCCCCACGTCTGGAAAAGTTGATGATAAGGTTACGGCTACCGGAGACGGATTCAGCCGGCGCAAAGAAGTCACCATCTACTTCAATGGTAAGGAGGTTACCTCTACGACCACAGACGCCAATGGTAGCTTTGCCATTGACTTCAAGGTGCCTAACCTGGCGGCGGGAAGCTACGACCTTGAAGCTGATGACAACGCTGGTAATCTGGTAAAGGTCACTTTCAGGATAACCGGAGGCGCCGCTCCTCCGACGACAACGCCGCCGACCACCCCGGCGCCAACTACTCCTCCGCCCACTCAGCCGCCTGTCCCCAGTATATCACTTAACCCGAACAAGGGCACCACAGGAACCATGGTGGCCATTGGCGGCAGTGGTTTTAAAGAAGGGGCGACCATCAGCGTGAAGTTTGATGGCACTGAGGTGGCGAAGGTGCAGGCGCAGGCAATGGGTATGTTCGTTGCTACTTTTAAAGTCCCGTCCGCCAGTCCGGGAGACCATGCTGTAACCGTCAGCGATGGTACCAAGACAGAAACGTTAAAATTCACCGTTGAGGTATCGCCGCCATCTATCCCTCAACCGAAGGCACCTGCAATGGGTACCAAGATAAAAATACCTCAGACGTTTGACTGGGAAGATGTTTCAGTGGAGAACCCTCCGGTCACCTATGACCTTCAGATTGCCAATAGCAAAGACTTCACCTCTGCCTCCATCATCTTTGAAAAGAAAGGCATTACCCGGTCTGAATATAAACTGACTGAATCTGATGCGGCTGACCTGGAGCCCAAGGATACGCCCTACTACTGGAGAATCAGGGCAGTGGATAAGCTGGGTGCTGCGAGTAGCTGGACCGGCGCCGGTGAGTTTTATCTTCCCCAGGGGTTCAAGTTACCACAATGGGCGATGTATGCTCTGGGCGGTCTTGGCGGACTCTTTCTCCTGCTCTTCGGCTACTGGCTGGGAAGAAGGAGCGCCTACGTCTAGACGCTTGCTGAACCTGTGCCCATGTCCCCCTTTCGCGAGAGAGGGGGACTTATTTTATGGGAAGTGCTGGGCAATGGCTGGACTTCCTTTGGCTGTTTTAGGCGCATACTGACTGGCGGCTTCTACAGTCAGTGCCAGGCTCATCAGGAAATCGTCATGTCCCTGGGAAGGGTCCACATAGAAGCTCATTGTCCGGTTGGGGCGATAGTGGCACTTCGCTTTTTCCATCTCAAACCAGAACTCCTGGCACTCTGCTGAGCTATCTCCCCGGTACATTTTCACTCTACCAGAGTTGATAGCGGCGAGGAGATTAAAGCCCAGCTCGGACTTTGACTGCTGGGTAAAAGTGAAAGGGGAAACGCGTGTGCCGAGAGACTGTCTCAGGAAAGAACTGACCGGCTCGCCGATGCCGGTGGCATCAACCACGATGCGGCGGCAGTGCCAGACGTTTTTGAGGATGTCAACAAGCTGAGGATAAAGCTCATGATGCTTCCTGCCGGTCCACCAGTAATGCTCAACGATGTTTATACCGGGCTGTTTCAAGATTTCACTGCGGGCGGAAAAATCAAGTTCACCGATGGTTACCACCGTTGAATCATGGCGCGGTCTTATCGCTCGTAGCAGGTCGTCTGATGTCTCTTCTGCCTCCCCGGCGATGTCAATTCCGGCAACATAGACGCTGGCGGGGTCAGGGTGGCTTTTGCGGGAGTGGATACCCTGAAGCTGAGCTCTCTGCTGGGCGCTCAGGAAGCCACCACTGCCATGGATGGGCAGAAGGCGGTACTGGGTCAGAAAGATGGGATGGTTTTCTCCCAGCCTCTGTCTTTCCGCTTCAGCGTAAGCGCGGTAATCAGGATTGTGCTCAGCCACTGCCTCCCAGGCATAGCGGAAATGGCGTCTGATGCCGTCTTTCCTTTCCAGCTCCAGATTGGTCTGTTTGACCTCTTCAAGGAGGGTGGTATCGTCCCACGTGGTGCCGTAATGGACAGTGGTCACATTGGTGGTGGCACCCATGGGCTTGAATTCCTTGCTGTATTTGTCTTTATTCACGTCCTGCGCTTCATCTATCTCAAGGAGAAGGTGAGCGGTATTGCCGACGACGTTGGCTGATTCATCCGCAGAAAGAAAGATAGCCCGGGCATTGCCCAGCCTGATGGTGTAACCCAGCTCAGATGTCCAGAAACCAGCGTAGCCGGCGTCATTCAGCCGGTCTTTGAGGCGGGTCATGGAGATGATGGTCTGGGGTTTGAAGGTGGGGGAGCATTTGATGATGTTCTGAGGCTCAGTAATGAACAGGGTGAGCAAAAGTACCTCAAGCTGGGCGGAGAGCTCATTCTTGCCGCCCTGCCGGGCAATCTCCACGGAAAAAGTGAGACCTTTCCTGCTGAAAACGCTGTCAAGAATGGCTCTGGCGATTTCCCGTTGATAGGGACGCAGATGAATCATTTTGTTTGGTGTGACCTTTCCCTCTTAGTCTTATATCCCTCATGCGGTTTGTAGCGAAGGGGAAATGATTTGAGCGGGGCTTCATACCTCCCCTTTAATTTGCTTCCTTATTGAATATGGGAGGCATTACTTCTTGTCAAGCGTGCTGGAGAGGGTAATGCCGAGGGGCAAAGCGATATCCCTCAGAACATTACCGATAGCTTCTTTCAGTCCCTTCCTCTGTTCTTTGCTGATTTCATAGCGCGTGCGGATAAGGCGTTCCAGGGCTTTAGTCGCCTGCATGATGAGCTTGATGTTTTCCGGGTCTTTGCCCAGGATGGACTTGATTTTCAATCGCATCAGGGCAATCTCATCATCAATCCCATTCACGCCAGCGGCGAGCTCAAAATCAAGCCTTTCCGCCTCAGCAAAGGCTTCCTGATAATAGCCGCTCGTCTTAGCGTTTGGGCGGGCTTTTTTTCGTTCTTCGGCATGAATTGGCATAGGGCTTATCTCCTTTGTCCAGCGTCCGGGCGATGGCAAGCACAATGGTATGGGCGGCAAGGTCCCAGCGCTGTTTTTCCAGAGCTAATCTCAGTAATCTCATCTGCTGCCTCACTTGTCATTTACTGATGAAGAATATAGCACAAATGTTCTAATAATTTCCAGCGGATTTTGTCACTTTGCGTTAGAACGAGTAGCCGTTATAGAATAAGCCGGGTGGAATATGGCTGAGTTACGGCATCTTTATCAGCTTCAGGAGCTTGACCTTGAAATTGAGGCGGAGGAGAAGAAGCTCCAGGAGAAGCTGAGTCTGAGAAAAGAAAGTGATGAGCTTATTGCGGCACGGGCAGGACTCACCTCAGCACAACAGCGCCTGGATGAACTGAAGAAACAGCAGAAGTCTGCTGAACGGCAAGCTGATGATATTACCTCTAAAATCAAAGCGGTGGAAGACCAGCTCTACGGTGGGAAAGTGCGTAACCCGAAGGAGCTGGAAAGCTTGCATCTTGAAGCCGAGCTTTTAAAAAAGAAGCGCGATGAGCTTGAGACATCCTTGCTGGAATTGATGGATAGGGTGGAGTCAGCACAGAAAGAAATGACAAAGGCAAGCCAAGAGTTCAAAATGGTTGAAACAAAATGGCAGAATGAGCAGAAAAGGCTTGCGGAGGAGATTGAGGCGCTGAAGGAAAAGTCAGCCCGGCTTAAACAAAGCAGGCAGGCACTTGCCGGAGTGCTTGATGCCCGGATACTTGACCTGTACAGTCGGCTGAGAAAGCACAAGGGATATGCCATCGTGAAAGTGGAGCAGGGGATTTGCCGCGGGTGTCGCATCTCTCTGCCGTCAAGCGACCTTCAGCAGGCGCGGAGCGGGCATCTTGTCCACTGCAGTAGCTGTGGGCGTATCCTTTTTTTGCCGTGAATCCAATTGAAGGCTAGTGTTTTTGTTTAAGAGAACAGGGAGAAGATGAAAAAAGCTATCATCTGGGTGGATGGGGCGGCGCGGGGCAATCCCGGACCGGCAGCCATTTCTGCCATCCTCAAGGATGAGAAAGGAAAGGCGCATTCCCGGTTTTCTCAGAGAATAGGTATTGCGACCAATAATGAGGCGGAGTACCGGGCGGTCATTGCGGGCATTGAGAAGGCAATTTCACTGGGGGCTGACGCTGTGGAGATTAACTCTGATTCTGAGCTTATTGTGAGACAATTGAGCGGCAAATATAGAGTAAAAGACACGATGTTGAAGCCGCTCTATGAACGTGTGAAACAGCTACAGAGCTCGCTGGTCAGCTTCAAGTTGAGCCATATCCCGCGTGAGCAAAACAGGGAAGCTGATAGGCTGGTAAATAAGGCTCTGGACAGTCCATTGACTAATTGAGTGGCGCGTATTACACTGTAAATGGGTCAAGTAAACCGGGTGACCGCCCCGATTTCTTAGGGGAGGAAAGTCCGAGCTCCGCCGGGCAGGATGCTGGGTAACGCCCAGGAGGGGTGACCCTACGGAAAGTGCCACAGAAACATACCGTCTTTCACATTTTGTGAAGGATAAGGGTGAAATGGCGAGGTAAGAGCTCACCAGCGGCCGGGTGACCGGTCGGCTGGGCAAACCCCATCCGGAGCAAGGCCAAATAGAGGGACAAAGGGTGCCCGGCCTGTTCCCTGGGTTGGCCGCTGGAACCTGGTGGTAACATCAGGGCAAGATAGATGGTCACCGTCCCGGTGAAAATCGGGATACAGAACTCGGCTTACAGGTTTACTTGACTCCGGTGCCCGCCTTCATTGTTCCTGATATAACTAATGTGAGGAATTATCAAATGCAGGGTTTTCCTGTCTTTGCTTAGCAGGCAGGTGTTAAAGCTATGTCCAGACGTTTAAAGCTGACATTTATTATTCTCTTCATCATCGTTTTTGTTACTCTTTCCTTCGGGTTAGGCTACAGCCAGGGGAGGTCAACCGCCAGCCAGAGTAGCGGTATAGCTATTATTGAGGAAGCATGGAACATTATCTTCAATCGTTACGTAGACCGCAGCCACCTTGAGGCAGGCAGGCTGACGCAAGGCGCCATTGAAGGTATGCTTGAGGCACTTGATGACCCGTACAGCGCTTATCTTAATGCTGAAGATTTCAAGCTTGGTGTAAGCAATATGGAAGGAGAGATTGAAGGCATTGGAGCGCAGGTGGGCGTAAGAGATGGGAAGATAACGGTGATTGCTCCTCTGGTGGACTCCCCAGCAGATAAGGCGGGGGTTAGAGCCGGCGATATTGTTCTGGAGATAGACGGTGAGCCAACTAAATCAATGAATCTGGCAGAGGCGGTGCTTAAGATTCGCGGACGGGCAGGTACGACGGTGAGGCTTCTCATCTTACACGAAGGGGAGACTGAGCCGAAAGAAATTGAGATTGTGCGCAGCCGGATTGAGCTCACCAGCGTCCGTTTTGAGATGAAAGAAGCGCAGTACGCCTATATCTGGATTACCTATTTCTCACAGCGCACAGCTGAAGAGCTGGCTGATGTGCTTGAGTCTGTGGATGTGAATAACACGAAGGGCGTTATTCTTGACCTGCGCAGTAACCCCGGTGGCGTGCTGGAGGCGGTGGTCAGGGTGGCGTCTTTCTTCCTGCCGGAAGGCGTGGTGGTGAGGGTAGTGGATAATGAGGGCAGGGAGACCATGCTTTCAGCTAAACCTAACAGGCTGACTACTTCCCTGCCGATGGTGGTGCTTACGGATAGCTACAGCGCGAGCGGAAGTGAAGTGCTGGCAGGAGCATTGCAGGACTATATGCGTGCCACCATCGCCGGGAAAAAGACGTTTGGGAAGGGCAGTGTCAATGTCTTCCAGCAATTGAGCGATGGCTCAGGGATTTACCTCACCATAGCGCGCTGGCTCACGCCCAATGGCAGGCTCATTGAGGGGCAGGGGATAGCCCCGGATTATGAGCTTATGGAAGAGGGCGATGATGCCATAAGGTGGGCAGTGGGATATCTTGCCCGGTGCACCTCTGGTTGACCCATAGGTTCCGCCCGTTGAGGCGGCTTAGTAATGGAGGTGGATTTTATGACCGGAGAGAAGGCTGAGATAACCATTAATAAGGCAAAATTATCCATTATTCAGGGCGATATCACGCGGCAGGAAACTGATGCCATTGTAAACGCCGCCAACTCAAGCCTGATGGGTGGTGGTGGTGTGGATGGGGCAATTCACCGCGCCGGCGGTCCGGCGATACTTGAGGAGTGCAAGCAGATTGTGGCGCGGCGGGGCAGACTGCCCACGGGGCAAGCCGTCATCACCACAGGCGGCAACCTGAAAGCCAGATACGTCATTCATACTGTGGGACCAATCTGGCACGGAGGGAACAGCGGCGAAGCCGGGCTTCTGGCGAGTGCCTACCAGGAGAGCTTGAAACTGGCAGAAGAGAGAGGGCTTGCCAGCATTTCCTTTCCTTCAATCAGCACCGGAGCGTATGGCTACCCTGTGGACAGGGCGGCGAAGATAGCTTTGCAAACGGTGGTCGCTTTTCTCCGCGAACATGCGGTCTCACTGAGGGAAGTAGTCTTTGTCCTTTTTGACGCGCGGACTTATGAGGCATATTCATCTGCCCTGCGGGATGTGCTTAAAGAATCACAGGAAACCTGATGGCTGAACATGCTCATGGTCTGCCGGTGGGGAAGAAGCTTAAATGTGGCGTCTTCCTTTCCGGCGTGATATTCGTGGTGGAGGTGGTGGGCGGTCTCCTTTCCCATAGTCTGGCTCTGCTCAGCGATGCCGGTCACGTGCTGGCGGATATCATGGCTCTTTCCTTAAGCTGGTACGGGATAAGGCAGGCAGGGCGTCCCTCAAGCAGTAAGATGACCTTTGGTTACCACCGTGTGGGAGTAATCATCGCCATCACCAATGCCATAGGTATTTTCGTCATCGCTGTCATCATTTTTTATGAAGCGTACCATCGCTGGCAACAGCCTCCGGAAGTAGATAGCCCGCTGATGCTCACCGCGGCAGTAACCGGTCTCAGCGTCAATATTTTCCTCGCCTTCTGGTTGCGGCGCGAGCAGCGTGCTAACCTCAATGTGCGCAGTGCCTTCTGGCATGTCCTGGGCGATGCCCTTTCGTCTATCGGTGTGATTATCGGAGCAGTTATCATCATGTTCACGGGCTGGTTTGTGGTTGACCCGCTCATCAGTGTGCTCATCAGCATTGTCATTATTGCCTCTGCCTGGGGAATCCTCAAGGAGGGTCTGAAAGTCCTGCTTGAAGCGGCGCCAGCTAAGATTGATATTGACGGCATGGTTGAAGCACTTAAACGCATACCGGGCGTGAAAGGCATCCATGATGTCCATGTATGGAGCATCTCACCGGAACTGCACGCCATGAGCTGTCATGTCCTCATTGGCGATGTGCCCACGAGCGAGGCGTCAGAGATAAGGAAGAGGGTTGAAGATATGCTGAGGGACAGCTTTGACATTGAACACAGCACCATTCAGACGGAATGTGCAGAGTGTGCGCCAAATGATATCTTCTGCACTCTTCATCCGTCTCAATGTGAGGATGACGGAAAAAGCAAAAAGGGGCAATAAAACCTCTTGCTAACCGGCGCCAGATAAGCTAGGATGAAGGCAAATGATTATCAGCCTCTTCGTTATCGTGATTCTTATCCTGAGCTTCTTTGGTGGTTGCAAGCAGGGCGCGGTGAAGAACTTCTTCAGCCTGGCGGGCGTGTTCATCGCCGTACCGGTGGCTGGTCTTTATTATGATACCTTAGCCAGGTGGCTGTCTTTTCTGCCGGGGGAAAACTGGGAGCATTTTATCAGCTTTTTCATCGTACTGGGATTGGTGAGCGCCATACTCGCCATTATTTTCCTGATACCCGGCAGGATTATCGGCAAGCTGTGGAACGGTGGCATCCTCTTCAGGCTTCTCGGTGGGGCGTTCAATGCTTTCTCAGCGGCGGTGGGCATGGTGGTCTTCACCCTGGTCCTGTTCGCTTACCCCATTTTTGATTTTCTGGTGAGCTGGCTGGCTCACTCTGAAGTTCTCATGTCCCTGGTGACCAGTATGACGTTTGTCCAGGCACTGCTTCCGGGTGAATTCCAGCAGGCAGAAGGCTTTGTGTTCATCTGCACATTGCTGTAGAAAACATAAAGAAGGAGGCAGGCTATGGCACAGGAAGGAACCACGGCATATCCTTTGACGCTCAAGGGTGAACTGACCGCACCGCCCGGGCGCGGCTGGTGGCTGCTCAAATGGCTTCTGGCAATTCCTCACTTCATAATTCTCCTTTTCCTCTGGATTGCGTTTTTCGTGATAACCGTTGTCGCTTTCTTCGCTATCCTTTTTACCGGCAAGTATCCCAGGACTCTTTTTGATTTCAACGTGGGGGTCCTGCGCTGGACATGGCGGGTGGAGTTCTATAGCTACGGTGCACTTGCCACAGACAAATACCCACCGTTCACTATGGATTCTGTTCCTGATTATCCCGCCGACCTGCAGGTGGAATATCCGGCAGAGCTGTCCCGGGGGCTGGTGCTGGTCAAGTGGTGGCTGCTGGCAATCCCGCACTATATTATCGTGAGTTTCTTTGTGGGCGGTATGTTTGGCTGGGAACGGGGTGGCGGGTGGAAGGTGCAAAACTCCGGATTGATTTTCATTGTCGCCATCTTTGCCGCCATCTGGTTGCTCTTCACCGGCAGATATCCGCCGGACCTCTTCAAGCTGGTCATGGGGATGAACCGCTGGGCTTACCGGGTGGGGGCGTACGCCTTTCTCCTGACAGATAAATATCCACCGTTCCGCTTGTGGGACTAAGGTGCCTTCTGGCATCTGGGGCAAAAGTAAGTTCCCCGGTTGCGTACGGTGATGCGCTCAATGGGTGTGCCGCAAAGGGGGCATTTTTTACCGCGCCCGTGAGCGACTTTGAATGCAAAGTGGGCATAGCCCGTCTCACCGCCGGGCCGGTAGTAATTCACGATGCTGGCACCCTTATCATCAATCCCTGCGCGCAGGACTGCTTTAATTGCCTCATGTAGTCTCGCTATTTCTTTTGGCGTCAGGCTGGCGCCCGGTCTTAGAGGATGAATCCTGGCTGAGAAGAGGGCTTCATCGGCATACATATTGCCGATGCCGGCGATTAGCGTCTGGTCAGTGAGCAATGCTTTGATGGGCGCCTTGCGGTTTTTTACCAGCTTCATCAGTGTATTGGGTGTGAACTGGTTTTCCAGTGGCTCTGGACCAAGCTCAGGCATGGCGGTTTTGATATCATCAGTAAGCCATATCTTGCCGAACTTGCGCGGGTCGCGGAAAAAGATACGGGTGCCATCGTCCAGGTGAATGACGGCACGGGTGTAGGGTGGCGGGCTTGCCGAGTCACGACTTGCCAGCAATGAGCCGCTCATTTTCATATGAATGATGAGGAAATCACCCCCGCTCAGCGTGGCGATGAGGTATTTGCCGCGGCGGCTCAGCGCAATAACCTTTTGTCCGACAATTCGCCTGCGGAGTTCGTCAACAGAGGGCTGTTTGACGGTTCTGTCCCAGAAAATAGAGACGTCAGTTACTTTCCGCCCGATGAGGTAGGGCGCAAGCTCGTTTTTTACCGTTTCAACCTCAGGAAGCTCTGGCATATTACTTCATATCACCCCAGTTTTTAGCTGTCTTGCAGTCTATTTTAAGTGGCACGCTGAGTGTCATTGCCGTTGACATAATATCAGAAACGAGCTGGCGCATCTTTTCTATCTCATCTTCCGGTACTTCAAAGATGAGCTCATCATGCACCTGAAGGAGCATCATGCTTCTGAGCTTCTGCGCGGTCATTTCCTTATGGATTCTGACCATGGCAATCTTGATAATATCTGCTGAGGTCCCCTGTACCGGCATGTTGATTGCCATGCGTTCCGCCGCCTCCCGCGCCTGCCGGTTTGAGGAATTGATTTCCGGGATATATCTCCTGCGCCCGAGGAGAGTCTGGACATAGCCGTTTTTACGGGCGAATTCTTTAGTTTTTTCTAAATACTCTTTTACCTTGGGGTACTTTTCAAAGTAAGTTGAGATGAATTTGGAGGCTTCCTCGCGTGAAAGCTCGGTTGCCTGCTCCAGACCGTATTCGCTCATGCCATAGATGACGCCGAAGTTGACCGTCTTTGCCAGGCGGCGCATGTCCGCTGTTACCCGGGCAGGCTCTACGTTCAGGAGCTGAGCGGCGGTGCTGGTGTGGATATCAGCGTCATGTTTGAAGGCATCTATAAGACCGGGGTCCTGAGACAGGTGTGCCAGCACGCGTAAATCAATCTGAGAGTAATCGCACCCAAGCAAGATGGAGCCAGCCGGCGCTATGAATGCCTGTCTAATTCTTTTGCCCAGTTCACCCCGCACCGGGATGTTCTGGAGGTTGGGGTCGCTTGAGGAGAGGCGTCCGGTGGTGGTGCGCGTCTGGTTGAAGCTGGTATGAAGGCGCTTTGTTTTGGGGTTGATTAAACCGGGCAGGGCGTCAATGTAAGTTGATTTCAGCTTGGTGAGTTGGCGGTATTCCAGTATCAGTTCAATGACGGGGTGGGTTCCGCGTAGTGCCTCCAGCACGGCGGCCTCAGTGGAATACTTGTTTTTGCCCCGGCGATTTGTTTCCAGCTTGAGCTCATCAAAGAGCACCGGACCCAGCTGCTGGGGTGAATTGATATTGAACTGGTGCCCGACCCAGCGGTAAATCTCAGCCTCAAGTTTGGCTATCTGCTCGCCGAGCTGACGTGACATCTGATTCAATAGTTCCGTATCCAGCATGACGCCGTTTCTTTCCATCCGCAAGAGCACCGGCACAAGCGGCATCTCCACCTCAGCGAAGAGTCTCCACAGGTCCAGCCTGTGCAGTTCACCGGTAAGTACCTCTGTCAGCCGTCCAGTCATATCAGCATCAGCGCAGGCATATTCAGTCGCCTTTTTTATTTCCACCTGGGACATGGGAATCTGTTTGGCTCCGGTACCGATGATATCCGTAATGGGCATCATTTCCACGTTCAAACGACTGAAGGCGAGCGTCTTTAGATGCAGTGTTTTTTCTCCGATGAGATACGCGGCGACCATAGTGTCAAAGGCAAGGTTATTCACTTCAATGCCATGTTCCGCAAGCACGGTCATGTCATACTTGCCGTTGTGGGCGTACTTGGCGATTTGCGGGTCTTCAAAGAGTGGTTTTACCTTTTCCGTGACCAGCTTTAAGGGTAATTGCTGTATTTCATCCAGAGCGGTATGACCTACGGGAATATAGCATGCTTCACCTTTTGACGCCGAAAAGGATAAGCCCACCAGGTTTGCCTTCATGGGGTTAAGATTATCAGTTTCAGTATCAAAGGCAAAAGATTTGGCTTCAGTTAATCTGCCGATGAGTTCATTAAGAGCAGGCTCCGTGGTGATGGTCTGATAGTTTCCCTGTGGCGGAGTGGCTTTTGCCCAGGCTTGCTTTTCCACGCCCTCATCCGCAATTTCCAGCTGGTTCAGGCGGGGAAGGAGGCTGGCAAACTCAAGCTCGCGGAAGAGCTCGGTTACCGCCGCGCGGTCAAAGTGACTTATACGGCATTCATCCAGATTCAGGGTTACTGGTGTCTGAGTATCAATGGTGGCAAGCTGTTTGCTACGGCGGGCAGTATCTGCATTCTCGCGCAGTGAAGCCTGGATTTTAGCCGGCGTTACCTTATCAATATTTTCGTAGATTCGGTCCACGCCGCCGAACTGCTGTATGAGCCTGACGGCCGTCTTATCACCCACCCCGGGGACACCGGGGATATTGTCTGAGACGTCTCCCACCAGCCCTTTCAGGTCTGCGATGTTCTCCGGTCTGACGCCGTATTTTGCGGTGACTGCCTCTTCATCATAGAGCATGGTATCACTGAAGCTCCTACCTGGCTTGGGGTAAAGGACTTTTACCCTGGGTGATACCAGCTGCATGGTGTCTGCATCGCCTGTGACGATGACGACGTCAATATTTTGCTGGCTGGCTTGCTTGCTGAGCGCACCGAGGATATCATCGGCTTCATAGCCTTCCAGCTCAAAGACGGGGATGCGGAAGGTTCTTACCAGTTCTCTCACCCGCTCAATCTGGTGCACCAGCTCATCCGGCGCAGGCGGGCGGTGCGCTTTGTACTGGTCATACAGCTTATGACGGAAGGTGGGACCTTTCTTATCAAAGGCAACGGCGATGTGGGTGGGTTTAAGCTCGGTCAGCGCTTTCAAGAGCATTGAAGTGAAGCCGAAGACGGCATTGACCATTTCACCGGTCTTTCTGGAAGTGAGCGGAGGCAGGGCATGATAGGCACGGTGAATAAGAGCATTGCCGTCAAAAAGAACGAGGAGCGGTTTACGCATGGTTTTATTATAGCAGATTGGCTGAGGCATGGTGAGGGTCAACATTTGCTTGACAGCATGTGCTCTACTTCTCTAATATGCAGGTAAGTCCGGTGTCTTGTTTCAGAAGGAGGCTGTGATGAAAATGTTTGACCTATCCGGAAGGATTGCCATCGTCACCGGAGGCAACCGCGGCATAGGGTTTTCTATTTCCAGAGGTCTGGCAGAGGCGGGTGCCACCGTGGTTATCGCCAATCGTCATGCGGAAGAAGGTGAAAAAGCGGCGGCATCTCTCCTTGGTGCCGGATTGAAGGCAGTTGCTATTCCTCTTGATGTCACCAGTGACGCTTCAATTCAAAAAATGACCGCTGAGGTGGTCAGGAAGTTCGGCAAAATTGATATTCTGGTCAATAATGCCGGCATCGTCATCCGCAAAAAAGCGGAGGATTACACACCGCAGGACTGGGAAGCCATCATGAATACCAATCTGCGGGGGATGTTTTTCTGCTGTCAGGAAGTGGGCAGGGAGATGATGCGGCAGGGGAAGGGAAAAATCATCAATATCGGCTCAGTGGTTTCCGTGGTCGCACAGTCAGAGCGCGGCGTCTATGCCATTTCCAAGGCAGGCGTGGCTCATTTGACCAGGTCGCTGGCGCTGGAGTGGGCTAAGTACCGTATCAATGTTAATGCCATCGGTCCGGGCGCAACTCTCACTGATATCAACCGCACCTATCTTAAAGAGCATCCTGAGGTGCTTCAGGCGTTCATCAATGATATCCCGATGGGAAGGATAGGCCATCCCGATGATTGCGCCGGTGCGGCGGTGTTTTTAGCCTCTGATGCGTCTGATTTCATTACCGGACAGCTTATTCTCATAGACGGCGGCATGACCATCCACTAAAAAGGAAGGCGAAGCATGACACAGACAGAAAAATTTACCATCTCCGGTAGCCAGCTTGTGGAGAAAGTGAAACAGCTTATCCACGAGGGTAATATCAGGCGAGTGCGCATTCTGCATGAGGGAAAGATGGTGCTGGAAGTCCCGCTCAGCATCGGTGCGCCGGTGGTAGCCGTTGGCATCATAGCCGCACCGGTCCTCGCTGCTCTGGGAGCATTTGCCGCGCTTGTTACTGAATGCACCATTGAAGTGGAAAAAGTGGAGCCGGAGAAATAGTTTTGAGATGACTGAAATTGTTCTGGTCAGGCATGGCGAAACTGAATGGAATGTCACTGACCGCTTCCGCGGCAGGATGGATATTGAGTTAAATAGTGTGGGCATCAGGCAGGCGGAGCTACTGTCTGATTATCTCAAGACGTGGGATATTGAAGCAGTGTACGCCAGCCCTCTGAAGCGGGCGCTGAAAACCGCTGAAATCATTGCTGAGCCACACGGGGTCAATGTTAAGAAAGTTTCCGGACTGATTGACTTTAGTGCCGGGGAGTGGGAAGGACTCTCTGTTCAAGAAGTGAAGGAAAAATATGGCGGTCTTTTTGCGGCGTGGGTTTCCCACCCGGAGAAGGTGAAGATTCCGAAAGGTGAGAGCCTTGACGAGGTGACCGTGAGAGCCATGGCGGTGGTAGCAGAGGTTATCAGGAAACATAAAGGCATTGTTATCATGGTATCTCACCGGGTGGTGAACAAGGTATTGATTTGCGCTTTGCTGGGCTTGGATAACTCTCACTTTTGGAATATCAAGCAGGACAATTGCGGCATCACTATCTTCAGTCATGAGGATGGGCGCTTTGTTCTTACAAGGCATAATGATACTTCTTTCCTTGAGCCGCTCAAAAAGCAACCGCTTAAAGATTTCTAGTATTTCCGGGCGTGATTTGCCCCTTGCATATTTCTTTTTTCATGTTATACTTTAGAACAGCGTTTGGAGGTTGTTTTGAAAGGAAAAGATTTACTCTCCATATCTGATTTGAATAGAGAAGACATCAGACGGCTTATTCTGAATGCCATTGACATGAAAGCACTGGGTGGAGAAAATGCCCTTGGCGGTAAAATCCTAGCCCTCGTCTTTGAAAAACCTTCGCTGAGGACGCGGGTGAGCTTTGAAATAGCCATGATGCAATTGGGCGGGCAGGCACTCTATCTTTCCCCTGCAGAGGTCGGCTTGGGCAAAAGGGAATCTGTGCCAGATGTCGCCCGTGTGCTGTGCCGTTATGTTGACGTCATCGCCGCGCGCACTTTTTCCCATGAGACGGTGGAGGTTCTAGCGCGCTATGCGGATGTGCCGGTCATCAATGCCCTCTCTGACCTTGAGCACCCCTGTCAGGCACTCGCTGACCTGCTGACGGTTTATGAGAAAAAGGGTGAACTGGAAGGGCTGACCTTAGCCTATGTGGGCGATGGCAATAACGTGGCGCATAGCCTCATGCTTGCCGCGGCGCTGACCGGAATCAACTTTAGGATTGCTTCACCGCAGGGGTATCTGGTCAAAGACTTCATCTTACAAAAGGCGAAGGATTATGCCGCCGCAAGCGGTGCCGAAATTGTGTGCACTGTGGACCCGAAGCAGGCGGTAAGCGGTGCTGATGTGGTCTATACCGATGTGTGGACGAGCATGGGCCAAGAGGCTGAAGCGGAGGAACGCCGTAGAATCTTCGCTGGTTATCAGGTGAATAGTGACCTGCTGGCGCTGGCTAGGGAAGATGCCATTGTGATGCACCCATTGCCGGCGCATCGCGGAGAGGAAGTGGCTGATGATGTGCTGGAGAGCGTGCAGTCTGTGGTCTTTGACCAGGCAGAGAACCGCCTCCACGCCCAGAAAGCCTTGCTGGTGGACATGCTCGGCGGGCTGGAAATACCTGAGCTAAGCGCTAACCGTTAGCATTAAGCTTTGCCGGGTGTGGGAGGTAGCAGTGCGCAAGCCTATGGTAGCCATTGTGGGGCGACAAAACGTGGGCAAATCAACATTGCTGAACAAGGTGGCAGGAAAGCCGCTGGCGATAGTGGAAGACTTCCCAGGCACTACCCGCGACCGTATTTTTGCCAGCGTCTCATGGGGTGGCATTGAATTCATCCTCGTTGACACTGGTGGCTTGGAACTGTCAGCGCGGTCAACTCTGGCTCAGGCGGTAAGAGAGCAGGTTGACGCCGCCATTGCAGAAGCGGATGTCATCATTTTTCTCGTTGACGCGCAGGACGGGCTGGTGCCGCTGGACTATGAGATTGCCAGCAAACTACGCAGGGTAAGCAAGCCGATTCTTCTGGTGGCAAATAAAGCGGACAATTTGCGCCTTGAGAATGAAGCGGTGGAGTTTTGTGAATTGGGGCTGGGGGAACCGTTGCCTGTTTCCGCCCAACACGGGCGTGGGGTGGCGGAGCTTCTGGACAGGCTGGTGTTACTCCTGCCGAAGTTCGCAAGAGTTGAGATACCACCGGCAGTGATGAAGGTTGCAATCGTGGGGCACCCCGGGGTGGGCAAGTCAATGCTGCTCAATGCCCTGGTGGGAAGAAAACGGGCAATCGTCGGCGATGTCCCGGGCACCACCCGCGATGCCATAGATACACTTATTGACTTTGGGGGTAAAAGTGTGCTACTTATTGATACTGCAGGTGTGCGGCGCCGCGGGAGGATTGGAAAAGGGATTGAGCAGTACAGCGTCATCCGGACATTTCAGGCGATAGACCGCGCAGACATCGCCCTGCTGGTGCTGGACGCCGCGGCAGGAATAACAGCACAAGATATGCACATTGCCGGCTATATCAAGCAAGCGGCCAAGGGGATTGTGATTATCGTGAATAAATGGGACCTGATGGCGGATAAAGATAAGACTGGTTGGGACACTGCTATCAAGAGGCAGTTCAAATTCATGCCGTATGCCTCCTGCCTATATATCTCCGCCAAATACAAGCAGGGAGTGGACAAGGTGATACCACAGGCTTTCAAAGTCTATTCGGAACGTCTCAAGAAACTATCCGCTCGTGAAGTCAGTGAAGTGGTGCAGCAGGCAGTGGCATCACATTTCCGTCCCAGGCGGGGCAAAAAAGAGCTCAGGATTTTCCGCACTGTGCAGTCAGGAGTAAATCCGCCCACTTTTGAGTTTTCAGTGAATGAAACCAGATTGGTTCACTTCTCCTATCAGCGTTACCTTGAAAACAGACTGCGCCAGGCGTTTGGCTTTGCCGGAACACCCATCCGCCTGGTGTTTAAGACAGGAGGAGAGAGATGACAGGGATATTAGCCGCCAAACTGCTCGCTGTAGCCCTTTTTGGATATCTTCTGGGTTCCATCCCCTTTGGGTTGATGATAGCAAAAAGGAGCGCTGGCGTAGACGTCAGGAACCACGGCAGTGGCAGAACCGGCGCGACGAATGTCCTGCGGGTGGCAGGAAAAAAAGCTGCGCTTCTCTCCTTGATTCTTGATTTGCTGAAAGGCATTGTGCCCGTTGTCTTTGCCGGATACTTATTCCGGCAGGACTATTTGATTTTAAGCGGCTACGGTTTCTGGCTGACGAGGAGTGCACAGGTGCTGGCTGGTCTCAGCGCCATCGCCGGACACAAGTGGTCAGTTTTCCTGAAATTCCAGGGCGGACGTGGTGTGGCGACTTTCTTTGGCGGGCTCCTGGCGCTATGTCCGGCGGCAGCCCTGTTTGGGGGAGAAGTCCTTTTCCTGGGCGCAGGGCTGACGAGGTATGTATCCCTGGGCTCCATCGCTGGCGCTATTGGCACGTATACCATCCTTGTTCCGCTTACTATCCTCAATGGCTTTCCTTTTGAATACCTGGTTTATGCTCTGCTGGGCGCTATCTTCATCATCATCATGCACCGTGATAATATTGCCAGACTTCTTGCCGGCAAAGAGCGCCGCCTCGGAGAACGGGTCAAAATAGACAATGCCACCCCATCTTCAAGCTCGTAATCATTGATTCCACACAAAAGAGAAGATACAGGCTAATCCATGTCTAAAATTGCCGTCATCGGCACGACGAGCTGGGGCATTACACTGAGCCTCCTTATGGCGCAGAAGGGTGAGGAAGTGTGGCTGTGGGCGCGCACCAGGCAGGAGGCAGCCAGAATCAAAAAGAGCGGTCCGGACTCTGATATTTTCGCCAGAATTACCTTTCCACCTAAACTGCACATTACCAGCGACCTGGAAAAAGCCATGTCCGGTGTGAAGGCGGTCTTTCTTGTCGTTCCCTCTCAGACCATGCGGCAGAATATCAAGCTTGTCGCACCGTATCTGACCAAATCAACCATTATCGTAAGCGCCGCCAAGGGAATTGAAATCGGCACCGGGAAACGCATGTCCCAGGTTATTGCTGAAGAGATAAATCCTCGTTTCAAATCCAATATTTGCGTGCTTTCCGGTCCAAATCTGGCGCGAGAGGTGGTGCAGAATCTTCCCGCGGCGACAGTGGTCGCTTCGGAAGATGGTAGCAAAGCCAGGCAGATTCAGAAACTGCTCACTACTTCCAATCTCTGCGTTTTCACCAATAACGATGTGATAGGCGTGGAGCTGGGTGGCGCATTGAAGAACATCATTGCGCTTGGCGCGGGTATCGCTGACGGGTTGGGCTATGGAGACAATGCCAAGTCAGCATACATCACCCGCGGGCTGACGGAAATATCAGCGCTGGGGGTGGCGCTGGGTGCCAACCCGCTCACCTTCTCCGGGCTGGCAGGGCTGGGTGACCTCGTGGCTACCTGCGCCAGCCCTTTTAGCAGAAATCACTATGTGGGTGTGGAACTGGGGAAAGGGCGGCCACTGAAAGAGATTCTTGATTCTATGGACAGTGTGGCGGAGGGAGTCAGTACCACCCTTGTGGCTTATGAGCTTGCCCGCAAGATGGGACTGGGGATGCCCATCACCGAGCGGCTTTACAAAATTCTTTATGAGAAAGCAGACCCCAGACAGGTGGCACTGGAGATGATTGGCGGCAATGCCCGCCATGAGCTGGTTGGGAGAAGGTGGCGGCTTTTTTCTTTCTTCCGGCGGAAGAAGCAACTGCCCGGTGAAAACGGAAGCCGCTAGTCTACCCCGCGTTTGCGCTTTGCCGGTCCCAGAGTCTTCGCCAGTTCTTCAATAAGCTTCCGTTGTTCTTTTGTGAGGGACTCAGGTGTGGCAACAAACAGGGTTACCAGCTGGTCGCCGCGTCCACTGCGGTTCAATCTGGGTATGCCCAGGTTCTTGAGCCTGAATACTCTGCCTGTCTGGCTTCCTGGCGGAATGACCACTTTGGTCTTCCCGTAGAGCGTGGGCACCTCTATTTCCGCACCGAGCGCCGCCTGGGCGAAGTTCACCGGAAGCTCATAGAGGATGTCATCGCCATCTCTTACAAAGAGCGCGTGCTCCAGCACGGACACGGTGATAAAGAGGTCTCCGGGATAACCGCCTCTCAGTCCGGCGTCACCCTCACCGCTCAACTGCAGTTCTGTGCCGTTGTCAACGCCAGGGGGGATAGTGATGGATAGGCGTCTCTTGATTTTCTCCCTGCCCGCGCCACGGCAGTTGGGACATGGCTCGGTGATGACCTTGCCTTCACCGTGACATCGGCTACATACCGTAGTATTAACAAACCGCCCAAAGAGGCTGTTTTGAACACGGCGGACCTGCCCGGTGCCATTGCACGCGGGACACGGTGATGGCTGGGTGCCCGGCCTGGCACCGCTCCCGTGGCACGCACCACATAGCTCCGTGCGTACTACTTCAATCTCCTTCTCACAGCCGAAAGCGGCTTCTTCAAGAGTGATGGTTACCGTCTGTCTCAAATCAGCGCCGCGTTGAGGAACCCGGTGAGCGGCAGAGGTCATACCGCCGAAGAAAGCTTCAAATATATCGCCGAAGCCGCCGAACTCAAATCCCTCAAAGCCGCGGCTAAATAGCCCCTCCCCACCCGCATGCCCGAAGCGGTCATAAGCGGCGCGCTTATTGGCGTCAGAGAGGACTTCATAAGCCTCATTGATTTCTTTGAATTTGTCCTCAGCGCCGGGCTCATGATTGCGGTCCGGATGGTACTGGAATGCCAGCTTGCGGTAAGCTTTCTTTACCTCGTCATCGCTGGCGCTACGCGGTATTCCCAGGACTTCGTAAAAATCTCGTTTTTCTGCCATCTGAATAAAAGTTTACTTTCTGGAAAGCAGACAGGGCTGACCTTTAACCATCAGAAGGGATACCCAGTGCTCCAGAAGGAGAATCCATTTACATGGTACTAATAAGAACCGTACTTGTCAAGGCAAAATGAGCTTGAAAGAGCGCTTCTCTTCGCCTTCCGTTTCTGCTCAGGGTAAGGGGATTAGATGCGTATCGGGCTATTGGGCGTAACCACATGCTCTTGAGCGCGATACCTGCGACAAAAAACGATTGACTTATTTAGAACAAATGTGCTATTTTTTCCAGTGAGTTGGTCGCCATGAAGACAGACGATAGGGAGTTGAGCACGATGAGTGAGCTGGTAAAAGGAACGGTAGATGGAAAGAATAAAAACGGTCAAGACCTGCCACCGGAATTCTGCCACTATCGTGATGAAGGCTGTGAGCTGGCGCAGTCCTGCCTTAACTGTCCCTTTCCTCAGTGCGTCTATGAACAGCCGAGGGGCAAACGGCGCTGGCTGAAAAAGGCGCGCGATAAGGAGATTGTACGGTTGTTCCTTAGCAAAGGGAAAAGCGTGAAAGAGCTGGCTCAGGTCTTTGGCATCAGCCAGCGCACCATTCAGCGGGCAATCAAGCAATACGTGTCGTCTCCATTGCGTCATGAAAAAAAGGAGGATGTCATCAATGAGTGAAGAGCTTCCGGTACAGCTCGCCAGGATGGACCTGGAGCGCATACGCCGCTATAAAGACTACCTTAATTTCTATCAAGGCGGTCAGTGGGATGGCAGGGAGAGAAAAGGAGAACGCCATCTGACCTTCAACTACGCCAGGGTCTTCATAGATAAGGTTACCTCCTATCTGATGTCCGGTATCACCTTTGCTGTGGAGCCGGTTGAGGATTCAGAGAAAGGAAGAACACAGGCGCAGAAGGCGGAGCAAGCCCTCCATCGCGTCTATGAAGAAAATAACCTGGAACAGCTTGACCTGGAGACGGAGCTTGATTGCGCCATTTTAGGCGATGCCTGCTACAAGGTGGTCTGGGACGCCGCAGAAAGAAAGGTGCGGGTAACCGCTCCGGATGTGCAGGGCATCTATGTCTGGTGGTGGGGTGATGACAGTTCGCGGGTATGGCGTATCGCCTGCCGTTACCGCCTCACCGCTGAGGAAACTGAGCTCCTCTACGGTGTGAAGCCGAAAGGCAAAACAGCAATGATAGTTGAAGCCTGGACAGAGCAGGACTTTGAGCTTTACCTGGACAATGCCGTCATGGAGAGAAAGCCTAATCCTTTTGGCTTTATCCCGTTCATTGTTTATCCCAATCTCCGTGAGCCGAAGCATTTCTGGGGCGTCTCTGACCTGCCTCCCATCATGGAATCCCAGCGTGAACTTAACCGCGCTATGAGCCAGCTCTCACGCATTCTTGAGCTTTCTGGCAATCCCATTGCGGTGCTGGAGAACGTGGAAGAGTCTGAAGACATCGCGGTGCGCCCCGGCGCCGTCTGGAATGTCCCGGAGGACGCCAAAGCCTATCTGCTGGACTTGCTCCAGGGCGGTGGTGTCAATCTTCATATTGATTACATTAACCTGCTATACCGTACACTCCATGACATCTCGGAATCGCCGCGCTCGGCTTTCGGTGGGACGGAGCGGGACCTCTCCGGCGTAGCTCTGGAGATTGACCTCCACCCCCTCTTGCAGAAGGTGAGGCGGAAGCGCATCATCCGCACCGCCGTCTATAACCGGCGCAACGAGATGATTCTGAAGCTTCTGGAGAAATACCGCGGCGACCGCTTCGGCGATGTGCGGCTGAGGGTGGTGTGGGGTCCGGTCCTGCCGCAGGACGTGAGCCGGCAGGTGAACAATGAGCAGGTGCTCGTCCAGGCGGGCATTCATTCCCGCCGCAGGGCGATGGGCGACCTCGGCATCAGAGACCCGGAAGCTGAGTTCAAACGCTGGCTTGAGGAGCGGGAGACCATCCTCAGGATGAATAGAGAACTGAACGCCAGACCTACCCGCAGCCCGGCGAGGGAGAGAGCGTTAAGCGCGGGCGCAGAAGGCGTTGAGGAAACATAGGAGGCACTATGGCAGAGCAGGAACAAAATCTGGAAATGGAACTGGCATCCATCCGTGGTGAGCTGGCACGGCTGACGGAAGAAAAGGCAAGCCTTATCAGCGAGCTCAGGTCAAGGGAAAATATAATTGCTGAGCTCAAGCAGTCGCTGGCTGATAAAGATAGTGAACTGGTCATCGTGAAGCAGGCGATTGCTGATTCAGAAAAGAAGCTCACTGATGCCACCGCCGTGCTGGTGCAGGCTGTGGCGAGCTACAGGGCGCTCCTCATCGCCACCAATCCGGAAGTGCCATCTGAGCTTATCAGTGGCGATACGGTTGATGCCTTGGACCAGTCGCTGGAGAAAGCCCGCGCTCTTGTCAGCAAGGTGCGCCAGGGCGTTGAGGCGGAACTGGCAAAACTGCGGGTGCCCTTCAGCGCACCATTGAGGACGGAGCCGGACCTTTCAGCCCTATCAGCTCGGGAAAAAATTCAGTATGCAATAGGAGGTAAAAAGTAATGGCACTCACACTGGCGGAAGCATCAAAGCTATCCAATGACATGTTGAAACAGGGGGTGATTGAGACCATCATCAAAGAATCGCCCGTCCTTCAGCGGCTCCCCTTCATTGAGATTGCTGGCAACGGGCTGACCTACAACCAAGAAAAGACCCTCCCCAGCATTGATTTCTATGATGTGGGCGAGGACTGGGCGGAATCCACACCCACCTTTGAGCAGAAGACCGCCCACCTCAAGATTATGGGCGGCGATGCTGACGTGGACAATTTTCTCAAGTCCACCCGTAGCAATATCCAGGACCTTGAGGCGGCGGTAGTGGAGCTGAAAGCGAAGGCAGTCAAGGACAAGTTTGAGGAGACCTTCATCTACGGCGATGCCACGGTTAACGCCAAAGCGTTTGATGGACTGAGGAAGCTCATTGACACCGGGACGGTGGGGCCACAGGTTATCGCCATGGGGGATGCCGGAGCGACCCTTACCCTTGCCAAGCTGGATGAGCTTATTGATGCCATCAAGGGCGGCAAGCCGGACCTGCTCATCATGAGCCGGCGCTCACGCCGCAAACTCAATGCCCTCGTCCGCGCCACCGGCGGCATGATGGAGACCGACCGCGACCGCTGGGGCAATTTCATCCAGTTCTGGGACGGCATACCCATCGGCGTGAATGACTGGATTCTGGACACGCATGTGGTCGCCGGAGGTGTGGAAACTGCCACCACTGGCGGAGATTGCTCTACCATCTATGCCGTCCAGATGGGGGAGTGGGGACTCTGCGGCTTGACCAGCCCCGGTCATCTCACTGTGGAACCGCTGGGCTCAATGGAGAGCAAAGACGCCACCCGCACCAGGGTGAAGTGGTATGTCTCCCTTGCCCTTTTCAGCTCGGTGAAAGCCGCCGCGCTCATCGGTGTGAAAGACTGATAAAGCATAGCTGGACTTTCTCATGATATGCCCCCGGCTCCTCTATAAGGAGTCTGTCAAAAGAGGGGGTGAAACCCTTCTGATAAAAATCCCCCTCTCCTGCCGGGAGAGGGGGCAGGGGGTGAGGTCAAAAATAAAAAGGAGGAAATTATTATGGTCCTTGCGGTTATTGAACATACGGAATATCCCTTCGCCAGAGGCGCACTCACCTCAGACGGCATTCAGTGGTCGGCGGAGACAGATACTGCCACACCTGATATTGCTGTTGAGGTAGAAAAAGTAGCCATCAAACCACCGGCTTTGGGGAAACTGCTTGAGATAGAATTCGGCTTGACTGCCGCCTTCCGCGCCGTTTCTTCTGCCACCGCAGATGTCACCTACAAGTGGCAGGCGAGAAACGCCGGCGGCATCTGGGTTGACCTCCACACGGCGGTGACCAAAACAGACATCGGCACTACTTATATTGAGGAGACGCGGAGCGGCCGCTTCGCCCCGGTGGCTAACTTCAATGCCATTCCTTTTGAGGTCAGGCTTATCATCCAGTGCAATGAAGCCAATCAGGGGCGGGCTAAAATCAAAAATGCCAGCTACGTCCGCGTGAAATATGCCACCTCATAAGGAGGACGCATGGAGAACTTGCTCTTTTCCCCTCCGGTTTCAGGCACGACCCTGCGCCTGCCCGGACTGCCCGGCGGTAGCAATGTGGCGCATGACCGGAGCTCCCGCGGCAACCGTGGCGTGCTGACCGGCGCCATCTGGCAGAGATTGCCTACCGGGCTGTGGTACCTCTGGTTTGACGGCGTGGATGATGGCGTAAACTGTGGCAACCATCCCAGCCTGGACGTCACAGATAAGCTCACCGTGAAGCTGTGGGTACTGCCGGAAAGCCAGACTGCTGGCTTGGTGTGGGTGGTGGGCAAAGACGGCGCCGGCGGCAGGTCCTTTGCCTATGGTATGAACTCGTCTCTCTACCTCTTTGCCCAGCACAGCGGGAGCAATGTGGGCTCATCAGCCAACCCTCTCGTGGCGGTTCGGTGGCACCATATTGCCTATGTCTATGCCAGCGATGCCGCCCTCTTCCGCTTCTACATCAACGGGGTGCTGGACAGCGCCATCACCTCGCCGCCAGCCATAAGCTCTTCCAGCACCGACCTTTGCCTGGGCAGAAGGTCATATATCGGGGCAGAGGGCTACTATAAAGGCGGCATTGCCCTTGTTGAAATACAGCACGGAATCTGGTCTGCCCTTGAGGTCAAGAACAGCTTTGACCGGGAAAAATCTTTGTTCGGAGTGTGGTAACGATGAAGTATAGAGTTAGGCTTGACTTAAGCTTTGCCAGTGAGGCTGAGGCCAGCTCACTCATGACTTATGCTAAAAACCTGATGGCGAAAGCCACCAGCCTCAATGAAGGTGCGGTAAACGAGGAGATTTCCTTCTGCGACTTGGAAATCTGCCGGCATGATGAAGGTTTGCCCTGTGAAAAACTGGAGCGGGCGGAAGTCAGACAAATATAGACGGCGAGTTTGAGAAGGAGTGATAAACCCATGAATCTAACTGAAATGAGAACACTGGTGCGGCGCGACCTGCGCGATGAGGATGCGGCTAACTACCGCTGGACCAATGACGAGCTTGACCGCCATATCGCCCGCGCGGTAAAGGACTTTTCTGAGCATCTTCCCCTTGAGCAGAAAACGCTGAAAGCCACCACTGCCGGCTCAAGAGATATTGACATCTCCACTATCACCAATCGGGTCATGGTGGAAGCGGTGGAATATCCGGTGGGCAGGTTTCCCCGGCGTTACCAGCCTTTTGCCCTTTGGGGAGATACCCTCACCATCATTGGAGATGAAATCCCGGATGGCTCTGATGCCTGCATCTACTATGGCAAGCTCCATACCCTTGATGCGTCCACCTCCACTATCCCGTCTCAGTATGAGAACCTTATTGCCAGCGGCGCCTGCGGCTATGCCGCCGTGGAATGGGCGGTTTTTGCCATCAACCGGGTCAATGTGGGCGGCGGCATGACCCCGCGGGAATTTCAGGACTGGGGCAGAGACAGGCTTAGATATTTCCGCGAGGAGCTGGCGCGGCTGGGCAGGCGCAACCGGGTGAGGGTACGCTCACTCTATAAGCCGTACTATCCGGTGGTATCTAAAACCGCCGATTTCGGTCCGTAGGAGAGGATGATGGTCAATCTGTACAAAATGCTCTGGTCAAGGCTTGGCGGGCGGCCCTGGACGTATATCCTGAGGGATACCTGGCACCGCTTTGAAGGGCTGTGGATAATCGGGCTGGTCGCCTGCGGTGCCCTGCTGGGACACTGGCTCTGGGAGCTCATTTTCTGGTTCCTCCTCGTCTTTGCCCTTGGTTATATCGCCGGTCATCTCTTCTGGGGGACGGAGTATATCCCTGGTCAGCGGGAAGAATCAGGGGAGCAATAACCATGCGCACGCTTTCCTCAACACTGTTAGCCGTTCAGAAACAGCCGTCCTCCGTGCCGTATGTCCGGGTAACTGCCGCAAATAAAGTAGCCGGTGTGGTCAGGTATGATTGGTCGCGGCTTTACACCGGTGTGGAAGATGACTACTATCATGGACTCACCATCCCCGCTGATGGCTCTCTCATTCGGGTGCGGGTCACGCCGCCAGCGGACAACCGCAAGCTGTACCGTCAACGTGTGGCAGACCCCGGTCCGGCTAGCGATTTCAGCCAGTGGACATACACCGGACAGTACAATGCCGCGGCGGTCGCCACTGCTTCACTGGGAGCAGAGGTGTCAATTTTCTGGACCGATATGTTGAACCGCAAAATCCAGCGTCTCAAAAGCGTTGACTGCGGCGCTACATGGGGCAGTCCGGAGCTTATTGACTATTCTCCTAGCACGTCCATCAACGGTCTGGCGGCGGCTTACAAGCCGAACGGCGACCTGGTGATTTTCTTCGCTGACCAGTCCACGCTCTATGTGAAGAAGCTCATCTCCGGCGAATGGCAGACTAAAGCGGCATGGGATAAGAGCACCGGAGACCTGTCCGGAGTGGCGGCGGTCTATTCTGATGACTGGCATCTTCTGGTCACTGGAAAGGACTCCTCCGGCAATTTCAAGCTCTGGAGCCTGATATATGGAGACGGTGATGATGTCCCGGCGGGGAGCTGGTCTGAACTGAAAGAGCTTGCCTCTGCCCCGTCCGATGGCGACTTTGCATACGCTCAGCCGTTTCTGGCTAAGCCTGATGTACATCGCTGTTTCTACGTTGAAAAGTTCAGCGGCAATGAAGCATATAGCCGTCCGTTCTGGTCACATCTTGTCCTCAACTCCGCTTTCCGGGACAATCTCTGGCGGGAGCCTGTCCCTTTTGACCTGTCCACAGAATATGGTCTGGCAATCGCCCACCACGGAGATTATTGCTGGCTCTCCAGCTCCTCATCAGTCTGGCGCGCTGATATGAGTCTGAAGACGCTTGAGCTCACCGCAGATATCATCAGCCTGCGGCAGGAAGCAGGTGAGACGTCAGGTGAGCTGAAGGTTGAATTGAGGAATGATGACGGGAAATATGCCCAGCCGGGAGAAGGGAGTCTCTCCATCCTCACACCGGGCTGTCAGCTTGAGTTCAGCCCGGGCTACCGCACCTCGGTGGGAAATGAGGTTAGCGCAGGGCAGGCTTATTGTATTGAAGCGCATGAGCATGTCAGTTCAGGCGGCAAATCCTGCCTCGTTCTGCACGGTCTTGATGGCTGGCATGCCCTGCGCCGCTGGCGCGCCGCTCATCAGTTCCGCTGGAATAAAAGCTCGGACGAACTGAGTGTGAAAGATATCATCGCTTTTGTCCTGGGCAGAATTGGCGTACGACTGACGGCACTATCGCAGTCGTCAACTGCCGCCGGTTTTTATCCTGACTTCACCATCAACGCTGGTGACGGCGGCGAGACCATTATCCGCAAACTGCTCTCATTCGTGCCGGATGTTATCTTTCTGGAAGGGCAGAATGCTTACCTGGTCAATCCACTTCCCTCAGATGGGTCTGTCTATAGCTACGGTGTCAGCCATTCAATAATAGAAGGAAACTACAAGAAGGGCGTATGGGAAGTCAACCATCTCCTTATTGAAGGATATGACCGCGGAGACGGTAAGCCAATCATCACAGAAAGGTTTGCCTGGGATGAGATAAACCGGGTGTGCGGGCGCCTGCGTCAACTTGATGACCGGAATCTGGGCACTGTGGCAGAAGCCCGGCAGAGAGGAGATGCTTACCTCAGGAGAGCGGAGATGGCATCTGCCGGCGGCTATCTCCTGGTCCCGGTCAATTGCGGGCAACAGCTCTACGATGTCATTGACATCACTGATAGCCGGGCAGGTCTGAGTGGGGCGAAGAGGCGGGTTCTTGGCTTTTCTCTGAGGTATAATCCCCAACACGCCGAATACCACCAGC